>Ga0210406_10003683_pt1 | contig 16654 bp, 16 predicted proteins | sample IncBWC30MmetaG_FD_155454 | JGI IMG/M metagenome (GOLD analysis project Ga0210406, IMG submission 155454) | Forest soil microbial communities from Barre Woods Harvard Forest LTER site, Petersham, Massachusetts, United States - Inc-BW-C-30-M | ecosystem: Environmental > Terrestrial > Soil >... | reverse complement strand
ATGTTCGAGCGCACAACGCACGGCTATGTCCGCCTGTCCGGCGTGCTGATTAGAAAGAGTGCCCTGGCGCTGGTGGCACTGTTGGGTTTCGGCGCGGCCGGGCTGTTCTTTGGCAGCCGTGTGCCATCCAGCTTCCTTCCCGATGAGGACCAGGGCTATCTCTTCGTCAACATGCAGCTCCCGAATGCGGCTTCGCTCGAACGAACGGCAGCGGCATCGAGACAGGTTGAGAAGGTCCTCGCAAGCACGCCCGGCGTCCAGTACACCACCAGCGTCGCCGGTTTCAGCTTGCTCAGTTTTGTCCGGACCACTTACAACGCCTTCTATTTTGTCACTCTGAAGCCTTGGAGCGACCGTAAGAGCAGCGCGGAACAGTATCAGGAAATCAGGGCCCGACTGAACCAGCAACTCAGCAGGTTGCCCCAGGGAACTGTCTTCAGTTTTTCGCCGCCAGCGATTCCTGGAGTGGGCACTTCCGGCGGATTTACGTTCGTGCTGGAAGACCGCGCCGGGCGGGATGTCAAGTTCCTGGCTGACAACCTCGACAAGTTCATGGCGGCCGCTCGCAAGCGCCCCGAAATTGGCTCGATCAGCACAACATTTCTGCCGAGCGTGCCGCAGAAGTTCGTGGATGTCGACCGGGAAAAAGTGCTGAAGCAAGGCGTGGCAGTCAGCGACGTTTACAAGACCATCCAGGCATTTATGGGAGGGCTATTCATCAACTACTTCAACGATTTCGGCCGTACCTGGCAGGTATACGTGGAGGCGGAGGAGCCCTACCGGTCGAATCTGGAGAATGTGGGGCAATTCTATGTGCGCAACGGTAATGGGGATATGGCGCCGCTGGCCGCACTAACGAAGTTCGAGTCGCGCCAGGGTCCCGAGTTCACCATGCGCTACAACGAATACCGCTCGACACAGATCAACGGCAGCGCCGCGCCCGGCTATAGTTCTGATCAGGCCACGGCGGCACTGGAAGATGTCTTCAAACAAACCATGCCAAGCGAAATGGGATTTGACTACATGGGCATGTCCTATCAAGAGCAAAAGGCGCGGCAGGGGGTCTCGCCTTCGGTTATCTTCGGGTTCTCGCTGCTCTTCGTGTTCCTGATTCTGGCGGCGCTCTACGAGAGCTGGTCGCTGCCGTTCAGCGTACTTCTGAGTACGCCGGTCGCGGTGTTCGGGGCCTTTGGAGTGTTGTGGCTACGCCGCGTCTTGCTCTCGGCATTTCTGCCGGCTTACATGGTTCAAATCGAAAACGATGTTTACTCGCAAATCGGGTTAGTGATGCTGATCGGTCTCGCCGCCAAGAACGCGATTCTGATCGTTGAGTTCGCGAAGGAGCAATTTGAGAACGGCAAGCCCCTGGTGGATGCCGCTCTTGAAGGGGCGAGGCTGCGACTCCGTCCTATTTTGATGACGTCCTTTGCGTTCATACTTGGCTGCGTCCCGCTGTGGACGGCGTCCGGCGCCGGGTCGGTGGCGCGGCAGATCATGGGTACCGCGGTCATCGGAGGCATGCTGGCCGCGACCGCCATCGGTATCTTCTTCATTCCGGCAATCTTCTATCTGGTGGAGAGAGTCTCAGGCGCTGCACGTGTACACGGAAATGCGCCTGAGATGCTTCCTTCACCGGGGCAGGGAGACTGAAATGAATTATCGAGCGATGGCCGTTTTGATGGCCGCGGGTTTGGTCACTAGTTGCACGCTCGGACCGAATTATCATCGGCCGGCGGTGCAGATCCCACAAAATTTTCGCGCTCCAAGTCCACTGCCGGCCCCACAAGCGGAGTCGCTGGCGGACCTGAAGTGGTGGGAGGTTTTTAAGGATACGGAATTGCAAGAACTGATCAGGACTGCTCTTCAGCAGAACTACGATCTGCGTGATGCGGTGGCCCGAGTGGAAGCGGCGCGGGCAAATCTGGGGATCACCCGTTCCGATCAATTCCCGCAAGTGGGCGCAAGCGGAGCCGTTCAGTTGACGCGGCTTTCTAGAGATGGTCAATTCCCTCTTCCCGCCTCGTTTGTGCAGTCCCAGAATCGCAATTGGGGCGAGGCGTCACTGAATCTGCTGTCCTTCGAAATAGACCTTTGGGGACGCTTACGCCGGGCGACCGAAGCGGCGCGCGCCAATCTCTTGAGTGCGGACGAAAATCGAAAAGCTGTAATTACTACCCTCGTGAGCGATGTCGCAACCGCGTACTTCACAGTACGCGAGCTGGATTACGAATTGGAGATTTCGAAGACCACGCTCGCCACCCGGCAGGATTCGCTGAACCTCACCACCTACCGCCAAACTGGCGGCGTTGCCACGGTGCTCGATCTGCGTCAGGCTGAGCAACTCGTGTATACAGCCGCGGAGACCATCCCCTCGCTGCAGCAACAGATAGAGCAGACCGAGAATCAAATCAGCCTGCTGCTTGGAAAGAATCCAAGCGATTTGATCCACCACGAAGGTGCTTTCAATGAGGATCTGTTCCCTCCGGAAGTTCCGGCGGGCTTGCCATCCGCGTTGCTAGAGAGGAGGCCTGATATTAGGGCCGCGGAGCAGAACCTCATTGCGGCGAACGCCCAGATAGGGATCGCCAGAGCCGCTTACTTCCCTCAGCTGAGCCTGAGTGGGCTTATCGGTGGTCAGAGCTCGCAATTGTCGAGTCTCTTCAGCGGTCCGCACAGTACGTGGAGTTTTGTACCCCAAGTCACACAGCCGATCTTCACGGCAGGCCGTCTCCGTTCCAATGTGAGGTTGGCGGAGGCCCAAAAAGAGAGCGCCGTCGTACAATATCAGAAGACTATCCAGACTGCCTTTACTGACGTATCCAACGCCTTAATCGCTCACCAAAGAGTGAGAGAGAGCCGAGTGCAACAGCAGGCGCTGGTCACAGCTCTTGAAGATCGGAAACGCTTGGCGTACGCACGCTATACCGGCGGTGTGGATACTCAGCTCAATGCGCTCGACGCAGATCGCGATCTGCTCCAGGCCGAATTGGACCTCAGGCAAATCAGGTTGAACGAACTGCTGAGCGTCGTCCAGTTGTATAAGGCTTTGGGAGGGGGCTGGAGTTAAATGCTGGCAGGAGCGGCGCTGGCACACCGCCTCCTTGATTGTAGGAACCCGTGAGCGCGGCTCCCAATCCACCAGCAGCATGGAAGCCAAAGGCGAACCCTTGGTTGATTGCGTTTGTAGTATCGCTGGCGGCCTTTATGGAAGTGCTCGATACCAGCATCGCCAACGTTGCACTTCCGCATATCGCCGGAAACCTGGGAGCGAGCAGCGAGGAAAGCACCTGGGTTCTGACCTCCTACCTGGTCTCAAATGCTATAGTTCTACCAATCACAGGCTGGCTGGTGTCATTGATGGGACGGAAGCGATTCTTTCTCATCTGTATCTCTCTCTTCACTGTGAGTTCGTTATTGTGCGGCATAGCGCCAACACTGGCTGTTCTATTGATATCCCGGGTGATTCAGGGCGCTGGCGGCGGCGGTCTGCAACCGATGGCTCAGGCCATTCTTGCCGACACGTTTCCGCCTGAAAAGAGAGGACTGGCCTTCTCCATTTACGGCGTGACGGCGATATGCGCTCCCGCTATCGGGCCAACTCTGGGCGGCTGGGTCACGGATAACTACAGCTGGCGCTGGATCTTTCTCATGAATCTGCCGGTCGGCATCCTGGCCCTATTCCTCGTACTTACATTTGTCGAAGACCCTCCCTTCCTCAAGCGAACGACTGTCCAGGAGAGCAGAATCGACTACATCGGCTTCGGATTCCTGGCCATTGGCATTGCCTTCCTGCAGATCGTGCTCGATAAAGGGCAGGAAGACGACTGGTTCGGATCCAACTTCATTCTCACGCTTTCGATTATTTCAGCCATCTGCCTCGTCTGCCTTGTCATTCGGGAGCTGTCCGTCAAGCAACCTATTGTTGACGTACGCTTGTTTAAGAACCTCAACTTCGCAACTGCGAGTCTGATGATGTTCATGGTGGGAGCAGGGTCCTTTTCTACTACAGTCTTGATGCCCCAGTTTCTACAGAGCCTTCTTGGATACACGGCGCAAACCGCCGGCATGGTCCTATCAGCAGCCGCGGTTCTTCTGCTCATTGAACTGCCGCTAGTCGGGCAATTGAAGAGCAGAATACAAGCCCGCTACTTAATCGCTTTTGGTTGGGCGGCGCTGACCACTGCGATGTTCTTCTCCACACATCGCATAGATCTCCAAATCAGCTTTTCGTCGGCCACCTGGCTGCGTATTGCCCAGTACGTGCCGATGGGATTTATCTTCATTCCGACGACCATGGTGGCCTATCTTGGATTGCCTCAGGAGAAGAGTAACGCTGTGGCCGGCTTGGTCAACTTTGTGCGCAACATAGGCAGCAGTGTCGGCACCTCCGCCGTCACGACGATACTGGCTCGGCGTGCGCAGGTTCACCAGGTCATGTTGTCGAGCAATACTGGCCTCGGCAATCCGGCCTTTCGGGACACACTGTCGTCTCTTACGAATCAACTCAAACATGCTGGCGTCGGCGACGCGCAGACGCAGGCGTATAGCAGGATGTATACGTCCATGCAGAATCAAGCTTCGGTCCTCTCTTACATCGACGCGTTCTGGATATTAGGAATTGCCGCGGGAACTATGTTCTTATTGTCGTTCTTACTCAAGAAAAACAATCCGCGCGGGCCCCGGGCTCAGGCGCTTGCGCATTAGTCGCTAGGCCTGCTGGCTTTATGGCATTTGCCCAAAGCAAATGCCCAAAGCCCGGCGTCTACGGACCTGCTTCCGCTGATAAACCGAAACTCACGGAACGACCAAGGGAGTGGAATCACGACTGCAGATGCAGCATCCGTCAAGGAGGTTCCAGATGGTTCTGTCGGCTTCAGTAATTGGTGGCCTCTTGCTTTTGGCCTACTGTGTCTCGCGTGTTAAAGCAAAACGAGCGGCGAAGAAAAGCATCGAAACGCTGTTCTATACGAAGTAACGATGGTTTAAGAAACACATGAAACAAGATTTTGCGATAGGGCTCTACGACGAGGGAGCCGACACCCCCACCGGAAAAGATAAGCGTCTTGCCGCACCAGACTGGCGGGCGCAAGTGCTCCGGACGGTGTCAGCGCAATTCGCTATGACAGGACTGCACGGAACTACGACCCTCACGCTCGCCCAAGCTGCCAGCATTTCGGAGGCCATTCTATACGCCGAGTTCGGAAACAAGGCCCAGTTGTTCAGAGAGGCCGTCGAAAGCAGCATCGAGACGCGCCTTCGCTTACTTGACGGTCATCTCTCCTCGATTTCCATCGCGAACCAGATTGACTGGATTGAGAGCATGGCGGAAGCGACCATGATGGTCTGCGTAGCCAGTGTAGCTAATGCGATCTTGATGAGCTGGGCTCTTTTGGAAGCTCCTGAATTCGCATCGGACCTGTACCGAAATGAGATCGGATCCGTCAGAATCTTGTGGGAGCGGGAAGTTGCCAGGGGTTTCCCTGCTTCGCGTACACGAGAAATTGTCTCGCTCCACGTCGTCCCGTACGCGGTCAACACTTGCCTCGCCCACGGCCTCTGGCTTGCGACTCTGAGACACACGCCGGAGAGCGCCGAGCCTCTCGCAAGACAATTTGCGGTCAGCATTGCAAAATCAGCAGCAACGCTTCTCGGGCACCCGTAGAGAGGCAACAGCCTATTGCTCGTATTAGGCAACTGGCGGCTTGGGATTTCGGCTTCCTTGCCTGCCAGCCCACGCGTGGGAAAACGCAGCCACCTAAGACTCAGTGGTAAGCTTTGTGGGAGGAAACCATGCGAATTTGGACCATCATTGCGGCTTTATCCCTCATGTCTGTTTCGGCGGGTGCAGCCGACGAACCGTCATCGGCTGTGGTTCTTATCGACCACGAGAAAATGGCCACGGGATTTGCCAAGGGAGGCACCCTCCTGAATAATGGCGCTTACCAGATTTTGACCAGTCACCGCATAGCGCCCGGCCAAGTGGAGGTCCACGCTCAATATGGCGACATCATGTACGTGGTCGAGGGCTCCGCCACGGTGGTGACCGGGGGTACCGTAGTGGATGGCAAGACAACCGCTCCTGGCGAGATTCGCGGCAAAAGCATCACCGGAGGAAACAGCAATCACTTGGTCCCGGGGGATGTGTTGGTAATCCAGGCAGGGACGCCGCATTTGTTTCAACAGGTGGATAAACTGGTGAACTACTATGTGGTGAAACCCCGCATGTCTGGAGGAGCCCCGTCGGAAGTCGTTCACATCGATAAGGAAAAAGTGGCCGCCGGATTTGCCGACGGAGTATCGACCGTTCTACTAGATAGGAAGGCGTACGATGTAAGAACCGGTCACCGCGTGAAGCCCGGAGAGGTGGAGACGCACTTGCAGTACACCGACGTCATGTACATCACGGGTGGGTCGGCTACTTTTGTGACCGGCGGCCAGGTGAATGGAGAGAAAAGGGACCATCCCGAGGAGCCTCGCGGGAAAAGCATCACCGGCGGACAAACCCATCATTTAGTCAAAGGGGACGTGATCGTCATTCCCAACGGTGTGCCGCACTGGTTTGAACAGGTCAACGACTTTAACAACTTCGTAGTCAAAATCCGCGCCGGAAACTGACGAACTCCGAGCTGTTCCGACCGCTACCGTGATTTTGCCGGTGCCGCATTCACCTTGGCTCGCACGTTTCGGTTTACCGCCTTGGCTTGAGCCTTTTGCTGTGGGTCCGGTGGACTTGCCTCATCATCGCCATACTTCAGGATGACCACCCTCACCCGCTGACGTCCGAACTTCTTTGCTTCAGCGCGGCTGGGCATATAGACGTCGATATGGTGGCCGTCCACCTTGCCACCAGTGTCCTCCACCGTATAATCGCCGGAATAACGGCCGGCGCCATAAATGCGAATGCGGCTGTTTAGCGGCAATACCTTACGGTCGGCGGCCACCGTGCCTGGATGCGACCACTTGCCCGAAGCACCCGTGCCTTCCACTGAATAGGCTGTGGCGATGAAATAACGGATCGTGGGCCGTCTGGGCGGGCGGGATGAGCGCGGCGACTCCGAAGCAGACAACAATAGTGCGAACGCTATCAAAGCGGCAAGCAGCATTCGCAAAATGGAAGCACCTTCCGGGAGTTAGATGCTGCGACATCTAGTTTTGTGACAGGCTTACATCCGCTTCCGCAGTGCCTCGAATTTCCGCGCTTATCTTTCCAGGTGATGATTCGTATCAGGCGGGCGTCACGCTCGCCGCTGGGTTAATGACCGACGGTAAGAGCACCAAAACTCACGATGAGCAAAGAATTTGGCGAATGTATTGTTCATACCTTGGCCCGTGCAGTAAAGGCGGGCCTGCTGCTCGCGATTTTCGATCCGGAAATTCGAGCAAGCACTCGCATCTATAGGGCAGCTTACGTTGTAAAGTATTTTAGAAACGCGAAGACAATAACTCCCGTGACAGAAACGTACAGCCAGATCGGAAAAGTCCATCGGGCTATGCGCCGATGGACGCGGAATTGACTTCCCAGCCCGAACCAGAGCGCCGCGAGGATCAGAGGAAGTGCGACCATCGACAGTCCGATATGGCTGATCAATATGAAGAAGTACACAGGTCGGACCCATCCATGCCCGGGGAACGGTGTATCCCCATGGAAGAAGTGATACGTCACGTATGAAATCAGGAACAGCGCCGAAAATACGGTCGCCGTCAACATGAATCGTTTATGCACGACACGATTTCCGCGGCGGATGTTGATATATCCGAAAGTAAGGCACAGCGCGCTTAAAGAATTGAAGGTGGCGTTGGCGGCTGGCAAAGCTCCTACCCAGTCCGGGGCGGCTACCTTGCCTTTGAAGTAGATCAGCCAAATCAGGAAGAACGCGATCACGAGGCTAAGCGAAACAAGCGCCACCATCGGCTTGCGAATGGTCTCCGGAGAATGAAGAGGAGTGGTCGGCGTCAACATATACTACTTTACCAACCACGCTGTTGGACGACGGCAACACTTCCTCAATGAGCCGCGGGCATCAATGAGCCGCCGGCGTTTTTCCGGCTGGCTTGAAACGGCGGACAAATAACAACAGCGGCACTGCGGCCAATGTCAGCCAGGCGATGACACGGAAGCAATCCATGAAGGACAAAAGACTCACTTGATGCTGAAGCTGCTGGTGCAGATATGCCTGGGCGGCGGTAGCGGCGTCCGGACTCGAAAATCCCTTCGAAACCAGATAGTTCGTCAGGGCGGTGATCCTGTCGCTTAGCTGTAGAGACGTCGTGCCGATGGCCGAGCCGAGATTTGTTTGATGGAACTGGCGCCGGCGTTCGGCCGCCGTGGTGATGAACGCAATACCAAAACTACCTCCCCAGTTTCGGAAAAGATTCGTGAGACTGGAAGCCCTGTTGTTCTGGTCCGGCCTCAATTGCGAATACGCAAGCACGTTGACAGGCACGAAAAAGAAACCGTATCCAAGCCCTTGATAAGCCCTGGCGAGCGCGTAGTGTGAGTAGTCGGTCGCCAGCGTGAAAGTGCTGTAGTACCACATGGCGGCGCCTACGGTCATGATGCTGATCATGAGCAGTACGCGGGCTGGAACAATCTGTCGCTGGATCAGTTGGGCTGCAATCGGCGCGAATAGGGTGATTACAAGAGCCCCAGGACCCAATACGAGGCCTGCGTCCGTAGCCCGATATCCGTACAGCGATTGAAGGATCTGCGGAATAAGTGTGGTGCTTCCGAAGAGTCCGAACCCGAACACGAAAAAGAGGGCGCTTGCGATGGCGAAGTTGCGACTCCCCAACAACCGGAACTCGATGATGGGTTCCTTCAGCCGCATTTCCCACGCGACTGTTGCGATCCACCCGATCACGCCAATTGCGAGCATCCAGCAGATGAAGGTACTCCCAAACCAGTCGTCGATCTGCCCGCGATCGAGCGCAACTTCCAAGGCTGCCGATGCCAAGGCAATCAGCGTGATTCCGATGCCATCGATACTCAACTTGCCGTTTGTTCGCACCGAGGCTCGCTCCGCCTCAAACGCAGGTGGATCCTTTAGGAGCTTGCTGCTCAGGAAGAACGACAAGAAGCCGATCGGAATGTTGATGAAGAATATCCAGCGCCAATTGTAGTTGTCTGTGATCCAGCCGCCGAGGACCGGTCCGATCGCGGGGGCGGTCACAATCACGATCGTGTAGAGCGCGAATGCCGACGCGCGTTTAGCCGGAGGAAATGTATCAACGAGAATGGCCTGCGATACCGGCGCCAAGCCTCCACCCGCGATGCCCTGTAACACGCGACTTGAAAGCATGATCCCAAGACTTGGCGCCAAACCGCAAAACAATGAAGTTAGCGTGAACAGCGCGACGCAGCCGAGATAATACGTTTTTCGGCCGAAGACGCGGCTGAGCCAGGCAGACATCGGCAAGATAACCGCATTCGCGACAAGATATGTCGTGAGAATCCAGGTGACTTCGTCGTAACTCCGGCCGAGGCCGCCGCCGATATAAGGGAGGGCGACGTTTGCAATCGAGGTATCTAGCAGTTCCATGAATGTCGCGAGCGTAACGGTGACGGCGATGAACCACGGATTGATGGCGCGCTTCTCGGTCGACATGACAACTCCTGAGACTCAGTGGATATCGACAGTTGGCTCGACCGACATGCCGGGCCTCAAGAGGTGCTCGGCATCCTGATCTTGGTCGAGCCGAATTCGCACCGGGAATCGCTGCACCACCTTCACGTAGTTCCCCGTCGCATTTTCAGGTGGAAACAGGCTGAAAAGAGGGCCGGCGGCGCCTGGGAGGCTCTCTACGTTGCCTTTGTAGTCGCGTTCGAAAGTATCCACTCGGACGTTGACCGATTGGCCGGGTCTCATCCGCTTAAGCTGGGTCTCCTTGAAATTGGCTGTGATCCAGATGTCGTCCAAAGGAACGATCACGAGTAGGCTCTGTCCCGGTTGGACGCGATGACCCAGCTCAACAGTTTTTCGTCCGATCACACCGCTGACCGGCGCGTAGATCTTCGTGTAACTGAGATTGAGCTGAGCGGTGTGCAAGTCAGCACGGGCCTGTTCCAAGTGCCCTGAGGCCGAGTCCGATTTGGCACGAGCATCGGTAACCTGCTGCGGAGCGATGCGCGAGGCTTCAATCTGTGCCTCCCGCTGGATGACGAGACTCCGCGCTTCGGCGATCTTCTGTTCTTGGGACGTGATCGTCGCGCGGTCGGTCTCGACTGCTTCACTAGCCGCGGTAGCCTCTGTCTGGCGCGCGTCGTAATCGGACCGCGAGATCTCTTGCTTTTCGACCAGTGCCTGGTAGCGGGCGCGGTCGCGTTCGGCTCGAGCAAAGATCGCTTCGTCCTGTTGTAATTTGTGTCGAGCCGCAACCAGATTCGCCTGCTCGGACTCGACGCTTGCGAGCGACTGCTCTTTGGCAGCCTCTGCTGAATGGAGCTGCCCGAACGCGCTCGCGTCCACTATCGGAACCGTTACCTGTGCGGAGCGAGCTTCCGCGCTCCGGGTGTCGAGATTTGCTTTGGCGTGTTCGAGCTCGGCAGCGTAATCGCGCGGATCAAGCTCCATCAACAGAGTTCCCGCCTCTACGAGCTGGTTGTTCTCGACTCGTGGATTAACGTAGGTCACGGTTCCGCTGATGCGGGCGCTGACCAGGTCCAGGTGCCCTTCAATCTGGGCGTCGTCTGTTGATTCGTAGTTTTGCGCGCGCAGCCACCAAAGTGACGTGGCCGCGATAGCTATCGCGACAACCGTAAGCAGAACCCAGCGGAAAATTCTTCTGCTGGGGACCTTGCTTCCGGATTCTGGTTTCTCGCTGCCGGTTTTCTCAGCAGCGTCATCGCCCTCTCGCGGGCGCGCTGTTTTCCCCAAATCTATCACTTGTCTTTCGACTGTCCGTGCCATCTCATTTATCTCCTAGAAGCTCCGGGAGCTTTGTTTCCGCGCCTCCGATGGAGCGCGCAAAAGAAATCATCGCCACGTTGTATGAGAACAGGCTCTCGATATAGTTCTCGCTGGCCTGGGTGACTGCTTCATGGGCCTGAACGACTTCGAGGTAGTTAGTGACGCCATTCGTGTAGCGGTCCTGCGACTGGACGAGCGCCCGGTCCGCCAGCGACTTGTTACGCTGCGCGACCTTCGCACTTGAATCCGATGCGCTTAGGTCGAGCCAAGCAATGCGGACGTCGTAAGCAACGCGGCCCTTCAAGTCCTCGTACTCAGCTTCGCGGCGACTGAGGTCCTCCCGCGCCTGCTCGATGTCCGCATGAATTCGGCCGCCGGTGTAGATTGGCACCGAAATGTTACCCGCGATCGTATAGACCTGATTGAAGTTTCCAATATTCGCGCCGGCGCCCCCATAATCCGCGGTTACGGAAACGACGGGAAGGCGCTGCGCCTTTTGAGCGCGAACGGTGAACGCCGCAGCTTGGACGCTTGCTTCGGCGCTGCGGAGATCAGCCCGAGACCGCAATGCTTCGTCCGTAGCGCTCTCATTTGTGATTCCAGAAAGCGGATGGTAAGCCAGATGATCGCTCAATTCGAAATCTTGATCGATGGCCAACCCGATGATCCGCCCAAGCGTTAGTTTGTCTTTTTCGAGCTGGTTGGTCGCGTTTGTGAGCCGCTGTTCGGCAGATTGCCGCTCCACCTGCGACCGGATGGAGTCGATCTCGGGCGAGACCTCATTCTTGACCCGATTGGCCGTTTGCCGGTCTAGTTCGCCAGCAGAAGCCAGCTGCGCTCTTGCGGTCTCAACGCGGGCAATGCTGGCGATCACTTGTAAATAGGCGGCTCCGACGGCGAAAACGACTACGTCGCGAGAATCCCGGATGTTGAGTATCGATGCTTGTTCATCGCGCTTTCGGGCTCGATACTGATTTCGAAGCTCGGCATCATAGAGAGATTGCGTGAGGCTGACGCGGGCATCCTGGTATCCAAATCCGCCGCTGGTGGAAGGCAGCGTGGGCAATCCAGGGATCGGCGGCAGTTTCAGGCCGATTTCTTTGAAGCTAAGGTTTTCGTAACTTTGACTCCCGTGCCCGGTCAGTTGCGGCAACAATGCCGAGAGAGCCCGCAGGCGCTCGGCGCGTACATCCGCGCTCGCTTGATTAGATTCGACCAACCCGAGGTTGTAGCGAAGGCCCCGGTCGAGTGCACTCTTGAGCGACAACTCGATTCGTGTGCCCGTGTTTTTTGATGGCACGCTTCCGAGGTACGGGTTTTGAAGTTGAGTAGCCTGCGCGCTTGGATTGGTCGTCCCCTCCGCCGGGTTGATCGGACGCGGGGTAGCGATGGAGTAACCCAGGGGGCTGGGGATTTGTGCCGAAGCAGTCAGTCCGATCGCCCCCCAGATCGCCGCCACCGCGATCCTTCCTTGCATCCCACGAATTCTCATCGTTTTCAAGACCACACTCGCGACCTCTCAAACGCTTGGATGTTTCTGAGACCGGTCGGTCGCATCTTTCTTTTTGCGGACTTTTGAAGCCCGTCTAGCGTTCCGGGCATCCACTGGAGTAGTAGGATTGTGAGAGACCATTCGGTCCCAACCATGACCAAAGGCGAACAAACCCGAAAGAGGATTGTCGAGGCGGCCGCGCCGATCTTCAATAAACAAGGATACGAAGGCAGTTCCCTTAACGATTTGATGGAAGCGACCGGGCTCAAAAAGGGCGGAATTTACCGCCACTTCTCGAGCAAGGAGGAACTTGCCGCCGAGGCGTTCGACTATACATGGGAGGCCGCGTGGAACGCGCGACTCTCGCATGTTGATGAAAAAGCGAATGGCATCGACAAACTCAAGCAGCTCATTGCGAACTTCGTCGATCACCGATCCCCGGTCCCGGGCGGTTGCCCCATTTTGAACACGGCAATCGATGCCGATGACGGCAACCCGGTCCTTCGCGCACATGTCGCGAAAGCCCTTCGATCCTGGTTGAGCCGTCTAGAGAATATCGTGGAGCAAGCCCAAGAACGCGGCGAAACACGCGCTGGGCTTGATCCGAAAGGGGTTGCCACGTTGATCGTGGCATTGCTCGAAGGAGCGCTGATGATGAGCCGCCTCCAGCGAAACGACGAAGCGCTTCGACAGGTTCAATCCCATCTGAACCGATATCTGGAAAGGGAGGTGGCGCCTCGCCAGGAGTGAAATGCAAAAGCAGCAACTAGAAGAGCTATATCTGGACGATTTGTACGTCGGCCAACGATTCACGTCGGAGACTTACCTGATGGACGAAGCGCGGATCAAGGAATTCGCAAGGGAGTTTGATCCACAACCGTTCCATCTTGACAAGGCCGCCGCCGAGGCGAGCGTGTTTAAGGGATTGGCAGCCAGCGGTTGGCACACTGGCGCCGTAGCCATGCGGTTGCTCGTTAATGGTGGCCTGCCATTTGCGAACGGCCTGGTCGGGTTAGGTGGCGAGATCGCCTGGCCTAGACCAACACGTCCAGGCGACATCTTGCGCGTCGAAAGCGAGATTGTTGAAATCACGCCCTCACGTTCTAAGCCGCTTCAGGGAATCGTGACGGTTCGAAGTACAATGCTAAATCAAAACGGGGAAGCCGTTTATGTGCTAACGGCGAAGCTTCTGGTGTTAAGGAGATCACATGGGCAAGCTTGAAGGGAAGATTGCGCTCGTCACCGGTGGTAGCAGCGGGATTGGCCTGGCGACAGCTAAGCGTTTTGTGAACGAGGGCGCGTACGTCTTCATTACAGGCCGCCGCGATTCCGAATTGGCTGCCGCGGTGAAAGAAATCGGAAGCAATGTGACCGGCGTAAAAGGAGACGTATCGAAACTTAGCGATCTGGATCGACTCTTTGCGCAAATTACGCGGGAGAAGCACAGACTGGATATCGTATTCGCGAACGCCGGTGTGGCGAAGTATGCTCGTTTCGGCGAAATTACTGAGGACCTGTATGACTCGATCTTCAGCATCAACGTCAAAGGCCTGCTGTTCACGGTCCAAAAGGCGCTTCCGCTGCTGCCCGATGGCGCGTCGATCATCCTGAACGCATCCATCGTCGGCAGTAAGGGGTTGCCATCGAATAGCGTCTACAGCGCCACGAAAGCCGCTATCCGATCGTTTGCGAGGACATGGACGACGGACTTAAAGGAACGGCGCATTCGTGTGAACGCCGTGAGTCCAGGCTCGATCGATACTCCCGGACTAAGTGATCTCCTGGCGTCCTCAGACGTGGGCGAGCAACGCAAGAAAATGATATCCAGTAGCGTTCCGCTGGGCCGGCTCGGCACACCCGATGAGATCGCTAAGGCTGTGGTGTTCCTCGCATCAGACGACAGCAGCTACGTCACGGGAACGGAATTGTTTGTCGATGGCGGGTTCGCGCAAGTGTAGTTCGCCAATACCACCAACGGCGTCTCAAATGCCTCCACGCGGCGATCGAATTCATTAATCCCGCATAACCTTTTCTGGGACTCAAGCGAATCATGGGCAGGGTCAGCCTATCGGTACACATCACATCGATAGAGCCCAATTTCAGAATGAGGAGTCTCAATTGAGTTGTAAAGATTTTAGCATTCGTAAAATTTCACGCGCCATGGCTCCGGCCATTGCCTTCACCTTGGCTATGACCGCCCTGGCGCAAGATTCACCCCGGGTTCTCACGCCACGTAAGGCGTTCCCAGGAAAGATCGACTTACGCAACGCGAATATAACCAGTGCGGCCGCCACGTCGAATCCCAATACTGCGCAAGGTCCCGGACCAGGGCCGATCGGGCCAGGGCCGGGCTGCAATTTGTTTCCCGCTCCGCCGTCGGTCGGCACGACGGTGAATCTTTCGTACTTCGGACCGTCGCCTTCCACTGTGAACCCAAGTCTCGTCGGGCCGGTCCAGTTACTTAAGACCGGTCCCGTTGATGACCAGACCGGCACGATCACTGTGCCTCTTTATCTCGGTCATATGAAGGATGGAACCAACGTCTGGTACGTTTTGCTGGACGTTGATGACGCTAATGTCGCGGCTGAGCTGGGTCTGAATTTTTCAGCAAAGATGACTTTCATGGCCAACGCCGCAAGAACCGCAAATCTGGATCAGAACGGTGACCTGGTCTTCGACAAAGGAAAGGTCGATTTTTCGCCGGTCCGCAGTATTACCCCGGGCCCCGCGGGCCAAGAGTTTCCCCCAAGTGCTGCTCAGCCTGGCGCCATCGGCGACAAAGACTATAGTCCGTTTGTTCAGGTTCTTAATGCAGCCAGCGTTATTTATAACGCCCCAATCGTTGCCTTCGGTGTGAACGCCGTCGACATCAGCTTCCCAAATGGTAACGTCGATTACTCAAAAGTTCATGATCAGGTGGTCGCGATCGACCCGGTGAACATGACCGTGACGCTCAACCTGATCAACGGTTTTAGCTTCGGCAGGCCGGTGTGGTATCTGTCCATGGATACGAGCATTCCATTGGGAGCGGCTATCGAGCACAACACATTCGCTCCGTTGATGGCAGCTTTGCATTTGGGAGGCGATGACACCTTCTCCAGCCCGATCGAGCGCATTTTCATCTCGACCAACGGAGCCCAGGGATGCGCCAACCCACAACGTCAGGGGCTGTCCGCGGATCTCGCTGACGGCTTTCGACCGAATAACGTCGTTGGCGGAATACCAACGATTGCTCTGGATTATAGTCCGGCATGGGATGCTCAGTTGTTCGAATGGACACAAGACGCAATCAACCATGGTTTTCGAGGTCAGGTGCGTGAAGAGTTTCAGATCCTGACGTTCGTACAAGATGGCTTGATTACGGGACCCGGCGGCGGCAAGTTCGGAAGCTCCGGCTTCTCGATCAATTGCACGATTGTCCAACGCCTCGACTGACCTTCCCTCGTGCCCGCTCCCAGTCTTGATTCGGGCAGCGGGCACACTTTTCTTGGTCGCCTTAGACTGAAACTCCGACGGCGCACGCTGACGGTCGAGATGTCCAAGCGCCCTCCATCACGGACGCTTATGGAACATCTTCTAATCCGAATAGCCCCGCAATCTCTGAGTTGCCCGATTCTCGGGCAAGTCGTCGAAATGATCTTCCATTCGTGTCGCTCGCTTGACGAAGCGAAGGAAATCGCTTCAGGAATCGCCCAACCTGCTGGCGTAGCGCCGAACTGACTGTCGGTGCTGTTAATGTCAGCCCCTCGTTCAAGCAATAGCTGCACGATCTGACGATGCCCGTTCAGTGTCGCATAGTGGAGGGGCGTTGCACCGGACTCGTCTCTTTGGTTGACGAGTCTGTCATCTGTTTCAAGAAGGGCCCTGACACTTCCCCGATCGCCCTGCTTGACTGCCTCGATCATGTTCTCTGAATCGCTCATCCAATGCCTCGTTCCGCGTCGGTCGCGTTCAGGCGGGAGGGTGACCTCTACACCTCCGAATTTTAGATCTTTTACCGCAACGATTCCAGATAGTCCCTGACGTCGTATCCTTTGCCGATCGCAGGACAGACGCCAAATCGGTGCCTCAACTCGACGAACTGGATCTTGCAGAAAGGTCACTAATCCGCCGAACGGAAGGCCACAAGCCGGCCCCGTTCGGACCCCATGGTGCATTTGAGAGTCTGCTTCCGGCCCTCTTGGTGCTTGGCGGAAAAGCGCGCGCTGCTCAGAACGTGAACGTGTCCTCTTCGGCGATCATAACGACTGGAGGG
>Ga0210406_10003682_pt1 | contig 16656 bp, 13 predicted proteins | sample IncBWC30MmetaG_FD_155454 | JGI IMG/M metagenome (GOLD analysis project Ga0210406, IMG submission 155454) | Forest soil microbial communities from Barre Woods Harvard Forest LTER site, Petersham, Massachusetts, United States - Inc-BW-C-30-M | ecosystem: Environmental > Terrestrial > Soil >... | reverse complement strand
GGCCGCACACGCGGCGGACATCCGCGGCGGGGAAGACCTGCATCTGATCAATTCGCCGATCGTGGGTACTTTTTATGCGTCGCCCAGCCCGGGATCCGAAGCGTTTGTGAAGGTCGGATCGCATGTGGACAAGGGGCAGACGCTTTGCATCGTGGAAGCGATGAAACTGATGAATGAAATCGAGTCTGAGATCAGCGGAGAAGTGCTGCGGATATTCGCAGAGAACGGGCAGCCCGTGGAGTATGGGCAGCCGTTGTTCGGGATTCGCCCAAGCCGCAAGCGGTAAGCGGCCTGCCTGACTATGTTCCAGAAAATTCTAGTGGCCAATCGCGGGGAAATCGCCCTGCGAGTCATCTGCGCCTGCAAAGAGCTGGGAATTCCGACGGTGGCCGTGTATTCGGAGGCGGACCGCAACTCGCTGCATGTGCGGTTTGCCGATGAGGCTGTGTGCATCGGGCCGCCGCGAAGCAGCGAAAGCTACCTGAATATTCCCCAGGTGATCAGCGCGGCGGAAATCACCAACGTGGATGCGATTCATCCGGGATACGGATTTCTGTCGGAGAACGCGAACTTTGCGAAGGTTTGCGAAGCGTCGGAGATCACATTTATCGGGCCGAAGCCGGAAGTGATCGAGATGATGGGCGAGAAAGATCGCGCGCGGCGGGAGATGAAGTCGCGCGGGTTGCCTACCATTCCGGGAAGCGACGGCGTGGTGGAAGGCGAGGACCAGCTTGCGAAGGAGGCAGCGCGCGTCGGGTTTCCGCTGATTCTGAAAGCGGCGGCAGGCGGCGGCGGGCGCGGCATGCGCGTGGTTCGCAGCAAGGATGAGTTGCTGGCGGCCTACCAGACGGCGAGGAGCGAGGCGCAGCAGGCGTTTGGGACTCCCGATGTGTACATGGAGAAGTTCCTGGAGCACCCGCGGCACATCGAGATTCAGGTGCTGGGAGACCAGCACGGAAAAGTGATTCACCTGGGCGAGCGGGAATGCACGATCCAGCGGCGGCACCAGAAGCTGGTGGAGGAGTCACCTTCGCCAGTAATTGATGCCAAACGGCGCAAGGAACTGGGCACGAAAGTGGTGAAGGCCCTTGAAGCAATCGAGTATACGAACGCGGGCACCGTGGAATTTCTGATGGACACGGACGGCTCGCTCTATTTCATCGAGATGAACACGCGCATCCAGGTGGAGCACCCGGTGACGGAGTTTATTACCGGCGTGGACCTTGTGAAATCGCAGATTCGCATCGCGGCCGGAGAAAAGATGGAAGACGCTGTCGGCGAGATGCATTTCTCGGGGCATTCGATCGAGTGCCGGATCAACGCGGAGGATCCAGAGACGTTTGTGCCTTCGGCGGGGCGGATTACGACGTTTCAGGCACCCGGTGGCACCGGCGTGCGCGTGGACTCGGCGGCGTATTCGGGGGCGGTGATTCCGCCGTACTACGATTCGCTGGTGGCGAAACTGATTGTGAAGGGGCGCGACCGCACCGAAGCGATTGGAAGAATGAAGCGGGCGCTGGAAATGTTCGTGATCGAGGGGATTAAGACGTCGATTCCGCTGCAACGACGGATTCTGGCCGACGCGGATTTTGAGGCGGGGAAGTTTGACACCCACTTCATCGAAAAACTTCTTGGCGGCAACGGAAAATAGCGTTTCATGCGCCTTGTCCTGCCCAGGCTGTATGTGATATTAGACGCAGGAATGTTGACGGAACCAGCCGGGGAAACTGCCCAAAAATTGATGGATGCAGGGGTGAAGCTGCTGCAATACCGCGCGAAAAACGCGGCGGCGCGGGAGCTTTGGACCGATTCGCGCGCAATCGCGGAGGCAGCTCGGCGCGCGAAGTGTACTTTCATTGTGAACGACCGGCCAGACGTGGCGTACCTGGCGAGCGCTGACGGGGTGCACGTGGGGCAGGACGACCTGGATGTGGAGCAGGCGCGCAGGGTGATCGGGCCGGACCGCTGGGTTGGCGTTTCGACGCATAGCCTTGAACAATTCGAGAAAGCCGCGGCCACTTCGGCGGATTATATTGCCGTGGGGCCAATTTTCCAGACCAGCAGCAAGGCGAATCCCGATCCTGTGGTGGGCACGGAACTCTTGCGGCGGGTGCGGGCGCTTACGGAAAAACCCATCGTCGCGATTGGCGGAATCACGCTGGAGCGAGCCGAGGATGTGCTGGCGGCGGGAGCGAATTCCGTGGCCGTGATCAGCGACATTTTGCAGGCCAAGGACCCTGGCGCAAGGGCACGCGAATTTATCCGACGACTGGATGCCGTTAAGCCTGCGGCGTCCCACTGAGGAACCGAACGCATGGCCGACGCGATTAGCGCGACAACAGCGGGCACGGGGGCAGGCAAGGGCGAGCACCAATTTGTAAAGGCGATCGGACTCTACGACGCGACGATGATCGTTGTCGGCTCGATGATCGGGTCGGGCATATTCATCGTGGCGGCGGATATTTCGCGCCACACAGGCTCGGCGGGCGGTTTGCTGCTGACGTGGATTTTGAGCGGATGCCTGACGATTGCGGCGGCGCTGGCCTACGGCGAACTTGCGGCGATGTTTCCGCACGCGGGCGGCCAGTATGTGTACCTGCGGGAAGCGTTCTCACCGCTTTGGGGATTTTTGTATGGCTGGACGCTGTTCCTGGTGATCCAGACAGGAACGATCGCGGCGGTGGCGATTGGGTTTTCGCGCTATCTGGGCATCTTGTTTCCTTCGATTTCTCCGAAGGCTTGGGTGATTCCACCCATTAATTTTTCTTCGAAATTTGCAATCAGCCTTTCCGTGCAGCAACTGGTTGCCGTGCTGATGATTATTTTTCTGACTTATCTGAACACGCGCGGAGTCAAGCTGGGGAAGTGGATTCAGAACATTTTTACTTCGGCCAAGATGCTATCGCTGCTGGGGCTGATTCTGATTTGTGTGTTTGTGGCGCGGAACGCTTCCGCGATTGCGGACAACTTTTCACACCTGTGGGCCATTCGCGGGGCGCAAACAATCGAGCCGGGAGTGGGATTTTTGCGGAGCTTGTTGCCGGCGGTGACGGCGGGTAGCGGCTGGTATGGGCTGCTGATCGCGCTGGCTGTGGCGCAGGTGGGCTCGCTGTTTTCGGCGGACGCGTGGAACAACATCGGATTCACCGCGGCGGAAGTGAAAAATCCGAAGCGCGACGTGGCACTCTCGATGGTGTTCGGCACGATTATCGTCATTACGCTGTATTGTCTGGCGAACCTGGCGTATTTGTGCGCGCTGCCGCTGGCACAGATTCAAAGCGCTCCGGATGATCGCGTAGCGACCGCGGCGCTTTCGGCGGTGTTTGGGGCCAAGGGCGCGTTGATCATGGCCGTTGCCATCATCGTTTCCACGTTTGGCTGCAACAACGGGCTGATTCTGGCGGGGTCGCGCGTGGCGTACGCGATGGCCAAGGATGGATTGTTCTTCCGCGCGACGGGAAAGTTGAATTCGCGCGGAGTTCCTGGCGTCGCCCTGGTGTACCAGGGAATCTGGATTGTGATCCTGATTTTGTTGCGGACCCGCAAGCCGGACGGAACATACGGAAATCTTTACAGCAACCTGCTGGACTACGTGGTGTTTGCCGCGCTGCTTTTTTATGTACTGACGATTGTGGGAATTTTTGTGCTGCGGATGCGACGGCCGGATGCCGAAAGGCCGTACAAAGCATTCGGGTATCCGGTGCTGCCGCTGTTGTATATAGTGGCAGCGAGCGGAATCATGGGCGTGCTGCTGCTCTACGAAACGCAGACGGCTGGCATGGGCATGGTGATCGTGCTGCTCGGATTGCCGGTGTACTGGCTGTGGGCGCGGTTGAAGCGGTCGAGGCAGGGCACGGCGTAGCCGCGGAATTTCAAAGAATTAACCAGAGAAGGAGGAGTTGCATGGGCAACCCCCTGTTTGCGACGAAGTCGATTGACTCGCTGTTGAAGGAGGCCGGGGACACTGGAGAGCACAGTCTGAAGCGCGCGCTCGGGCCAGTGAATCTGGTCACCCTGGGCATAGGGGCGATCATCGGCGCTGGCATCTTCGTGCTTACCGGCTCAGCGGCTTCTCTTTATGCCGGCCCGGCGATCATGCTCTCGTATGTGCTCGCGGGGATCGGTTGCGTGTTCGCCGGGCTTTGTTACGCCGAATTCGCCTCGATGATTCCGATTGCCGGATCCGCGTACACGTACGGTTACGCAACCCTCGGTGAGCTGGTTGCCTGGATCATCGGCTGGGACTTGATTTTGGAGTACGCGTTTGGCGCAGCGACCGTGGCCAGCGGATGGAGTAGCACCCTGGTGGCGTTCCTGCAGGACTATGGTATCAGCCTGCCGCCGCAGATTTGCGACGTGCCCGGAGCGAAATGGGTTCTGTACGAGGGCCGATGGTCACCCGAAGGTGCGGTTAGCATCAGCGCGGACCAACTTGCCGGGCTGCCTCATGCCACCTGCGTCTTCAACCTGGTTGCTTTTCTGGCCATTCTCGGCGTGACGACGATCTTGATTATCGGCATCAAGGAATCGGCGAATTTTAATAGTGTTGTGGTATTTGTGAAGCTGGCCGCAGTCCTGACGTTCATCGCCGTGGCCCTGCCCTTTGTTCTGAAGCATCCCGCAATCGCGCATGAGAACTGGAAAGTCTTCCTGCCGCCGAATACCGGAAGCTTTGGTTCGTTCGGATGGTCGGGTGTGATGCGTGGAGCGAGCGTGGTGTTCTTCGCCTACATCGGGTTCGACGCTGTCTCCACGGCGGCGCAGGAGGCTAAGAATCCGCAGAAGGACATGCCAATAGGCCTTCTCGGGTCACTAATTGTTTGCACCATCCTTTACATCGTGGTTTCCGGACTTCTGACCGCAACCGTGCATTATTCGCACTTGAACATCGGCGCGCCCGTCTCGTTGGCCATTCGCCAGACCGGCGTCAAATGGGGCAGTTATGTGATTAATGCCGGTGCGCTGGCGGGGTTAAGCACGGTGATGTTGGTCATGCTGCTGGGCCAATCGCGAGTATTTTATTCGATGGCCCACGACGGGCTATTGTGGAAATGGGCGGGTGATATCCATCCACGGTTTCGGACGCCCTGGAAATCCACCGCGATTGTTGGCGTGCTGGTTGCCATCGTGGGCTCGCTGGTCCCCATCGGCACTCTCGGCCAGCTTGTGAGCATCGGCACTTTGTTTGCTTTCGTAATCGTGTGCGCGGGCGTTTGGGTTCTGCGGGTGCGGCGGCCGGAATTGGTGCGGCCCTTTAAGACGCCCTGGGTTCCATTTGTTCCCATCATGGGGATCCTTATTTCGCTGGCGTTGATCGCCAGCCTCAATGGGCTGACGATCGTACGGCTGTTTGTCTGGCTGGGAGTTGGCCTGGTTGTCTACTTCACCTACAGCGTGAGGCACAGTAAAGTGCGAAATTCCGGCGGGGAATAAAGCCTGCTGGTGCTTGGGGCGTGTTCTGAGGTCCGATGCCCGAACCGGGCCGATCCACAAAGTGGCGCTCGTTCCTTCTCGCCGAATCGGGTAAAGTGTCATTTCTGACTCTTCAGCCATGAGCGGACCCGGAAATATCCAAACATCCTTCTGGAAGAGCCTGTCGAAGCTCGACTGGCTTGCCCTCGCGCTGTGCGTGCTTGGCCTCGCGGCAGCAACGAACCCAGTGAGCAGTCTGCCGGGTGCCGCCAGGCTCTTGCGATTTCTTGGGGTGCTGGCGGTTATTTATGTGCTGTACCGTTTCTGGAGCCGCTGGCGCGAAGAACTGCTCTGGAGCCTGCGGAACCGGCTGATCCTGGCCTACCTGTTTCTGGGAGTCGTTCCGACTGTGCTGCTCCTGATCCTGGCGAGCATGCTGGGCCAGATTCTGTATTCGCAGCTTGGCGCCTATTTGCTATATCACGACATCGAAGACCGCCTCGCGATCATGTCGAGCTTGGCGGCGACGCAGGCGTCCCTTCCGCCGGCGCTGGACGAGAAGGCCAGGGAAAAAGCTCTCACACAACAGGCCGAGTTGAGTGTGGGGCAGAAGGTGCCGAAACTCCGCGTGAGTTTTGAGGTAAAGCCGAAGTTCTTCCCGGACATGGCGGGTCCGGCGGGACATTCGTTTTCGGGACTGATTCAGAGCGGGAACCAGTTGCGGCTGGTGGGAATGAGAGAGCTTGAGAATTCGCAGGGGAACCGGATTGTTGAAGTGAGTGTTCCGTTCGACAGTGAACTGCTGGAAAACGTTGCGCCCGACCTGGGACCGATTGCCATTACGCTGGTGCAGACGGTGGAGGATGATGCAGGGAAGAACTCAGTGCGCATCGGAAAGAAGGACTACCGGAAGGTGGAGAAGATCGCGACTAGCAAACGGGAATTGCTGCCCGCGGAGTCGTGGCTGGACCCTGTCGTGGAGGGTTTTTCCAAGCTGGAGGCAGTGTATGTTTCGCCCGAGGAGAAAGTGGAGCGGGCGCATCCGGTGTTTGCGTTTTACACGGCGCGGCGCTCCCAACTAAACCACCGGATTTTTAGCTCGGTCGGTGAATTCAGCGGAGCGCGCGTTTTTCAAATTCAGCTGCTGGCGGTGGTCTTCCTGGTGATTGAACTGGCGGCGCTGATCATTGGAGTTGTGCTGGCCAAAGCCATAACAAAGACGATATCCGAGCTATACCGCGCGACGCAATTCGTCCGGGAAGGAAATTTTTCGCATCGTGTGGCGGTGGAGCGCAAGGATCAGCTCGGCGTGTTGGGCGAGTCGTTCAATTTGATGACCAGCTCGATCAGCCGATTGATCGACGAGCAGAAGCAGCTGCAGCGGCTGGAGAATGAGATCTCGATCGCGCGCGAAGTGCAAGACCAATTGTTTCCGCGCGGCTTCCCCAAGGTGGAAGGGCTGGAGATCGAGGCCATCTGCAAGGCGGCGCGTTCGGTCAGCGGGGATTATTACGATTTCATCCAGCTGGACCCGACACACGTAGCGATTGCGCTTGGAGACATCTCCGGGAAGGGAATTTCCGCGGCGCTACTGATGGCTAGTTTGCAGGCGGCGCTGCGCAGCCAATTGCTGACGCCGGGGAGCGAGCAGTTGAGCACGGCGGAACTTGTGGGACGGCTGAACAAGCATCTGGTGCGAAACACCGGGGAAGACCGGTTCGCCACATTTCTGGTGGCGGTTTATGACATGGAGACGCGCAAACTGCGTTACACCAACGCGGGACACCTGCCGGGATTTTGCCTTTCAGACTCCAAGTCCATGCACCTGGACGTAGGCGGCATGGTGCTCGGTATTGTGGAAGACTATCCTTATCTGGAGGGAGTGGTGGAAGTGCCGCGCGATGCTGTATTCATCGCCTACAGCGACGGATTGGTGGAGCCGGAGAATGCGTACGGCGAGGAGTTTGGCGTTTCGCGGTTGGAGGCGGCGGCGCAACGCGTGCGGCAAGGCGATCCGAAGCGAATCGCAATGGCGCTGATGACGGCGGCGGAAGAGTGGTCCGGCAGCCCGGAGCAGGCGGACGATATGACCGTGATTGTGGCGAAGCTGAAGTAGAATGTGGACGGAACAGTAAGATAGTGTGATCAAGTTACGGTGAAGTTGACGAGGAGAAGAATGGCGCTGCGAAACCGGGTTGCGTTAGTGACGGGGGGAAGCCGTGGAATCGGCCGGGGGATTGCGCTGCGTCTGGCGCAGGAAGGGGCGCGAATCGCGTTTGCTTACCGCGTGAACAAGGCTGCGGCGCAGGCGGCGTTGCGGCGCATGCAGGCGCTTGGCGCGGATTGCGTGGCGGTGGAGACGGACATCACGGAGCCGGGGCGTGCGGAGCAGTTGGTGAAGACGGTGGCGGATCGCTACGGGCGTATCGATATTCTGGTAAACAACGTGGGCGATTTCCGCTGGAACACGCTGGCGGAATCTTCACTGGAAGAATGGAAGAGCGTGTTCGATTCGAATGTGATGAGCGTGTTCCTGATGTGCCATACCGCGTTGCCGGTGATGCGCAAGGGGCGCTGGGGCCGGATCGTGAATCTGGGAGCGGTGGGAGCGGAGCGCGCGTTTGGCCAGGCGAAGATCAGCGCGTATGCCGGGGCGAAGGCGGCGGTGGTGGCGTTGTCGCGTTCGCTGGCGCTGGAAGAGGCGAAGAACGGAATTACGGTGAATGTGGTGAATCCTTCGAGTATGGACGAAAAGGATTTAACCGTGGAAGAAGCGCGAAAGCTGCGCGATGCGCGGTATCCGATTGGCCGGCCGCCGACGGTCGAGGATGTGGCCGCGTCGGTGGCGTTTTTTGCGTCGGAAGAAGCGGAGTATGTGACCGGACAGGTGCTCAACGTGAGCGGCGGATGGATGCTCTGAGCCGGCTGCGGCGAGATTCGCGATGAAGGCGCTGACAGCGGCGGAGATGCGGGAAGTGGACCGTCTGACTACGGAGCGGTTTGGTATTCCCGGGCTGGAGTTGATGGAGGCCGCAGGGAAGAGTGTGGCGGAAGTTTTCCTCGAAAAATACAAAGAGCGGAGCGGGAAGCCGCCGGGACGTGTGTCCGTGCTTTGCGGGAAGGGCAACAACGGCGGCGATGGTTTCGTGGTGGCGCGACTCTTGAAGGGCCGCGTGGGGCACGTGAAGGTGTATCTCTTCGCGGAGCCGGGTGAATTGCGCGGGGATGCGGCGAAGAATTGCGAACGATGGAAGGGTTTGGGCGAAGAAGTTGCGCTGGTGCGCAGCGAAACGGAATGGGAGAAGGCGTGGTCGGGAGTGGCGGCGAGCGAAGTGATTGTGGATGCGCTGCTGGGAACGGGGATTCGCGGCGGAGCGAGCGGCTTGCTGGCGCAGGTGATTGAGAATGTGAACCGGTTTTCGCAGGACGCGAAGGCGGCGTGGCCGGCGTGGATTGTGGCGGTGGATACGCCGTCCGGGTTGCCGTCGGATGGGGAAGCGGCGCAAGGGCCGGTTTTGCGCGCGCATCTCACGGTGACGTTTACGGCGCCGAAAATCGGGCAACTGGTTTCGGCGGACGCAGGAAGCTGCGGGGCACTGGTGGTACGGGAAATTGGCACGCCGGCGGCGCTGGTGGAAGAAGTAGGGAAGGGAAAGCTGCGCTGGGCGGGTCCGGAGGAATTTTCGGAACTCCCGCTACAGAGAGCTGCAGAATCGCACAAGGGATCGTACGGGCATGTGCTACTTGTGGCGGGATCGGTTGGGAAAACGGGCGCGGCGATTTTGTGCGGGCAGGCAGCGCTTCGCGGCGGCGCGGGGTTGGTGACTCTGGCTACACCAGAGCCTGCGCTTGCCACTGTGGCCGCGGCGCAAGCCGAGTACATGACCGAGGCTTTGCCGGCGACGGCCTCGGGAACAGTGGCTTCGGAGGCAGCGCGGCTCGGTGGTTTCGCGACGCTGCTGCACGGCATGACGGTCTTGGGAATTGGGCCGGGGATTGGAACTCATCCGGAGACGCAGGAATTTGTGCGTAGCGTGGTGGCCCATGCGGACTTGCCGATTGTGGTGGATGCGGACGGGCTGAACGCGTTTGCCGGCCAGGCGGAGATTTTGTCGAACCGGAAATCGGCGCATCTGGTAATGACCCCGCATCCCGGAGAGATGGCGCGGCTTTGCGGATTCGCGACGCCGGAGGTGCAGGCGGACCGGATCAGGATTGCCACGGAGTTTGCGGGGAAGTGGAACGCCGTCGTGTTGCTGAAGGGCTTCCACACCGTGATTGCCGCGCCGAATGGCGACGTGTTTGTGAATACTACCGGAAACGCGGGATTGGCGAAGGGCGGATCGGGCGATGTTTTGACGGGATTACTGGCGGCGTTGATCGCGCAGTTTGGCGCGGGGGATTTGTATCGCGTGGTGGCGTTAGGGGCTTATCTGCACGGGCGCGCGGCGGAATTGGTGAGCGCAGAGGGTGACGAATCGGGCGTACTGGCGGGAGAAGTGGCGGGAGCGGTGCCCGAGGCGCGGAGGAAATTGCTGCAGGAGTTGCAGGCGCGTGGCTGAAGAGGTGATCACGCGTTCGGCCGAGGAAACAGTGGCTTGGGGGCGCGCATTCGCGGAAACGCTGAAGGCGCCTGTGCTGGTGCTGCTCTCCGGGGAACTGGGCAGCGGGAAGACCACGCTGACGAAGGGCATTGTGGCCGGGCTGAACGCGGCGAAAGAGGATGAAGTGACCAGCCCGACGTTCACGCTGCTGCATGAGTATGGAACGGGCGGGAAAGTGTTCCACGGCGATTTGTATCGCGTGGAGAGCTTTCACGACTTTGAAACGCTGGGACTGGAGGACATTTTTGCCAAGCCCGCGATCGTGATCCTGGAGTGGTCGGAGAAATTTCCGCTTAAAACCGAATGGCCGCAAGTCCGCTTGAAGCTCGAACATCTGGGCGGCGATGCCCGGCGAATTAGCAGGTTCTAAGTGACCAAAAGAGCAATGCTGCGCTAACTATCTGGCCACGACTGTACTTTCGGTTCCTTGCGAGGCGCAAAACCCGCTGCTAGGTTGAGAGATGGCGGGGTGCGGCTGCTCGCATGGCAAACGAACCGGCGAATCAACTGATGATGGAAGGAGCGCGTGACGCGCTGAAGAGCTACAACCTCACGCTGCCGATGGGATCTTTGTCCATTGGCGTGGACAATATCCACCACGACGTTTTCCTTAGCCCGAAATTTGTGCAGGTGGCGCGCGATTACCTGTTTGACCTGATCCGGCAAAATACCAGCGGCACCTATCTTTCCGGGATCGAATTCCGCAATGCCAAGCCGGTCGATTCCACAAGCTTTCGCAAACTGCTGACGGAGCTTCTGCAGAGTTCGCTGGGCAAGGCGAAGCAACAGAAAAATATTGAGATTGATCTGTTGTTCCGGCTGGCGTTACTGAAATTTCTGACCGCGGAACTGGTGAATCAGTTCGGCAACGTGATTCTGGACGTGAAGGAATATATCCGGAAGCGCGGGGAATATTTCGAGCGCAGCCAGCAGGCGCACGTTATTAAGGCGCGGCTTTCGGAGATGCAGTCGGCGCGGCGAGACGTGCTGCGCATCATCGGCCAACTGGTGGCGCAAATTTTCACCGACATTGACGAGAACGTGATCGTGAAGGCGCGGCGCGCCCTGTTTGGGGAAGAGTTGCCGTACTACGAGATGCTGAAGAACCGCCTGGTGTTTCTGGACGGCGGCAAAGACGATTTTTATTTCCTCGAGCACTACGTTCTGTTGGGGAATTATTCGCGGGATCCGGACCGGCTGGAAGCGATGGATGCCCTGTTTCAGGATTTCCTGAGGGAAGCGGGAATCCGAGTTGCGCCGGATAGCGCGCCAGCCAAGGGAGCGGAGGAGTATCGGACGCTGTTTGCCGAGGCGGAGCGGATGCGGGGCGAAATCGCGTCTCTAGAAGAACAGCGCGAAAGTTTTCGGAAGCGCCTGGAGAAGGGCGACGGACTGCTGAATAAATTCCTGAGTTCCACGGCGGATCCGGCGGAAGTGAAGGCTTCGCTGACGGACGTGGAGAAACGCTTGCGGCATTTCCAGAAGGCACTCGAGGACATGGGCCCGCGGCTCGACCGCGCCAAGAAGCAGGCGGAGTTCGTGCAGAAGGATTATGAGGGGAGACTCGGCGATTACCTGAACGAGCCGGAAAACGCGCGGAAACTGTTTGACGTGGCGAGCGCGACGGACAGCGAAAGGCCCGCCCGCTCGAAGCACCTGGCGCAACTTGTGAGCCGCCTGGAACAGCACGAAATGATGCCGCATGTTTTGGCGAGTTACGAAATCCGGCCAATCGCGGGCGATTATTGCCCGCCAGTCCACTTGCAGCAGTTGCGCAAGGCGCTGGTGTCCAAGGAGGAAGCCAAGCGGGTGGAAGAGATTTTGAAGCAGGTGCCGGCGAAGCGCCTGGCGATGAAGCCGCTGGAAGAGTTATCGAAGCGCATCCGCAGGTATTCGCGCGAGGAAACCCATGCAGCGGTGTTGCGTTTTGCGGTCGATTTTTTGAGGCTGCGGCGGGACCTGCGCGATGCGGAGCACCTTGCGGCGTGCATGGAGCGGATCAACCTGGTGACCGCGGAAAAGATTCGGGAACTTTCGCGACTGAACAACCGGCTGTATGAGTGCCTGCTGAAAGAGGAAGTGGACTCCGAGCACGACCAGGTGGTGTCGCACGTGATTATCAAAGCGGATGTGCGCGGGTCGACGAAGATGACGCAGGACCTGCTGGCGCGGGGATTGAGTCCCGCGTCGCATTTCAGCCTGAATTTGCACGAGCCGGTGAAGAGGCTGCTGGACCGTTATGCAGCAAAAAAAGTGTTCATTGAAGGCGACGCAATCGTGCTGACGATCTTTGAGACAGAGGCGACGCAGGGGAATGCGCGCCCGGTGGCGAAGGCGTGCGTGCTCTCGAAACAGATTCTGACGGTTTGCAATTCGTATAACGATGGCGCGGCGTCAACGCAGTTGCCGGCGCTCGAACTTGGAATTGGCGTGGCGTTTCAGGGTTCGGCTCCGACGTATTGGATCGATGGGGACGCACGCATCATGATTTCGAAGGCGCTGAATCTTTCGGACCGGCTTTCCGGTTGCGCGAAGCTGGCGAAGCGCATGCTGGCGGGGCAGAAGACGCACTTTTCGGTTTTCCAGTTTTTGACGGCGCTCCAGGGTGCTTCGGCGGAAGAGTTGGACGAATTTCTGGTGCGCTTCAACATGAACGGGATCGAGTTGAATGACGAAGGGTTCCAAAAGCTATCCGAGGAAATTTCGCTCGAGAAGCTGGTGACGAAACTGGATATGCCGTGGGCCAAGCAGGATGTGACGCTCTATTACGGCGAAGTGCCGATGGGCGAATCGGTGGAGCTGCTGGTGGTGCGCGAAGGCCTGGCGAGAGAATTGTTGCCCGACGGAAAAATCGGGAAGACTTCAAATCATCATTACTACGAAGTGTGCACCAGCCCGGTGATTTATGACCTGGCGGCGGCGCTCAAGCGGACACAGGCGCTGGGACTCGAAACCACTCGGGCCTGAGTGCTATTTTGGGAACAGCGGCGTGCGTCTTGATGGGCACGTTTTCGCCAGAACTTATCTCATAAACGGATCTCAGATTAGGAAAGAGTGTCCTCAGGGGCTAAAGCCCAGTTTGTTGGGGCTCCAAATGTCGGAGCTAAAGCTCCGACCCCCTAGAACCATTTCTGAGATGGCTAGATGGCTTCTAGACGCGCTTTCTCCCTCCGGTGAGTTTTTGGCGGTGATGATATTCTTCTAGCGGGGGCGAAAGGGGTCCGGTGACCTTCCCGGCCTTCAAAGCCGGCGATTCGGCCCTTCGCGGGTCGAATGGTGGATTCGACTTCCACACGCCTCCGCCAACTTATTTACTTTGAACCGCTTGCTGTTAGTTCTTGTTCCATAACTGGAACTGTTCCAATTGAAACAGCTTCCATCGCATCTCGCTGACTCTGCGGGATTACGTGTGCGTAGACTTCGAGCGTCGTTCGCACGTCAGCGTGACGCATTTGCTTTTGCAATACGGGAATCGGTGTGTTCTTGTCGGCAAGTTCGGTTGCTAGTCCGTGACGGAAAGCATGTAGCCCCGCATCTTTCGTGGGGATACCAAGTTTTCTCAACACAGGATGTAAGCCAGACTTGACGACATTATCCCGGCGTCGGGGGAGCGTACCCCGGCGATTTGGGAAGAGCAGCCGTTTCGGATTGTCCTGCCAAACTTTTTTCAAATAGGTTTGGAGTACATTTGCCAGCACCGACGACATCGGAAGCATTCCGGTTGAAGTCTCTGTCTTGGTCTGCCCGATTTTTCGGTTGTTGTCATCCGCACTCTTGTTGACAGTGATTGTCCGGCTGGCGAAGTTCAAGTCTTCAACGGTCAGGGCTAAAATCTCCCCCGCTCGAAGTCCTGTACACCACGCCAACGTGAACATTGTTTGATACGGCTCTTTTGCCAAACCGATGATCTGTCCAACCTGTTCTTTGGTGAAGAAAGGTCGCCGCGCAACTACTCCCACCCGTCCGATCTCCAAGTCTTTCAGAGAGACCACAACCGCCCGAACGCCCTGCTTAGTTGCATATTTCTGAATCCCCGAAATCGTGACCAAAACTTGGACCACGGTTTTCCGAGAAACCTTTTGGCGTAGTGCGGTTGCGAACTGTTGAAGAATTGGGACGGTCAGGGTGTGCGGGGCTTCCTTACCAAACTTTGGAAGGATGTGTTGCCGCAGATGGCTCTCTCGCTGTCTTAGCGTAGAGGCAGCTAAATGAGGCGCAACATCCTTACGCCACAGATTGACCATATCCTCAAACGTCTGGCCCACAACAGCGGGAGCCACACTTCCAGGCTTGAGATTAACCGCTTGCATGAATGTTTGATGCTCGCGGAGTGCCGAACGCTGGGACAGGCCGTTTACGCCAATGTGCCCGATCTTGCGTCTCGCCCGACGTGACAACGTCAAGCCGGACGCTTGGGGAACATCCTCGTAGTACAGCGTGTACGCCACTCCGTTCATTACTTCGAACCTTCCTTTTTGAAACCGTCGCTTTGCCACAGGACCTCTTTTCTTTGGTCCCGCAGATTTCGACGGCGTTGCGGCTGTGACTTTAGCACACGGAGAATCGGGTAGGGAACTACAAGCCGCGTTCTCAAGCGGCAAAATTTCAGATGAAAAGGCCTGGACCATAGAGACACCAATTGCGTGTTCTCAGTGTCCATGCCCCAGGGGCATGCAAAATTCGAGATGGGACCCAAAAGGTACCGGGTGGGGGAATAGTGGCAGAGTGCGAGCATGAAAAAGAACGGACCAGGTGCAAACAGTGCGCCGACGCGGGAACGGGTGGGGGTTCCATTTGTGAGCATGGCCGGGTGAGACAAAGTTGTAGTGTGTGCTCGCCGGAGAAGGTTTACGACGCCTATAAATACAAGGCCCATCAAAGGCATCTTTCTTTCGGCCTGACTCTCAAGGAATTTGAAGCGATTGTGACCGCGCCATGCGCTCTGTGCGGAGAGAACTACGCCCCTCGCGGAGTGGATAGAAAAGACTCTCGGATTGGATACCTGTTTTGGAACTGCCAAAGTCTCTGTTGGACCTGCAACCAACTGAAGCGGAATATCCGCAACGGCAAGGCCGAGAATGAACAGGCGCTCTTGTCTCATATTTTGAAGATCGCAGCCCATCAAGAAAAGTTAAAGCAGAAGGCAGCGCAATTCGAAACGAAAAATAGGCCCACCGCCAACGCCCCATAGCCGGGTTGATTTTTGTCAACGATAACTTTAGGAAGTTTTTATTTCCGGTCGCTCGGAAACGGAGTCGAACTATGAAGAAAAAATATAAAAACCGCGCTGAACAGCAAGACGCCTATCGTGAACGCGTGAAAGCAAAACAGGAAACCGCCGCCGAAGCAGCCGACCTGGACGCGCAGATGAAAGCACTGAATCTTTGCGGCTTTAGCGAGATTGCATTTGATACTCCGGCGCAGACATGCCAGGAAGAAATTCAGGTTCACCGCTCTTGGCTCCGCGCTTTAGAGCAGCCGGATGTAAAAGAAGGCGAGACGTTGCGGGAATTGGCTCGAAGAACTTGGAATGCGCTGCTCAGTTCAAAAGGACTCGGAGTAGATGCAGACGGCGGTGGGAAGTGGATTGAAGGCAAATGGGTACGAGGCTTTGATGTCTTTTATCCATGCTTTCAGCCAAGCAAGCAACACTTTCAAATACCGTTTGATTCGATACGTTATCCAGGTGGACCCTTCTGCGAAGGAATCCGTGATGCAGCGAAGCCGGAGTGGTTCGATGAACACTGGAAGCCGCCTTCAGATTGTACTGGCGATGAAATTATTTCCATCGAGGATTTGCCTGCGCTTCCTCCGATCAAGCTAAAGAGAGTGGTGTGATGTGGAAATGTACGACCTAGCGGGAACCCGAAATTGCGGAGGATGATTCATTGACTCCGGTGTAGCTCGCGGTCCGTAAATGTAAAGAAATTCAGAATTAAATGCCGCATCGCGGCGAAGGAAACAATATGAAGGAAGAAGAAAAGTTGAAAATCATCAATGAGATCCTTTTGAGGTACAGCGGAAACGCAGCCGGATACGACAAGCTTCAACGGGAACTGTGGACAACAACTCCACAACAATGGGAGAGGATTCTGGCCGCCTACCGCGTAGACGTGCCCGAGGCCCAGCAACGTATAGCTGAGATTCAAGCTGAGCGTCAGCGCATGGCCCAGGAGCAAGCACTTTCCAACATTTTGCAACTGAAAACAGGGAAGTTGCAGCTGTTCAGGGGAGCCTGAGGGAGCAGATTTTGTAACGCCCGTAACGATCTGCGCAGGAACGGGTCGTGGATCGAAAGCCCACCGCCCTAACAGCCTGAACTGGGTAGCGCGGCTGCCTGCCAAGCAGGTGCGCTGTCTACGACGGTCCAAGGAACCGCTAGCTTGAGTCGAGGCCAATTGCGGAGATCACTTCCCAGAAGCCGACTTATGAGGACTTAAACACTCTGGCCGAATCGCTTCCCATGAGCCGCGATGGCGGAGGCGAAATTACGATGCGATCCGACATGTAGTACCCTTAGCGCCATGGCAGATCGACCGAGTCCTGTTTTCCGCACTATCGAAGAAGTGTCACTGATCGGCACGATGGCGACCTACGATTCACAGGCTGAAGCCTCTCAGGGCATCCCGCAGCAGTGGCG
>Ga0210406_10003681_pt1 | contig 16656 bp, 14 predicted proteins | sample IncBWC30MmetaG_FD_155454 | JGI IMG/M metagenome (GOLD analysis project Ga0210406, IMG submission 155454) | Forest soil microbial communities from Barre Woods Harvard Forest LTER site, Petersham, Massachusetts, United States - Inc-BW-C-30-M | ecosystem: Environmental > Terrestrial > Soil >... | reverse complement strand
ATCTCGCGTCGTTGTCCAGAACTGTTTGCCCACTGGGAGTTGGCACCTAGCGTGGCTCCATGATGGGAGCCGGATGACGCGAGAGTGTCCTGTCCGGTTCTGCGAGCGCCTCGGGGTGAAACTCCTCCGGGCGACTCTCCCGGAGGATTGGGTTCTGCGGTGTTCCTGGAGTGTTCGGTGAGTGACTTGGCGAGTTGCTGTTGAAAAACGCGTCTGCTGGGAGAGGTCCCAAATTGCGTCGCGTCAGGATGCCCTACAAACGATTTTCCCGGGTCGCCCAGGTATTTTCTATTCGCCCCAAAAATCACGCCGTTTTTGTGGATATCGACTTTTCAACACCACACGATTTTTTCACTTATTGCTCATTGAGAGATTGTCTGTTGCGGGGAGTTATGTACACATAACTGGTCCGAGGTGAGAGTTCCGCTTCGTAACAGTCTCGCAACAATGCTCTGTCAGCTTCAAAGCAATGACAAGCACATTTCGAAGCATTGCAACTACAGCGTTCCGTGCCTTATCTGGAAAGCAGGCGAAGAGGTCGCCGAGAAGAGTCGTCATCATGTGGCTCGGAGCGATTCTGCTTCCTACATTTGCTTACGCGCAGTCCCCTAACGCATCCGTAACTGGTCAAGTCATCGACTCCAGTAAGGCAATCATAGCCGGCGCGCATGTTCTAGCCGTCAACGTGAACACCAATATTCGCTATGACGCCGCCGCCAATGCCGCCGGCGAATACTACTTTCCGAATCTGTTGCCCGGGACATATCGCATGGAGGCCGATATGACCGGCTTCAAGGCGGCCATAAAACCGAACGTTGTCCTGCACGTTCAGGACGCTGTTGAAATCAATTTCGAGCTGGCTGTCGGTTCTGCATCGCAAAGCATAACTGTCGTTGGCGGCGAACCCCTGGTGCAGCTCGCCACCTCCGATCTCGGGACCGTGGTCGACTCCAGAACTACTCGAGAACTACCGCTGAACGGCCGCTCCTGGACCGATTTGGCGACGCTCCAGCCGGGCGTTGCGGCGGTCGAAACGCAGGCGTCCTACTCCGCTGCTGCCGATCGCGGCAATCGCGGCTTCGGTTCTCAGCTGAGTATCTCCGGCGGACGTGTTCGGCAGAACAGCTACCGCATAGACGGAGTGAGTGTGAACGACTACAGCAACGGAGGGCCGGGAAGCGTCCTCGGCGGTACTCTGGGTGTTGATGCCATCGAAGAGTTTTCGGTGCTGACCGCGAATACGCCGGCAGAGTATGGACGGACGTCGGCCGGCGTGATCAGCGCCATCACCCGCTCGGGCACGAATAAGCTGCATGGATCCGCATATGAGTTCCTGCGCAACAATGCGCTCGACTCCCCGAACTACTTCGACTCCGGGAGAACGCCGCCCTTCAAGCGCAATCAGTTCGGCGGCGCGATCGGCGGTCCACTCTGGAAGGATCACACGTTCTTCTTCATCGACTACGAAGGGAACCGGCAGTCCACCGGGATAACCAACACCGTAACCGTTCCTTCTGCGCAGGCGCGCGCAGGACATCTATCGACTGGCGATGTAACCGTCGATCCTTCGGCGCAGAAGTATCTGGCATTCTGGGCCCTCCCCAACGGACCTCTTCTTGGTGCAGGAGATACCGGAATCTACAAGTTTACGGGCCAGCAGGTGGTCAATGAGAACTTCGTAACCGGCCGTCTTGACTACACGCTTTCGAGCAGGGATAGTCTGTTTGGCGTCTTCACCTTCGATGACACACCGTACCGCTCGCCCGACAACCTCAACGACGTCCTTCTTGGCTCTCGCACCACGCGGCGCACCGTCGCGGCCCAGGAGAGCCATGTGTTCAGCGGCTCGTTGTTGAACAGTCTCCGCTTTGGACTCAACCGGGAAGGCGTGCAGGATAATCTGACCGCGAGCGCCATCAATCCGTCGGCGGCTGACCTGTCGCTTGGTGCGATCGCCGGAGAACCGGCGTCCCATGTCAGCGTCGGCGGCATCACCGATTTCATGGGAGGTGCCGAAGACGCGACCCGCTTTCTGTGGGCTTCGTATCAGGTCTACGATGATGTCTCCTTTACGAAGGGCCGGCATTCGCTGAAGGTGGGCGCGAACTTCGAGGCCATGCAGTCCGGCATCGAGTACTACTCCTATGTGACGGGACAGTACTCGTTCGGCTCTCTCAATAAGTTCCTTACGAATCAGCCGTCGCGTTTTCGGGCTGCGCTACCAGGTCTCACGACTCCACGCAATCTGCGCGATAAGCTGTTTGGCGCTTATGTTCAGGATGACTGGCGGATCCGTCCCAATCTCACGCTGAATCTGGGCTTGCGCTACGAGATGAGCAGCGTGATGAGCGAAACGGACGGAAAGCTCTCCACTCTGTTGACTCTGGCCAGTCCGGTGAATCAGCTGGGCAGCCCGCTCTTCAACAATCCGACGCTAAAGAACTTCGAGCCGCGCGTCGGGCTTATCTGGAGTCCGGACGACGGCAAGACTGCCTTCCACGCAGGCTTCGGCTTCTATGACGTGCTGCCTTTGCCCTACGAGTTCCAGAATATGGAGACCCGGGCTGCTCCCTTCTACCTGCTGGCCAGCAACTCCAAGATTCCCGCCGGATCGTTCTATCAGGGAGGACTCGCGCAACTCACCCCGAAGACGCTGTCCGTGTCCTATATCGACCAGCATCCGCAGCGGAACTACGTCATGCAGTGGAACCTCAACATCCAGCGCGAGCTTACGAAGGACCTTACGGCAACGCTTGGGTATGTCGGCTCGCATGGCGTCCACCAGCCGATGCGAATTGACGATTCCAATATCGTCCAGCCCACGCTTACCTCGGCCGGCTACGTATGGCCCTCGCCGGCGGGCAGCGGAACGCTGATCAATCCAAACTTCGGCGAGATCCGATCCATGCAATGGATTGGCACCTCCGTCTACCACGCCTTGCAGTTCAACGTGACGCAGAGAATGGCTCACGGCTTCCAGCTTCGCGGTTCCTATACGTGGGGTAAGAGTTTCGATACCGGTTCCTCTACGATCGTCGGCGACGAGTTCCTTACCAGTATGTCCAGTCTGTCTGACTTCGATCTTCGCTTGAACCGCGGGGTATCGGACTTCAATATCGCCCAGACCCTGGTGGTTGCAGCGACCTGGCAGGTGCCGGCTCTCGACGCATTGCACGGCCGGCTGGCCTGGGCCGGGAAGGGATGGGAGATGAGCGGTGTCTTCAAGGCCAACTCGGGCGTTCCCTTTACCGCCACGTTCGGTACCGATGGCGACCCTCTTGGCCTCAACAGCAGTGATCCCTGGGACTATCCCAACCGCCTCGGTGGCCCCGGCTGCAGCTCGCTGGTGAACCCGGGAAACCCAGACCACTATATAAAGACAGAATGCTTCTCGGTGCCCACGGCGCCATCGCAGTCGTTCTATTCGCAGTACTGCGATCCGAGCTTCGGATATCCAACCTGCATCAATCTGCGCGGTAATGCCGGCCGTAATATCCTGACCGGACCTGGCCTCGCCAATCTCGATTACTCTCTGGTCAAGAACAACCGCCTTACTGAGTCACTCAATCTGCAGCTCCGGGCCGAGTTCTTCAACCTGCTCAATCGTGCGAACTTCCAGGTGCCGCCCCTGGTAGCCGGTACCGATATCTTCGATTCGACCGGTGCGCCCAATCCCAATGCGGGCCTAATCACGTCGACGACGACGAGTTCGCGACAGATTCAGCTCGGAGCCAAGCTGATCTGGTAGACGTGACCAGGGAGGCATGGAACGACCGATCATATTCTTTCGGCCCTCCTACCGCTTCCGTGAAGCGATTGACGGTGAGAGGGCCTCATGTATTGAAGAGACGAGATGATTCGGAGACCAGAGCAACACCGGGAGAATATAAAGGATGCAATCCAGAAGAGACTTTTTAACATCGGCCACGGCAGCGCTTGCCTATAGCAGCGGGGTGAAGCACCTACATGCTCTTCAGGGTGTCAGGCATGGGACATCGCAAAGAACAATGGTCGTAATGTTCGACGGATTTGGTTTGGACTATCTTGCACAGAGCGACATGCCAACCCTGCGTAGATGGCAGCGTGACGGGTTGTATAAGCAGGTGAAGGGGATGGTGCCATCGGTTACGAATGCAAACAACTCCTCCATTTGCTGCGGAGTCTTCCCTAAAGAGCACGGAATTACGGGCAACTCCTACTTCGACCCGCGCACCGGTCATGAAGAGTACATGGAGACCGCCGACCTTCTGCTGGCGCCTACGCTCTTCGAACATGCGGCCAAGGTCGGTGTGTCGTCTGCTCTGGTCTCCAGCAAAAAGAAGACAATTTCGCTCTTGAGCAAGGGCACGACCATTGCGCTCACGCCAGAGGAAGCACCTGCGGAGTGGGTTGATCGGCTGGGACCGGCGCCGGACATATATAGTCGCGAGATCAACTACTGGACAGTGAGAGCGGCCATCGACATTCTGAAGCATCGACCGGAGATCCAGTGTCTCTATGTGCATACAACCGACTATCCGATGCACACCTGGGCCCCGGAAACCCCGGAGTCAAAAGAACATCTGAAGACGGTTGATACTCTGCTGGGAGAGGCACAGGAGGCAGCCCCGGACGCCGCATTCCTACTGACAGCGGATCATGGGATGAACCACAAGACGCTCGCCTACGATCTCGACAAGACGCTGGCAGCGGCGGGAATCCCGATCCGGATATCGATCTCTGCAGAGCGAGATCGGTATGTTAAACATCACCGTGGTCTCGGCGGAGCTGCATGGGTTTATCTCAATCATCCCGAAGACAAGCAGAAGGTGATGGATGTTCTGACGAAGCTTACCGGGGTCGAATCGGTAATTACCCGCGAGGAGGCAGTATCCAAATTCAGTCTGTACGGTCCTCGTATCGGTGATCTATGCGTGTTCGGTGATCGGAACACGGTGTTTGGCGAGTTGGATCAGCCAAGCGAGCAATTGCCGAGCACCTATCGCAGCCACGGGTCCATGCATGAACTGGATATTCCCTTGTTTGTCTACAACGCCAAGGGAGCGCCGCCCAGCTCATACTTCACGGATAATCGTGACCTGACCCGTTGGCTCTATCGGGGATAACCGGCATATTAACCGCACTCTAATGATTCATCGGATTTCTTGGTGCCTGATAGAGATATCAGGTATCTATGAAAACTGGGCTCAATGCTACGAACGTTCGCGTGTTTGAAGCGGTGGCGCGTCTCCACAGCGTTACCCTGGCGGCGGAGGAGTTGGAGACCAGTCAGCCGTACGTCTCGAAGCAGATTGCCGTGTTGGAGGAGCAACTCGCTATACAGTTGTTTGCCCGAGTAGGTCGACGTCTCTATCTCACCCAGGCAGGCGAGATGCTGCACCAGCACACAAAGGTGGTCGTTGAGTCTCTGAAAGAGGCCGAGGAGATGCTGTCGCGAGTTGCTTCCGCTTCACAGAAAAGACTTCGGATCGCGACCACTACGACAGGAATGTATATGCTTCCAGAATGGCTCGCGGGCTTCGAGAAGAAAGCCGCAGATCTGGAGACTGAGGTCATTGTTACGAATGGCGATGAGGTGCAGCGGCGAGTCCTCTCTGGCGATGCAGACCTGGGTTTTGTCGCTAACCGACCGCGATCTCGCAGCTTCGTAGTGAGTGTCGTGGCTGAGGACAGTCTTACGCTGGCGGTTCCGAAAGGTCATCCTCTCGCTACTTGTTCTTCCGTCAGACTGGACGACTTAAGTAAGGAGCGATTCATTGTTCGTGAACCGGAATCGGCTTCGCGAACACTCACCGAAAAAAAAGTTTTTCAGATGCGCCCAGACTGGAGATTCCGATTGCAGATCAATCACATCGATGCAATCAAGTCCTCGCTTGAAGAGGGCCTCGGGATCTCCTTCATTTCTAAGCGGGCGATAGATCGAGAACTGAAGTCCGGAACGGTTGCTATGGTTCCTGTTGACGATGTAGATCTTCGCAGACCAATCTGCATGCTCACCAATGCGCACAGGTCTGGATCAAAAATAGCAATTCGACTGGCAAAGCACGTAGCGAATCACGCGTTGTAAAGCTTCCAGTTTAGAAGCGTTGCCGCCACAATGTACTGGTCAAACAAATGAAGCCGTTTACCTGCAGTAACGCCGTTGTGATCTGCTAGACCATCGCCGACGTAGCTCGTTGCGAGATCATGTCGATCCTGGGCGCGCTCCGGTCACCCAATCCTTAGCCTAGCCATTGACATTGCAGCGAGCTTGCTTGGTCTCATGATCCACAGGATCTGATCGATGCCCTGCGCCGAGGCATCAATCGTCGTGAGCGCAACGGGAACGCCCTCCCGCGACACAAGTACGGCCGCCTGTCCATTTGTCTCGACCCATGCAAGCGTCACGCCTTTCCAGAAATGTGCAGCGGTAGCGATGAACTTCGCAACACGCTCGCGACCCGAGACCGGAACCCGCGCCGCGCGCACAATCCCACCGCCATCCGAATGAGAGACGACATCCTCCGCGAAGAGACCCTCCAGTCCAGCCATGTCTCCCTTCTGGGCGGCATCGATAAAGGCCTCCAGAAGGCGGCGCTGCTCATCTTTACTCACGGGTTTTCGTCGGCCATCGGCGATATGTTTCCGGGCACGGGAGACGAGCTGGCGGGTGTTTGCTTCGTCCGTGCGCAGGATGTCCACGATCTGGCCGTAGGAATAATCGAACGCTTCACGCAGAACATATGCGGCACGCTCTTTGGGAGACAGTTTCTCTAGAAGCACCAGGACCGCGAACCCCAACGCTTCACCGCGATCTGCACCCAATGTGGGATCGGCAGTAGTATCCACCGGTTCCGGAAGCCACTCTCCGACGTAGGTTTCGCGGCGCGAATGGGCGGACTGGACAAGGCTGATACACAATCGTGTGGTTGTCTTCGCCAGGAATGCGGGCGGGTCCTGGACCACGTTTCGATTCGTAGACTGCCACCGCACCCAAACGTCTTGCACAATATCCTCAGCCTCCGCTGCACTTCCGAGCATACGGTAAGCTATGCCGAACAAACGTGGGCGCACGCCGACGAAAGCTGAAAGGCCATCGTCGTGTTCGCCGGTTTCTGCGTCAAGGCGAGCGGACAAAGGAGTTTGCGATAGTGGCTCTTCTGCCATTGCGATGGTCATAGTCTATCTCGTGGCAGATCACGTATCGCTGGAATAAGACTTTGTGAAAAGCGCGGTAAGGCGGCGGCCGAAAATCCAGGCTTGGGCCGCCCTCCTTAGACTCTAAGACCCTCCCGTGTAACCCTTTGATTCAATTCATCGAAGCATTTCTTCGACTGCCTCTTCGCTGAGTGGAGGATCATCAGAATCGCCGGTGATTAGTTCTTCAGCGGCCTGCTCTCGTTGTTGATTGGGACTGACGCTTCGCGGTGGAAGTGAACCGTCGCACTCCAAAATCACGCGCAGTTCTTCCTCTGTCTCTTCGAGGTATATCTCCTCCTGACTAGCAACCACCTCGTAGTAAGCCTCTGTGTCGGTCGGAAAGTCCTCGTCATTGCTCTCGAAGATGACTATTGTCGTCATTTCCTCTCTGAGGCCGATGGATTCGAGCTCACAAAAAGGAAGACCAATCAGACCCTCGCTTTGTGACAGTACTGTTCCGATTTATTTTGCGAATGCGTTCACACTCAATCGTGTTCCTCCTGCGGCAATCTCTTTTCGCTAGCATTCACTAAACATTGCTTGGTGCGCCTCGACTATTCGGACGAATTTTCACAGCATCGTGTCACAAAACGCCAGGCTGTTTGGTCTTAGCGAGTACGATCGGCACATGTGAAAACACCGTTCGAAAATGAAGGGAGCAAAATCATGAAAATCGTAGTGATCGGCGGCACTGGGCTCATCGGATCAAAGCTTGTCACCAAGCTTCGTGAGCACGGGCACGAAACGGTAGCGGCGTCACCGAATTCGGGTGTCAACACTCTCACAGGCGAGGGGCTGGCCGAAGTGATGAAAGGTGCCTCTGTAGTCGTTGACGTATCAAACTCTCCCTCCTGGGAGGACGCAGCAGTGCTGAAGTTCTTTGAGACATCAACGCGCAACCTCCTCAGCTATGAAGCGGCCGCAGGGGTAGGACATCACGTTGCGTTATCGGTTGTGGGCACGCAGCAGCTGGCCGAAAGTGGTTACTTCAGGGCCAAGATTGCTCAGGAGAAACTGATCAGAGAATCTTCTGTCCCCTACTCCATCGTGCAGGCGACGCAGTTCTTCGAGTTCCTCAAGGGCCTCGCCGACATTTCGTTCGACGGGGAAAAGGTGCGATTGCCATCTGCGCTCTTCCAGCCGATGGCTGCCGACGATGTCGCGAGCGCCGTGGGCAAGTTTGCAGTTGGTCAGCCTCTAAACGGCGTCGTCGAAATTGGCGGCCCCAAACAGTTTCGTATCGATGAACTGGTTCGACGGCGCCTGGCCTCACTCAAAGATCCGCGCGAAGTCATCGCCGACCCAAATGCGCTTTACTCTGGGGCGAAACTCAGCGAGAAGACACTGGTTCCGGGCAATAACGCACGACTTGGCGAGACTAGTTTCGAAACTTGGCTCACTCTGCCTGCAGCACAAATTCCGAGTGCGCCTCAGCCCACAGGCGTCGCAGTGATGAACCAGGAGAAAGAGAGTCAAAAAAAAGCTAGCTGATATCGCCACCGGGAGACGCCACTGGCGAGTGGGATACCGGAAGTGCACCGGCCGTCAAGCGTCGCCTAAACACCACGAGATGGCTCAACTCGCCTTCAGTTTTGTATGAGTCACGTGGCCGGCCGGATAGCCGCGACATCGAGGATTGGGTGCGCGGAACGGGAACTCGTGCGGCACTACGGGTAACGGCGAAGTTTTGACGCTGATATGTCTCGTGCCCGGCACGTTGTTAGCACAAGAGGCTCAAGTGGCCTGATCGTTATGTCTGTTGCTAGTGCATTGTTTCTCCTGCAGAGGCGCCCTGGCCAGGCTTGTTCTTGCTTAGAATGAAGGCGCACACCACCATGCCCATGGCCATCCAACTGAGCAGACAGTAGATGTCCTGGTAGGCCTGCGCAGCAGCCTGCTGATTGAGTTGCTGATAAATAGCAGCTCGTGCCATGTGGCCGGGGCCTTGCCCTTTGCCGTTACCGCCAAAGTAAGAGGTAAGCGCGTTGACCTGGTTGACGTAGGCGGAATTGCCGGGCTGCATGGACTCCTGCAGGCGCGCCTGGTGGAAGAGAGAACGGTTGGTGACGATCGCTCCAGTGACGGCGATGAAGATACTGCCGCCAACGTTGCGAACGAAGTTGATGATCCCAGAGACCTGATTGCTCGCCTCTTTCGGAAGTCCGACATAAGCGGCGGTGGTGATGGCGATGAAGGCGAAAGGAATCGCAAACATCTGAAGGATTCGCAACCAGGAGGCAAAACCGAAGGTCATGGTGAGCGTGAAGTGCGTGGAGGTGTAATAGAACGCGCAGGCGAAGCAGACGAAACCGAATGCAGCCATGTTTCTCGCCGGAAACCTGCCGGTAGCTACTCCTGCCAGGGGCATAACGACGAGCAGGGCGAGTCCTCCGCCTGCGAGCGCCTCTCCGGCGCGGGTTGCCGTGTAGCCCATCAGTTGCTGCAGGAACTGGGGCTCAAGTACGGTTGCGGCATTCAGGACGCCGCCGACCAGAATCATGAGGAAACAACAGATAGCGAAATTCTTGTACTTGAATAGCCGCAAATTCATGATGGGATTCTTAGCCCGCCACTGCCACCAGATCAGGCCGGTCATACCCGCAACGAATAGAAGGGCAAAGATGCGAATGAAGCTGGAGGCAAACCAGTCGTTCTCTTCACCCTTATCAAGCATGATCTGCATGCCGCCCATGGCGACCGTGAGCAATCCGAGGCCGATGTAATCCAGTTTCCTGAGATTGGCACGATCGGCTTCGATCCAGGGCGGATCCTGGACCAGGCGGCTGACCAGAAAAAACGCGAGGATGCCGACGGGCAGATTGATATAGAAGATCCATCGCCAAGAGTAGTTGTCGGTGATCCAACCGCCGATCGTCGGCCCAAGGGATGGCGCAAGCACTGCCACAAGACCGTAGAGCGCGAAGGCCTGGCCCCGCTTCTTTTCTTCGAAGGAATCCGCCATGATGGCCTGCGCCATAGGCTGGAGTCCGCCACCTCCGACGCCCTGCAGTACACGCGAAATGAGCAGGATCGGTAGCGTTGGGGCGATACCGCAAAGAAAACTTGCCGCCGTGAAGATGGTGATGCATAGCAGAAAGAAATTCTTGCGGCCGATGACGCTCGACGCCCAGGCGCCCACCGGGAGAATGATTGCGTTAGAGACGAGATAGCTGGTGAGAACCCAGGTCCCCTGATCGGTGCTGGCGCCGAGATCGCCGGCAATGTGGGGAAGGGCGACATTGGCAATGGAGGTGTCGAGAACCTCCATGAAGGCAGCCAGAGCAACTGTCGCTGCAATCAGCCAGGGGTTGACACTGGGCTTCCATCGCCCGCTGCTTGCGACTTCATCTGACATCCGCTTTCCTTTCCGGCGGAGTGAACGTTGTCAGATTCAATAACGTGAGCCCAACCAACCACGGTCACATCTGCTACTTTGCGAGCCGTTCCACTCAATGCTCTTTGTCTGTGAAGTCGAGCATTTGCCGTATTTGATATACATATTGTATCTGAAAGCGTAGTGTATGTATAGAATAAGTTGTGGAGGGGACCCATGGTGGCTGAGACAGGCACAGGCCGAATATTGACGACCAAAGTCATATCCCCGGTTCAAGGGGACGATCGCGGCACCGGCAGTCTTCGTGAAGATGTTGGACACCTCTGCCGCGAGTGCACATTGAGTGCCGGACGGAGGGTGAGGGGGAAGGGAGGAGGCGCACAAAAGAGCGCTCAGCCCAAGATGGTCGTTGTTATCGAGCAGTGGATCTGTTTCGTGTTGGGGCTGGTCTGCATGGCCTTCGGGATGTGGGGGATTTGTATGAAGCCCGAACAGGATGCTCTTTCTGTATCCCTTGCTTCGCTCGGATCGCTATATATGCCGACATTGCGGGTAACGGCAGTCGTTTGCATCGGACTGGGCGTCACGCTGGCACGCCGGGGGTGGTTGCATCTTTGACTACCTTTCGATTCCAGCAGCTTGAAGATGACTGCGATCTTCTTGCCCGGACCGGTGTGTCATGCTGATGTATTTCTCGCTAGCCGCACCGTTCTAGTCCCGACTTGGAATGGCTAAGAAGCCACCATGAAAACCGAAATGAAAGATGATCTGAAAGACATCCATATGGCATACCTGTGGTATGTCGGTTCTCGCAATCTTGGCGATCGTGTCCGCGGCGGTGGCTGTGGTCGTTCGATTGTTTTAGAGGCCTGAAGGTTTGTGGGTCTAATGATTAGGTCCATCACAGATTGCGTCGATTTGAGGCATGTAACTCTCGATATTATCTTCGCTTCAGTGCCCAGGAATATAAGCTATCCTCGTATCAGGATGCAGAGTGTTCTCAGAAGCAATCACTCAATCGCTAGTGCAACGATCGGGAGGGCTAGGATTCAAATGCCTGTGAAAGGTACAAAACCACGGAAACGGCTTACCCGCGAGGAGAGCCAAGCACAGACTCGTGCCACCTTGATCGCCGTAGGACGTAGCCACTTTCTGCGTTACGGGCTTGGCGGCGCTGTTGCGGAGAAGATCGCGGAGGATGCTGGTTATTCTCGGGGCGCTCTGTATTCCAACTTCGACGGTAAGGAAGATCTGTTTGCCGCTGTAATCCATGAGGAACAGGCACGCCACTTGAATGTTTTCCGGTCTCTACTGAAGGAAGAGCCCTCAGGCAAGAAGCGGTTGAAAAAAATGCGGGACGCCATTGCCGACCTGATGACGGACCATGATTGGATCGTGCTTCGTGCTGAATTCGAGGTCGGAGCCCTTCGAAGCGAACGTATCCGGCAAAGCTTTGTTGAAGCGCATCGGCAGCAGCTTCGCGACGGAAGTGAGCTTGTCAGGGATCTCTTGCGATCTCCTGAAGTCACTTCGAAATTGAAGCCGGATGATTTCATCACGGTTATCATCAATCTCGCTCACGGTCTGGCAGTCACCCAGAGAATCCTTGGCGCAGAACTCCCTCAGAAGAGCACGCGCAGCCTGGTTCAATCGCTGTTTGATCATTTGATATCGTCCGCATAAATAGTCGGCTGGCACAACAACTATGCGATCAATGTGACGGCTTTGCAAACATGACTTTGGCAGAGGATGCTGTCGATTTAGCACTATTCCATCGATCACCACTCATTACTCCCAAACAAAGGCCAAAGCGGAAATAGAGTTTCAGTTGGCGATAACAGGCCTGTTAGCGTCATCCAAGGATCTCCGCCTTGCCGGCTTACCGAACCGTGAGGGTTACAGTTGCGGAGTTTGTGATCTGGTGAGACTCTGGCGGCTTCGTGGTACTTCCTCCTCCGCCACCGCCGCACCCATTCGTAGCCACGGCCGCCGCCAGCAGTGCCAGGAATGCAGCAAACCGGAAGGCTTTCCCAGCCCATCCCCTTCTTAGGAACATCAGGGGCGACAGGAGAATTGGGAGGAGGACGATTGCGCTCGCAGGGTCGAGAATTGTCTCGGTAAAGACGATGAGGATTTGATACGTACCCGCGGGCGTGGTGGAAGATGTAGTGATGGTCACCGCGCTGTTCGCAGCCGAATAACTGCACGTCGATCCGCCAGGCAGGTTGAGGCAGGTAGCGGAGACATCGTTAGCCCCGGATGGCAGCGTGACGGAATACGTCGCCGAGGAGCCGGGACTGACGGTCGCTGTGATGACGCCAAAGGTTGGCGGCGTGTTGGAACCTGCTGAATCGATCTCGAACTGCCGGGTGTTGGAGACGCCACCACCGGGTGTGGGATTCTGCACTGTTACGGTGACTGTTCCAGCGCTTGTGATGGCCGAGGCCGGCACCTGCGCCGTGAGTTGAGTCCCGCTTACAAACTGCGTGGAGAGAGCCGTCGAACCCCATTCAACCACGGACGCGGACGTGAATCCGGACCCTCCCACGGTGAGGATAAACGCTGAGCCGGTGGCACTGCCGAAGGCGGGTGACAGGCTTCCCAGGACAGGTGCCGGTTGACCGACGATGACAGTCACACTCGCGGTCGCCGTGGTGTAGTTCATGGCATCCGTGGGGGTCAGGACGACCGTCAGCGTATCGCTGCCCGTGGCCGGGATCGTTCCCGCAGCGGGATTGTAGCTGAACGTTCCCGGCACCAAGGCCGTCGCATCCAGTTGCGTCCCACCCAGTGCCACGCCGAACGCAATGGGGGCAGGCGTGGTCCATGTAATGGAAGGTGTAGCCTGCTTCACTGTCAACGTCACATTCGCCGTGGCGATCTTATAGTCGGTTGTATCGGTTGGCGTAAATGTGATAGACAACATCCGTGTCCCTGCGCCAAGGACGGTTCCGGCAGCAGGTGAGTAGACAAACGTGCCCGGAACATTGGCCATCGCGTTCAGCTGTGAGCCGTCGAGAGCTGTGCCGTAGACAATGGAACCGGGGACAGGCCAGGTGATGATGGGCGTTGTGAGTTGATTGATGGTGTAGGTGGCTGTGGCAACAGCACTCTTGGTGTATCCCGGCGCTGTGGCAATCGCCTTCACCGTCTCAGTTGCGGACACAGAGACAGGGCTGCTGTACACATTGGAGCCAGTCGTTGGTGTGCTTCCATCAAAGGTGTAATAGATGGTTGCGCCCGGAGAACTGTCCGAAATGGTGACCGATTGCGCATCCGAATACGATCCCGCAGCGAGCGAAAAGAGAGGAGTTGCGGCGGCCGGAAAGTTCGCGGTCAAGGTGGCAGAAGCCGTCTGGCTCGCCACATACCCGTTCTCGGTGGCGTATGCCTGAATGGTCAGCGCCCCACTCCCTTCGAGTGGGACGGGGCCCGTATACGGCACAAATCCGTGCGTGGTCATCGCCCCGGAAGCCCAGTAGAAGATTGCCGCACCCGGGGTTGCGTCGGTAATGGTGATCGACTGGGCCGAAGAGAATGTTCCCGAGGAGGGCGAAATGACCGGCAAAGCCACCGCCCCTGTCAACGAGGTCGTTCCCGAGATACTTGCAGGATAGTTGCTATCTCCGGGATAGCTTGCGTCGACAAGGTGGGTTCCAGCGCCCACCGGGGCGATGCTGTTCACTGTTGCAACCGCCGTCTCGGTGGGTTCGGTGATTAGAATCGAAGCGTTGTCTAGGCCGCTTTGCAACAGCGCAAGATCGGGGCGGCCGTCTCCGTTGAAGTCGGCGGCGATCAAAGCCTGTGTATTGTTGAACTGCTGGCTTGGTGCGAGAGTCGGTACGGCGGTTATAAAGTTGCCATTACCGACACCGATATAGAGCGAGATCGTACCATCGTAGCTGGTGGCCGCCGCCAGATCCAAAATTCCATCGTGGTTGAAGTCTCCGGCGACAAGACCCACTCCTGATCCGCTAATTGTCCCGCTGGGACCGGTCTGAAAGTTCCCGGCGCCGTCGCCTAAAAGGACCGTCACGCCTCCGCTATACCCGATGGCCAGATCCACGTTACCGTCAAGATTGAAATCTCCGACGATGGCTGATCTAGCAAAGGCACCAGCCGGGGGCGCCGTTGCTGCGGCGGTGAACGTCCCATCTCCCTTGCCGAGAAGAACCGTGGCTCCCCCTCCGAAGTATTGGAACGCAATCAGATCCGGAATTCCATCCCCATTGAAGTCTCCGGTTGTGACGACACCAAAGCCCAAATCTGGCACAAGATTCGGCTGCGCCCTGAAAGTCCCGTCGCCGTTGCCGAGAAGAATGGTGATCCCGCCAGTACCGACGTAATCGCCCACCACGGCCAGGTCTAGCTTGCCGTCTCCGTTGAAGTCAGCCTCAAGGAACGATCCCAAAATGACGTCGCCACCCGTCACGCCCTGTGGATAGGCTGTGCCCGTCTGCGGCGTACCGAATGTTCCATCGCCTTTCCCAAGCAGGGTGGTGATGTAGCTGGTGGTGGATCCGTCATAGCTCAGCGCTGCGAGATCCGTCTTGCCGTCGCCGTTAAAGTCGCCGGCAAGTAACACGGGGTAGGACCGCACCCCGGACGGTGAAACCGTCGGACCTGCCGTGAACGTTCCGTCGCCCTTACCGAAGAAGATGGTGACCGAGTAAGGCCCCCCGTAGTGGTTGTGACGGTCTTTGCTTGTCCTGAGGCCACATGCCACGACCCGAACAGGGTCACCCCCAGAACTCCAAGCCAGGCGGCAATTCGCACCAACTTACGCAAAGGACGGCTGAAAAACTGCGAACTCGGGAGGAAGGCAGCATCATAACCAGCAGACATAAAAGGACACCAAAAAAATACAGAGTTTTGACGATGGGACGGTTTACCACCGAACCGTTCTAAGGAAGAGGAAGGTCCCCGGCTATATGAGTGTGAACGTAGGCAGCGCGGAAGCAGAGAGAGGTTGAGAAGTACCGGGAGCTTACCATTGGGAGGTATCAACAGAGTTGCGGACAATCGACCATCGCTGGACTCGGATTTCGCCTCCGCCTCAGTTCACCTGCAATGTTTCAACTAGCTCGTGCTGCTCCGCTTTAGGCGTCGGTTCTCTTCGGATGTCGATGCTCCCTGTCAGGTAAGCTCCTTCCTCAACCGAGATGCGCGACACCACAACATCCCCATATAGGGAGCCCTCACTGCGAATATCAAGATGATCACTTGCGTTACAACTGCCAAGCACCTCGCCGAGCACGACGATATCCTGGGCTGCGATATTTGCCGAAACTCGGCCATTGCGTCCCACCGTCACGCGATCCTCCGGTAGCTCGATCGAGCCCTCGACCTTCCCTTCGATATGGACCGATCCTGAGCCGGTGATCTCACCTTTGATGAGCAGTGTTTTGCCGATCGTACTTTGAGCGCCCACCGCAGACACGGAAGACTTGGGAGCATATGCGGGCCGCACTTGGCGAACTGGATCCGGAACTGAAGATGGTACGGCATCGACGTGCTGATCTAACATGAGATTCTCTTTTCGCCCTTTTGTGGCTGTTGGAGTGGAAAAACCTTCCTACGGCGCCCACGTTATTAGAGAATGCATCCGTGCGATATAGCATCTTTGGGTGAGGGTCGAAGGATTGATCAAATTCCAGATAAGCCGACCTCCATGTAAGTCATCTGTCAAGCGGGGCGCGGGTGTCCCGGGCACGCTCGGGAGACGTGCAAGTCATCACTTCCAGGATGTTCAGCACGCACGGTGTGCCTCTCGGCATCGGTTCCTGCACTCGGCAGAACCAGACATCCATTTGCTGTCTCGGGCTCCGAAGAGCCGTCACAGAAGATTGAGTTTGTGTTCTCTGCCAGTCCCGAAACAATTCGTAGAGAGCCTCGGGAGTGCGATCTCCCTCGCTCAGTCGGCTAACGGGAGGACCTGGCAGTCTGCGCATTTTATTCATCCTGTTATTTCGCAGTATTATGCTGCCGCAGTCCTGCGTTCTTCAGCAGGCGTAAAGTCTCTCTGCTGCCGATCCACGGCAAGCACATACGCTACTATCTTCCGGGCTACGGCAAGTGTCGCCCGATTCCCATTTTCTTTCTGCTTTTCCCGGTCGTAGATCACGGCTAGCTCATGCTCTGTC
>Ga0210406_10003680_pt1 | contig 16660 bp, 10 predicted proteins | sample IncBWC30MmetaG_FD_155454 | JGI IMG/M metagenome (GOLD analysis project Ga0210406, IMG submission 155454) | Forest soil microbial communities from Barre Woods Harvard Forest LTER site, Petersham, Massachusetts, United States - Inc-BW-C-30-M | ecosystem: Environmental > Terrestrial > Soil >... | reverse complement strand
AAGGGCTGTTCAATCTCGTTCGCTCAGTGCCGGTAACGATGCGCTATGAGAACCAGCTCATCGTTGCAGAAGGTGATTACGTCATTGCCCATGGCCGCTTCACGGGGATGGGAAGGCCCGCCGCCTGGATCGCAGCCGACGTCATCCGGTTCGAAGGCGGCGTTCTTAAAGAGCATTGGGACGTTCTGCAGGACGAGGCGACCAAGGCCGAATCTGTCAGCGGCCTTCCCATGTTTGGCGATACATTCCCCAGGTGACACCGAAAGCAACGCGATCGTCCTGAGGGCGTTCGACACCCTTTTTAACAGATCAAGGAGGCACTAGCTATGATGTCACCCGTTGCTTTGAATGCCATGTATGTGATTTTGGGCGCGAGCGGGAATACCGGCTCGATCATCGCCGATTCCTTGCTATCGAAGGGCAAGAAGGTGCGCGTCGTGGGACGCGACGCGGGGCGACTGCAGCGCTTTGTGCGTCAAGGCGCGGAAGCGTTTACGGGCGACGTGAGCGACGCGGCTGCGCTCAGCAAAGCCTTCAGCGGCGCGGCTGCAGCATACTTGTTGTTGCCGCCGATTACTTCCCGGGAAGACCAAGAGCGAGAGAGCGATGCGATCGCGCAGGCCGTGACGGAGTCCGGCCTGGGTTACGCGGTGCACTTGAGCAGCTACGGCGCTCATGTCCCGGAAGGCACCGGGCCAGTCACCGGGCTGCATTCTTCGGAGCAAAAACTTAACGCGATCGGCGGTTTGAACGTTCTGCACCTGCGCGCCGCGTATTTCATGGAGAACAATCTGGCCGCGGTCAGCATGATTCAGCAGATGGGAATCTTCGGACATGCACTGCTACCCGACCTGAAGCTACCCATGATGACGACGCGCGATGTTGGCAACTACGCCGCCCAGTGCCTCCTGGACCTGGATTTTTCCGGCAAACAAACTCGCGAGCTGCTTGGCGAGCGCGACCTGTCGATGGCGGAAGCTACCGCGATCATTGCGCGCGGCATTGGCAAACCAGATCTGCGTTACGTGCAGTTTCCTTACGACCAGGTGCAGCAGGTGTTAGTGCAAATGGGCATGGCGCCGAAGAAAGCCGCGGTGTACATCGAGATGTTCAAGGCGATTAACGTAGGTCTCCTCGCTGCGCAGGAGCCGCGTTCGCTGGAGAACACTACACCGACTTCGTTTGAAAAATTTGTGGAGGACGTCTTTGCGCCTGCATATCGCGAGAAGGCTCGCGTCGCGTAGACTCAAGCGTCCGGGGGCGCAAGTTGCGCCAGTGTCCAAGAGCGGCGAACCAATGTTCGGTGACAAATGTCTACAGTGAACGAGTGAATTGCGCCGACCAACGGCTCCGCAAAACTTCGATCAACAGAGTTTAGTGAGCAAACCTAGATGAGCACGACAACAGATGGCACGCAACTCAGCCCCTGCGTCAAGCTCTTCATAGAGTTGCTACTCGACGGAGCTTCCGCAGTCACATCAATAGAGGTTGCTATTGTCCGTCCGCCTCAAGATGTTGTAACGCATTTTCGGACTGGACTCCCTCCCAACGCTCTAGTTCCGGAGAAGGTAGATGAACGATTTGCTGCAAGTTGCCGTCAATGCCCACGGGTGGGCTGGAACGGTAGAATCTTGAAGACAGTGAAGGCGAGTGCGGACGAACCTTCATGAGTGGTTTCCACTCGGAAGTTGGCCAGAAACGGCCATCTGGGAAGTCACGAACCTCCTTCCCGCAAAGCTGCGGGGAAAGGCTATCAGCGTTCACTCCCTTGCTAGTTTCAGATGATGCAGCTTAGAAGCCCGAAACTCGAGGAATTCGCAATTGCGCGAGGTGCCGCATAGCCTCAAATCCACAGTTGACCTCACCAACGCATTACCGTATAGTAATGTATTACTAAACGGTAATGTATTCGGAGAATTGTATGCCGCAGGTCATGCGCTCGATTGAAATCCACGCTTCGCCGAGCGCCGTCTGGCTCTGGTTAGCAACCCAGGAAGCGCTGCGCCGCTGGATCAGCTCCAATATTGAGATCGATCTGCGGGTCGGCGGCGCGTACCGCTTTCTCGGCCCCGATGACAAGACATGGATCAGCGGCACTGTGCTGGAACTGGAGCCAGAGAGAAGCCTGATCCTGTCCTGGCTCGAGGAGGGAAGCGGTTGGGTTCATCCGGCGCGGTTAGTCATCAGGCTTGTTCCTATTGCTGTTGGCACGCGGGTGACCCTCATTCACGATGGATTCGAGGGCATCGGTCGTTCAGACTGGCGTGAGATGGTACAGGATTATGAGAGCGGCGCCGACCTACACCGAGTTCTGGACCGGCTGGCCGATCTGGTGGACGCAGGTGCAGCCCAATAGCGACGCCCTTTTCCGGATCCTGTCCGACCCGACGCGCCGGCTCATTCTCGATCTGCTGGCCGAACGCGGTCGTTTGACCGTCGGCCAACTCGCCGCTGAGTTTCCCAACATGGTGGCCTCAGGTATTTCCAAACACCTGATGGGCCTGCGGGCGGCGGGTCTGGTATCCGCAACACGTCGCGGTCGACAGCAGATTTATCAGCTCGAACCGGATGCCCTGGCTGCCGGACTGACACCGTGGATTGCGAAGTACGAACGGTATTGGTCCGCCGCCCTCGAACGCCTACGTGACCTCGCGCAAGAAGGTAATGCAAAAGACGAACTCAGGTCCCAAGAAAATGTTCGACGAAGGAAGCGGAAATGAATTTCATCGGGAGTGGTCTTGTTTTTGTTTTCTTCCTGGCACCGCAAGGAGCCACCCAAAACGCAAAAACTCCTTATCCAAATCCAAGCATGGCGCCCGTTTCGCAGTACTTGATGCCCCGCGATGCAGAGATCTCTCTCCCGCGGAGTGCAGCACCGAAATCGATCACCGGTGATGCCGAAATCCTATGTACTCCATCGGTTTTGGTGTCCTAATAACTAGAGAGTACGACCTTGATGGGAACCATAGAATCTCCGGTCAATTTTGCGCCTTATCTCCTTATCTCAAGTGCTCAGCATTCCCTACATGAGGTTCATGGCTTCTTGTTCGCCCGATGGCGGAACCTGTAGCGGTACAGCAGGACGAAGAACACAATTAGAACCGCGATCTGAGTTCACGGCGCCGCTATCTCTCGGTGCGACATGTGAGCACTCTATGCCAAATCGCTTTGTGTGTTAAGGCACAATCGTCGTTGAACGGTTGAACGAGCTGTGTGAGTTTCTTTCCCGGAGGGGTCTCCGGAGGGGTGATTTCCTTGACAATGGAGTGCGAGTCGCCTAGCATCGCTGGCCAGACGTTGCCGCAAGGCACGGGTGTGTGCCGTAGTGTGCGCAACTCATAGAGGTAAAACCTTCCTGGTACCGGGTGAAGCGGCATGAAGTTGCTGTCGAGAGTAGTGTGGGCGGAAGGGATGTACCTTGCGCCCCAGCATTTTCAGGCGCAGAACCGATATTTTGAAGAAGCTGTCCACTTTGCCACCGCGAGTCTTTGGAGAGATTCCTACGGGCTGGCAGCCTGCCAACTGGATGCGGATGCGCTGCGTAACGGGACCGTGAGCCTATTGCATGCCCGCGGCATGTTTCAAGATGGCCTGCCTTTCGACATTCCTGAGTGTGATCCTCGTCCTGATCCCCGCAATATTGCCGAGCAGTTTCTTCCCGCTACCGATAGCTTGACGGTGGCTCTGGCGGTTCCGCGCTGGGTTCAGGGACAGCAGAACTGCGATCTGGATCCGATGCCGTCCGGCAACGCGCGTTACACCAGCACGACCGAGATGGTGCATGACGAGAACACTGGACTGGACGCCAAGCCGGTGCAGATGGGTCGCAAGAACATCCGATTGGTGGTGCTACCGACCGAGGACGAGAATCTGTTGACGATTCCGGTGGCGCGAGTGATGCGAGATCAGTCGGGCCACTTTGTTTACGATCCGACGCATGTTCCGCCGTGCTTGCGGCTGAGCGCCAGCGAACGGCTCTCTTCCATGCTGCAGCGTCTGGTGGAAATTCTGGAAGAGAAGAGCATGGTGGTGACGCAGGAGCAGCAGACCGGAGGAACCTTTCAGACGGGAATGTCGGCGCGGCAGGTGGCGCAGTTCTGGTTTCTGCACGCGATCAATTCGAGTTTGACTCCCCTACGACATATTCTGCTGGCGAAGCACCGACACCCGGAAGAAATGTTCCGGGAAATGTCGCGGCTGGCGGGGGCGCTGTGTACCTTTAGCCTGGACAGCAGTCCGCGGTCACTGCCGGCTTACAACCATTACGATTCGGGGCCCGCTTTCGATTACCTCCAGGAACACATTCTTCGCCACCTGGAAATCATTGTTCCGTCGCAGGCGGTGGTGATCCCGCTGAAGCCGGCGGCGCGGTATTTCTACGAGGGAGAAATCCGCGACCAACGGTGCATGGGACGATCGCGCTGGATTCTGGGGATGCGATCCCCGGTGGGCGAGGCGGACTTGATTTCAAAGACGTTGCAACTGGTGAAAGTGTGTTCGGCGCAATTTGTTCCTGAATTGGTGAAACGGGCGCTGCCCGGTTTGTCACTAACCCATATGTCGGTGCCTCCGTCGGCGATCTCCGCGAAAGTGGACAGCCAGTATTTTGTGATCACGCGGAGCGGGCCGTGCTGGGAACACATCATGCGGACAAGGAGCGTGGGCGTGTATGTGCCGGGGGAACTGCCTTCTCCGGAAATCGAATTGATTGTTCTGCTCGAGAGCTGACATGGGATCCGGACAAATCCAACCGTTGGGAAGTTATCGCGGATCGAGTCCTGCGATGGATCGACGCGGCTGGAACCTCGCATTGGGGTTCCAGGAAATATTTACCGCGGTCGTGCGACTACGGTACAACCGCCAGGCAGTGCAGGATGCTGAAGCGTTCCGTGGACAAATGCGGCAGGCGTTGCGGGTTGCCGAACAAGAGGCACGGAGTCGCGGGTCGAGCCCGGAGGATGTGAAGCAGGTTATTTTTGCGGTCGTGGCATTTCTGGATGAGTCGGTTCTGAGTTCCGGCAATCCGGTGTTTGCGAACTGGCCTCGGCGGCCCCTGCAGGCTGAATTGTTTGGTCATCAACTCGCGGGCGAAATGTTTTACCAGGAATTGCAGAAAACATTGAACCGCAACGATTCACAGGAGACGGCCGATCTGCTGGAGGTTTATTACCTGTGCCTGCTGCTGGGGTTCAAGGGACGCTACGCCGCGGGCGGAGATTTGCGGTCGATCATGGCGGCGGTGGAGGAGAAAATCCGGCGGGTTCGCGGGCCGGCGGGGCCGCTGTCTCCGCGCGGCGCGATTCCAGCGGATGCGGTGCGCATCGGCCAGTCCGATCGCTGGAGCCGGGTTTTGGGGAAGGTAGCGCTCATCACCGTGGGTCTGGCGGTGGTGTTCTTTGTGGTTTTCAAAATTATGTTGATGTCGGGTGCGTCGTCGCTTTCCGCCCTGGTGGGCGGACTCTAGAAAACAGGGGGATGGGATGTTGTACTGGGTGACCACTCTAGTACTGCTCGTTTATCTAGTGGTGGTGTGGCTGCTCGGCCGGTTTTTACCGCTGCACGGCTCGGATGTGTGGATCTTGCGGGGAGTTCTTTTCCTGTTGGGTCTCATCGGAGGTGCGGTCGCATATTTTTATATTTACAAAGTGAACAAGGCCAAGCAGGCGTCTGGGGAAGACGATTCGCAAGCCGGCGGGACCGATGACCTGGATGCGTTGGTGCGCGAGGCGGTGAGGCGATTAAAGCACTCGACCTTGGGGCGGGGTACGAACCTGGGAAGCCTTCCGCTGGTGTTTGTTCTGGGGGATTCGGGTTCGACAAAGACAACAGTTCTTCTTCATTCGGCGCTCGATCCGGAACTGCTGGCGGGACAAGTGTATCGCGACAATGAAGTGCTGGCGACGTCGACGGCGAACATCTGGTACACGCGGCAGGCGATTTTTGTAGATCCGGCGGGCGGGATGATGGGGCAAGCAGATCGCTGGAGGCGCCTGGTGCGGCTGTTGCAGCCGGGACGATTTTCAGCAGCCCTGGGGAAACGCGCGCAAGCACCGCGGGCGGCGGTCGTTTGTTTCGACTGCGAATCTTTCTTGCAGCCCGGGGCCAGCGAGACCGCGGTCTCGGTGGCACGAAGAATGTCGGTGCGGCTTCAGGAAGTTTCGCAACTGTTGGGGATCAGCTTTCCGGTCTACGTGTTGTTCACGAAGGTGGACAGAATCTCGTTCTTCGCAGAGTTTGTACGCGGCATGAGTAAGGATGAAGTCACTGAGGTGCTGGGCGCGACGTTGCCGCTGCGCGCATTGAACGTCGGCGTTTTTGCGGATGAGGAGACGAAGAGGCTGACCAAGGCGTTCGACGAAATCTTTTACTCGCTGGCGGAACGGCGCATTCTGCTGCTGCCCCGCGAACATGAGGGGGAAAGACTTCCAGCCATCTACGAGTTTCCGCGGGAGTTGAGGAAACTGCGCACTTTGCTGGTGCAGTTTCTGGTGGACTTAACGCGTCCGAGCCAGCTCGGCACGAATCCTTTTCTGCGGGGCTTTTACTTTACTGGCGTTCGGCCGGTCGTGATGGATGACGTGGTGGCAGCGCCGGCGGTCCGCGAGGAAGTGGCAGAATCGGCGTTCGATGGCGGTGCGACACAAATCTTCCGCGGCGTGGGTGCGCAGCTGCAGGCGGCGCCTATGGTTGCGAGAAGCGGAGGCCCACGCCGGATGCCGCAGTGGGTTTTCCTGACCAGCCTGTTCAATGACGTTCTGGTGAAAGATCGCGTGGCGTTGGCGGCCAGCGGATCGAGCTCGAAGGTGAACCTGCTGCGGCGCGTCGCTCTGGGAGCGGTGGTTCTCCTGGGCATCATCTGCCTGACGGGCTTTGCGGTTTCGTTTGTACGCAACCGTGCGTTGGAGACTCGGGTGCACGATGCCGTCGCTGACTTGCGTGTTCTGCAGACCAGGACTGCACAAGTGGCGAGTGCAGGCGACCTGCAGAAACTCGATAACTTGCGCAGAGAACTGGTTGATATTTCAGACTATGAAGAGAACGGGAGGCCGCTCGGTCTGCGTTGGGGCTTGTATGTGGGCGATCAGATTTATCCGGACGCGAAGCGAGTTTACTTCCAGCGTTTCCGGCAGCTTTTGTTTGCGGAAACATCCAAGCGACTGTCTGACAATTTGGAAGCTGTAGCGGGTAAGTCGGCGGCAAACGCGCCGAACGATGCTTATGAGAAGACCTACACCGATCTGAAGGCGTATCTGATCACCACAGAACCCCCCGATCACGACAAGAGCACAAAGGAATTTCTGACGCCGGTTCTGATAAGCCACTGGGTGGCCGACCGGGACATCGACAAGGACCGAAAAGATCTAGCGGCGTTGCAGTTTGATTTCTACGCGACGGAACTGGCGAAGGAGAATCCGTTTGCGACGGGCAATTCGAAGATGTTGATCGAACAGGCACGGGCGTATCTGGCCCAGTTTGGCGGAATCGATCGATATTACGTGCAACTGCTGTCGAAGGCTTCGCAGAAGAATCCTGACATGAGTTTTAACGACCAATACAAGGATTCTGTCGGCATTATTGCGAGCAGCCATAAAGTGAAAGGAGCGTTTACGCGCGGGGGATTCTTGTTTGTGCAGGATGCTTTGAAAAATCCTTCGCTTTACATGAGCGGGGAGGAATGGGTCTTGGGCAAGGTGGCCACGCAGGCGATCGATCTGGGAGTGGTGCAGCAAAAGTTGACCGAACGCTACAACCAGGATTTTGTCACCGAGTGGAATACGGTGTTGAAGAGTTCGTCCGTTGCGGGGTATGCGAGCAACGCCGACGCGGACAAGAAACTGGAAAAGCTTACCGGGCCGACGTCTCCTTTATTAGAGTTGCTGTATTTCATTTCGCATAACACGGACGTGGCTGCTGCGGATGCGAAGGCGCACTTTGCGCCGGTGGCGGCGGTTGAGCCTGCGGGACCGGCGGACAAGGCGCCGGATCACTACGTAGTTGGGTCGAACAAAGATTACGTAGAGGCGTTAGGCAAGTTGCAGTCGGACATTCATGCGCTGGCACAGAGTCCGGGTTCGCCGGATCCGGCACAACTGACGCAGGCAGGGGCCTCTGCGGATGCGGCTTCGAGCACGGTAACGAAAATCATTGCGTCGGTGCCGGTCGATCAGCAGTTCGCAAATCAGGATCAAGTGCGGCGATTGCTGGAAGAGCCGATCAAATCTGCTGAAGCGTTGCTGCGGCGAGGTCCAATCGACATTGCCAACGGGGCGGGCAAGGGATATTGCTCGCAGTTCGCTGGAGTGATCAGCAAATATCCGTTCGATCCCAATTCAGCTCAAGACCTGTCGATGGATCAGCTTTTCGCGCTTTTCGGGACGACCGGCGATGCCTGGAAAAAATTGAACGACGATGTGAAACCGTTTGTGCTCAAGGTGGGGTCGAAGTTTGTGGCCAATCCGCAGGCCACGGTGAAAGTGTCGCCCAATTTTCTCGCGTTCTTGAATCGGGTTGGCGGGTTGAGCGACACGTTGTATCCATCGGGATCGCAACCTCCGCACTTTTCTTACACGCTGAAACAGTTGCCCAGCAACCTGGAGGGCGTTGAGGTGAAGATTGGAAGCGAAAAACTGGCGGGAGAGGGCGCGCAGAAAACATTTGTATGGAGCGGAGCGCCTGAGGACATCCTGGTTTCGACGAAGGGCGGAGATACGCTGGATTCTTTCAATGGTTCATGGGCCGCATTCCACTTCGTCGCGAGGGCGCATAACCTTGGGGGAGGGAAGCTGGAATGGGTGAACGAGACGAACGGGAAGCCCATCATCCTGGCCAACGGAAAACAGAAATCGTTTGACTACCAGTTGCAGGTTTCGGGCAGCGAGAACCCATTCTTCGATCTGCAGGGCATGCGCTGCGTCGGGCAGGTGGCGGGGCGTTAGCCGACTGGTTTATGTGGAAGCTTTCTGGCCGCTGGAGACTGATAGCTTGCTAAAGATTCGATCCTTCCAGGAAGGGTGCACCGCGCGGATGAGGAGGCAGGTAATGTTGTCGTCGCTGCCGCCACTCTTCGCGGCTTCGATCAGATCGGTGCAGGCCTGTTCGAGTGACTCCTGATTGACGGCCTCGGCCATCCTCTCCTCTTTGACGTAGCGCGACATGCCGTCACTGCACAGGAGCAGGACGTCGTCAGATCTAAATTCGTGATCGGCGAGGTCCGGTTCAACCGTATCGTCGGTGCCCAGAGCCCGAACGATGACGTTTTGCATCTTGGAGTTTTCTGCTTCTTCCAAACTGATGAGGCCGCGCCGGACCTGCTCCATTACCAGAGAGTGATCGTTGGTGAGTTGTACGACGTCTTTCTCGCGGATCAGGTAGACGCGACTGTCTCCGACGTTGGCAACGGAAAACAGGTTGCCTTCCACTGCGACGGCGACAATGGTGGAGCCCATGCCGGTATGAGAAGGATCTCGCGCTCCGGATTCGTTGATCACCTGATTGGCCAACTGAATGGCGCTGGCTAAGTCCACGGCCCGCGGCGAGACGCCTTCGAAGCGGGCTCCGCCAACCGGCGCAACCTGCCGGGATTTGCGAAAGTAGTCGAGAACGGTATCGACACCCATTTTGCTGGCGAGTTCTCCGGCTTGTTGTCCGCCCATGCCATCGCAGACGACGAAGATTCCCTGGCGCAAGTCGTATCCAAAGTTGTCTTCGTTGTTCTTACGTACGAGGCCGATGTCGGTATTGCCCGCGGCTTGGATGACCAGGCTCATGGCGTGAGAGTAAGCGCTAAATCCTATCGCACTGCAAGCTTTGGGTAAACAGGGAAGGAAGTGTAATCCGCATTGGAAGCTTGGTTATCAGCCGAGGACGAACGGTGCGCACCTGCAGAAGAAGTCGTGCAGCAGAGATGGGGAGCAAATTTGTGGGCAGACGGGGGGATTCCTGGCGGTTCTACTTCTCGACTCGTCCAAACCCTCTGCTTTTCTCAGCTTTCTTGCTGAGAGCCTGCCATTCATTCTGTAAATTGCTGCTGGCGTATCCGGCGAAGGACTTCGCAGCCTTGAGCGCACGGGCTGCCTGTTTCGAGTCTCCGGCCTCCATGGCGGCTCGTGCCTGTTCGAGGGCTGAGGAAAGCTGACGATCGGCCATCGTCTTGCGGCGCGATGTGTAAACCGGCACGATGCGGGTCAGCAGTGACGATTTCGTGTCTAGAGCGGGGAACGTGCCGGCGTCGAGCTCTGGGCGATCGAGGGCAGCGTACGCTTTGCCTACAGCCTGCAGAGCGGCTAGTTCATAGTCGTTGGCTTCACGCAACCGTCTCAGAGCCGTTTGAACAGGCTCGGAGTGCTGCAGCGACGACGGCTGCGATTCCAGGAAATTGATGGCCTCTGCGTATTGTTCCTGGGTGCTGAGGGCTTCAACCGTTTGCAGCGAGGCGTCGATGCGATGCTCGAGCGATTGCAGCCGGTTCCGGGCATCCTCCAGGAGAAAGAGAAGGGAAGCGGCTCCGGGTTCTTCGGCGACCGGAGTGAGGATCTCGATGACGAGGCTGTAGGATTCCTGTGTCATCAGGCCTTGCGCCTGCTGAAGCAATCCCTGAAAGCGGCTGTCGTGGAGCCGGTGATCGGCCTCGTGTCGCGCGAAAGCCATGAGCTCGGTGATCTCCGGACAAGCAAGGCCTTCCTTCTTGCAGGATTCGAGGAGGCGCAAGGCTTCGACGTATTTCCCGCTACCGAGCGCTTCATGCGCGCGAGTCAAGTATTGCGCAATAGCCTGTTCCCGATCTTTTTGTGTTATCTGCCCGGCGATACTCGACTCAAGAGCCAGGAGGCGCTCATTTCCGGGAGCTTGCTGCAGTTCGTCCCGCACGAGGCGCAGGGCTTCGTCTGGCGAGGTTTCCAGCAAGCCGCGGCATTGCACCGCGAGCTGATCAACCCGCCGTCGCATCTCCGCTTCTCGCAGCTGTCCTTTGAGTTTGATGAGCATGGGCTCGGTCGGCATGCGTCCGAGAGCCTGGTCGACTAACTGCGCAGCGCGAGCAATCTCCTCCGGAGTGGAGGCGAGCGAAACCTCGTTCTGCAGCTCTTCGAGGATGCGGCGCCGATGTTCCTGGTCGCGTCCCGACTTGGCTGCGGCTTGCAACTTGATCAGTTCGGGATTGGATGGATCGACGCGTTCGACCTGGGCAAGCACCTCCATGGCGGCGGTGAAATGGCGCGCGCCGATCTCCCTGCGGGCATTCTCCAGTAGCTCCTGGGCTTTCGCCTGAACAGCGGCTCCTTCGATTAAACGGGCGAGAGCAACGTGAGCTGCGCGGACGCGGGAATCATCGCTGTCGACTTCGCGAGCCTTCGCGATACCGGCTTCCGCGCCCTGCAGATCGCCACGATCGCGGGCATTTGCCGCCTGTTGCAGGTAGCCGTCGATCAGTTCTCGGCGCTGCTTCTTCTGGCGAACCGTTTCCAAAAGCTCAGATAACTCCGAATTTGCGGGATCGAGGCGGCACGCCTCCTGCAGATCCTGGAAGGCCTCTTCGTAGCGCTTGTCGCGGGCTGCTTCTTCGGCTTGAATCCGCAACTGGCGGACTTGTTCGGCGCGCTGCCGTACGTTGAGGTTTTGTTGCACCTGCGCAATCAATTGGCGCGCTTTGGTGTGCTGACTATCGACTTTCAGTAAGCGAAGCAGAATATCGCGAGCCGTCGTGTATTGATCTTCTTGCACCAGGCGCTCGGCCCGCTGATACCATTCTGCAACTTGCTCTCGCTTCAATTCGTCAGCTAAGGAGGCGACTTCGGTCGCCATCTCGTCGGCTGTGGAAAAACGGTCGCTTGGATTTTTCGCAAGCGCACGCTCAAGAACGTCATCGAGTGCGGCCGGATACTCGTGGAGGAACTGGCTCAAAGGAGGATGTTTTTCGGCCAATATTTTCTGCACGATGCTGTAGTCGCCGGTGAACGGAAGCTGTCCGGTGAGAAGCTGAAACATCATGACTCCGACGGAAAAAATGTCGGAGCGACCGTCGAAGGCCTCGTCTTTCAGGCGCTCGGGCGCCATGTACTGGATAGTGCCGATCACATGCCCGGTGCGAGTGAGGCGGCCGTCGGTCTTGTCCTGGCGGGCGATTCCGAAGTCGAGCAGTTTAGCAACGCCATCAGGCTGCACGATGACGTTGGCTGGCTTTACGTCGCGGTGAATCATGTCATTGCGATGGGCGTATCCGAGCGCATAGCAGACCTGCTCGATGATCTTCAGCTTGTAGGCTAGGGTTAGAGGCCGGTTGGACTGGATAAGCTTGTCCAGCGGGTCGCCGGACAGGTATTCCATGACAATGTAAGGGAAGCCGTCCTGCTCGCCTAAATCGTAAACGATGACAATATTGGGATGCCGCAGAGCACCGGTTTTGGCGGCTTCGCGATAGAAACGCTGGAGCATTTCCGGGTCGCCGCTCAGGCCCTCGGTGACGGTCTTGATTGCGACCTCGCGATTCAGTTGGCGATCGAAAGCGCGATAGACGAGGCCCATGCCGCCGCGACCGAGAAGATCGATCACTTCGTACTTTCCAATGCGCTTTATGGTTGGAGCGGCCACGAGAAATCGTTTGTTGCGGATCGGAAGGTGCGGGGGGCACCTTCTAAAATGGCAGGTTGGCCACCGATGCCAACGCCCTAATATCCGATCCAGTGTACTACCGACCGAGCCGGGGAGCCAGCCAGAACTAAATGGGCCCGATCATGCGGCGCTGCCCGCCCAATTCATGTTGAATTGTTCGCGAAGGAACTTCTTGGCCTCTTCTCGCTCTGTTGTCTGAGCATCCGGGGTTGAGTTCAGGTAGAGAATGTAGGCTTCCGCGGTGCCGTCGGTATCTCCGTCCATGAGCCGCTTGCGCGCTTGCGCCAGAATTTTGCTGGGAAGTAACTCGACCTTCTCTCTCACGTCTTTAATCAAGGCGATGCGGGCGGCGATTTCCACATCGGTGAGGAACTGGGCTTCGTCGGGCGGTGAACCAGCTTGTTTGACGTTCTTGGTGTCCTCCGATTTCACGTTTTCGAGCACGATAAATTGCTTTTGCGCCGTGTTCTTGACCGACGGAGTGGTGGCAATGGTGTTGCCGTTGGAGTCGACGATGCGAAATCCGACGTCGACGACGGCGCTCACGTCGATCGTTTTTTTTGTATAGCTGTAAGGCTTAACCACATCGCTCAGTGTAGTCTTGGGGATGGAATCGAGCTTGCGATGGGCGGCCTCGACTTTGTTTTGCGCTTCCTCAACACTGGCGGTTGCGGTCGCGATATCCTTCTTCTTACCGTGCGCCTGGGTTCCTTCTAACAGCTTTTGGGCTTTCTGCAAGTCGAGGGTTGCGGCTTCGTAGTCGCGATTCGCCTGATTCCAATCTTCGTTGGGTACTTCTCGTTCAGCTGCACGATACTCGGAGTCGATGGACTCTATGCCGACTTTTGTGACCGGCCTATGCTCGATCACGTCACCGATTAGCTGAAAGTTTGGCTCGACTGGCGTGGTATCGGCGGCGCGGACGATTCGGACGGGGAGGTCGGTGGTCTCAAGACCGGTGGCGATCGCGTCGGAAAGCTGATCGGCGAAACCCGCGCTGTCTCGACGCGACGTCTGGTCGCGGAATACCACCTTGATCGAGAGCGTGGAACGTACGTTGTGGATGGCAGAATTCTTGGTGCGCTCGTCGCGAATGTCATCGCGGTTCGACTTGTACTGCTGTGCTTCGTTCAAGTAAAGCCAGGCCAGGCCGACCCCGGATCCGAGAGGCTTCTCGAGATAGCGTTTCGCCTGCGCGACGTAATAGTCACTGAGAGTCTGGGAAATCAGATCGAGGCGCAGCTTGAGATCCTGATCGTCGGGCTCGAGAGTGCTGGCGCGCCGCAAATAGTCATATGCTTTTAACACACCGAGTTCGTCGGCCCGTCCCTGAATCGGAGTGTGCGCATCTTTCAGTTTTTTCGCCCCGTCCGACGCGGCCTTGACGTAGTCGGGTTCGAGCAGCTGCATCTGGTCTTTCACCAAGGCGCGCTGGGCGTCGGGAAGGTTGGCGAGAACTTCGTAGGCTTCAATCGTTTGCTTCGCTTGCTGGAAGGCGGCGCTTTGCTGTGAGGCGGCATTGGCGGCAGCCTGGTTCGTGGAGGATTGGAATTCGGATTGGGCCTGCTTCAGGGCTGCAGCTGATTCGGAACTGGGCTTGAGATCTGAGGCTTTCTGATACTCATCGACGGCCTCACCCCACTTCTGATCCGCGACGGCGGCCCTGCCCCGATCGAAGTGGTATTTGTAGGCCGCGTCGATGATGGCGGAGATGCGCGGTTCTTCCGGAGCAAACGCTCGAAACTCTGAGACCGTTTTCATGGCTTCGTCGTAGTGCCGGGAGGAGGTCATCGACTCTGCGCTGCCGAGGGCAGTCTCGACGCGCTTACTCTCGGCTGCGATAGCGCTATCGAGAGTCGGGCCCTGGTCGAAATGGGGATCGACTTCCAAAGCATGATCGATCAACTGGCGCGCATTGGCGAGATGGGCGTATCCGGCGGTGTGCCCGGCGAGCGCTTGCTTGTACGACTGGAGCTCGGTGCGACCTTTGTCAGCAATGAGCACCAGTTCCCGGTGAGCGTTCTCTCGGAGTTTGGCAGCGCCCTCGTTGGCAGGGAGAAGTTCGCGCACCTGATCGGCGCGAGAGTAGGCAGTCTTGAGTGCGGGATACTTGGGCGAGTTGGTGGAAGCTGATTTTTGGTAGGCGTTGAGTCCCCCTTCGCCCTCGTTCAACAAAAGTTCTGCAAGAGCTTGTTTCGCGGAGCCGGTATGGGCGGCTTTGGGGTTGCGCGCCAGGTAGTCCTGCCACTGAGGGACCGAATGAGCCCGAGTCGCGCGAAGATACTCGCCCAGTTCGCTGTCGGGCGCTGAAACGAAAACGATATTTACGCCTGGTTTGAAGGGGGGAATGGCGGTGGTGCCCGCCGGCGACGAACTTACTACCTGCCCCTGCAACACAGCCTGGTCCGCCAGTTGAGCGGGTGTGAAAGATCCGTCTTTGTCGAATTTCAAGTTGGATGGAACCACACAATCCGCCGCCGACCCGCGGGTAAGACTCATCGTTCCGCTGGCGTCCCGCTCCAGTGAAGTTACCGAGGCGTTGAGGGATATCTTTGCGAGCTTGCCATAGGCGGACTTATTGATCGTCGTTGCGCCGCCGCAGGCACGTACCTCAGCTTTGCCATTGATCAAGAGTCCGGTAACTTGTACGAATGCGGCGCCGTTCGGCCCGTCGAAGAGCTCGATGACGGTGAGTGGAGCATCCTTGGAATGGACTGCAAGACCTGTGAACGCAAGGAATATCAGGGCGATGGAAGCCCTCTTCACAGAGGGCAGCAGACACAGATCTGCAGGAAACATCCGACGTTGCGGCATAAATTCCCCGAGGTAAAGGCAAATGCCACAGATTCGCCTACGCAGGTGTTCCGTATCATACTCACGGTTTCAGCGAAGTCAAGCCTGCCTAAGTGGAAGTAATAGGGCACGATAGTGCCAGAGAGAGAGAGCCGGTAGTGTTTGCTTGAGGCTCTGTTTTGGCGTAACCTACAACCCGAGTTCAAGCCGGTTCGAAACCACGCGAAATATGACAGCGTACCAGCAGAAAACCGACAGCCGGGAATTTGCGGTTGCCAGTTCCGGACAGCCCCCAAGTTCCGAGGGCGGAGGTCCGGCTGCGGATGCGACCGACATTGCGATTCGTCTTTGGGGCTCCCCTGGGCCGGGCCGCGGTGTGCCGTTGACGTGGAAGACCGGAAGTGTGTTGGTCTACATGATCGCGGACCTGGTGTGCGCGAGCGGCGGCCGTGTGGTCGAGGAGTCGTCCGAGATCATGGCGGCGCACTTCGCCGGCTCGCGGCAAGCCCTGGTAGCGGCGAAACGGATGCAGACCTCGATCCTGGAGTTTCTGGCCTGCCGTCCGGAAGAACGGGTTGGGGGAGCAGTTCTGATCTATCAGCCGAGAACCTCGGTCGCGACCGGATTCAGCGGCGAGATGGTGCGCCAGTCGCTCGGACAGGCGAAACCAGGCCAGATTCTGTTGGCGGAAGACATCTCCAATCGCTTAAGAGAGCTGCCTGGCATTGAGGTGAGCCCGGTTCCTGCGCTCGCGACACTCAGCGGAGATGAACAGTCCGGGCTCACTGAATTGGTGTGGATGACGCCGGCGCAAAGCGCGCTTCTGCAAACGTCGGTCGGTGACGACGCCGAGTCAGAAGGGAACGACCAGCCGACGATGGGCGCGACGGTGATCGTGGATTCTCCTTTTGCCCGACGAGGGCCCATCAGGGAAACCGTGCCGCCGGTGATGGGGCCGGTTGAAGTTGCATCGAGCAAGGGCGGAGAAGCTGGTTCGCGGAGAGCGAGCGAGGTCGTCTCTCAAGATCGCGCCTCGGCTTTTGAGGAACTTCGCAACAGTCCGAGCCGTTCCTTCGAAGAGGGGCTCGATGAATTCGAAGAAAAACCGCTCATCACGCGCAGCCGGATGATCCTTGGTGTGGTCGCTCTGGTTCTGCTTTCGGCGGTGATTGCAGTCCTTAGCCGTCCGACGAAGGTTTCGAGAGCGCCGATTCCACTGCAGCAGGACCAGACCGGCCCCACGGAGATCCCGGACAAACCA
>Ga0210406_10003678_pt1 | contig 16671 bp, 10 predicted proteins | sample IncBWC30MmetaG_FD_155454 | JGI IMG/M metagenome (GOLD analysis project Ga0210406, IMG submission 155454) | Forest soil microbial communities from Barre Woods Harvard Forest LTER site, Petersham, Massachusetts, United States - Inc-BW-C-30-M | ecosystem: Environmental > Terrestrial > Soil >... | reverse complement strand
ATCCTATTGAGGTCAACCGCTACATTGTTTCAAAGGGCGAAGACCGGTCGGTGGTGCTGTATTGGTACCAATCCCGGGATCGCGTGGTAGCGAGCGAGTACAAAGCGGCCGCCTTTGTAGCTTTGGATGCCCTGCGTTATAACCGCACCGACACCTCGCTGGTAAGAGTAGTGGTGCCCATCATTAAAGGCCAGCAGGATGCCGCGACGCAGACCGGCGTCGAATTCATCCAATCATTTTTCGGAACGCTGCGCCAGTTCTTCCCGGCGTAGATTTTTGACTTTCGACGTCATCGTCGTAGGTGCGGGGCCCGCTGGAGCCACGGCCGCAAAAGTCCTGGGCGAGGCTGGCGTCTCAACCCTCCTGCTCGATAAGAGCGCATTCCCACGCGACAAGCCCTGCGGCGGAGGCATCAGCGCGCGTGTAACCCGGCGCTTTCCGTATCTTGAATCGGCGCTTGCGAACGTCCCGGTGAACTGGGTGAATAAGGTGTACCTCGAATCGCCGGGCGGATTCGCGGTCGACTACCAGTCCAACACTCCTCTGTATCTCATGATCCGGCGCTGTGAGTTCGATAATCTGTTGTTCTCACTCGCCCGCAAGCTGGTAGAATTCCAAGCCCCCGCGCTGGTGCGGAAAGTGGCCGTCGGCGCCGATGGAGCCGTCGTCACCGCGGACGTCGGCGGTGAAACCAAGGACTACGAGTGCAAGCTGGTCCTGGGGTGCGACGGCGCTAATAGCATCGTTGCGCGCGCGTCCGGCTTGCGCACCGGAAGTGTCCAAGCCGAGTACGCCATCGACATGATGGAAGAGACGCCCTATCAGGAACTCAATCTGGCCGATCGCGACCGGATGTATGTCTACTACCGGATACGCAGCCATTATGGCTATGGGTACGTCTTCCCCAAGACCAGCCACATCAATCTCGGCGTCGGTTTCAAGCTGGACTATTACCTTTCAAAGCTGCGTGGCGAGCACTATTCGCATCACAGCAGCTTCGTCGAGGGCTTGGCCGCGAAGAAGCTGGTCACGGGCGGATCCAATCGCGGCAATTTCCGGGCTTTTCCCTTGCCGATTTCCGGTCCCCTGGCTCGAACATATAGCGATCGGATTTTGGTAAGCGGAGATGCGGGCGGCTTCGTGAACGCCTTGACAGCCGAAGGGATTTACTACGCCATGGTGAGCGGCGAGCACGCCGCGCAAACTGCCATCGCAGCCGTGAAGGCCAACGATTTTTCAGCCCGAATGCTCGGCCGCTATCAACAAGCGTGGAAGCAGGAAACCGGAGTCGAGCTCGAAAAGAGCGTCCGCTTCCAGAAGCTGCTGCTCTCGGATTCGAACCGTGTGGACCGCATTGTCAGAGCTGCCGGCCGCAATCCGATGCTGGCGGATCTGCTGGCCCGTTATGCCACCGGATCGCTCGCGCACGATCAGTTCAAGCGTGGGCTGATACGCCAGGCGCTCCCAATGTATGTTCGTGAGAAGGCGCGCGAGCTGGTCTTTGGATAAGACTTGATGGGTTGCAGGCTCGTGCTAGCTACTGCATCCTGATCCTTGGGCATCACGATCCAAGCGACGATATAAGCGATCACTCCGAACAGCGGCACCGGCCAGACCGACAGGATTAGCCAAATAATCCGTACCAGCGTCACGTCCAGGCCGAAGTGCTTCGCGAATCCCGCGCAGACGCCGGCGATTTTGGCGTCGCGAACCGACCGGCTCAAGCGCTGGGTTCTTGGAAAAGGCGGCGGACTTCCCCGCCCCGTCGAAGTCCCGCATTCGCAGCAGAATTTATCCTGCTCCCTCAGCTCGATTCCACACCTGGTACAGAACATGAAATTTCCCCTCGCTTAATAACAACGCAGCCAGGACCAGATTTGTTCCCTATACCAAGGCAGTCAAATCCCTAACGTTCCCGACGGTTTCCAGCTTATGTACCATATCCACCACGCGATCGGCCTTTTGTTTGGGCCACTTCGCGAAGGCCGCGCAATCCTGAAACTTGGCCGCGACATCGTCGAAGCTCATCGGATCCACCGGGCTGCCCTTTCCGAAATCGGCGCGACCGGAAATTGTCCGGCCGTCCTGCAGCTTGATCTCGATGATGGTGGTCATCTTGTTGTAGCCCGCGGCTTCGGCTTCCGCATCCACGCCAAAGTGAATGCGCTGGATCATGTCCTGAACCTCCTTGCGCCGGACCACCTCGTCGGTAAATTCGGTCAAACCGGCCTTACCATAGAGCAGCAGCGCGGCCATACAAAACTCCATGCTGAACTTGCCCTGTAGCGCATCGGTGGGATGGTGATGGATGAGCGCGTTGGGCATGTTCTTGTTAGTGCCGACAGAGACCGCTTCCACTTGGTTGGCGCGGATGTTGTTTTGCTTGATCAGCCGCAGCATTTCAGTCATGCCGGGATGGGTGAGGGAGCCTGAAGGGAAGGGCTTGATGGACACGCCGGGAGATGCAAAGGCCCAGGGCTTGCCGAGCTTGCCTTCTATGGCTGCGGGATCGTAGCCGCCGCCAGCCGCGTGGAAAAAGCCGCGGGGCGCTTCCAAAATCTCGTCGCTAGCAGTCCAATCGAGCGCCGCCAAGTCAGCAGCGACGATTCCCGATTCAGCCGCTCGCCCGGCGTGAAAGGGCTTGGTCATGGTTCCGAAATTTTCGCGGAACCCGCCCCCTTCGCTGCCGGCAATTCCAAATGCGCGTGCGCAGCGCTCGCTATCGAAGCCGTATAGTTTCGCCGCAGCAGCCGCCGAGGCGAAGGGACCGCACGTTCCGGTGCTGTGGAATCCGTCTTCATAGTGCCTGGGCGCGATGGCTTCCGCTATCTTGCATTCCACCTCTACGCCGACGTGATACGCCAGCATCAGATCCCGTCCACTCAGCCCGCGCGCTTCAGCGACCGCCAGCGCAGCCGGAAGACAAGGCGCGGTCGGATGAGTCAGCAATCCATAAACCCGATCGGGTGCGACCGCGAGTTGCGTGTCGTCGTAATCGTCGGCATGAATCCCGATTCCGTTCACAAAAGCGGCGAATCGCGTGGGGGCTTTCCGCGACAATCCGATGATGGTGGCGTCATTACGAGCGATTCCGAGCGACTGCACATATCCGCTGGTAATCTTCCCAAGCTGGGAAACCGAACCCGCCAGAGCAAGACCCAGCCCATCCAGCATCGATTTCTTTCCAAGCTCAATGACGTCCGGTGGAATGTCGGATAGTTTCGTTCGAACTACAAACTCCGCAACGTAACGCGTGAGTCCTCCGCCACCCGCCGCCCGCAAAGCGAAAGCCGCGCCCGTCCCCAGCATTGTTCTTCTGGTTAAGTTCATATATGCGAAACCTTTCCTAAGATGGCCGGCTTCCGCGCACCCGTAGCGGACGGGATGTTGCCCGGCCGCCGATGATATGTCTGATACGCTAGCACAGCGAAGAGGATGGCTTCTTTGGCATCGACATCGATTCCAAACTCGGCCGAAGTTGTTATTCTGGGCCGCAACGCCGCTCGCAGCCGCTCCATCATATATCGATTATGCGCTCCTCCGCCGGACACTATCACGTCAGCGGTTTCAGGGTAACGGGCGATCGACGATGCGATGGTACGGACGGTCAGCTCGGTCGCGGTCGCCAGGTCGATGCCGGTGGTTCGAATGAACTCCGCGCCGTACTGCTCACGGCCGCAGGATTTTGGCGGCGGCCGATGATAATAGGGATCGTCTAGGAGCTTAGTGAGTAACACCTCGTGGACGCGGCCGGCGCGAGCTCCTTCGCCGTCGCCATCGTAAGGGGGGGCCAGCGCATCCATCACCATGTTGCCCGGTCCCGTGTCGAAGGCGATCACGTCTTCGGCGCGAGAATTGGCCGGGATTACAGTAATGTTGGCGATGCCCCCGATGTTCAGCGCGACACGAGCGCGTTCCGGATGCTTGAAAAGCTGATAGTCGAGAAAGGGGACCAGCGGTGCGCCGTTTCCTCCGGCGGCCATGTCACTAGGGCGAAAATCGGCGATGGTCTCGATGCCGGTGCGCGCGGCTATGACGGCCGCCTCGCCGATCTGCATGGTGCTGGCGATCTTCCGGCCTAAGAATTCGACTGGCTGCCCCTCGTGGAAGATGGTCTGCCCGTGCGATCCGATCAGCTCGACGGTTTCGAGAGGCACGCCAGTGTGCTGCAATGCTTCGGCAAAAAGCTCGCCGAGCAGAAAGTTCAGTCGCGCGATATTTGCGGCATCTGAAACCGACAGAATGGCGTCCCGGACATCCGTTGGATAGGGAACCGTCTTAGTGGCGACGACTTGAATCTTGTCGTCGATATCCACTACCGCGACATCAATGCCATCCACCGACGTCCCGCTAATCAGCCCGGCGACTCTCATGGGCTGTGGCGCACGCACTCTTGCGTGCTGTGTTCGCACTCCTGCGAACACAAGTGTTTGGGAAAAAACCAGGCGTTCACACGAGTGTGAACGCGGCACGCAGGAGTGCGTGCGCTACGGCTCACGCTTCAACTCCTGCTGAAGCTGGTGCAGCACTTGCAATGCTTCGATGGGACGCAACTCGTCCACCTTGAGATTCCTGATGCGCTCGGCAATCTGGTAATTGACCGGCTCAAACAGCTGGATCTGCATCGGCGCCGGCGTGGCCCGCGGCGCTAGTTCCTCGGTGACCGCTTGCTCGGTTTTTTCATGGAGCGCAAGAATCTCACGGGCTCGCTCGATCACGGAAACCGGCAGTCCCGCCAGCCTGGCCACCTCGATTCCGTAGCTGCGATCGGCGCGCCCGGGTTCCACCTTGCGCAGAAAAATCACCTGATCGCCGGCTTCCTTTACGGACACATGCAGATTGCGAATGCCGGGCATCAGGTCGGCTAGTTCCGTCAATTCGTGATAGTGCGTAGCAAAAAGTGTGCGAGCGTGGATGCGTTGATGGATGTGCTCGATCACGGCCCAAGCGAGAGAGAGGCCATCGTAGGTCGCCGTGCCGCGGCCGATTTCGTCCAACACTACTAAGCTGCGCGAGGTCGCGGTGTTCAGAATCACCGCGGTTTCAGTCATCTCAACCATGAATGTCGATCGCCCGCGCGCCAGGTTGTCGGCGGCGCCAATGCGTGTGAATACACGATCCACGATCGATAGCGTCGCGGAATCAGCCGGCACGAACGATCCCATCTGCGCCAGAATCACGATCGAGGCCGCCTGGCGCAGGTAGGTCGATTTGCCGCCCATGTTCGGACCTGTAATCACCGCGATAAGTTGCGCCTCGGTATCGAAGTACAGATCGTTGGAGATGAAGCGCGACGCTTCTTTTTCCGCCAGCTTCTCGATCACCGGATGCCGCCCCGCCACGATACGAATCTCTCCGGAATCGGTGAAACTGGGCCGGGTGTAGCGGCTCTCCGCTGCGACCTGCGCCAGCGCGCACGTGACATCCAATTCCGCGACGGCGGCCGCTGTCTGCCGGATGCGCGCAGCGTGTTCACTTGCAAACTGCCGTAGCTCCTGGAATATTTCGCGCTCCAGCGCCAGCATTTTTTCTTCGGCATCCAGGATCTTACTTTCCAGGTCTTTCAACTCCGGCGTGGTGAAGCGCTCGGCATTCACCAGCGTCTGCTTCCGTTCGTAATCGGAAGGCGCCAGGTGCAGGTTCGACTTGGTGATTTCGATGTAATACCCAAAGACGTTGTTGAATCGTACCTTCAGCGACTGAATACCAGTGCGTCCGCGCTCGCGCGTTTCGATTTGGACGATGTACTGGCGGCTATTGCGGCTGATATCGCGCAACTCGTCGAGTTCGGTGTGATAGCCGGCACGAATCGTGCCGCCGTCGGCCAGGTTGGCGGGCGGCTCTTCCGCGATCGCGCTGAGAATGCGGTCGCGCAACTCGGGAATCTCGTCGAGCTCGCTTGAAATGTGGCGCAACCTGGCTTTTTGAAATGCGGAAATGTGCTCTTTAATCCCAGGCACGAGAGCCAGCGATCGCCCCAGTGCCAGCAACTCGCGCGGGCCGGCCGTTCCCAACGTCAGCTTGGCCAGCAATCGTTCCAGGTCCAGCACTTGAGCCAGCAGCTTGCGGATCTCGGAGCGCGCAATCGTGGCCTGTAATATCTCCTGAAGGGCATCCAGGCGCGCTTCGATCTCTTCGATCTGCAGACACGGGCGCAGCAGCCGATTGCGCAGTAGCCGGCCGCCCATCCCGGTGCAGGTTTGATCGAGCACATGGATCAAAGTCGATTCCTTGGTCTCGCCCGCGAACAACGGCTCCAGCAGTTCCAGATTGCGAACGGTCACCGCGTCCAGAATCATGGAGTCGCTGCGGTCGTAGTAAGTAGGGCGATCCAGGTGATCGAGCGCCGATTTCTGCGTCTCACGCAGGTAATGCAGGATCGCGCCGGCGGCGGAAACAGCCAGAGGCCGGTCGTTCAAGCCGCATCCATCCAGCGCAAGCAAGCGAAAGTGCTCCCGTAAGGCGCGATCGGCATGGTCCAGTCCGAAAACCCAATCTTCAATAACCGTTCGGACGCCCGGCATACTGTTGATGGACTCCGGCGCCAGAACCTCGCGGACGTTCAGATTCTCGAGCGTCGCATTCACGTCGGCAGCGTCGATTTCCGTTGCGCGGAATTCGCCGGTGGTGATGTCGGCGTGGGCCAGTCCGGCGCGCGAGCCGTTGCGGAAGACCGAGGCCAGGTAGTTGTTCTCGTGCGACCGCAGCAGCGATGCCTCAGTAGCCGTGCCAGGTGTAACCACCCGAGTAACCTCACGCCTCACCAGCTTCTTACCCGGGCCGGCCTCTTCCATCTGATCGCAGATCGCGACGCGGTAGCCTTTTTGGATCAACCGCGAAAGATAGCCTTCGGCCGCGTGATAAGGAACGCCGCACATCGGAATCGGCTGGCCCTTTTCCTTATTGCGAGCCGTCAGCGTGATTTCGAGCTCCCGGGCGGCGGTGATGGCGTCTTCATAAAACAACTCGTAGAAATCACCCAGGCGGAACATCAGCAGGACGTTGGGGACTTGTTGTTTGACGGCGTGATACTGCCGCATCAGCGGCGTGGAGGGGGAATCGGTCCCCTCTCCAGCATCAGGCATAGATGCCGCGGGTCTGAAGGGCGAACGCTACGCGGTCGATGGCCAGCATGTACGCAGCCAGCCGGTTGTGTACATTGTGCTTGTCCGCGTAGCCGACCACGTCGCGGAAGCTGTTCACCATGATCTCTTCCAGGCGGCCGTTGACCAATTGCTCATTCCAAAAATAGCCCTGCCGGTCCTGCACCCATTCGAAATAGGAAACGGTGACACCGCCCGCGTTGGCGAGGATATCGGGTATCACGAAAATCTTCTTGTCCGCCAGGATCGCATCCGCTTCTGAAGTCGTGGGACCATTGGCGCCCTCACAGATGATCTTGGCTTTGATGCGGTCCGCATTGGCGGAAGTGATGACGTTCTCCTTGGCGGCGGGCAGAAATACTTCGCAATCCATATAGAGCGCCTCATCCCGGTCAACATCTTCACCTTCAGGGAAACCGGTAATGGAGCCCGTATCGTGACGGTGTTTCATCAAAGCTTCGATGTTGAGGCCGTGCGGGTTGTAAACCGCGCCGTCGTATTCGATAACGCACACGATCTTGAAGCCGGCGCGCGCCATCAGCTTGGCCGCCATGCCGCCGACATTGCCCAAACCCTGCACGATTACGCGGGAATGGGCCGGATCGAGACCGAAGCGACGCAGCGCCTGGACGGTGACGATCATGCACCCGCGCCCAGTGGCTTCCGTTCGGCCGCGCGATCCACCCAGATCGAGAGGCTTGCCGGTGACAACGGCGGTGCAGGTCTGACGCTTGTGCATCGAGTAAGTATCCATGATCCACGCCATGGTCTGCGAGTTGGTGTTCACGTCCGGAGCCGGTACGTCGCGCTCGGGACCGATGATGTCCATGATCTCGGCGGTATAGCGGCGCGTGATGCGCTCCAGCTCGCCGGGCGAAAGAACGTCGGGATCGCAAATGACGCCGCCCTTGCCGCCGCCAAAGGGGATATTCACCACTGAGCACTTCCAGGTCATCCAGGCTGCCAGAGCGCGGACTTCATCCAGAGTGACGTCGGGAGCAAAGCGAATTCCACCCTTCGACGGTCCGCGGACGATGGAGTGTTGTACGCGATAGCCAGTGAAGACTTCCAGTCGCCCGTCATCTAATTGCACCGGAATGGCTACTTTCAGTTCTAACGCTGATGTTCTCAGAACCTTGCATAGTCCCTCATCCAGACCCAGGCGCGCAGCGGCTTCATCGAAGCGCGCGGCGGCCGACAGCCACGGATTGATTTCGTTATCGACGGACTGGGTCGCTTCGAGAATCATCAGAAGTGCCTCCGACTACATTGTAGCCATGAAATTGCCGATAGAGTATCGACATGTACCTATCGGCCGGAGAAGAAGCCGATAGAATAGTACCAGCTTCGCGATGCTTTTCCGCATTCATTTCTTTCCCGGGCTCTGCTTTTTGCTTCTGAGTGTGGTGCTGGTACTCGAGGTGACTCGAAGGCTCCTGGGGCGCTATCCCGAGCGCAAAATGCTGTTCGTTCCGGCAGCTGCAATTTCGATCGTGCTGCAAATGCTCGGTTATTTACTGGAATTCCAACGCGTTCAGCTGCATGTTCCCGCTCTGCTGTCGACGTCTCTGGAATGCGCGGCCCTGGTGGAGGGTATGTGGCTGATCGGATTCTATTTCGCGCTGCTGGTTTGGGCCAAGGCTCCAAGATTCCAAGCCTCCCGGCGTGAGTTCTTTCAGGCGTCCGGCGCCGGTATGTGTATCGTACCGGTGGCCGGTACTGCCTTCGGAATCGTGAGGCGCAGCCAGTTTCGGGTGAACGAAGTCAGACTGCCTATTCCCAACTTACATAAGGACCTGGATGGCCTACGGATCGTCCAGGTGACCGATATCCATCTCAGTCCATTCTTGAGCGAGATGGAGTTTGCCCGCGTCATAGATATGGCGAACGAAACGCGCGCGGATCTGGCGTTGGTGACTGGGGATCTCATCACCCGCCGGGGAGATCCTCTGGATGCTTGTTTGCACCAACTCTCCCGGCTCCGCGCCGACGCGGGAGTGCTCGGCTGTCTCGGCAATCATGAAGTCTACGCTGGAGCGGAGAATTATGTCACCACCCACGCACGGCGTATGGGAATCAAGTTCTTGCGCCATCAAGCTGAGGTGCTTCAATTCGGAAGCGCCAGGATCAATTTCGCCGGAGTGGACTATCAGAAGATGCACTCCAAATATTTGGTGGGCGCCGAACAGATGATAGTGCCGGGGATTTTGAACGTGCTGTTATCCCACAATCCAGATGTTTTTCCGGTGGCAGCCGCGCAAGGCTACGATTTGACAATTGCCGGCCACACCCATGGCGGGCAGGTGGACGTCGAAATATTGCACCAGCACTTGAACGTGGCGCGCTATTACACCAATTATGTGCAAGGCCTTTATCAAGAAGGCAATTCGTCGATCTATGTTTCGAATGGGATCGGAACCATCGGCGTGCCAGTGCGGCTGGGCGCGCCTCCTGAAGTGTCCCTTCTTCGCCTGTGCGCTACCTGATCCTAAGCGACATCCATGCCAACTGGGAGGCGCTCGAGGCCGTGCTGGTCCACGCGAAATCCAGCTACGACCGCATCGTATGTTGTGGCGATGTGGTGGGCTACGGCGCAAACCCTGACGCGGTTACGGAGTGGGTGCGGAACAACGTCGCCTACATCGTGCGCGGAAATCACGACAAGGCCTGCGCCGGCCTGGAAGACTTGGAGTGGTTCAACGCCATTGCCCGCACATCGGCGTTGTGGACCCAGGAGATCATGAAGCCCGACAACATCGGGTACCTGCGCGATCTCGCCAAAGGCCCGGAGCGGATCAACGGCTTTCAGATTGTCCACGGCTCGCCGCTCGATGAGGACGAATACGTTGTGTCCGAACAGGATGTTGCGCAGATCGCGCCTTATCTCGATTCATCGGTCTCTTTTTTCGGGCATACCCATTTGCAGTGTGGATTTCTGTGTCACCGAAATGGCGTTAAGCGCTTGAGGGGTGTGGACATGGAATCGGATGCCGAGGGTCTTGATTTGGAAGTGGATGCCACTTACTTAATCAATCCCGGGTCAGTGGGACAACCTCGCGACGGCGATCCACGCGCCGGATATGCCATCTATCAGCCGGATGCGAGAATGGTCACGCTGCGCCGCGCGGAATACGACGTTCGCTCCGCCCAGAAAAAGATCCTGGAGGCGGGCTTGCCTGAGCTGCTTGCCTTGCGGCTGGAAGCCGGAATCTAAACCGGCGTCTCAGGGTACCGCAACAGCCTCCATCACGCTGGTTTGCAAAACGTTGCCGCTGCTGTCGAGCCGGTCAATAACGTAGTACAGAATCCGGTTTGGCAGACTGGGGATAGTTATCGTGCAGCTTGTTCGATTCGGGCAGGCCTGGCGTGTCACGACTTCGTTCGTAAAGCTAAACGGATCATTAGGGGAAGCGCTGGGAATCTCGGTCGAACAGTCCTGTCCATAGGCGGTACACTGCAGCAGATCGCCGCCATTTTCGGCGTAGCCAAATCGCGCGCGAATGTTCGAGGCCAACGGCACGCCCTGGTATGTAACCGGGTGCGGCACAAAGTTGGTTCTGTTAATAACGTGTGTGTCGTCCGGAGGAAGCGCGTCGATGCGCAAGGCCAGCCAATCGGTCCGGACTCCATCCATCCAATATGCCGGACAGAATAAAAACTGCGCGTCAGGAGTTGCACGGCAATTGGTAAATGAATATCCCAGCCCGACGTGATTGTGCGCGAACCCGAATTTTCTGATGCTAATTCCCACGGTATCTAATCGGTCGTTGCGGAATTGGATTACTTGCCCAGTGATCGGGCCGAAGCTCGACAAACACGGTATTGCGTTGCCAAAATTCGCTGAGCTGCAGGCCGACTGGATATCGCGCTGTGAGACGCTTAGGTACAGCTTTCCGGGAGTTGATCCAAACACGCATTCATTGTTGTTGCGCGCCCAGCACACCGAGTAATTTGCCATGTCTGCCGCGCTTCCAAAAGTGGCTGGACTGGATACGTCCTTGAGCAGGAAGCGGCCGGCGTACCCGGACAGTCCCCAGGCTTTGTAACTCGGGTTTGATGTGCAACAATCGGCGGCGACCAGGTAGGTATGCGTGGTTCCGCTCACCAGCGACATGCTCATGTTGCCGTAGCCATTGTATGCTTCAGGACCAGCCACGTTAGATGGATTGATCGCCTTGAAGTCCACAAAAAAAGGCAACCGGGAGACATTTTGTGAATAGGTCGCGTTCTGGTAACTCTGAATGCCGACAGTTGGTTGTGCGATTCCCGCAAAGAGCGGCGCGGAGGTGACCGTGTTGCCGAACGGAATATTTATACTCGCGGGCGGTGTCAGATTGGACGTCCCGCAATAAATATTGAACCCCGGACCGCAGTTGGCCATGGAATAGTTATAGGTGCCGGGCAAAGAACCCGGTCCTGGCACAGCGTGGCCTTCGCCGCGCGCGACATTGTCGTAAAGCCAAGTGTTAGACGGACTGGAAAAATCTATCACCGCGCCTTGTGTTCCGCCCCAGGGGATCACCCACATAGACCAGCCGTTCGAATGGGTCTCGCTAGGAATACCCGCCGCATGCCCGGCCCCAAAAGTATCGTCCGTATTGTTGGATTTATAGGTCGGATTCAAATACGTGTAACCTGCCGTCCGCAACACCCAGAATGTGATGTCGTTTAATCCGTTGTAGGACGGCGGAGTCACAATTGCGAAGTATTCGCGAGCGCCACTGATGTCCTGCAAGTAATCGCCCACCTGAATATCCTGGAGCTTCGAATACGAAGCGTTCGAAACTCCGAAGCCCGGAGTGATGCACGGAAACTCGGCGGCTTCGTGCTTCCCGTCGGGGAAGGTGTAAGTAGAGTTGGGCGTTAGCTGGCAGAATGGATCGTGCATGCGGACTTGAAGGCAGTTGGTGGTGCTCGACAGACTCGTGTAAGGAGCTGGAAGGCCGGACGGACAGGTATAGAAATCAGTATTCGACGTCAGGCTGGTATTGCTGTCCCAATTCGCCGTCGCGCCAAATCCGGCGCGGTTTACTTGAGACACCAACGAGATGTTACGGTTCGGAAACACGAGCGTTGAAAACCCGAAATTGTCCAACGGGTCGATGGCGCAAAACACGTAGGTCCCCATGTTGAACCACGGGCAAGTATGATTGCCGGCCCAGCGTTTTCCGTTTTCGCTCCAGCCGTTACGAATGGCCTTGAGTACAAATGTGCCGTTTCCAGATCCGTCGTCGCCGAATGCCGCAAGGACACCGAGATGGTTCTGTACACTAGTCGATGCAGCTCCGATAAGAAGGCTGCCCGCGAATGAGCTGACCCCCACACCCGGCATCCACCCCAAATCGTAACCAGTGTGTGGCGGGCCGACCGTCTGACCGAGGTAATTTAAGCCGGTTTGGTACGCCCCATTATTTCCAGCCGTCCCCATAATCTGGGTTTTGATATCCTTTCCCCCGGCTAGAGGCGTCATAACCGTATAGAGCAAGCAATCGTCGGTGATGGGTGGCTGAATTACGGCGTTAATGTAGTTGCCGGAGACCGGCCAGGGTTGAAAGGCGACGTATCCAGTACAGCCGGTATAAGACTCGCTGTACTTCAGCCTCCAGACCCGTTTTCCATTTTGATCCGTGCTGTAGACCGCTGTTCCATCCACGTCATCAAAAAAGTAAGTGCCGCCTTGCAGCTGTACTCCGTACGAAACACTATCGCCGTTACCATTGACCCGGGTACTGGTGGAAGGTTTTTGCAGTAGGCTCAGCAATCTGGTCTCACCTCGTGGAGAACCGTCGAAGTTGCGAGGGATGAAAAGAAATAACGAACCGTTACCGCCGCCCGCCTCTGCTATTCCGAGGTAGCCTGTCAACGCAGGATTCAGCACACCAGCCGAGCAGCCGACCGTATATATTCCGCAGGTCGCTCCGTCAGCGCTTCTGGAAACAGAGACACTGGCTTGGTTCAACATCTCCACGTCGCCATTCACACCTTGATAGGGCTGGATCGAATAGGAATAGTTCAGGCCTATTGAGACGTTGACGTTTGCAGAAGCCGCATTGGTTTTGGTGAGCACCACCCCAAAGTTCGCGCCCGAATAAGCCGTGGTACCCGCCAGCGTGCCCAAATTCTCGACGGTGGTCAAGGTCGTTGACGACGTGGGGGATGCCGCCAAATGTGCATAGCTACCATTGATGAGGATGGGCGTGTTCGGCTTCCAGTCGAGGTTGAAATAGTTCCAGGGCTGAGGACTTGAAGTCGTAAGCGTGACAGCAGTACCGGCAGCGCTCACGGTTCCGAGTGGCGGAGTAATCAAGTTGCGCTGCGGGATGATCCCCCAACTCTTGAAGAGGGGCCGCGCTACCGGACTGGAATCCCCGTTCGGCCAATTTCCCAAATCCTGAGCAGTTGAAGTCGTTGATGTACACGGCCCAGTGGTGATCACATTCCCTACCAGCGTCTGGCCGCCGTCCACGCTCAGTTGAAGATTGAAGCCAGTCACTCCTCCGGTGGTGGCGTTGCTGCACCATACATCGAAGCTGATATCGTCGATCGTGCAACCTCCGGCAAACGCGGTAAATCCCGCACCTCCCGCGGGACACCCAAAATTAGCTAATGGGATGAAAAGTTTGTCTGTCGCGCCACCTGTGGCGGTTGCGTACGCGGGCGGCGAAGACGCGTGAAACCACGCTTGAGTTGGATTGGTCCATTTTCCGGTGCCGCTTATATCGATGGGATTTTGCGCCCAGGCTCCCGCGGCCGATGCCGGATAAATCGTCGGCGCTATCCAGCCGGGTTTCGTTACGGGCCAATACTCTACTCCGGTATTGGGATCGCAATAGGAGTGCGTCGCGGGATCACAAAATGTGTTCGCCGCCGCGGTGGAGTTCCAGTCGATGAGCGGATGATCCATGTTGCCGAATTTTGCTGAGTTAAATGGCACCAGATCGGGCGCGGTATTACCCCATTGGACAGGGCGGGTTTGAAAAACACGGGACACTTCAGAATCGGCGCCGCAGGTCACTCCAATCCAGTAGGTCGCTGCGGCGGCTAGGGCGTCGTTGGCTTTGCGTGTGCCTAGGATGAAGATATGCGCGCCTGGCTTCACGATGGACCCCGGGCGCGCATCCGTGTTGGTGTTATCCACCAGATCGGGGATATTTGTGCTGAACGCGTTACCGCGCGATGCTCGATAAGCGCAGAAACCGGTTTGATCGGTTTGTACGGTGATCTTAGCCTGCATCTGCGTGGCATCGATCGACAATATGGACGTCGCTCCAAAGGCAGGCAGCACAGCCAGAGCGAAGAGGACGTAGGGAGTCGAACGCATAGTCTGAATACTCATGGTAGCTACCAGGTCGAAAGGGCTGCGCGTCGCCACGAGTTCAGGCTTACGCAGACATAATAGAACGAGGTATCTAAGGCCCATGTGCCCGCCGTGCAGGCCGCACTGGAAGTGATTGGCACTGAGGTCCGCAGGCTAACAATGGTGGAATCCGCAGTCAGGATCGTCTTACCGGAGGACTCCACGCTGGTCAGTCCAGTGCTCGCCACAATGCTCTTAGAACTAAGCAGTGCGCGTTGATCCACGCCCCCGGAAACATTCCACGTACCGTTGGTCGCCGACCAGGTGAATAAGGGGATCGCATCCACGGGGAACGATGTGATTCCGCTTTGGGCGACGCATCCAGCCGTACAGTTGGCTGTCAGATTGTGTCCAACGGTTAAGGCCCCGGCGCTCGACATGTATATGTATGCCAGTCCGGTGCCGCCCGAGATGGAAACAGAGCCGCCGCCGGTGAATGAATAGACCAAGGCGCCAAATCTTACATTGCAAGGGGTGGCGAGCGAACAGTTTGCGCCAATCGACAACACCGTCCCACTGCTGCTGACTACTGCGAAATCGCCCAACTGGCTCGCCATCGATGCGCCGGAGCCGCCGCTGCCGGACGTCGACTCGAGCGTCCATCCGTTCAGCGACGTGCAGCCGTAGAGGTTAGCGCCAGCCGGCGCATTGAGCACAAAGAACATTTGGCCTACGCTACAAACGGAAGGCAGGCTCGCTCCGGATTTAAAAGGTGCAGTGGAATTGGCATTGGAGAAGTCCACGTCCCTGCTCTGAAAATGCAGGTCCAATTGCGTGATCTGGCCGTGCAGCGCGCTTGCGGCGGCGGCCAGCAACAGAATTCTATGAAATCGAAACATAGCGCTTCCAGTGTTGCATCGCGGTGTAGTGAGTTTCCGCTTGCCGCTCCGGGGTGGATCTTAGAAGTCTCTGTATTCGTTGGCCTTACATGCCAAGAACAGGAGAACGAGTGCTGTGACTGGGCGGAGTCAGGTATACTGAAGCTTAGACCTGCCGTCATATTTGTAGGAGTCCACACCCATGTTTGATTTGTTTCGTAGCAGGGCAAAAGCAGTGCGCATTCTATTGGGCGTCATGCTCGGGATGGTTGCGCTTTCGATGCTGCTCTATCTGATCCCGGGCGCCGGCACTACGACTGCGGCGGACCAAAACGACCAGGTCGTAGCCGAAATCGGCAAGGACGTGCTCACCTTGCACGATGTCGAACTGGGGATCCAGCAACAGTTGCGAAGCCAACAGATTCCACCGGATCTGGTGCAGGTGATCATCCCGCAGCAGGTGGATCAGATGGTGGAAGAACGCGCCATCGCATACGAAGCCAAGCTGCTCGGCTTTGACATTAGCGATCAGGATTTGGCGACCGCTATTCGTTCCACGCAATTCGGAACGCTCAACGCGCAACAGTACCGTGACGCGGTCGAACAAATGGGCGAAAGCGTCGGTCAGTTTGAAAATAACACGCGCAGCGGTATGGCTTTGCTCGCCCTGGAAAGCCTGGCGATTGAAGGCGTCGTGGTCTCGCCGGCCGAGGTGGAAGCGGAGTACAAGCGCCGTAACGATAAGATTAAGCTCGACTACCTGGGCTTCGATCCCACCGTACTGGCGGGGCAAGTAAAGCCTACACCTGAGCAGCTGAAAGCCTACTATGACAAGAATAAGAACTTCTTCACGCAACCCGAAACTCGGGACGTCCAGTTGATCGTGGCGGATCAAGCGCAGATAGGCCAGTCCATCCAGATTTCCGATGCGCAGGTGGAGTCTTACTACAACTCGCACAAGGACCAATACCGTACGCCGGAGCGCGTCCAAGCGCGCCACATCCTGATCAAGACCACCGGCAAAACCCAGGCAGAGGTTCCCCAGCTGAAGGCCAAGGCCGAGGATCTGCTGAAGCAAATCAAGGGTGGCGCGGATTTCGGTCCACTGGCGCAGAAGAATTCGGAAGACCCGGGTTCAGCGGCGAAGGGTGGCGACCTCGGCTGGATCGTGCGCGGTCAGATGGTGAAGAACTTCGAGGACACCGTTTTTTCCCTGAAGCCTAAGGAAATCAGTAATGTCGTTACGACTGAGTATGGCTTCCACATCATCCAGGTAATGGCGAAAGAGCCCGCCCGTCTGCGTACGCTCGAAGAAGTGAAGCCCGAGATCGTCGGCAATCTGCGGAATCAACAGGTTTTCGACCTCATGCAGAACCTGGCCGACCAAGCTCAC
>Ga0210406_10003676_pt1 | contig 16682 bp, 20 predicted proteins | sample IncBWC30MmetaG_FD_155454 | JGI IMG/M metagenome (GOLD analysis project Ga0210406, IMG submission 155454) | Forest soil microbial communities from Barre Woods Harvard Forest LTER site, Petersham, Massachusetts, United States - Inc-BW-C-30-M | ecosystem: Environmental > Terrestrial > Soil >... | reverse complement strand
AATACCGGTCAGCATCGCCTCCCAGAGCTCGCGTACTTGTTGATGCCGTTGCTCGACCGCCGAACTGACCGCTTCGCGGAGTGGGGCAAGCTCGGGGCCCTTCAGAAAGAGGATTTGAGCCTGGATCAGCCGCGAGTTCTCGAACTCGATCCGTCGCAGCGCCGACGCGAACGCATCCTTTGGGTCTGCCTCAGCGGCAGCAGGGCCGCCTGACGGATTGCGCCGTGGGCGGCATGCGCCAGGGAGGCAAGGTCGATCAACAGACCTTGCCTCAGGTCCGTAATGCCTTCGACCGGTTTGGGAGCCACGCTATCTGCCACGTCATCCAGAGTCCGGGCAGTTCGGAATCGGCAAGGCTGCCTTCTCCAGCGTAAAGGCGTGAAAGGCGCGGGGAGTAAAATAATGAGAGCGCTGTTCGGAATCTGAGTCCGCAGCGTATCGTGCAGCGAGCGAGGGGTCAGGAAATCGAATTCGCCGTTGAGAATCATGGTCGGCAAGCGAATCGAATTCAGCCGATTCGTTAGCACCTCGAAGCCGAGAAATGATTCCATCAAATTCTGCAGTGCGTAGACGTCGTTAATCAGCCATCCCTGCCGCTTAATCGCGTCGAGGTTCTTCAATTGCGGGAGGAACCACGCGTCGGACAAATTCATCGGCAGAAGTAAGTCCTGCAGATAGCTCGTCCCGCCGAGGATCAGCCCGGTTCGCAGCGCATTGCCCAGCAACAACAGTTAGGGCGAGGGCTCGGCAAACGAGCTCATCTGAACAAGGCCTGCGAGTGTATCCCCGTGTGCGATTGCGTATCGAGGCGCGATTAATCCGCCGAAACTGATGCCGGCAAGAAAGACCGGTCTTTTGCCGAGCAAGTCAACCAACGCCCGTAACGTAGATACGTGATCGTTCTGTTCGATAAACAGGCTTGGTTGTCGGATTCTCCCTGACCGAGGAGGTCGAAGGTCAGTACCCGAAAATCTTTTGCGACAAGTGCGTCGCGGTAGCCGCGCCACAATTCGGCATATTGCGTCAGTCCCTTGACAAGCACGCAACCGGGTCCGTTCTCCGGACCATCGAGCTCATAACGGACACTGTGTGAGCCGTGAGACAGAAACGGCATCTCGATATCGCTTAATCTATGAACGACGGCGAGCTTGGTGCGGCGTGGATGCTCTTTCCTTTGAGATAGATCAAAGCCGCCGACACAACCGCCTTCGAAGCTTTCGGCGAAAGCTCGGTAGGGAGGCTGTGATGAAGCGGTTCGTTGTCGGACTTTTCTGTTCGTCATCAGCACATGCGTTGCGTCTGCGGACCCACCTTTCACGCGCCGCTCTTCGCAGATGCAACACGATGCGCTCAAGCAATATTATGAGATTTCTAATTTCCGCTTGGGTGGACGTTACGATCTTTCCAACCCGGCGAGTTGGGAGTTTGGCGGGGAGGGCGGCAAGACGCTGGAATCGCTCGGCGGCAAGCTGCGGACCGCCTACCTAGGCCGGGTCTGTCGGCTATGACGCTGGATACCGAGTGGAGACGTGGCAATGCTGCATTACAGGAGTGAGCTATTCGCTATAGCGGTCTTGATTTCGGCACTAGCGCCGGCCGGGGCGTAAGGGACAGATCAGGCGAAAGATCAAGCGGCGGACACCAGTGCGTCCTCGCAATCCAGCCAGTCCTTGCTGAAGCCTAAACAGCTTGAAGCCCTTGTGGCGCCGATTGCGCTTTATCCAGATTCTCTACTGGTCAACGTCTTGGCTGCGTCGACTTATCCGCTTGAGGTAGTCGAGGCCGACCGCTGGATCACGGAACGCAAGAACCTGAAGGGAGACAAGCTCAAGACGCAGGTCGACAAGTGGAGCGCGTGGTGGTGGCGATCGCGCCAGGCAGGCTGATCGCGGCCGCAACGTTACAAGGGGCGGACGTGACAGCGCTATCAGAAACATGTCATCCGGGCGGGCGGCCGACGCGCAAAACGAATACGCCGATCGGGATCGGACGGGCAACGGAAGTGGCATTTATGCGCAGCGCATCGTGAGCAGTCCGGGACAAAAGGACGGGCTTTATTGGCCATCACAAGGTGGCAGCGATGAAAGCCCGCTCGGCGAATTTGCAGCCCGGGCTTCGGCACAGGGATACAAGATCGGCTCAGGGCCTGCGCCTTACCACGGTTATTATTATCGGATCCTCACGCGGCAAGGGCCGCATGCTGCCGGCGGGACATTGAACTACATCGTAAACGGTAAAATGATCGGAGGATTTGCCCTGGTCGCCTATCCTGCGGAGTACGGCAATTCGGGAGTTATGACATTCCTGGTCAATCACGCGGGCGCGGTTTTCGAGAAGGACCTGGGACCCGAAACGGCCGAAATCGCCAACCGCATGACGACGTTTCGACCCCGATCGGACCTGGAAAAAAGTAAATGTGGACAGCGAGGACAAATGAGCGGCGGTGCGGCTTCCCTTATCTGTGTGGGTAGCCTGGGGTACCGCGCTGGCGGAATCGTGGGCAACATTCGATCTCGCCAATCAAACAGCCTGGGACGCCTCAGGCGAGACGGTTCGCGGACAGGTCGCATCGACTCGATAGCAGACACTGGTCTATAGCTTTTACCTGCCGCTTAAGGCGAGCACGCGCTCTCAGACGAGTTCAAGAACCAAGTGGACCACACCGAAATCGCGGTGGGCGACAGGCCGGAAGCTGAAATCTTTGAACAGTCGCAACATGGCGCCATTCTCCGGCAAGACCTCGGCCGTGAGCGCGTGCAAATCTGCCTTGCGGGCGATGGCGATAAGATGCTTGATCAGCAACCGTCCAATACCTCGGCCCTGATAGGCGTCGACAACCAGAAACGCGACTTCCGCCTGTCCGGCGCTCGCCACGACATAGCGCCCGCCCCCGATGATGGTGGGTCGTCCTTCTACCTCAGTCAGCGCCACCAAAGCCACGTGCTTGTCGAAGTCGATGTTTATAAAGAACGCGATCTCCTGCTCCGAAAAGCCGCGTTTGATGACAAAGAACCGGCGCTGCAGAGACCGGCCTCCGGTCCGTCCGATTGCCGCGAGCATATCGTCCCGATCTGCCGGGTGAAGCGCACGAATTTCGACGTCGCGTCCGTCGCGAAGTCGCTCGACGACCGTATATTCGCCGACATCAGGCATTGCCGCTCCGGAGCCAGATAATTGGCGGCCACTTCACGCGGTGCGGCACATTCCTTCCTTGATATATGTCAATATCCCGCGGTGGAGCGCGGCGGAATGAGAAGGGGTTTCCCTTTCTCACGTCGAGCAGTTGAGGTCAAAAAATGAAGGTTCGGACAAATAGACCTGCCCCGCTGACCATGTGGATCCTTATGTTTCCGCTGCTTGCAGTGGCGGGCTCACTGACGCCTGTGGTAGCGGATACCGGCATTGTTCGCGCCGTAGTCACCAAGGGCGGTTTTATCGTGGGCATCGGCGGAGGCTCCGGTACGTTGCTGTTCCACGGCCGTAGGTATCCGCTTTCGATCAGCGGTATGAGCTTTGGCGCCACGATCGGCGCCTCGACCAACGACCTGCGGGGCCATGCCTACAATATGCGGGCAGCATCCGACATCGAGGGAACATACAGTGCGATCGGTGCGGGAGGCGCACTGGCCGCGGGCGCGGGGGGCGTGCGACTGCAGAATGCAAAAGGAGTGGTGCTCGAGCTGGCGGGGGTTAAGGTCGGAGCGGAGCTCTCGGCCGCGGTCAGCGGCGTCGAGGTCAGGCTCCGTTAGTCTCGTCATCTGATCTGGGTCAGGCTCCCCGTGCTGTCACCCGATTGAAGTAACCTGCAGATATCCAGTAATCTGGAGGAAGCGCGGGTTTCGTCGTCTTGAGTGCGACCGTGAGCTAAGGCGTAAGCTTGGCATCGGCGTGAAGTTGCGGTTGACCATACATGGATCGCGTTACTTCAATAAAACTTCCAGCGTGGCTACGCATCGTCGTTGTCGTCGGCGTCACCATTCTGGTCGCCGGCGCCGCTTTGTTTTCGTATCATTGGTATACGCGACCCACGACACTGACGATCGCAGTTGGCTCGCTTGATGGTGAGGCGGTGCGGATCATGTCGGCACTCTCCAGCCGCTTGTCATCGACCAAAGCGGAAGTGCGGCTCAGTGTGGTTGAAGCCGCTAGTGCGGTTGAAGCGGCAGACCTGTTTTCGTCCGGCAGGGTCGACTTGGCGGTTGTGCGGGGTGACGTGGGCGATTTGTCGAAAGCACAGGCAGTGTTCATGCTTGCCCATGCCGTGGTCCTGCTTGTCGCCCCGCCAGGATCCCAGATCACGGATATGTCGAGCCTCAAGCGTGTCACCGTGGGCGTCGTCGGTGGAGAGGTCAACAGGAAGGTCGTGAGCGTGCTGACCGGCGAATACGACCTGGCGCGCGCCAATGTCACATTCAAGGACATCGCGCCTGCGGACACGCGCCGGTCGCTGGAGTCCAAAGAGGTGCGTGCGATCCTCGTCGTCGTTCCCCTCCCTGGCGGAAGTCTGACGATGCTGCGGGGGCTGTTTCTGCAGAACACGAAGGCGGCGCCGGTGCTGATACCGATCGAACTAGCCGGGGCCATCGCGGAGAAGGAACGCGCATTCGAGAGCTTTGACGTGCCCAAAGGTACGCTCAGGGGAGCACCTCCGGTACCAAGCGATGACGTGACGACGCTCAGGACTTCTTTCTATCTGGTCGCGCAGAAGAAACTCGACAATGATTTGATCTCCGATCTGACCGAGGCGTTAATGAACGCCCGCAGGGACCTTCTAAGCGAGCTGCCGATCCTTGCGCAGGTCGCCGCACCCAGTACCGACGCCGACGCTTATTTGCCGGTGCACCCGGGGGCGGCTGCCTTCTACAATGGTACGACGCAAAGCTTTCTGGACAAGTGGGGCAACGCGATCTTTCTGACGCCGATGATCCTCGGCGGCCTCGCGTCCGTGCTGGCGGCAGCCTGGAAGTTCCTTCGTGCCGGCGAAGCAGACACCAGGGAACAGGCTCTGGACGCCCTCTATGCGCTTGGCCGCAAGATCAGGACATCAAACAAGGAATTCGAATTGGCTGAAATCGAAGAAGCAATCGATAAGATACTTCAGGTTCAGCGGTCGAAGGCCAGCATCGGCGACGAAAACTCGCTTGATGTCGCGACGCTCAACGTCGCCGCCCACCGGCTGGAGAACCTGATCCATGATCGTCGGGCGATGATTGCAGCGCACCAAGACGGTAGAGCGGGATCGTGAAACCTGCGGTTCGAGCCTTTCTCCAAGTTATTAAGCTACATAGGAAGATGAAAGTGAGATGACATGCAGAAGGGGCTCCGACGGCGCAGCCGGCGAGCCAAAGTGAGTTCTTTATTTAGAGCGGAGGTGAGGTCATGACGACCTTCGACAAGCGCGAGCAGGCCTTTGAAACTCAGTTTGTCTACGACGAGGAGGTGAGGTTCAAGGCGATGGCCCGCTCCAACAAGCTATTGGGCAATTGGGCGGCAGCGAAACTCGGGCTGACAGGAGAGGCGGCCACCGCCTATGCGAACGCGCTCGTTGCTGCTGAGCTCGATCACAAGAGCGGTGAGGATACTTTGCACAAAGTTTTGAGAGACCTCGCGGCATATGGCATCTCCGAAACCGAGATCGCTTCAAAAATGGAAGAGTTCCTTCGCGCTGCGTTGGAGCAGATCAAGGGGGGCAATTGACGGCAGTGCCCCGGTTGCTTCAGAGCCATCTTGGCTTTGAACGCGGATCGAAATTCCATCGCGTAATGGGTTCGAGATGGAATTGTCATCGGCTATCCCATTGTTTGAACATCATCTCCACGCAAACGTTCTGTGGATTTGTTAACTGAACCAATAGCGTTTTTCCAATCATGCTCTACTGGGGCACGATCAAAACATCGTATTGCTGTTCTTCGCGGTTTCTGGAATCGGCTGTATCCTGTCCCAGTGCTCCACGATCTTGCCGTCCTCTAGCCTGAAGATCTCGCCAATGGCAAGTCCGCGTTCTCCGGGGTGACGGACCATGTGGACATTCAGGAGAACATAATCTCCATCCGCAAAAATTTGTTTGATTTCGCTGTGTGATTCCGGATGGTCCGACCGAACCCAGTCGATAAATTTATGAAATCCTTCTCGTCCGTCTTCTGCCATCGGATTGTGCTGTTTGTAGTACGGACCAACATATTCAAGCGCCTCGTCAGGCTGCTTGTCGTTCAGCGCTGCATTATAGAATTTTATCACCGTTTCCTTGTTTCTCTCGGTCTGATCTCTGCTCGATTGCGCGATCGCAGCCGCGAACACGAATAACGTCGCCGCTCCACAGATCGCGGTGGCAAATATTCCGAGAAGGGTTCTCTTCATCTGACAGTTCTCCGAATTGCGATATGTTGACAATATGACCGGTCGTCTTAATATGTCAAGTCGGCAATCGATTTTCATTTGAGGGTTTAGAGGAGGGGCGTGATGTCCAAAAAATTCTATTCGGTGATTGTCTATCGGTCCGTGTCGGATGAGGCAGCTCTCGCTGAATATGCGAGGTTGGTGACCCCTCTCATCGTCAAATCCGGCGGCAGGGTAATCGCACGTGGAAAGCCGCTCATGACGTTCGAGGAGGCAGTTCCCGAGCGGGTCACGGTCCTGGAGTGGGACAACCCGGACCAGGCTGTCGGCATGTATCGATCTGAGCAGTATCAAGCGGCGCTGGCCCTGCTGGAGGGCAAAATCGTTCGGGATAATCGTCTCATCGAAGGAGTCCCTTAGGCTGAGATTCCCAAGAGGAATAAGCGAGGTCAGGAAGTGGCGATCGAGCTGTATTATCCAAATCTGATGAGGGTCTGGTCGGATTCGGCGTTGCAGACCTCCCGCGGCGCCGCGTTAGCTCCGGCATAGATCTCGAGCGCTGGCCGATCCAAGGGAGTTGCAATGGCTCACCTTCGCATTTTCTCCTACTTGCCGAATCCGCGGGTGTGGAAGGCAACAATTGCGGCTCGATTCTGTGGTGTCGAAGTCGACGTGCGAGGAGCTCCAGCTAAGGAATTGAAGGATTGGCTTTGGGATTACGATGCACGCCCTTTGACCCGCGAAGAGGATGAGCGTCCCTCGCTTAGGCGGATAGGCCGTGTCGGCATGAAGGGGGCGCGACTATTCAAGACAGACGCTTTTCTGGAAGCTCATCCGTTCGGCAGCGTCCCAGCGGCATTCGGGCAGGATGGTACCGTCGGCGTTTTCGAGTCCAACAGCATCATGCGTGCAGTGGCGCGTCTGGGCGAACATCGGTTTCCGCTCTATGGACGGGACATCCACGAGGCTTCAAGGATCGATAGTTTTCTGGATGTAAGCCTCGTCTTTGCGCGAGATACGCAGATCTATCTGCTCTCGCTATCGGACGGAACCGTCGATCACGCGATCCAGGACAGAGCAAAGGAGGCGTTTGCGATCTACGCCTCGGGCATCGAGCAAGCGTTGTCGACAGGACGGGAGTTTTTGGTCGGAGGTGGCGTAAGTCTGGCCGATATCTGCTTCGCGACAGAGCTCGCGCTGTTCAATAACGAGCATCCGCGCGCGCAACGACTGAAAGAGCGCGGCCTCGACAGAATCTTGCACCCGAAAGTGCACGAAGAATACCCGCGTATGAGCAGGCACTTTGCACGGCTTGTCGAACACGAAAAATTCAAGCCGGATCTCGAACCCTATCTTTCGAAACTGTCCGCGGCCGCTGACGCGCGAAGCAGTCCGGTCTGACGAGGAGTTCCGCCCATGGTTGCCCCGATTTGTCTTATCGCCGGCGTAGGGCCGGGCACCGGCTCCGCGTTAGCCAAGCGGTTTACTGAAGGGGGATACAGGGTCGCGATGCTCGCCAGGAACGAGGCGCGTCTCGCCGCTCTGGTACAGGACCTGATGAATACGAAGGGATACAAGTGCGATGTATCCGACCCAGCACAAATCGAACTCGTGGCTTCAGCAATAGAGCGTGATTGTGGCAAGCCGCGTGTGGTGATCCACAATGCCGTCGGTAGTGTGCTCGGCACATTCCTTGAGATCGATCCGTTGCTTCTCGACAGAAATTTTCAGGTCAACCTGATGGGGCTACTATATCTGGCCCGACGCTTCGCGCCCGCGATGGTCGAGGCCGGGAAGGGCGCTATCATCGCCACGGGGAATACCTCGGCTCTGCGCGGGAGGCCGACCTTCGCAGGCTTTGCGCCTACGAAGGCGGCGCAACGAATTCTGGCCGAGTCGATCGCACGGAACCTGGGTCCGAAAGGTGTTCATGTGTCGTACTTGATTATTGACGCGGTCATTGATCTCGCCTGGACGAGGGAACGTTTCAAAGGCAAGCCGGATGAGTTCTTCATCAAGCCTCAGGCGATCGCGGAAGAAATATGGCACATCGTCCATCAGGACCGAAGCGCCTGGTCCTTCAATGTGGAATTGCGACCTTTTGGTGAAACGTGGTGAACTGGAAGCTCGTTGATAGCTCAGGTCCGTCGGCTCGCTTTGCGCTAGCCGATCATGAGCGCCCTTCGAGGTGTTGCACGACAAGCGTGGGCACGTCGCAGGTGTCGTCACGAATTGTGAACACCCGTGGGCTGGGTTCTGCACCATCTTTGACGTCGGAGACATTTCGTCCGCTCTCCAGCAGGCGATCATGAGCGCGGTTGGCGTCGGTAACCCGCCGGCCAATGCCCCATATCTGATGTCTTCTCTAGGTCGATGGACGACCTCGATCAGCGCATCGCCGCAGGAAAATTGCATCAACGGCTATCGTCCTTTGGGTTCACGAGATCGAAAATCAAAGGCAGGCCAAGGCGAGGTGAGGCCGATATCGTCGACACGAAAGGTCAGGTCGAAGAGGCCCTCTATCGGAATGCGGTCGAGCGTAGGGGGCATTTCGCAGCTTTCGGTCAGCCAGCCCGTTCGTGCAGGAGCTAAGGGCCTCCTTAGGGCAGTCAGCGGCTTCGGTCATTGACAAGTTCAAGACGAACGGTCATATTGAAGGCATGCCGCGCCCGAGTGTCAAAGAAGAAATCGTCCAGGCAGCCTTGAAGGTCCTCCATCAGCGAGGCTTCAATGCGACGGGCGTTCAAGATATTACCGACGCCGCTGGTGTGCCAAAGGGTTCATTCTACAATCATTTCGAAAGCAAGGAAGCTCTGGGTGTTGAGGCGCTGGAGCGGTACTGGCAAGGAGCGCTCAATTCGCTGGCGGAGCTGAAGGATGAGACCGTTCCGCCCATTGAGCGGCTGAAACGGTACTTCCGTAGGCTCAACGAACTCGGCCGTAAGCTCAAGTATCGTCAGGGGTGCATGGTCGGCAACCTTTCCGTCGAGATGTCTGATCAAAGTCCGATCATGCGCGAGCGTCTGGCTGTCATTCTGGCAACATGGAGCCGGGCGATCGGGGCTTGCGTCAAAGAGGCGCAGGAGGACGGATCGATGCGACGGGATCTTGAGCCAACAGTCGTTGCGGCTTTCATGCTGAACTCCTGGGAAGGAACGGTCATGCGAGCGAAAGTCGACCGAAGCAGCGTGCCGTTCGATCAGTTCGAGAAGGTTGTGTTCACAAGCCTCGCTGCGGGGGACTGAGCGGCTTTAGTTTTCAAGCGCATTAATATGGTCGGTCATCTTGGAGAGCTTTTATGGCTTCATTGCTTCATTCGCCGCTGAAGATTGGTAATCACAGCTTGACCCACCGCGTCGTCATGGCGCCCTTGACGCGAATGCGCGCGTCCAATCCGGGCTCTGCACCCCACGCGCTGAATGCGCAATATTATAGTCAGCGCGCGAGCCGCGGCGGCCTCCTTATCACAGAGGCTACGCAGATCTCGTGGCAGGGCAAGGGTTATCCGCAGACGCCAGGGATTCATACGGAGGAACAAGTAATCGGCTGGAAAAGCGTGGTAAATGCCATTCACCAGAAGGGTGGTGTCGTGTTCTGCCAGCTCTGGCACGTAGGCAGAATCTCCCACTCCACTCATCATCCGGACGGCTCGCTGCCGGTTTCGGCTTCCGCGATCCGACCAGCCGGAGAGACATTCGCTGCAGGTTTCAAGAGACTGCCTTACGAAGTGCCTCGCGCGCTCGCGGCTGAGGAAGTTCCATCTATCGTTGACCAGTACGGCCGCGCCGCTGAATTTGCGCTCGCAGCGGGGTTTGATGGCGTCGAGTTGCATGCTGCCAATGGTTATCTGATCGACCAATTCCTTCAGGACGGAACGAATCAGCGTACCGACCGCTATGGTGGAAGCGTCGAAAATCGAGCGCGGTTGTTGCTTGAGGTTACCGATCGGTTGATCAGCGTTTTAGGTGCCGCGCGGGTCGGCGTCAGGCTGTCACCGTTTGGCGTAGTCAATGACATCCGTGATTCTAACCCATTTTCGATCAATCGCTACGCCATCGAAGCCCTGTCCGTTCGTGGCATTGCGTATCTGCACCTGATCGAACCGCGAGTGCAGGCAGGGCTACGCGAAGAGCCGAACCTGAGCGTGCCACCCTCCGTCGCGGGCATGTTCAGAGAGTTTTTCAAGGGACCGCTGATCGCTTCCGGCGGATTCACCAGGGAGACCGCGGAATCCGCGCTTCGGGCAGGGACTTCAGATGCGATCGCTTTCGGCCGCGCGTTTATTGCTCATCCTGACCTGCCTCATCGGCTGGCCGTAGGAGCTTCGCTAAATCCGTATGACCGTTCAACATTTTATGGCGGAGCGGAGACGGGATACACCGATTATCCTGCGCTGCAGCCGAAGCAAGGTGCGGCGTAAGTCCACGCGGCATGGCCGAAGGAGAAAACAGTGAAATTCGTCAACTTCATCTACTACGTGTCGGATACACAGAAGGTTGAAACGATTAGGCCACTTCATCGCGCATATGCGCAAGGGCTTCGGGATCAGGGAAAGCTCGTGATTGCTGGGCCCTTCCGCGACGGCGCCGGAGCTTTGATGGTATACGAAGCAGAATCTCAGCAGGATGCGGAAGCGCTTGCAGCCAACGATCCCTTTTTCAAGGGAGGGATCTGGATGAAATACGAAATCCATCCCTGGGAAATCGTGGGAGTAAATCACGCCTTGATGCCTGAGCCTTCGAGCAAGTGATCGTGAACTGCGGCATTGAAAAAAAGCCTGAGGTCGTGTGGGGACGACCTCAGGCCAGTCTGGGAGAAACTACATCGCCCTACCCTCGCCGCTCAGGACAGGTCCGATCAACTCCCATTGTTCTCCAGTGAACTGCATCATCTGCAATTGCTCGATTGGTCGGTAATCATTGGGGCCGGTTTTGACCCTGATGCCTGGCAGCAATCCACTTACTTCCATGTCCAGGTTCTCAGCCTGCTTCATGATGTTTTCTCGTGTCAGGTTGTCACCACATTGCTCCAAAATTCTGACCATCACCTGAGAAATGGCATAGCCGCCGACATAGAAGCTGTCTGCCTTGTCGGCATCTGGAAGGTAACGGTCCATAAAGCTGCGCCATTCCGCCATCGCGGAATCGTCCTTCCATTTCGGATCGAGAGGGTCCTTCAAGTAATAGCTGCTTAGCACGCCTTTTGCGTTGTCCGTGCCTGCCGGCTTGATCACGCCCGCGATCGAAGTCGAGACCTGAGAAACGATATGCGTAACTTTCCAACCAAGTTCCCCGACGCGTTTGATCGCCTGGGCCGCGAATTTGGATGTTGCAAAACTCAGCAGCACAGCCGGCTCGGCCGCACGCATCCGGGCGATCTCGGATTCGATCGTCGGCGCCGTCGATTCGAATGGCACCTCAATTGCTATGATGGCTTTTGATCTTTCGCCGAGACCTTCTTTGAGTCCTGCGAGATACTCTTTTCCGAAGTCATCATTCTGGTACAGCACCCCGATCCTGGCATTGGGATCCTTCGAAAGGATATATTGCGCGTAGATGCGGGCTTCGGCTCGATAGCTGGGCAGGTAACCCATAGTCCATGGGAAGTGCGCAGGATCCGCCCACTTGTCGGAACCGCTCACCGCCAGCAATTGCGGTACCTTCTTGCTGTTCATGTACTTGTGGATAGCCGAATTGCCGGGCGTACCGATGTTGGCGAATAGCAATAGCACTTCGTCACTTTCGACCAGCTTTCGGGCCTGTTCGACCGTCTTCGGCGGGCTATAGGCATCGTCATAGGAAATGAAATTTATCTTGCGTCCATTGATGCCGCCGCGTTCGTTGATCATCCTGAAGTAGGCCGCCTCGGCCTTGGCGATCACGGAGTAGAACGAAGCCGGCCCGCTGTAGGGAGAAATGTTGCCTATCTTGATCTCGGTGTCGCTTGCGCCCGGATCGTAGGCCTTCTGCGCCGAGACCGAACTGCCAGTCGCGGCTAACAAGCCCGAAAGGATAGCGACGCTGATGCTTGCTCTTTTCAGATCGAGAGTCATGGCGTGTCCCCGTCTGCTTCTTCAATCAAGCGTGGTGGCGCTTGTCTGTTACTTCATTATCGTTTGTCGTTGAATGAGTCAGACTACGCACGGCCCATGTGGAAACGGCTACATCAATAATGACGAACCGTTATTCGGAAGCGCGCCTCCAGGCGTTGGACGCAAATTGAATAGCGGAGATGCAGAATTTTCTATAGCACGGTAGCCAATCGACGCAGTCAATTGCCAGTCGACAGCCGAGTGATAGTGGATCTTTTGCTGGCGCAGCCTTCGACACCCTAAGAATGGTTCGCTTCGCGTCGAGGCATTGGTCGAAAATGTTGGAGGAAGTGCATGAGCGACGCTAAGACCCATGTTGGCCGCATTCGCACGGAAGTGCACGGACACGTGTTCAAGATCATCATCGACAACGTGGCGAAAAAGAACTCCTTCAGCCCGCAGATGATGGCGCAGATTTCGGACGCGATCACGTTATTGGATCGAACGGAAGAGTACTGGGTTGGCGTACTTTGTGCGGACGGTCCGGATTTCACGGCGGGGCTGGATATGCCTAAGTTTTTTGGTCCCAATGCAGAGAACACCGACACGAAGCCAGGCAACATCGACGCCTTTGCCCTCAAAGGACGATGTCGCAAGCCGATCGTCACAGCAGTCCAGGGCATCTGCTTTACGATCGGCCTGGAGATGATGCTGGCAGGAGACATCGTTGTCGCCGCAGACGACTGCCGCTTCTGTCAGATGGAATCGAAGCGGGGTATTGCCCCGCTGGGCGGAGCTCACTCTAGATATCTAACGCGCGCGGGCTGGGGCGACGCGATGTATCACCTGTTCCTCTGCGATGAGTTCAGTGCACAACGCGCCTACAAGATCGGACTTGTCCAAGAAGTCGTGGCGCTGGGAAAGCAAGTCGATCGCGCAATGGAAATTGCGCAACTGATCGCGAAGAACGCCCCGATCGGTATCCAAGTAACCAAGGAAGCCGCGCTCAAATACATTGAGGTCGGAGAGAAGGCCGCGATCGACTATATCCCGAAGATCACCGATCGTGTGATGAGCAGCGAAGATATGAAGGAAGGCATCCAGTCCTTCATCGAGCGACGCGCGGCTGTCTTTCGCGGAAAATAGCAGTGGCAAACGTATCGAAGACATCAGGAGCCTGCCATGGGAAGTATCAAGAAAGCGTTCGATTTGACCGGCAAGACCGCGCTAATCACGGGTGGTTCGCGCGGCTTGGGTCTCCAGATAGCAGAAGCCCTCGGTGAGCAGGGCGCAAGGATCGTGCTGTCGTCGCGAAAGGCGCCGGATCTTGAGAAGGCGCAAACGCATCTTGCCGGTCTTGGGATTAAGGCCGACTGGATCGCTGCGGACAATTCAAAGGACGAAGATATCGAGAAGCTCGCCGATGGCGCTATCGACAAACTAGGCGGAAGGGTCGATATCCTCGTGAACAACGCTGGCGCTACATGGGGCGCTCCGACCGAGGACCATCCCATCGAAGCCTGGGACAAGGTCATGAACCTGAACATCCGTTCGCTGTTTCTGCTGTCACAGCAAATCGGCAAGCGGTCGATGATTCCAAACAAATATGGACGCATCATCAATCTTGCGTCGATTGCAGGTCTGCTCGGGAGCATCAGCGACGTACAGACGATTGCTTACAACACGAGTAAGGGCGCCGTAGTCAATTTTACGCGCGCATTGGCAGGAAGTTGGGGGCGGCACGGGATAACGGTCAACGCGCTCGCGCCCGGCTTTTTTCCCTCGAAGATGACAAAAGGGACCATCGAGGCCGTCGGAGAGGAGAAGTTGGCGGCCGGTGTTCCGCTGCGCCGCATTGGCGATGCTGATGACCTGAAAGGCGCCGCGGTGCTCCTCGCAAGCGACGCTGGAAAGCACATTACGGGACAGATCCTTGCGGTCGACGGAGGCTTGACCTCTGTCCTGTCATCGTCGTAAGCGGCGACGGAACGCCTGCTTTGCGAATGGTCTAAGCGGGCAGCTTCGGGTGGATGAATAGGCGGGTGCGGACGAGCCATGAGGTTCGGTCGCACTCGGCATCCAGTCCTCCTTACGGAGCAACCAATGTCAGCGTTTCCGCAACCAACGCTGGCGATTTATAGTTCTCGATTTCAAGCGTCGCCTTGCTCCTGATCAAGTATTGACCATTGTCGCGCCGTTCGGCGTCGGTCAATGTCAGTTGAAGGCGGACGCGATCGCCACATTTCACCGGCGTCACGAACCTCACCTTATCCAGCCCATAGTTGAAGACGGCGGAAGCGTCCTTTGGCGCCAGCCCCAGCTCCATCGCGAGAGGTGCGACAAGCGCCAGGCTAAGAAAGCCGTGTGCAATGGTCACGCCCATTGGACTTTCCTTGCGGGCTCGCTCGACGTCGGTATGAATCCACTGCCGGTCGCCGGTGCATCCTGCAAACTGGTCAATCATCGGCTGATCGATCTTGATCCAGTCCGACGTTCCAAGGTCCCGGCCCACAAAGTCCTTGATCGTCGCGAGCGTAACCGTTGCCATTTCGAGCACCTGTTTGAGCAATAGTCGCATTTTCCCGTCGGGTGTGAACCTGACCACTGCAATTTACGTTGCTCCGATCGGCATATCTGAATAACGTTCGGCTATCCAAGTATGAATAACGAGTAAACAGATTCAATTATTTAAATGCTTTAAGCGGCCATTCAGTAATTCGAATGTGGACGGCGACGGAGGCGTATCGCGATTTGAAAGCTCTCACGATGAGGCGGGAGGACCAGGCAGATGACGGTAGCAAATTGGGACTTGTTTCGTCTCTTTTCGGTGGTTGCTCGCGTCGGCAGCGTCAATCGGGCAGCTCAGGAGCTTGGCATGAGCCAGCCGACATTGAGCCGACGCCTTAAGGAGCTTGAGCGGTACATTAACGCTCCTTTGTTCTTTCGCGCATCGTCGGGCATGCGGCTGACGCAAGAAGGCGAGGATCTGCAACGTTCGGCGGCCGATTTGATGCAGGCCTTCGAGTCCTTTCAACGCGATCTTCGTTCGCGCGTGGGCAAGCGTTCTTCGGTCGTCAGGATATCGGCAACCGAAGGTCTCACCAAGCATTGGTTGCTGCCGCGCGTGAAGAAGTTGCGCGACAGCAAGAGCCGAGCCTATCTGGAGATTATTGCGACGGTTGAACAGCAAAGCCTCGCCAACAGCGATTTGGACTTCGTCATAAGGATGGGAGATCCCGGCGAGAACGATCTGATCGGAAAGAAGGTGGCAGCCGTGTCGTTCGGAATATTCGCGTCCGAGGATTACTTGGCGGATCAGCCAGCACCGCGTTCGCCTGTCGAATTGAAGGATCACGATATTGTCGGCTTTACCTCCGATTTCACCGGCTTACGAAATTCGAGAAACAGCCAGCTGCCGCTATTCGATTACTTCTCGGCCGCGGCCGATGCACGGAGTTCGGTCAGAGTGACGCCGGTGGCCAATCATTTCGCGGCGGCGGCCGCAGGTTTGGGGCTCGCTCTTCTTGCCGTTCCCTTTGCGCTTGCCGAAGGATTGGTCCAGGTATTGCCAACGGAAACTGCCACGACGGACGTGTGGCTTTTACGGCGTCGGGAAAGCGATTTGAGGAAACTGACCAGGGAAGTCAGGCGGTTTCTTGAGGATGAATTTGCAGCTTCGAGAGATTGGTTTGCCGGTGACTTAAGAAGCCGAAGGTCGGGCAGGAGGAAAATCTGAACCATTCCGCGCTGAATAGCGATAGCGCAAGATTCGAACTACCGCCAACCGGAGACGATAGCCATCCTCGAACGCTAAAGCGGAAATTTGGGGGAGGCGTATGATTATGAACGGTGGCGTTGGTCTGAGTAGCGCCGACATGGCTACATTGGTCGACATTCCAAGGTATCATGTGGCTCGGACGCCTGACGCGACAGCATTGGTCCATAACGGGAGGGAGACGAGGTACGTCGATCTCGATCGCCTCTCCAATCGCGTCGCCAATGGGCTTGCGGCGTTTGGTATCGGTGCGAAGAGTCGCGTTGCCATTCTCGACAAGAACTCCGACCTGTTTTTTCAGATCCTTTTTGGTGCCGCAAAGATAAATGCCGTGCTCGTCCCGATCAACGCGCGGTTGGCTCCGCCCGAGATCCTATTTGCGCTCAACGATGCCCAAGCGGAAGTGATCTTTGTCGGCCAACCGTTTGTCCAAGTGATCGAAGCCATTTGCCATCAACTGACATCAATCCGAAAGGTGATCGTTCTAGCAACTGACTTTGCTGCTTGGCGCGACGGTCAGGATGCGACGGACCGGCGGTC
>Ga0210406_10003673_pt1 | contig 16688 bp, 12 predicted proteins | sample IncBWC30MmetaG_FD_155454 | JGI IMG/M metagenome (GOLD analysis project Ga0210406, IMG submission 155454) | Forest soil microbial communities from Barre Woods Harvard Forest LTER site, Petersham, Massachusetts, United States - Inc-BW-C-30-M | ecosystem: Environmental > Terrestrial > Soil >... | reverse complement strand
ATAAGAGAACAGGCTCCAGTCATCGTCCTCCCAACCCTCGACACAGCATTCCCCGGTATCGCCAATGCGATAAAGCTGGGCAGGATCGGCGACCGGCAACGACTTCAGCATGATGGCCTGCGTCAGGGTGAAGATCGCGGTGGTCGCACCAATGCCGATGGCCAGGGTAAGTAATGCAGTCAACGTAAACGTAGGAGCATGGCGCAGCTGCCGGAGAGCGTAGCGGATGTCTTGCAGAAGGGTTTGCACGCGGGTGTCCTCCAGCGGATTATACGTCGACCCAAAAGCGTTGGTTCCACGAGGTTAGACTTATGAGTTTTCAACTTGCACCGCCGATAAAATAGTATTCAGCAGTCGGCTATGAGCGCAGGCTCGCCTAAAATTCATATCGCAGCGCGAATTGCATGACGCGAGGCTGCGTCAGCAAACTCGTATAGGCGCCGAAGCTGTTCGGTTGCTGCGTCAGCGACGTGAGCAGAGACGACGACCCGATGCTCTGCGCATTAAACCGCGTCAGGTTCGGTACGTTGAACACCTCCCAGCGGAATTGGATGCTCTGGGCTTCGTGGTAGGGCATCTTCCAGTTCTTGACCAGGCTCATGTCCAGACCGGCATAGCCGTCGCCACGCAAAACGTTGCGCGAGCCAACCTGGCCGGGAAGCGGCAAGGTGAAGTCTTGCTGGGCAGCAGCGGGATCGGCGAACGCGTTCACCGTGCCGTTGCCCTTGAACGTCCCAGTTTTCGGTCTGGACGTCATCTGCCCGACCGCCGTCAAGAACCAGTCCGTGGGCCAGCGCTGCCCTCCATCAACACTGAAAGGAAATCCGCTGGTCCAGCGTGCGATTCCGGAAAGCTGCCAGTTTCCGATGAAAGCGTTCGTAACACCGCGGGCATTGCTTGCGAAGGCGCGTCCTTTGCCAAAAGGAAGTTCGGCGACCCAGTCGAGGTTGAACTGATGAGTGAGATCGAAGTCCGAGGGCGCCCGCGCAAGATTCGGTGAGAACGCGTTCGCCAGGCGGCTTCCGACCAGACCGATATTCGTGTAGCCATACACCGCAAATCCGACCCGTGATGCTGCCGAGGTGATGTCGAGCGACTTTGAGTATGTATAGTTCAAATCGAACTGAACACCCTGGCTGAATTGTTTCCTCAGGTTGACCTGCAGCGCGTTATAGCTGGAATTGCCAATGGAACTCCAGCCGTACATCGAGAACGCCTGATTGTTCAGGAACTGGCCGGAGTTGTTGCCGAGCAGTCCCTTTGGGCCGTTGAAAAAATAAGATCCCGAACCAATGTTGTCGCCGATGCCGCCGTAAGAATCGATATCGGCGAGGCCGACGATTTCGTCACCAATGACCGAGAGGCCCGGGTTGTAATACATATTGAAGACTTCCTGAATCAGGCTGTCGGTGGGATTCGGCGTCGGAACCAGACCGGTGCCAAAAGTATCGGTGTAGTAAGACGCGCCCGGCCGGAGCGGCTGGATCATGTCAATCCAGTACTGGGCCGTCTTGCCCAGTCCTGCGGCGGTGACGCTTTCTATCTGCGCGGTCGTCGGGAAGCCCTGGTAGTAATTGGTCGGCTGCCCGCCGTTGTTCGCCAGCGCAAAATGCCGGGCCAGATTGGATATAGCTGAAGCTGCCGTGTAGTAGTCAATTCCCGTCTTCGGGTCCCTGATATCAAGCGGCTGGGTCAGATCGCGCTGCGTCAGCAGGTGCCGGCCGAAGCGCCCGACATACGAAAGTTGCAGCGAGAAGCGTTTCGGCAGCTCTCGTCCGATCGAGAAGTCGGCGGTGTAGGCGTGCGGAGTTCTCAGCGTGTTGTCATTTCCCCACAAGTTCGCTTGGGCGTTAGTAGCCGGTACCTGTGGCCACGGAGCCGACGTCGTTGTCGGTGGCGGCTGCAGGAACAGAACGCCGTTGATATTGGTGGCCGGAATATTGTGGATGCCGGTGATCCGCGGCAAATCCTCAGCACTGGTAACGCCAAAAGTGCAACAGGCGTTCTGAATGGTCGTGGCTAAACCAGCCGCGCCGGTCTGGTCAAAGCTGTTCAGAAGCGCGAAGCCGGCGCGGTCATAAACCCGGCTCAGGCCAAGGCGGAACACGGTCTTGTCGTGGTCGCCGAAGAGCTTCCTGAGCACCCCTCCGTCGGGACGGGGAGAGTACGCAATCGAAATCCGGGGCGACACATCTGTTTTCTCGAGCGGATAGAAACCTGGCCCACGACCCAGGTTGAATTTGATCGGCCCCATGCTGCCGTAGCCGATCCCCTGGTTCATGTTCTTCACGTTCTGGTTGAATTGAGTTCCCAGGCCAAAGGTCGGATAGGTTTGCAGCCCATTCGTTTCCCAAGGCGCCGGGAAGAACGACCAGCGCAAGCCGTAAGTCAAGGTCAAGTTGGGTTTCACCCGCCAGGTGTCCTGCCCGTAGAACTCATACCAGTCGAGCCCATAGCGCCGGTTCACCGGAGCACCCTGCGGCTGTGCATCGCCGCTCTTGTCCAGGTTGTAGTTGGCGACCACGTCCGAAACCATGCCGTACAAGGCCAGCAGCGGACGGTCGTACTGCGTGGCGGTCTGAGGCTCAGGACCGCTGATGCCCGGGTGCCCGGCCGTATTGGTCGGGTCGAGCGTGCTGGTCGTTCCCGCGAAACCGATTGGAGAGGTCCAGTTGGTTGTGCCTAGTCCAATGGTGTTCGAGTGGAGGTAACTGGTCCGCGGATCACGCGCGATTCCAATCGCGGCGCCGAACTGGAAGGTGTGCGTTCCATTGGTCCAGGAAACGTCGTCTACGAAGTTGTGGAGAGGCACCTGGAAGCTGTGGCTGAAGGTAACACCCTGGTCCAGACCCAGAAACTCGTTCCACTGCTGGTCGCTGTTGCCGACCAGACCGAAGCTCTGCCGCGTGAAGCCCCAGTGAAAGGAATTGGTCAGAGCGGGCGTAAGAACCGAGATATAGCCGAGGACCAAGCCTTTGCTGTGATCGAGGATTGTGGATTCAGGGGCATCGCCGGGCAGAAAAGGAGCGCCCGGATTGCGCAGATCCTGCGACGCTCCGCGCAGGAACAGAGTATGCCGGCCGTCGGAGCTGAGGCGGTAATCCAGCCGAACAATCGCGACATCGTTGTCCAGACTCGTGGGTGCGCGAAACACGAAGCCCGCGTAGTTCAGTCCATCCCCGGCGGAAGGATCGTTCGTCACCGTGTTCCCCGTGCAGAACGTCTTGTCGAGGTAGCCGGTGTGATTGGTCAGATCGAGCATAGCGGGATCAATCCCGATGCCCTTGGGGTCAAGAAGCTGGAGTTGGGCGGCGTTCCAGATGGTGGTTCCGGTGTTGCCGGCGTTTACGTACTGGAACATTCCCTGGCAAAGAGAGGGAGTAGGAATCACGCGCTCGGCGCGCTGTTGCTCGCGTTCGCGAGTCCCCTCGTAGTTGGCAAAGAAGAACAGCTTGTCCTTACGAAGCGGCCCGCCGACCGACACTCCGAAGATATTGCGATTCAATTGCAGGGGCTTGTTCGGAAGGCCGATGTTCAACTCCGACTGCTCCACCAGATAATCGTTCGCGCTGGTGATGGTGTTGCGCAGGTATTCGTAAACTGAGCCATGCAGCGAATTCGTGCCGCTCTTTGTTACCAGCGCCACTTGGGCACCCGATCCTTGTCCCTGATCTGCGCCGTAGTTCGTCGTGGTCACGCGGAATTCCTGCACCGAGTCCTGCGTCACCGGTAGTACCGACGTAAATGCGTAACCGTTTGACTGATCGTTGACGTCAGCACCGTCGAGCGTGATGTTGCTCTGATCGCTGCGCGCTCCGTTGACTGCACCGTTACGCGTGTCCTGATCCTGGTCTCCGATGCGATTGCCGGTGTATGCCACGCCCGCCTGCAGGCTCAACAGATCGGGCACATTTCTGCCCTCGAGCGGGATCTGGCGCACTTGCCGTTCGTCAAAGGAATTGCCGAGGGAAGCGTCCACCAAGTCTATCGCTGGAATCTCCGAGGTAACCGTAACTAGTTCCGCTGCCGCACCAACTTTGAGCTGCACGTTCGCTGTAGCGGGCGTATTCACCAACAGCGTCAAGCCCTTCTGCTCATAATCGCGGAATCCTGCGGCCTTGACCGTGAGCGTATAGGTCCCGGGCGGAACAAACAGGAACTGGTACTCTCCCTGATCTCGCGTGGTCGCGGTCCGCTCAGTCTTCGATTCGGAGTTCGCGAGCACGACGCTGGCGCCGAGGAGTGCGTTCCCGCCCGGATCAGTCACCGAGCCGCGCACCGACGTGGTGGCCTGGCCCCATGCGACACTGGCGAGCAGCAAGAAGGCCAACAAGGGTCCCGCAGCGATGAGTGTGCACGAAGTGAGAAGGGACAGAGCGGACATACTGCGCCGGGCGAAGGGCAGCGAGTGTCTTCCAGTCATGGCGTCACCTGTTCATTTGCTGAACTAAGAAGCCCCAATCAACATTACTAGAATTTCGGAAGGTGATGACCGTCAGGACGGAGCTGTCAAGAGGGAAATTCCCATGTGGGAAATTCCCATGGTGTTTCTGCGGAGGAACGGCCGGTGGCCTGCCGCGCTCGGCAAATCGGAAAGTGCAGAGAAAAAAGCCGCGCTGCCAATTGACAACACGGCCAAGTCGCGGACGGTAATACCAAGGCGGGGGATTGTCCCGAAGCGCCAAACCAAAGCTAACACGTATCAGCGGGCTGCCAGGTGTCCATTACGCACCTAATCAAATTGTGATTGGAATAGATTGTTTGTCCTTCTTTATATACTTGTCCGTTCCAATAGCAAATGCCTCGGGACCGGGCTTTCCTCTTTGGGGACGATTGCGGTCTTGAACTGTCTCTCATCCGGGAAAACTTGAGCCATAGAACTAGTAGAACGGAAGAATCAATTTGGCTGGGCTGCGAGCTTCTGTTGGAGTCGTTCGATGATCGCCGGTTGCCTGAGCTTGAGCGCCGCAGCCTCACGCTTTTGAAGTCGCATTGCGCCACATTGTTTGTGCTTTTGCCGCATCACCTAATTTTGAATATGTATCTCCCAAGTGTTCCAGAATGTCTGGATTGTTTATCCCTTGACTCGCCAATGCGTGTTCCAAGTGCTTCCGCGCCTCTTGGAAACGAGACATGCGATTACAGATGAACCCGAGGGTATCAAGCCGGTTGCTATCTTCCCGATCTGAGGTAACTGCTTCGGAAGCCATATCGAAAACCCATTCCGCTTCCGCCCTGACCGGAGTCAGATTCTGGTTTTAATTATGCCGACTGGTTAAACTTCCTTGAGGATTACGTCGATTTTTACGAGACGGGTCGCAGAGAAAAAATGTCCACCCTCATTGACGGCGTGCGTCACAGATTGGATGCGCAGTGGGAGAAGTTTCTTCCAAAGTCCAAGCGGCAAGAGAACAAGGTTGATCTAGAGACGGTTTTGCGCAAACTTAAGTCGGGTGATTGGAATATGAACGCATATTATCGCAACAATGTTCCACATTCGTAAGGCTACCTAAGTAAGGCTTTTCGCCACCAGTTGGCTTTTGCCTTTGCTTTAGCCTTCGCGTCGGCCTCATCATCAGCGGTCTCTTCCTTATGCACACGATCAATCAGGACTTGACAGCGTTTCTTGTGGGCAGCCTGCTGGGGCGGATCGCCGCTGGTGCAGCGGACAAAGAAATCACCAACGGCGTCGCCGTGCCGGAGATAGGGCATCTGGACTTTAAGATCGCGCAGTTTCGCGTTCGACTCCGCAGCGGCTTCACTCTCTACCCGCTCTAAATGCTCTTTGGCCTCGCGGCAGGCTGGGTCCTGTTGGCAGTTGGCGTCAGGATCGCCTACATGGATCGAACCCAATATTATGTAACCCCGTCCACAGACGAGGCCGAAATGATAACCAGATCACTTTCGCAGTCGTTGAGAACACGTCTGTGAACTGCATGAGGCGGATTGTGTCTCACACGGCTGCACTGCTTCACATCTAATAAACCTCCCAGTACCATCTGGACTCATCAGCCGTTAGGTTTTTCACCTGCCAATCACCTGCCGTTGTCGCTGCTTACTACGTACTAGGATCGTCTAAAGCGCAGTCCGTTGCTCCGTATCGTGTTGAATGTACGTTTGCAGGTACTTTCGAATAGACTTGGACTATCAGTTGCAAATAATCATGCGCTTGCTGTGCGCGGAGCAGGCGGTGAACTGCCGGCCAATGAAATCGAGAGGAGCAGTCCAATATGACGAACGAAACGGTGATCTTGCTGATCGAAGCAAAAATTCAGCCACAGCGTCGCACGGAGCTTGTCGAGGCCGCACGCCAATACCTGCCGTTGGTGCGGGCGGAGCCGGGCGTGGAAGCGTTTTACATCTCGGCGCGAAAAGACGATCCTAATACAATTGTTTTCTACGAGATTTACAGGTCGCAAGCAGCACAGGATTTCCATCTGCAGCAGGACTTCACTAAGAAATTCCTGGCGACGCTAAAGAGTGCGCAGGTCGGAGACCGAGTGCGGACAAATCTCGTCGAGCTGGCCCCGGAAGGACAGCCGCACCCCAATTAGGGAGATTTTCATTGCCTGGGGTTGTGGACGGTTCAGCGGTGCTTTCCTCTTTCGCTACGCCACAAAATTTTACGACCCCCAGGACGAGCGAGAGATATTCAGGATACCTTTTGGGACATTTCAGACCATGGCTAATGCAGTTGGCCAGGAAAATACCGGGGAACAGCGGAGGAACTCTTCCAGGAGCTCGGATCGTTGGGTTTGAAAAGTGGCGAGGTCATCAGACATAAGGGTTCCCTTTCTGTAGCGCAACTACCTTATACGTATAGAGACGCTCAGAATCATGTCATAAAAAAGGAAACCCGCTAAGGTGACCCTTCCATGTCGCACGCCCGAACACAATATCGATCTTGCCTTTGTTTTTCCCAATTTGCGCGAAGAGACGATCAATGTCGGCAAGATTTGATACATCTCCTTGTACTCCGCTGACATTTCTTCCTATTTCCTTGACCGCAGCAGCTAGCTCCGGCTGCCGGCGCCCCGTGATGAAGACGTTACGCGCCTTCGTTCACAAACTGTTTCGCCGTCGCAAGGCCGATACCGCTGGTGCCTCCGGTAATGAGCGCAGTTTTCCCGTCAAGCCTGCGCATGGGTTTCTCCTTACCTATTTGATTGGCCAAAAAGTCACCTTAGCGCTTTGTCACAAGCCATCCCACTTCAGCGAAGTACTCACTGGAGTGGTTGCCATTTCGGTTCCCCTTTCGAACGATCTACGATTTGCAAGCTTCAGGGCTTCACGAACGCTGGACTCGACGAGGTAAAGAATTCCGCAGGCATGAATCACGCGCTGCGAAACCTCCGCCTCGTCGAATCCAGTTGTGGCACTTAAAGCCTAATCTGCAGCAGCACTCGTTGCGCCTTCTTTCGTTGCAACCAATGCACCTCTTGCTGCTTCTTCGATGATGTGAGCGACCGCTTGTGGATGCGACACATACACGGCGTGGCTGCTTTTAACCTCCACGACCGTTGCACCGGCGCGCTTCGACATCAGCCGCTGCGCATCGGGCGGAAGCATCCTATCCTCGGTCGTTAGCAGGTACCAGGTAGGTTTCGCCTTCCATGCCGCTTCGCTGATGGTCCCTCCCAGCGCGTCCACACCCCACGGCACTTGCGAGTCGGCCATGAATTCGGCCTTTTCCGGGCTCACATCGCCGGCGAAAGATGCAGGGAATTTCGCCTTGTCGAGCAGCAGAAAGCCATCCACGGGCGGAAGGATCGGCGGTACAGGTGCGCCAGGAGGCGGGTCCTTGATCAGTGAGGATACAGATTCCCCTTTGTCGAGCGCAAAGGCAGCGATATAAACCAGCCCTGCCACCTTCGGGTCGTTGCCGGCTTCGGTGATGATGGCGCCGCCATACGAATGACCGACGAGTATAACGGGGCCGTTCTGAGCGGCGATCGCACGCTTGGTAAACGCCACATCGTCTGCCAGAGAGATGGTCGGATTCTGGACGATGGTGACCGTGTACCCGTCCCTCTTCAAGACATTGTAGACGCCCTCCCAACCGGACCCGTCCACCAGGCCGCCGTGGACGAGAACGATGTTCTTCACAACTGTCGTTGATTTTGTTTGTGCCATAGTGTTTCCTCCCATGCTTAGAATGATTGTCATGATCGCCATCGCACCGTAGATGATTCCCGTTCTGACGCCTATCGCCATCGCGTTATTCTTCATCGGATATCCTCCTTTTCATCGATTGCGAAGTCCTAAAGTCGTTCTAGTCTTGAAGCATTTGATATATCGCGTTCTTTCAGTTCAGCCGTCCATCTCGAGCGATGCGCTGTCTGTCATTGCGATGAAATTACGGTTTCGCCACGTGCGCCGAACCCCACAGCGAGCCTGGATTGGCTCGATCCGGATAGAGCTCCAGCATCTTGTCGTAAAGCTCTCGGGCCGTCGTCATCATCTCGGCGACGCGTTCGAAATCGCGGATGTATTGACGGGTTTCTTCGATGATTCTGGGGCCGTCGTCCTTCTCGGGTTTCTTATGTCCGGCGATCACCGCGCGTGGTTTCAGTTCCTCGATTGTGCCGAGTGCAGAGATCCACTCTTGGCGGGTCCGCGGGTTTGATTCCATGAGGTAAAGATGAACGTCGTTGTAAGCGGCATCGCCGGCGACCACCAACCCGACCGACGGCACATGCAGACACGTCGTATGGTCGGTGTCAGTATGGCCGACTTCGACCACGACAATGTCAAGGCCTTCGAGATCGATCACATTTCCCTTGAGTTCCTCGGCGAGGACCAGGTGCTCCGGAATCTGGCCGGGATAGCGCGCATTCCAGAAACTCGCGACGAATTCTGGCGACATCTGCTGGCGCATGACCTTCAGAACGTTAGGCGTTGCAACCGCTTTGGCATTCGGAAACCGATCCAGAAGGGCGCCGAGGCCAAAGAAATGATCGCCGTGGCCGTGGGTGATATAGATCGTGGTCAGGTTCTTGCCGCTCGCCGCGATCCATTCCACTGCGGCGTGCGCCTGCTCGACGGTAAGAAAGGCGTCGACGAGAACTGCGTCCCGTTCACCATAGATCAGTGTGGCCGATGTCGGGACCCACATCCATTGTTCCTTGCCCGGCGGCAAGTCGCGGTTGAGGCCTTGGCGTTTTGTCACGAGGACATCCCATTTCAGCGAAGTACTTGCTGTAGAAATTGCCATTTCGTTTCTCCTTTTGCGGTCGTATCCTGCACCTCGCATGGATGACCCCGCCGGCGAACCGTCATGTTTACCCTCCTGACAACACCGCCAAAAGGGACCAGACCGGTCGACTAGGTCGATTGGGGAAGACCGATCCCGTATCGGGGTGCCGGCGTCGAGTTGTCGAACTTCTGCGAGAGGGCGCGGCGCGCGGCCTCAAAATGGGTCCATTCGTCTCCGTCGTGGAGGCCAGGAATTGTAACCAGTTCACCCTGATCGAGCCCGGCCAGCGATGCGTCAACCATGTCTTCCGGCGACATGACGATGGACGCGGGGAGTTTCTGCCACGGAAGGCCGGCGATTTCCCAGATGTCGGTCGCGGTCGCGCCTGGCAGCACCGCCTGGATGCGGATGCCTTTGTCAGCAAGCTCGTGCTGCAGGGAATGGCTGAACGCTATGACGTACGCCTTGGTTGCGCCATACACACCATTGAGCGTCTCGGGTGAGATACCAACCACGGACGCGATGTTGATGATCGTTCCCGCTGACCGCGCAACGAACGCCGGCGCTGCGGCATAGGTCAGGCGGGTCAGCGCCGTGACGTTGAGGGCGATCATCTCACTTGTCTTGTCAACCTCGGTATTCAGCAGCGGTGTGATCGAGGCGATGCCGGCATTGTTGACGAGCATGGTGATGGCCCGGCTATCCCGCAGAGTGCCTTCCACCTTCGCAAGATCCGCTTTGTCGCTGAGGTCGGCCCGCAGCGGGATGACCGAGCGTCCGGTCTCCTTCGTCAGGCGCGCAGAGAGTGCCTTTAGCTGTGCCTCGCTGCGGCCCACCAGGATGAGGTCATAACCACGCTTTGCGAGACGGTCGGCATAGACTGCGCCAATACCCCTAGAGGCGCCGGTAACAAGGGCAGTACCCTTCGCGCTGGAATTACTCATACTCTTTCTCCCTTTCAATTTGAACTCTGAACTCTCCCCATCGCCGTTCGTGCGCTGCAGCCCCTTCTTATGCAGCCGACTCAGGGACGACCCATCACGTGCAAGTGGGCGTACGGTGAGCCTGCCCACATGATGTAGGCGCCAGTCGGCTTATGTGTGGTCGGCAGTCCGGTGGTTTTCGGATCAAAGGGCCACATGATCATCCAATGTGGTCCGATCTCGATCGCTTTGCTTGTGTTGTCGTAAGGATCGGAGTCGCTTCGTTGCGTAGCTCCGGCAAGCATGTACGTGATGCCAGGAACGGTATTGGTCGGCTTGGGCTTGTGTGCAGCGAAATCTGTTGACCACCGCAACGACGCTTCGTCTTCACACATCGCGGGCATCCCAACTCCGGTGGGATCCCCGGGCATGCAGGTGAATCCGTTGCTTCCTGCGCGCAGGACCGTCATCTTGCCCTGAGGGTCCTTTTCCACTACCGTGGCCGCTTTGCCTACATCAGGCGGTGCCGCCGACAGCGCGCGGTCTATTTTCGCCTGCGTAGACTCGTTCGAATTGGACGTTGACGCCTGCAACGTATACTTCTGTGGTACTGCCCCTGAGGCGACTGCGACAATCAGGAGAGTAATGAAGCTCCTCGTGACAGTTCCAAGACTTCTTTTTGAATAAAACATAGAAAATTCCTTCCTTTGAGCTGCGAATTGCATAGAGCAAGACCATTCGATTTCAGACTGCCAATCTTGCGCGGAACCTGTCCCATACCGAGAGTCGATCTTCAATAGTCCCGGACCGTAGACGCGCCGAATGTGGGGAGGTTTGATACGTTCCAGCCGCCTCCCAGTGCCTTGATCAGAAGGACGCTAGCGTCCATGCGGCGCCGCAGAATGTCGATGGCATTCCGTTCGTTGGCGAGTTCGGTCGTCTGCGCGGTGATGACTTGGAGGTATGTGTCGACCCCACCCTTGTAACGATTCGTGAAAAGTTGAAGCGAGTCCTTGGATGACGCGACAGCTTGCTCTTGCTGCTGCGCTTCGTCCTCCAGAATCCGCAAGGCCGCGACGTTGTCTTCGACTTCTTGGAAAGCTGTTAGTGAGGTCTGACGATAGATTGCGACTGTGGCATCGTAGTTCGCACGCGCCGATTCGGAAGTGGAGCGACGGCGCCCAGCATCGAACAAGGTCTCCGCGAGGGCTGGACCGACAGCCCAGAAGGCGTTCGGCCCATCGAGCAGGTTGGCGATGTGTGTGCTTTCGAAGCCGGCGGCGGCACCCAGGGAGACCGTGGGATAGTAAGCGGCGCGGGCGATGCCAATCTGCTGGTTCGCCTCCGCCACTCGCCTTTCTGCAGCGGCTATGTCCGGGCGTCGCTGCAACAGTTCAGAAGGGAGGCCAATCGGGGTGCTTGGAGGTTTGTTATTGAGCGCTGCTGCGGCAAGGCTGAATTCTGCAGGTGGCTTACCGATCAGAATTGCAATGGCGTGCTCGAACCGCGCTCGTTGCACGGTGACATCCGTGTCTTGGACCCGCGTGCTATCCAACTGGGTTTGCGCTTGTGCAACGTCGGCCTTGGGTGCCACGCCACCTTTGAAGCGACTCATCGTGAGCTGCAGGTTGTCGGTATAGGCCCTTACCGTATCGTCGAGAAGTTGTTTCTGAGTATCGGCGCTGCGCAATTCGAAGTAGTCCACGGCGAGTTCCGCCTCCAGGCTGAGCTTTGCGGTCCCATAGTCGGCAGCGGTCGCCTGCGCCTCTTCCCGCGCCGCCGCGACACCGCGTCGCACGCGACCCCAAAGATCCAACTCATAGGAAAGGTCAAAGGGCAGTACGAAATCGCCCGTGCTGGCCTCTTGGATCTTCGACGGAGAGTTCGGTGAATAGTCCGACACCTTCACGTAGTTGGCGCTCGGCGCGGTGGAGATCGTCGGAAATTGCGCAGCACGGTTGAAGCGAATCGCTGCACGAGCTTCGCGGAAGCGCGCTTCCGCGACTTTCAGGGTCTGGTTGGAACCTGCAATCTGCTCTTCCAGCTTATTGAGTTCCGGATCGCCAAAGATCTCCCACCAGTTTCCGCGGCTTATGTGGTCGCCCGGCCGCGCGGGCTGCCACAAGTCTGACCCCTTGAATGAACCTGGTGCTTCTTCCTTATAGGTCGGTGTTGTGGGCACGTTGGGCTTGGCGTATCTGGGGCCGACCATGCAGCCCTCGATAAGCAGCACTTGCAGCAGCGCGATAATGAAAGTGAAACGGACTACCAGCAACCCATATTTCATTGCCCGGCTCCTCCCGATGGTTTGTTGCGCAGGCGGACGGGCATGCCGGCGACCAGAGAGTCCGATGGGTCGACGATGACGGCGTCCGTTGATTGCAGGCCTGAAGCGATTTCTACGCTATTGCCGTAGTCTCGGCTGATCTTGACCGGAACCAACTCGACTTTTCCATTGCTAACCAGCCCGACCTGCAAGCCCTCTTTTCGGAAGATCAACGTATTCGAGGGAATGGTGACCGAACGGGTTTGGTCAGGCAGCTTGAGGTGCACAAAGACGTAAGCGCCGGGCAGGAGTTGGCCGGTCGGATTATCGACATCGACTTCGACAAGCAGCGTACGCGAAGCAATGTCAATGGAGTTGGCGTTGCGAACGAGAGCACCATGGAAGGTTTGGCCCGGGAATTCATCAAGGGTCAATGTGGCTGGCGCACCGGAGCGCGCCGCACGGGAGTACACCTCGGGGACCGAGACGTAGAGCCTAAGGGTATGAATGGCGGCGATGTGAAAGAGCTCTCTCGGTTGTGTATTTGCCCCTGCATCGATGAGTGCTCCGATGTCCGTATTGCGGGCGGTGATGATCCCGTTAAAGGGAGCATAGATCTTTTCGAATGATTGCAGCTGTTCAAGGCGCCGCACGTTAGCGGCACTGGATTCGGCCGCGGCTTTCACCGCGCTGAGATTGCTGACCGCCTGGTCGGTTTCCTGCTGGGAGACGGAGCCGTTGCTTACCAAGTCCTGCCAACGAGTTGCGGTGATCTTGGCGATTTTTAGGTTGGCTTGCGCAGTATCCAGGTCCGCTCGAGCCTGAAGCAGCTGCTGGTCGACTTCTGGAGTTTCGATCTCCGCAAGCAACTGGCCTTTCTGAACATGCGCGCCGATGTCGAAATACCAGTGTTTGAGATAGCCATTGGTTCGTGCATAGATCGGTGCGTCGCTGAATGCCTGCGTATTACCCGGCAGGACAATTTCCTGTGTGGGGGCGCCTTCTCGCGGAAAGACCACGGCGATGGTGGGAACGGCGGCTTCTTGCGTTCGTTGCGTCAGCCGCGATTCGGCCACCGCGCGCGAATGGATGCCGGAGTAAATCACGAGAGCGACAACGGCGAGCGCAACTGCTGCGACAAGGATTGCGGTTCGCCGACGGGCTGCCGGTCGGGATTGGGAACCGCCCGGCGTCGGTTGCACGTTCTGCGCTCCGCTCGTTTCTGGTTCGGGTCTGGTCATCACATTTTCTTCGCTCGGTGTCATTCGTTTTCCTTTAACTCACGCTGGCATTGGTTCAGGGTCGCCCTCGGGGTGTTCTTGCGCAGGCGGAGACTCAGGTCGTTTGTGTAACAAGCTGAAAACCGCAGGGACGAAAATCAGCGTGGCCGCGGTGGCGCACAACAGGCCGCCAATGACGGCGCGGCCGAGCGGCGCATTCTGCTCGCCGCCCTCGCCCAGCCCCAGCGCCATGGGAATCATGCCGATGATCATGGCTAGGGCGGTCATGAGCACCGGTCGAAAGCGGGTGACGCCAGCCTCAATGGCCGCTTCGATCGGATCTCCGTGGTGCAGGAGACGCTCTTTTGCAAAAGACACGACGAGAATGCTGTTCGCCGTTCCGACGCCCATGCACATAACCGCGCCCATCAAGGCTGGGACGCTGAGTGTTGTATGTGTGAGGAACAAGAAACCGACGATGCCGGCAAGGGCGGCAGGAAGTGCCGTGATGATGATGAAGGGATCGAGCCAGGACTGAAAGTTCACCACGATCAGGAGGTAAACGAGAACGACGGAGAAGACGAGTCCGCCCAGCAAACCGAGGTACGAGGTGCGCATGGTTTGCAGCTGACCCCGAATGATGATGAAGCTACCGCGAGGCAGCGATTTTCGGTTCGCATCCACGATGCGTGTGACCTCGCGGCCCACCGCTCCCAAGTCGCGGCCCTGGACGGCGGCGTAAATATCGACCACGCGCCGAATGTTATAGTGGTTGATCACTTCCATCTCGTTGGCTCGTTTGATGGAAGCGACGTCCGCAAGAATTTCTGGGCGCGCGGCGCTCGCCGCATTGAGTGGGGTGTTCTGAAGGTCTTGCAGGGATTGAATCGAATATTGCGGAGTCTGGGTCACCAGGTTGTAGCTCACACCGTTCTTCCAATTCAGAAAGAACATCGGCGTGATCTGGAAGCTGCCGCTGAGTGAGTTCAACAGACTGTTGGCCACATCGCGCTGAGTGTAGCCGCCCTGGGCCGCCTTGGTCCGATCCACCGCCACGTCGAACTCGGGGTAATCAAAGGCTTGTTGTATGCGCGCATCGGCGATACCCGGAACCTGCTCGATTTCGTGCACCATCCGGGCCGCGACTTCGCGATTGCCTTCGATGTCGCTTCCTTCGATTTGAATATCGATGGGCGCCGGCAGACCAAAGTTCAAAACCTGAGTGACGATGTCCGCGGGTACGAAGTAGAACGTCGTCCCCGGGTATTCACGAGGCAGTGTCTCCCGCAGGCGCTCCATATAGTCGGCCGTGGAGTGGTGACCTTGTTTAAGAGACAGCAGAATATCGGCGTCGCCGGCTCCAATGAGGCCCGATGTGCTGTGCATGAAATTGATAGTGCTGTAGGGTAGTCCGACGTTGTCGAGGATGTTGTCGACCTCGTGCTCAGGGATCTCGCGGCGTATTGTGCCCTCGACGAGGTCGCACAACTTCGCGGTCTCTTCGATCCGCGTGCCGCTCTTAGCGCGGAGATGGAGGATGAATTGACCGTTGTCGCTGGTCGGAAAGAAGTCCTGACCGAGCCACGGCACAAGGAGAAATACCGCGATGCAGGTCAGAAGAAAGGCGGGGACGAAGAGGACGCGACGATGGACAAGAGCGGTGAGTCGGGTGTGATAGGCCTTCCGAATGCGTTCGAATCCGCGCTCGAACGCGCGCTGGAACCGCACCAGTGGATTCCGTGACCCGGCGGGGTCGCCCTGTTTTGCTTTTAACAAATACATCGCCAGCGTGGGTACGAGCGTCCGGGAAAGGATGTAGGACGCAAGCATGGCGAACACAACAGCCTCGGCAAGAGGCACGAAGAGATATCGTGCTACGCCGCTCAAAAAGAACATGGGCAGGAACACGATGCAGGTGCAAAGCGTGGACACCAGGGCGGGAACGGCGATCTGCGCTGCACCCTCGAGGATGGCGTCGCGCTGGGCGTGCCCTTCTTCGAAATACCGCTCGATGTTTTCGATCGTAACCGTGGCGTCGTCCACAAGAATTCCGACGGCGAGGGCCAAGCCCCCGAGCGTCATGATGTTGATGGTTTCTCCGAGAAAGCTGAGGATCATGACGGATGTCAGGATGGATAGCGGAATGGAGACAGCAATGATCAAGGTACTGCGCCAGTTTCCCAGGAACAGCAGTATCATCAACCCCGTGAGACACGCGGCGATTACGGCCTCACGGAGCACACCGTTGATGGAACCTCGGACGAAGATGGACTGATCGGCCAGCGGCAAAATCTTCAGTTCCGCGGGCAGGGTCTGCGCGACACGGGGAAGCAGGCCGCGAATGCCCCTCACGACGTCGAGTGTGGAGGCGTTGCCGGCCTTGAGGACGGACACTAGAGCGCCGCGACGACCGTCCTGGCGCACGATGTTGGTCTGTGGCGCAAAAGCGTCGCGCACATTGGCCACATCACGAAGATAGATCGTGGAATTCCCGACGACCTTGATTGGGAGATCGTTCAGTTCGGGGACCGTTCTCGTGCTGGTGTTCAGCCGGACGTCGTATTCGAACGGGCCCATTTTTGCCGTTCCAGAAGGCAAAATAAAATTCTGCTGCTGCACAGCGTTGAGAACATCTTGTGGCGACAACCCTTTCGACTGCACCAAGCCGGGATTCAGATCGACCATGACTTGACGTTGTTTGCCGCCATAAAGGAAAGGAATTACGGCCCCAGGCACCGTCACCAGTTGGGGCCTGAGGAAATTCTGTCCGAAGTCGTTCAGTTGCTGCTCCGAGAGTCCATTTCCGGAAAGGCCCAACTGCAGAATGGGCACACTCGATGCGCTGTAGTTGATGATCAACGGAGGCAGCGTCCCGGGCGGCAGGAACCGCAGGATGGTTTGGGATCCGGCCGTGACCTGGGCATTCGCGGTGTCTAAACTCGCGCCGTGTTGCAGGTAGACCTTGACGATGGCTTGACCATTTACCGTGGTCGATTCGATGTGTTCGATATTGTCGACGACGGTCGTTAGCAGTCGCTCATATGTGTTGGTGAGCCGGCCTTCTAATTCCTCCGGGTTCATGC
>Ga0210406_10003672_pt1 | contig 16689 bp, 10 predicted proteins | sample IncBWC30MmetaG_FD_155454 | JGI IMG/M metagenome (GOLD analysis project Ga0210406, IMG submission 155454) | Forest soil microbial communities from Barre Woods Harvard Forest LTER site, Petersham, Massachusetts, United States - Inc-BW-C-30-M | ecosystem: Environmental > Terrestrial > Soil >... | reverse complement strand
GACGACGCGTACGCTCAGGCAGCCACCGTGTCGATCAGCGCCAACGTGGGCGGACGCGTCAGCGAGATCGAGGTGAGAGACAATGAGTTCGTCCAACGCGGCGCGACGCTATTTAAATTGGATGACGCACCGTTCCGCATCGCCGTCAGCGACGCGGCGGCGCACCTGGCCGACACGCGGCTGCAAATCGAGTCGCTCAAGGCGACGTATCGGCAGCGGCTGGTCGAGCTACGCGCTGCGCGAGATACCCAGAGGTACGCGCAGCAGCAATTCGATCGGCAGACCCGGCTCCTCGCGTCCGGGATCGCGTCGCAGGCGCAGTTCGATCAGGCTGCCCACGGGCTCGATGCGGCGCGGCAACAAGTCGCCGACGTTCAGCAGCAGATCGGCGTGGCACTCGCCAACTTAGGACGTGACCCAAACATTGCACCCGAACGGCATCCTCTGGTCGCGCAGGCGCAAGCCGCACTTGATCGTGCACAGCTCAACTTGTCCTACACGGTGATCAGCGCCCCGACCGATGGCGTCGTGGCCAAAGTGGAGCAGCTGCAAGTCGGGGACACCATTGCAGCGTCCGCACCGGTGTTCGCCTTGGTGTCGACTCGCGATGTCTGGATCGAGGCGAACTTCAAGGAGGTTCAGCTCGCCCGCATGCGCCCGGGCCAGACAGCGACCGTCGAGATCGATCGATACCCGGGCAGGCGATTCTCAGCAGAAGTCACGAGCGTGAGCCCGAGCACCGGTTCGCAGTTTTCCCTGCTGCCTCCGGAGAACGCGACCGGCAACTGGGTTAAGGTCGTCCAGCGGGTGCCCGTGCGCCTTCAGCTGACCCACGTCGATACCGGGTTTCTATTGCAGGCGGGACTGAGTGCCAATGTGACCGTGGACACGCACTCGCACGACCCCAAGCTCGCCGCCGCGACTGGCCCCACCTCCGCAGGCGCGGTGTCGCGTTGAGCAGCGCCGCTCCGCAGACTGCCGAGTTCGATGCGCCGCGCCGGGCGCTCATCACGGTCTCGGTCATGCTGGCGTCGATCATGTCGTCGCTCGACACCACGATCGCCAACGTCGCTCTGCCGCGCATTCAAGGCTCGGTCTCTGCAACCCAGGATCAGATGGCGTGGGTCCTGACCTCGTACATCGTCGCAGCCGCGATCATGACGCCGTTGAGCGGGTGGCTCGCCGGTCAAATCGGCCGCACGCGAGTGTTCCTGTATTCGGTCGCGGGCTTCACGGTGGCGTCCATGCTCTGCGGCGTCGCGCAATCCCTGCCTCAGATCGTCTTGGCGCGGCTGGTGCAAGGACTGTGCGGAGCCGCGTTGGTCCCGTTGTCGCAGGCGGTGCTGCTCGACATCAACCCGCCGGCGCGTCATGCCCGCGCGATGGCCGTGTGGGTGATGGGCGTGACCTTGGGTCCCATCATTGGTCCCGCTCTCGGCGGCTGGTTGACCGAGAACTACAATTGGCGCTGGGTGTTCTATATCAACGTGCCCTTCGGGATCCTCGCATTCCTCGGCATCTTGAGTTTTCTTCCCGAGGCGACGACCCGCAAGTCGCGTTTCGACTTCTTCGGCTTCACGGCGTTGAGCGTAGGCGTAGCCGCGTTTCAGGTCATGCTGGATCGCGGCCAATTGAAGGATTGGTTCAGCTCGACGGAGATCTGGATCGAAGCCACCGTGGCGGCGGGGGCCTTCTATTTGTTCGTTATTCACATGCTAACGACGACCGAGCAGCGTTTCGTGAGCCCGGCGCTCTTCAAGGACCGGAATTTCCTCACCGGCAACGTATTCATTTTCATCGTCGGGATGGTCCTATTCGCCACGCTGGCACTGTTGCCGCCGTTATTGCAGGACCTGCTCAACTACCCGGTCGTGACCACCGGTATGGTGACGGCACCGCGCGGGGTCGGTACCCTGGTCGCGATGTTCATCGTCGGGCGGATGATGGGCAAGGTCGACACCCGCTTGATCATCGGCGCCGGCTTTGCGTTGACCGCTGTCTCCTCGTGGCAGATGACTGGATTCGATCTGCAGATGGACTCGGCCATGGTCGTGTGGTCCGGTCTTTCGCAGGGATTGGGGACCGGTTTCGTCTACGTGCCGCTCGCGGCTGCCACTTTCGCGACGCTGACGCCGGCACTGCGTAACGAAGGCACGGCGATCTTCAGTCTCACCCGGAACCTCGGCAGCAGCATCGGCATTTCTGTGGTGAACACGCTGTTGACGCGCAATACGCAGATCATGCACGCGACACTCGGCGAGCATGTGACCCGCTACAGCCCCGTTTTACGCGCGCAGCTGGGAGACGGTCCACCGAGCTTGCGCACCCTGATGGGATTGAACGCAACCGTCACGGAGCAGGCGTCCATGATCGCCTACAACAACGATTTCAAATTGATGATGGTGTTGAGTCTGGCCGCGATCCCACTGGTCTTCCTGCTGCGCAAGGCCAGGGGCAGTGCTGAGCCGGTCCACATCGAGTGATGACGATGCAGGGTGTTGCCGCTGTATTGAGGTGCTTCCGCAGGATTTGTGCACCGAGGGCGCGGGCGATCGTGCCGGCGTGCGTCTTAGTCTTAGGGTTCGGCGGGTGCGCCGCGGGCCCGAACTTCACCCGGCCCACCGCTCCGTCGGCGGCGCGATATACGGCCGACACCCTGCGCGGCGAAGCAGGGTCGGCGAACGACACGGCGCAACGTCTCGCTCTTGGCCAAGAGATAGAGGGTGATTGGTGGACTCTGTTTCGTTCCGATGCCATCGATCAGCTCGTCAAACAGGCGGTAGAACACAACCGCAGCCTACTGGCGTCAAAGGCGACGCTCGCACAGGCCCAGGAACTCGCTCTGGCGCAAGCGGGCTTACGTTACCCACGAGTGGACCTCACCGCCGGTGTCGGACGTCAGCAGTACGGGAATGAGTTTCTGGGCGGATTTAGAATACCACCCTTTACGTACTTCGCCGTCGGGCCCACGGTCAGCTACACGCTCGACTATACCGGGGGCGTCGCGCGCGGCGTGGAGCAGCAGTACGCGCTGGCTGAGGTCGAACGGCACCAGCTTGATGCGGCGTATCTGACCGTCACCGGCCAGGCAGTCATGCAAACGCTGGCGATCGCCTCGGCCCGCGCCCAGATCGCGACCGTTGAAACCATTCTCGTGCAGGACCGGGATAACCTGCGGCTCGTGCAAACCGCGTTCGACAATGGATCGGTGGCACGCGAAGATGTCGTGAGCGCGCAGAGTCAGATTGCCAACGACATGACCTTGCTGCCCTCACTGCGCCAGGACCTTGCAAGGGCGCGCCATGCGCTGTCGGTGGTGCTCGGCCGAGTACCGGCCAGTGAGCTTCCGCCCGATGTCGATTTGGCTCAAATCACGCTGCCGCTCGAGGTGCCGGTGAGTTTGCCCTCAGAGCTTGCCCATCGCCGGCCCGACATTCTCGCCGCGGAGGCGCGACTGCATGCGGCGACCAGCGCCGTGGGGGTCGCGCAATCGAACCTGTATCCAAAGATACAGCTGAGCGCGTCGGTGGGACAGCAATCACTCAAAGCAGACCAGCTATTCGACCGGTCGAGCAATGCATGGAGCATCATCTCGGGATTGACGGCACCGATTTTCGACGGCGGCACGCTGCGCGCAGAGAAGCGCGCGGCGGTGGATGCCATGCACGCGAGCGCCGCCAGCTATGAGCAGACAGTGCTCGAAGCGTTTGCGCAAGTGGCCGACCTGCTCGAGGCGCTGGATCACGACGCTGAGCAACTCGACGCACAAGCTCAGGCACAACAGGCCGCGCAGAGCAGCCTCGACCTTGCGCGGGCGAGCTACAGCGAAGGCAACGCAGGCGTCCTCCTGGTCTTGGACGCCGAGCGCTCGTACCAGCAGGCGCGCCTCGGATATGTCAGGGCGGTAGTGCAGCGCTATATGGATACCGTGCAACTCTTCCTGGCACTGGGCGGCACGAGCCCGAGCGCGCCTGCGGCGGTCGCGTCGAGTCGACCAGACGCCTCATACCGATGAGCACGCGGTTGCAACCGTCTTGCGACCCTCGGACAGTTGCCCTGATCGAGGGTCCGGGCAATGCGCCCGACCTTGCTGGGCGATTTGAAAACGCGTTGTACAACATCACGAGAAGTTGGCGGTATGCGGTGGACCGCCGCCTCAAATATTTGGGCATTAACATGGCCGGTTGGATGACGATTGCAGCGGCATCGCAAGTTCGCTCTCCGTTGTCTCAGTCCGAGCTTGCCGACATGCTTTCGGTGTCGGGCGCGTCCATGGTGCGCGTGATCGATCGTTTGGTTAAGGACGGTCTTGTCATACGCGAGCCATCCATATCCGACAGGAGGGTGAAACGTATCGTGATCACCGACGCCGGCCATCGTCTCTGCGCGGTATTGAAGGACGAGGCCGCGGCCGTTCGTCAAGAACTGCTGGCGAGCATGGAATTTGAAAAACTCGCGCACCTGACGAAATTACTCGAGCAGTTGCAATGTATATTGGAACCGCGCCGCGATGATGCGCGGTTTGACGAAAAGCGTTGCGATTGTTGATTGCGCACTGTCGATTGGAGCAGATACATGCTAGACGGCGTTTCACTGGATCAACTGCGCACTTTCATAGCGGCCGCGGACGAAGGCAGCTTCTCTGCGGCCGGCCGCCGCTTACGGCGTGCTCAGTCTGTGGTGAGCCAGATTCTGGCGAATCTGGAAGGGCAACTTGGCGTGAAGCTCTTCGATCGCAGCGCTCGTTTCCCAGTGCTGACGAATCAAGGTCGAGCACTTCTAGCCAACGCACGTACAGTGGCGGGCGATGTCGACCTCTTCAAGGCCCGGGCGAAAAGATTGGCAGGCGGGCTCGAACCGGAATTGAGCGTGGCCGTCGATGTGATGTTTCCACTGGCGCCGTTCACTTCGACCGTGGCCGCTTTCCAAAAGGAATTCCCGGCAACTCTGCTGAAATTCGACATTGAGTCGAGCGCCGTGGTCGAGCCTGTGCTCGACGGCCGCTGCGCCATCGGTGTTTGGGGTATAGGCCCTTGGTCGATCGTGCCCCCGCAGCTTACCCACCAACGGCTGTTGACCGTCCGGACGTCCATGGTTGCATCGCCGCAGCATCCGCTGACGCGATATGGCGCGACGGTTCCGACAGCCGTCTTCGCCGATCACATCCAACTGGTTCACGGCGACCTTGCGAATTTGTCGCGAGGCGCATTCGGCGTGTTGTCGCCGAGAGTGTGGCGACTTTCCCATCTCGGGGCCAAGCTTGCCTTCCTACGTGCCGGGCTCGGGTTTGGCATTATGCCGCTGCATTTGGTCGAGGCGGACCTCGCCAGCGGCGCGCTCGTGCAGATCGCTACGGAGGATGCGCAACCCGGAGGCCACACGATAACGATGTCGGCCACCTATCGAACCGACAGCCCGCCGGGCCCGGCGGCGCGTTGGTTCATCGAGCACCTCAAACAAGAAGACGTGCAGCCGCCGCAGCTGAAGGCGTCTCGGCCCGCGGCTACGATCAGTGCGCCCTCCGCGCGTCGTCGATCGCCCATCCGTTCGCTCGTGTCGAGAGAACGGGGTCGCTGACGGCGCAAATCGCCTCAAGCGCTACCTACACATTGTCTCGCGCACCGAGCGAGGATTGCCGTCAATGGCTAGGCACCAATTTCCTTGGGAGCGAACGACTTTTAGACGCTTGCCGGCGCTTCGCAGCCGACGCCCTCGAGGCAGAGGATCGGGCCGCCATCTCTTTTGACTGTCGTACGTCTTCTTGTTTGAGGTGCTCGATGAACCAACGTCCTGCGGGGCCCGGCGGACTGTCAGTTCGATAGATCGCCGACATGGTTACCATGTGGCCTCCGGGCGGTGCACCTTCCGTTACTATCTCAACGAGTGCGCCGCTGGCGAGGTCCGCCTCGACCAAATGCAGCGGCATTCCGCCAAACCCGAGACCTGCACGCAGGAAGGCGAGTTTGGCCCCGAGATGGGAAAGGCGCCAAGTCCTCGCATACGGTCTCCACACCAGCGTTCGAGAGAGATCCGCAGGATCGATGTGTGTGAGATGGACGTACTCGTCGAGAACGGTCGTCGGAATCGGCCCGCGGCGGGCCGTCAGCGGGTGCGTTGACGAAACGACTATGGGTATCCTCACCGTGAGCAGCCTTTCGTGGGTGAGTTGCGGCGACGCGGCCGACCATGACCCAACGACGCCGAGCGCGCAGTGCCTGTCGAGTACGGGATCGACGACGGCGCTCGACTCGACGTCAAACCTGAGCAGGGTCGCGGGAAATTCATCCTGAAAGGCGGTGACAACACGGGTGAACGCCACTTCCGGGAACATGACGTCGACGGCCACGCTCAGTTCCGGTTCGAGGCCACCGGCCAAGCTCTTCGCCTGCGCCCTGAAGGCGGCCACGTCGCCGGCTACTTTCCGTGCGTCGGCGAGCAGTGCTCGACCCTGATCGGTCAGCACCGGAAAGCGAGCGCTGCGATCGAACAGCTTCACTCCGAGTTGTCCCTCCAGATTCGCCAGGGTCTGGCTGACCACGGACTGCGCGCGACTCAGGCGGCGGCCCGCTGCCGAGAAACTTCCTTCATCCGCCGCAACGATGAAAATGCGGAGTTGATCGAGTGAAACGCCGTCCAGCATACATCTGCTCCACCGATACGTCGTATCGAATGATATAGGCTACCAAGTTAGATGCCTCAGCACTACTCTTTCCCAATGCAACATGAGGTGCACGGTGGGGCGGACGCTTTGAGTGTTTCTCATGGCTAACTCAATCGCTCACGGCGTCCGCTCGACCGCCGATCAGATCCTTGCGGGTATCGACCTCACGAGACAATGCATCTTAGTCACGGGATGCAATAGCGGAATCGGATTCGAGACGATGAATGCGCTGGCCGCAAATGGCGCCCACGTTATTGGGCTCGCAAGATCGTGGGCCCGCGCAAAGGACGCGTGCGCCAAGGTTGGCCCACGCACAATTCCCATCGCGTGCGACCTAGCCGATCTTGATTCGGTTGCCGCGGCGGCCAGGGCGATAAGGGACCTTCGGGTTCCATTGGATGCGATCATTACCAATGCGGGGATTGGCAACCCATCGACACTGCAAACTCGATATGGAATCGAACTGCAGTTTCTGGTGAACCACATCGGCCACTTTTCCCTGGTGAATCAGCTAACGGATCTTGTGCGCGACGGCACCGGACGCATCGTCATGGTAAGCAGCAGCGCGAGCGTCATGCACGCCCCTCCGGTAGGAATCATGTTCGACAATCTTGACGGTAATCGATTTTACGATCCAATGACATTTTACGGTCAATCCAAATTCGCGGTCGCCCTGTATGCCAAGGAACTGTCGCGTCGATTGCGCGGCCGTGGCATTGCCGTCAATTCGTTGCATCCCGGTGCCACGAGGGGCACGGGTTTGCGCAAGAACGCAGGGCTTCTCTTGCGTGTTGTGCTATCGCCCCTGCAGCTGTTCATGAAATCGGCAAGCCAGGGAGCGGCCACGCAGACGTTGCTCGCAGCAAGTCCTCTGGTCGCCGGCATCACCGGTGAATACTGGTCGGACTGCCGAATTGCGGAAGGGAATCCACTGCTGACTGACAGCAACCTCGCAAAGCGCCTCTGGAAGGTCTCTGCGCGCATTGTTGCCGCAAACAACCTATCCCCATCGAAATCTGCGATGGGGGTTGCACGAATGCGCAGGACGTCAAAAGTAGCCGCCATCAAGTAAAGCAATTTTCTGAATCGAAGCATCGAATGACGCTTTACGCGATGCGAGCGAGTCTTGATTTGGCGTTATTTCGCAATCAATACCACTGCATCAAAGTGAGATCCAGGCAATGAGAGGAACGGCGTGAACGGCTCGGAAATTGTATTGCGGTTACGGAGGGCTCTCCTATTCAGTCTCTTTGGTTCACTCCTATGCGCCGGATGCACCCAGAAGAAATCGTCGCCACCGGACCCCCCGCGGGTACAAGTCGCGCGGGTGGTCGAAAAGGATGTGAGCATCTATGGCGAGTGGGTGGCGACGCTGGACGGATATGTGAATGCACAAATCCAACCGCAAGTCACTGGCTATTTGATCAAGCAGGATTATCGGGAAGGTTCCCTCGTCCACAAAGACGACGTGCTCTTTGAGATCGATCCTCGTCCGTTTCAGGCCGCGCTGGATCAGGCGAAAGCGCAGCTCGCACAGGCAGAGGCACAGTTAGGCAACGCCACGCTCAACGTCAAACGCGACATCCCGGAAGCCGAAGCGAATGCCATTCCGCGAAGTCAACTGGAAAACGACACGCAAATGCAATTGGCCGCGAAAGCGACCGTAGAGGCCGACCGTGCGGCTGTCGAACAGGCGGCCCTGAATTTGAGTTTCACCAAGGTCCGCTCACTCATCAGCGGAATCGCCGGTATTACGCAGGTTCAGGTCGGTAACCTCGTCACGCCATCGGCCGTGCTCACGGGAGTCTCGCAGGTCGATCCCATCAAGACTTACTTTCCAGTCAGCGGAGAAGACTACTTGCGGATTGCCGATAAGATTCACCCTGAGACCGTGAACCTGCTCTCCAGCGCCTCGCCCATCCCGCTGCAGCTGATACTCTCGAACGGCAGCGCTTACGCTCACAGCGGCAGCGTTCTTTTCGCTGATCGGCAAGTCGATCAACAGACCGGAACGATCAGAATAGCTGGGGCATTCGCGAACCCCGGCAACATCCTGCGCCCCGGGCAATACGCCAAAGTGCGCGCCGTCACGCAGATCCTCAAGAACGCATTGCTGGTACCGCAGCGCGCCGTATCGCAACTGCAAGGATCAGCTCAAGTCGCGGTGGTGGGGCCTGATAACAAGATCACCATTCGCGCCGTTCAAACCGGCGAGCGCGTCGACACGATGTGGGTCATTAGCAGCGGCCTGGTGGCTGGCGATCGGGTCGTCGCGGAAGGCACTCAAAAGGTGAAAGACGGCAGCACCGTGACACCCGTTCCGTTCAATACTCTGTCCGCCGGAAACTAGAGAATGTCCAAGTTTTTCATCAATCGTCCGATCGTCGCCATGGTGATTGCCATCCTGACGGTCATCGTCGGCGCCATCACGATTCTGGGGCTGCCCATCTCGCAATTTCCCAATATCGTTCCCCCCGAAACGAAACTTCAAGCCACCTTCGTCGGTGCTGATGCGGAGACCCTCGCGCAATCGGTTGCCACGCCCATCGAGGAACAGATGAGCGGCGTGGATAACATGAACTACATGTGGTCGGTGAATGCGACGGCTAATGGCCAGACGACCATGATCGTGGATTTCGGCGTACAAACGGATCCCAATACAGACCTCATTCTGACCCAGGTGCGGGAGACCCAGGCGGCGTCCCAACTACCGTCGAGCGTAACGCAGTACGGCGTTACCGTTCAAAAGTCGACGAGTGCACCGCTGATGATCGTGGCGCTCTATTCTCCCCACGGCACGTACGATGCGAAATTCCTCGCCAACTATGAATACATCAACATCAATGATCCCGTCACCCGAGTCCCGGGAATTGCCAGCGTGCAGGTGTTCGGCGCCGGGCAGTACGCCATGCGCATGTGGCTCAAACCGGATGCGCTCACCAAGCTCGGCATTACGGTATCCGACGTCGTCAATGCGGTTCAATCACAAAACACCGTCAACCCCACCGGACAAATGGGTGGCGAACCGGCGCCCAAAGGCCAGGAGTTCACCTATTCGGTGCGCGCGCAGGGCCGTCTGACGACGCCGGAACAATTCGGCGACATCATCGTGCGCGAGAATCCCGGCGGCGGAGCCGTTCGGGTGAGGGACGTGGCGCGTATCGAACTCGGCGCGCAGACCTACACATTGGCGGGTCGCTTGAATGGGAAGCCCGCAGCAGCCCTGGCGATCTATCAGCTGCCCGGTTCCAATGCCGTCAACGACTCCAAAACGGTCCAAGCGCTGATGGCGCAGCTAAAGAAGAGCTTTCCGCCGGACATCGACTACGCCATCGCCCTGGACCAGACGAAAGCCGTCACCGAGGGTATGCGGGAAATCGTGTTGACGCTTGGCATCGCGCTGGTGCTCGTGATCATCGTGGTCTATCTTTTCCTCCAGGGCTGGCGTGCCACGCTGATACCGCTGCTCGCCGTTCCCGTGTCGCTGGTGGGCACGTTCGCATTTTTCCCGCTGTTCGGCTTCTCCATCAATACACTGTCGATGTTCGGCATGGTGCTGGCCATCGGCCTGGTCGTCGACGATGCGATCGTGGTGGTCGAGGCCGTCGAGCGCCATATTGAGGAAGGCATGGCGCCGAAGGACGCCGCCCTGAAAGCCATGCAGGAGATTTCAGGGCCCGTCATCGGCATTGCTCTGGTGCTCTCCGCGGTATTCATACCCACGGCCTTCATACCGGGCATTACGGGACGGTTGTACCAGCAGTTCGCGGTCACCATCGCTATTTCCGTGATCATCTCGGCATTCAACGCACTCAGTCTGAGTCCGGCTCTTGCGGCGCTGCTGCTTCGACCCAAGAAAGCCAACGCAGGAGCGCTGCGAAATTTCTTCGACTCGTTCAATCGCGTATTTGGGCGCGCCACCGACGGTTACGTCAGCGTTAGCCGGACCCTGATTCGCAAAAGCGGACTGGCAGTGGCCGCCCTGCTGCTGTTCGGAGTGGTAGCCGTCTTTTTTGGCGCGAAGTTGCCGTCCGGTTTCCTGCCAGACGAGGATCAGGGATATGTCTATATCAATCTTCAGCTTCCGAATTCCGCTTCGTTGGAGCGCACGGAGCAAGCTGCGCGCGAGATAGAAAATATCCTCGCCAAGACGCCTGGCGTTCAATACACGACCAGCGTCATTGGCTTCAGCCTGCTCAGTTACATTCAGACCAGCTACAACGCATTCTTTTTTGTCACCTTGAAGCCCTGGTCCGACCGCGACCAAAGCCAGCAACTCCAGGCCATCAAACAGCGCCTGAATCAGCAGCTGAGCAAGCTTCCGCAGGGTGCGGCCATCAGCTTTTCGCCTCCGGCCATTCCCGGTGTCGGCACTTCGGGTGGTTTCACCTTTGTGCTCGAGGATCGGGGCGGTAATGACATTCCGTATCTGGCGGCGAACGTCGATAAGTTTTTAGCCGCTGCCCGCAAACGCCCGGAGATTGCGGGGATCAATACCTCTTTCCTGCCAAGCGTGCCGCAGCAGTTTGTCGAGGTGGATCGCGATAAAGCGCTCAAACAAGGCGTGGCGATCGCTGATGTTTACACCAGCTTGCAGGCGTTCATGGGTGGGATCTTCATCAACTACTTCAACCGGTTCGGCCGCCAGTGGCAGGTTTATGTGCAAGCCGACGACAACTTTCGAGGCGCTGTTCAAGACACCGAACAGTTCTACGTGCGCAACAACAGCGGCACAATGGTTCCGCTATCGGCGTTGACGAAATTCGAGCCGCGTTTCGGTCCTGAGTACATCATGCACTACAACGAGTACCCGTCGGCCCAGATCAACGGCAACGCCGCGGCCGGCTATAGCTCTGATCAGGCCATGGCTGCCCTCGAACAAGTGTTTGCGCAAACCATGCCCCAGGACATGGGCTATGACTACCTGGGCATGTCGTTCCAGCAGAAGCTGGCAGAGCAAGGCGTTTCGTCCACGACGATTTTTGGAATTTCCCTTCTGTTTGTTTTCTTGATTCTGGCGGCCCTCTATGAAAGCTGGGCGCTGCCTTTCAGTGTGTTATTGAGCACACCCGTGGCCGTCTTCGGCGCGTTTGGAGTGCTGCTGTTGCGGCGCCTGTTCGTCCAGGCCTTCTATCCGGCGTACATGGTCGACATGGAAAACGACGTGTACTCGCAAATCGGCTTGGTGATGCTGATCGGTCTGGCGGCGAAGAACGCGATTCTGATCGTGGAGTTCGCCAAGGACGAATATGAGAAGGGCAGGCCGCTGGTCGATGCCGCGCTCGCCGGTGCAAGGCTGCGTCTACGGCCCATCTTGATGACGTCATTCGCATTCGTATTCGGCTGCGTGCCACTCTGGTTTGCGTCGGGTGCGGGCTCGGTCGCCCGGCGAATCATGGGGACCACGGTGATCGGCGGTATGCTGGCCGCGAGCGCGATCGGCATCTTCTTCATTCCCGCAATTTTCTATTTTGTGGAGAAACTCGCGGGCGCGACGCGGCCGGACACAGCCCCCTCTGCGGTCGGCACGCCTGCCGAGAGCAATTGAAGTGAGGGCTTTCGCACTCTTGACATTCGGACTGCTACTCTCCGGGTGCATGCTCGGGCCGAATTACAAACGGCCCGCGATCGACGCACCCGGCGTCTATCGCGGCGACAGCCCATCTCCCATCGCCTCATCAGAATCGCTGGGCGATGAAAAATGGTGGGAACTTTTCGACGACCCCGCGTTGCAGCAATTGATTCGCGCAGCGTTGCGGCAGAACTACGACGTGCTAATTGCGGCAAGCCGCGTTCTTCAAGCGCAGGCGCAGCTCGGTATTACGCGTGCCAGTCAATTCCCGACAGTGAACGCAGGCGCCCAAGCGTTCAGCGAACGCAATCCCAAGATATCGAGCGCATTTCCGTCCTACGAGGCCAACGCGGGAGAGGTGGATTTGTCCGTTGTTTGGAATCTCGACTTCTGGGGAAAATACCGGCGACAGACTGAAGCGGCGCGCGCCAACTTACTCGCGTCGCAATGGGGCCAGCGGGCGGTTCTCACCTCCGTCGTCTCGAGCGTGGCAACCGCCTATTTCACCCTTCGCGAGCTCGATTTGGCGCTGGACCTGTCGAAAAGGACGCTGGCCGCGCGACAAGATTCGCTGCAGCTTACCACCGTGCTCGCCAAGAATGGCTCTGCATCGGCCCTCGATGTACGGCAATCGGAGCAGCTGGTGTATACGGCAGCAGAGACCATTCCCGATCTCGAGCGCCAGATCACACAGCAGGAGAACTCGCTGAGTATTCTGCTCGGCGACAATCCCGGTCCCGTTCCGCGGGGCCTCTCACTCACCGAACAGCCCAATCCGCCCATCATTCCGGTCGGTCTTCCTTCCGAGTTGCTGGAGCGTCGTCCGGACATCCGGGAAGCCGAAGCAGCCCTGGTGGCGGCGAACGCCGAGATTGGAGTCGCGAAGGCTGCGCTCTTTCCCAGCATCTCACTCACCGGCACGGCTGGATACGAAAGCTTTGCGTTGAACAACCTCTTTACCCACTCGCAGAGAATGTGGAACGGCGCGGGATCGCTGACCCAACCCATATTTGCCGCGGGAGCTCTGCGCTCGGGAATGCGGCTTGCCGAAGCGCAGAAACAAGAAATGTTGCTCGCCTATGGGCAAACGATCAGGAATGCCTTCCAGGAGGTTTCTAACTCCCTCGTCGCATACCAGAAGAACCGCGAGTTCCGCGAGCAGCAGGAGTTGTTGACGACGGCGGCGCGCGATACTGACCGTCTCTCGAAGTTACTTTACCGGCATGGTGGAGCGAGTTACCTCCAGGTGCTGACGAGTGAAAACAACGACTTCTCGGCGCAGCTCAATCTTGCCCAGGCACAGCTCAATGAGCGGCTCGCGCTCGTCCAGCTATACAACGCTCTTGGCGGCGGATGGGAGCAGTGACGCGGTCATCTCTCTGTGCCCAGTACGGTGTCCGTCGCTTCCTCGGAGAGATTGATCATATATCGTCATCGACGATATTTCCCATCGAGAGATATAGGCTTCTAAATTAGATGCTGACCATCTAGCCTCAGATATGCGTTCATTCCATCCCTTGGAGGATCGATGTCAGACAGCAGCGCCACACCGAAAGTAAACAGAAAGGTCTTGAGCCGGCGGAGCAATCGAGAGGCAATCTTCCCCGGGGATGCACGCGAGATGGGCGCCGCGGCGAAATACGAACTCAAGGATCCCGTCACCAGTAGGGCGGCTGAATTGAACATCGTGTCCGGCACTCTTGGACCCGACGTGCTCGATATTTCGCATCTCGCCCGAGATTTGGGGGTATTCACGTATGACCCGGGTTTCATGGCGACGGCCAGCACCAAGAGCAAAATCACCTATATCGACGGCGATGCGGGGCTGCTTTTGTACCGCGGCTATCCCGTCGAGCAGCTGGCGGAGAGCTCCAGCTATGTGGAGGTCGCTAGTCTGTTGATCAACGGCTCGTTGCCGACGAAGGCGCAGCTCGATGCATTTCGCAATTCGGTCACGCGGCACACCATGGTCAGCGAACCATTGCTGCGATTTTTTCAGGGATTCCATCACGACGCACATCCCATGGCCATGGTTTCTGCGGTGGTCGCCTCGATGGCCGCCTTTTATCACGACACGACCGACATCAACGACCCGCGTCACCGCGAAATTTTCGCGCATCGCATCATTGCCAAACTTCCCACGATCGCCGCTGCGGCCTACAAACATACGCTCGGTCAACCTTTCATCTACCCGCGCAATGATTTGAGGTATTGCGCCAATATACTCAACATGTTTTTCGCGGTCCCCTGCGAGGCGTACTCGATCGATCCGGTTGCCGTGGAAGCGCTGGATCTATTGTTCATTCTGCATGCCGACCATGAGCAAAATGCCAGCACGTCGACGGTGCGCCTGGCGGGAAGTACCGGTGTCAATCCCTATGCGGCGATCTCCGCAGGGATTTCTGCACTTTGGGGTCCCGCGCATGGCGGAGCTAACGAAGCCGTACTTGATATGCTGGACGGCATTGGATCGGCGGCCAACATTGGCCAATTCCTGGCGCGCGTGAAGGATAAATCGGACAACGTACGGTTGATGGGCTTCGGCCATCGTGTTTATAAAAACGTCGATCCGCGCGCCAAGATCATTCGCAGCATGTGCTATCGCGTGCTTGAAAGCCTGGGTAAGGGCAATAGCCCGCTGTTCGAGCTTGCGCTGAAGCTCGAGGAAGTCGCTCTCAAGGATGACTACTTCGTGTCACGAAGGTTGTATCCGAATGTCGATTTCTACTCAGGCATCATCTACAGCGCCCTCGGAATTCCACGTTCCATGTTTACGGTCATGTTCGCGATTGCGCGCACCGCCGGCTGGGTTGCCCATTGGCAGGAGATGGTCTCCGATCCGCACATGAGAATCGGCCGGCCGCGCCAGCTGTACACCGGACCCACCAAAAGAGACTACCAGGCGATAGACAAGCGCGTGGCGTGAGGAGAGATGACCGCGTCGGCTGCTCCCATCCACCGCCAAGAGCGTTGTATAGCTGGACGAGCGCGAGCCGCTCATTGAGCTGTGCCTGCGCAAGAACGAGCTCGGCCGAGAAGTCAGTATCCATGTTTCGTGATCAAAAATGGACTGCAAATTCCGCCGAGAGACAGCGCATGGCGGACGACAGAACCGCCAAGGAAAACTGGCGGCATTGGGGTCCGTACGTGTCCGAACGGCAATGGGGCACGGTTCGCGAGGATTATTCGCCGGGCGGCGATGCGTGGGAGTATTTTCCCCACGACCACGCTCGGAGTCGCGCGTATCGGTGGGGAGAAGACGGCATCGCCGGTTTCAGCGACGACTGTCAGTATCTCTGTCTCTCGCTGGCGTTGTGGAACGGACGCGACCCGATTCTGAAGGAGCGCCTCTACGGCCTCACGAATTCCGAGGGTAATCATGGGGAGGACGTGAAGGAACTGTATTATTACCTCGACGCCACGCCGAGCCATTCCTACTTGAAGATGCTGTACAAGTATCCGCAGGGGGAATTTCCCTACCAACGGCTCATTGACGAGTCCCGGCGGCGCGGCGCGGATCAGCCGGAATTTGAACTGCTCGACACCGGTTTGTTTGATGAGGACCGGTATTTCGATGTCTTTGTGGAATATGCCAAAGCGACGCCGGATGACATTCTGATGCTGGTGACCGTGCACAATCGCGGGCCGGAAACGGCAAAGCTCACGTTGCTGCCGCAACTGTGTTTCCGCAACACGTGGTCGTGGCGGCAGAACGGACACACCCACAGGTTATCGGCGGACAGCGGCGGGGTCAAAATCGAACATGACGTACTGGGCCCATACCGCCTCGACTGCGACGGGAAGCCGGCGCTGCTTTTTTGCCAGAACGACAGCAATCCACGCCGGCACTACGGCCAGCCGGATGCGAAGGGCTTTTTCAAGGACGCCTTCCATGAATACCTGATCGCCGGGAACAAAGCAGCGGTAAATCCCGCCAATTCGGGCACGAAGGCGGGCGTGCTCTATGATCTGAGCGTGCCCGCGGGGCAACCGGTCACGGTGCGGCTGCGGATGGCGAAATCAGATTCAGGATCGAAGGGCAAGCCGTGGGCGGATTTCGATGCGGTGCTCGCGCAGCGGCGAATCGAGGCGGATGCGTTCTACGCCGACCTCCAACAGACCCTCGACGACGCCGATGCACGACTGGTGCAACGCCAGGCGTTTGCAGGGATGATCTGGAGCAAACAATTCTTTCTCTACGATGTGCAAACCTGGCTGGAAGGCGACTCGACCCAGCCACCGCCGCCGCCGGAGCGCAAGCACCGACGCAATCATGACTGGACTCACCTGAACAGCGCAGAAGTGCTGTCGATGCCGGACAAGTGGGAATATCCGTGGTTTGCGGCGTGGGACCTGGGGTTTCACTGCCTGGCGCTCGCGGAAATAGACGTGGAATTCGCCAAGGGTCAGCTCGTCACGTTGATGCGCGAATGGTTCATGCATTCGAACGGTCAGT
>Ga0210406_10003671_pt1 | contig 16691 bp, 8 predicted proteins | sample IncBWC30MmetaG_FD_155454 | JGI IMG/M metagenome (GOLD analysis project Ga0210406, IMG submission 155454) | Forest soil microbial communities from Barre Woods Harvard Forest LTER site, Petersham, Massachusetts, United States - Inc-BW-C-30-M | ecosystem: Environmental > Terrestrial > Soil >... | reverse complement strand
ATTTTAGCCCGATCCTCCGGTGCTGGCTCGTGGGTGACTGACATGCCGTTTACTGGCGCCATCTCGTTAACTCCGGCGGCTTGGCAAACTTGCGAGAAATCCCACACCCTGGGCGCGAGCGCGGGAAATCAGTACTTTTTACCTGTCTCGCAAGTCTAAGGACCACAAGTCCTCGGGAAGAGAGGCGACACGTTTTTCCCTGAACGGTATCTATGTTCCCGGAATTGCCATTTGCGCCATTTCTTGTCCATAACTGATCCAGACGCGGAGCACAGAAAAGAGCTGATCCAGATCGACTGGTTTGGTAATGTAATCGGACGCGCCGGCGTCGATACATTTCGCGCGATCTCCCTTCATAGCTTTAGCCGTCAACGCAATAATTGGAACAGACTGAAAATTGGGCAATTGCCGGATCGCTCGCATGGTTTCGTAGCCATCCATTCCCGGCATCATGATATCCATGAGCACGAGATCGACGTTTGGCGTTTTCTTCAAAACCTCGATTCCTGCGCGGCCATTTTCTGCGTGCACAACCTGGAGATGGTGATCTTCCAGGAGGCTGGTGAGGGCGAATATGTTGCGGACGTCATCGTCCACAACCAGGATCTTTTTGCCTTCCAGCGCGCTATCGGTCTCTCGTAATCGTTCGAGAATCCGGCGCTGTTCCGGCCTGAGATCGGCTTCGGCGCGGTGGAGCAGAAAGACCGAATCATCCAGGAGGCGCTCCAGGGAATGTGCGGGTTTCACAATGCTACCTCGCATGAGTCGCGCAAGTTCGGCCTCTTCTGCCGAGGTCATTCCGTTTGTCACCAAGATAATGGGCGGCACGTACGGGCGTTTGGCCGCCTGGACCTCATCGATAAACCGCAACGGGCTGAAGCCATCGACCTGCTGGTGAATCACGATGCCGTCAAGATCTTGTTCCTTCACCGCCGCCAGCGCTTCGCTACCAGTACCAACACTGACGATGTCCAGGTCCGGGGCATCCAGCGATTGGGTAATGGCATTCCGGGTGGCCTCATCGCCGCACACAACCAGTAATTTCTTCACTTGTTTGTGAGTGGACTCCTCGATCGTGGCGAAAGCGTCTACAAGCGATTCATCGCCTACCGACTTCTCGAGGTAGGTCATAGCGCCCAGCGCAAGTCCGCGCCGGCGATTGTCGTCCCCGGAAATAACGTGAACCGGAATGTGGCGGGTTGCCGGGTCGTGTTTGAGGCGGTCTAGTATCGTCCAACCCGCCATGTCCGGAAGATTGATATCCAATGTGATCGCGCCTGGCTTGAATTCACGGGCCAGGGCTAATGCGGTGCTGCCTCTTAGGGCTACGAGCGCCTTGAGGCCGCGATCATGGGCCATGTCGACCAGAATACGCGCAAAAGTAATATCATCTTCCACAATCAGCAGAGCCGAATCGCCCGGCCCGATCAGGCTGCGGTCATCGTCGATGACGAGGTCCTCGACCAGCTCCTGGTCATTCAGCTTGGGCGCCGTCAGAACCATGTCAACCGCGTTTTCCGGATGTGCCGCAGCCTGCTCCAGCAGAACCGGAGTGGACATCAGAGCTTCGCTCTTGGGCGGTTGCGCCAAGGTGACATATGTTTGCGGCAGATACAACGTAAATGTGCTGCCGACGCCGGGTGTACTTTTCAGGTGGATCTCGCCTCCTAACAGGCGTGCCAGCTCGCGGCTGATCGACAGGCCCAATCCGGTGCCTCCGTATTTCCGGCTCGTCGTACCATCAGCCTGTTGGAAAGCTTCGAAAATTATCCGCTGTTTGTCGGCCTGAATGCCGATGCCGGTGTCGATTACCGAAAACGCAATTACGGATTTTGCGCGAGAGAGAATCGTGTGGGCCGGGCTCCATCCCGCGGCGGCCCGGTCGATCATGAGGCGTACAGATCCCTGCTCGGTGAATTTGAGTGCATTCGAAAGCAGGTTCTTCAGCACTTGCTGAAGACGCTTGGCATCAGTGTGGATGACCTCCGACGGTAGCGAACCGCCAATATCGATCGTGAAGTCCAGGCCCTTGCCCTCCGCCACGTGGCGGAATGTCTTCGAACAGTAGTCCTGGAGTTCTGTGAAGCGAACGCCCCCTACTTCCACATCCATCTTGCCGGATTCGATCTTACTGAGGTCAAGAATATCGCTGATCAGAGCCAGGAGATCCGTTCCCGAAGTGTGAATGGTTTCGGCGAATTTCACTTGCTTAGGAGTGAGGTTTTTGTCTGAGTTCTCAGACAACATTCTGGCGAGAATGAGGAGGTTATTGAGCGGTGTCCGAAGTTCATGGCTCATATTGGCCAGGAATTCGCTCTTGTATTTGGACGTGAGCGCCAGTTGTTCGGCCTTTTCCTCCAGCGCCTCCTTGGCCTGTTCGACTTCCCGGTTCTTCGTTTCCACCTCGGTCTTTTGCTCCGCGAGCAATTGCGCCTTCTCCTGTAGCTCTGCGTTGGTCGTTTGCAATTGGAGTTGCTGGCTCTGGAGCTCTTCGGCGAGCGCCTGGCTTTGCTGCAACAACTGCTCTGTCCGCATGGTAGCTGCGATCGTGTTCAGCACAATTCCAATGGATTGCGTAAGCTGATCGAGGAAATTGAGGTGAATGTCACTGAACTGGGCAAAAGACGCCAGTTCGATGGCTGCCTTGACATCGCCTTCAAACAGCACCGGCAGCACGACGATACTCAGGGGAGCGGATCCGCCCAGACTGGAATTGATCCGGACATAACCGTTCGGCACATTCGTAACCAGGATACGCTCCTTCTCCTTGGCTGATTGGCCAACCAGCCCCTGTCCGACTTTGAACTGCTTGGGGACGCCGTTCGAGTCGTCGGTCGCATACCCGGCCAGCAGTTTCAGCACTGGGGTCTCTTCCACTGTTTCGGCAATATAGAACGTTCCCTGCTGGGCGCCTACCAGAGGTGTCAGCTCGGAGAGCAGTAGCTGTGAAACCGTCAGAAGGTCCCGTTGCCCCTGCATCATTCCAGTGAACTTAGCGATGTTGGTTTTGAGCCAATCCTGCTCATTGTTCTTACGCGTAGTGGCTGCAAGATTGACGATCATTTCGTTGATGTTGTCTTTCAATGCGGCCACCTCGCCCTGCGCCTGCACGGCGATAGAACGGGTTAAGTCGCCCTTGGTAACCGCTGTGGCCACTTCCGCGATGGCGCGGACCTGAGTGGTGAGGTTCGCGGCAAGCTGGTTAACGTTATCGGTCAGATCGCGCCAGATGCCGGCGGCACCCGGGACGCGCGCCTGGCCGCCCAGTTTACCCTCAATGCCGACCTCGCGCGCCACCGTAGTCACCTGATCGGCGAACGTCGCCAGGGTGTCGATCATTCCGTTGATCGTATCGGCCAACGCAGCGATCTCGCCTTTGGTTTCCAGCACGAGCTTGCGTTTCAGGTCACCGTTGGCCACCGCAGTCACAACCTTGGCGATGCCGCGGACCTGCGTGGTGAGGTTAGCGGCCATAAAGTTGACGTTGTCGGTCAGGTCCTTCCACGTGCCGGCGACACCTTTAACTTCTGCCTGGCCGCCGAGTTTGCCATCGGTGCCCACTTCGCGGGCCACACGGGTGACCTCACTGGCGAACGAATTGAGCTGGTCCACCATGGTGTTGATGGTGTTCTTCAGTTCGAGGATCTCGCCCTGGACGTCCACCGTGATCTTGCGCGAGAGGTCGCCATTGGCAACCGCGGTGGTGACATGGGCGATATTGCGGACCTGGGCGGTAAGATTGCCGGCCATCGAATTCACGCTGTCCGTCAAGTCTTTCCACGTGCCGGCGACGCCCCGCACGTCCGCTTGGCCGCCGAGTTTACCCTCGGTGCCAACCTCGCGGGCCACGCGGGTCACCTCCGAGGCGAACGAGCTGAGCTGGTCCACCATCGTGTTGATCGTATTCTTCAGCTCCAGGATCTCGCCGCGCACATCGACCGTGATCTTGCGGGACAAATCGCCGCGAGCTACCGCGGTCGTGACTTCCGCGATATTGCGTACCTGATTCGTCAGGTTACCCGCCATGGAGTTGACGCTTTCGGTCAAGTCCTTCCACGTGCCGGCAACCCCCTTCACCTCGGCCTGGCCGCCTAACTTGCCTTCTGTTCCCACCTCGCGCGCCACGCGTGTCACTTCGGAGGCGAAGGAGCTAAGCTGATCGACCATGGTGTTGATGGTGTTCTTTAGAGCGAGGATTTCCCCGCGGGCATCCACTGTGATTTTCGTGGTGAGGTCGCCGCGAGCTACGGCCGTGGTGACGCCCGCGATGTTTCGAACCTGATTGGTCAGGTTGCTGGCCATGTAATTGACGCTGTCAGTGAGATCTTTCCAGGTGCCGGCAACTCCACGAACGTCCGCCTGGCCGCCCAGTTTGCCCTCGGTGCCCACCTCACGCGCCACGCGCGTCACTTCAGAAGCAAAGCCATTGAGCTGGTCCACCATGGTGTTGATGGTATTCTTCAGCTCGAGAATCTCGCCGCGCGCGTCTACGGTAATTTTCGTCGACAGGTCGCCCTTGGCGACGCCGGTGGTCACCTGGGCGATGTTGCGTACCTGCGAGGTCAGGTTGCCGGCCATGAAGTTCACGCTCTCCGTCAAGTCTTTCCAAACGCCGCCCACGCCTTTCACTTCCGCTTGACCGCCGAGTTTGCCTTCGGTACCCACCTCACGCGCTACGCGGGTCACTTCGCCCGCGAACGCGTTCAATTGATCCACCATGGTATTAATCGTATTTTTTAGCGCCAGGATCTCGCCCCACACGTCCACCGTAATTTTGCGCGACAGGTCGCCCTTCGCCACGGCGGTGGTCACCTCGGCGATGTTGCGCACCTGGCTTGTCAGGTTGCTCGCCATGGAATTCACCGAATCGGTCAAGTCTTTCCATGTGCCGGCGACGCCGTGCACGTCGGCCTGGCCGCCCAGCTTGCCTTCTGTGCCCACTTCACGCGCCACGCGCGTAACCTCAGAGGCGAAGGAACTCAGCTGGTCCACCATGGTGTTAATCGTGTTCTTCAGCTCCAGAATTTCGCCGCGCACCTCGACTGTGATCTTGCGCGAGAGGTCGCCGGTTGCGACGGCCGTAGTCACCTCCGCAATGTTGCGGACCTGGTTGGTAAGATTGCTCGCCATGGAGTTGACGCTGTCGGTAAGATCTTTCCAGGTTCCGGCAACGCCTTTGACAACGGCTTGACCGCCGAGCTTGCCTTCCGTTCCCACCTCGCGCGCCACGCGCGTCACTTCGCTCGCGAACCCGTTGAGCTGATCGACCATGATGTTGATCGTATTCTTGAGCTCCAGGATTTCACCACGGACGTCCACGGTGATCTTACGGGATAAGTCACCGTTGGCGACAGCCGTGGTTACTTCGGCGATGTTGCGGACCTGGGCCGTAAGGTTGCCGGCCATGAAATTCACCGAATCGGTGAGATCCTTCCAGACGCCGCCCACGCCCTTCACCTGCGCTTGCCCGCCGAGTTTGCCGTCGGTGCCAACCTCTCGGGCGACGCGCGTCACCTCACTGGCGAACGAGTTGAGCTGATCCACCATCGTGTTGATGGTGTTCTTAAGCTCCAGAATCTCGCCGCGGACGTCGACTGTGATCTTGCGGGAGAGGTCGCCTTTCGCCACGGCCGTGGTGACCTCGGCGATATTGCGGACCTGGCCGGTCAAGTTGCCGGCCATGGAATTGACGGAGTCCGTGAGGTCCTTCCAGACGCCGCCGACGCCTTTCACCTGGGCCTGGCCGCCGAGTTTGCCTTCCGTGCCCACCTCGCGAGCCACGCGCGTCACTTCACTGGCGAACGAGTTGAGCTGGTCCACCATCGTGTTGATGGTGTTCTTCAGCTCCAGAATTTCGCCGCGGGCATCGACGGTGATCTTTGTCGAGAGATCTCCTTTGGCCACGGCTGTTGTAACACCGGCGATATTACGGACCTGGTTTGTGAGGTTGCCGGCCATGGAATTCACGCTTTCCGTGAGATCGCGCCATGTTCCGGCAACACCTTCCACTTCCGCTTGTCCGCCGAGTTTGCCCTCGGTCCCTACTTCTTTGGCCACGCGAGTGACTTCCGATGCGAACGAACTCAGTTGGTCCACCATCGTGTTGATGGTGTCCTTCAGCTCAAGAATCTCGCCGCGAACCGTGACAGTGATCTTCCGCGAGAGATCGCCCCTGGCGACGGCTGTGGTAACCTCCGCAATGTTTCGAACCTGCGCGGTGAGGTTCCCGGCCATGGAATTGACCGAGTCCGTGAGGTCCTTCCAGGTGCCGGCCACACCGGGCACATCGGCCTCGCCACCAAGCAGACCCTCGGTGCCGACTTCGCGCGCCACGCGGGTTACTTCGGCTGCAAACGAGCTGAGCTGGTCTACCATCGTGTTGATGGTATTTTTCAATTGCAGGATCTCGCCGCGAGCGTCAACGCTGATTCGAGTGGACAAGTCGCCCTTGGCCACAGCGGTGGTCACCTCGGCAATGTTGCGAACCTGGTTGGTAAGATTACCCGCCATGGAGTTGACTGAATCCGTCAGGTCTTTCCACACGCCGGCCACTTCGGGTACGTCCGCCTCACCTCCTAGCAAACCTTCGGTACCGACCTCACGAGCCACGCGGGTCACTTCAGCGGCAAACGAGCTGAGCTGATCGACCATGGTGTTGATCGTGTTCTTCAGTTCAAGGATTTCTCCTTTGGCATCAACCGTAATGCGGGTAGTCAGATCGCCTTTAGCTACGGCCGTGGTCACCCCGGCGATGTTGCGCACCTGATTCGTCAGGTTGCTGGCCATCGAGTTCACGCTTTCCGTGAGGTCCTTCCAGGTACCGGCGACTCCGGTGACTACCGCCTGACCGCCCAGTTTGCCCTCTGTTCCTACTTCTCTGGCGACGCGGGTCGCCTCCGAAGCGAAGGAATTCAACTGATCCACCATGGTGTTGACAACGCGTGCCGTGTGCAGAAACTCACCGCGTAGAGGCCGTCCGTCGACCTCGAGCGACATCGTTTGAGAGAGGTCCCCCTTCGCCACTGCGCCGATTACGCGCGCCACCTCCGTAGAAGGCTGGACAAGATCTCCAATCAAGCTGTTCACCGACTCGACGCAGTCTGCCCAAGCGCCGCTTGCGGGTCCAATGGACACTCGCTGGGAGATTTTTCCATCTTTGCCAACCGCCCGGCTGATTCGCTCAAACTCACTGACCATCTTTTGGTTCAACTCCAAAATGTCATTGAGGGTGTCCGCGATCTTGCCCGCAACCCCGATTTGGTCGACCGGCATTCTTACCGAGAAGTTCCCTTTCTTGAAGGCAATCAGAGTTTTAAGGAGAATATTGGCCTCAGATGTCTTCGAGCGGCTCTCGGTGCTCTGCACGGTTTTCATAGATGAACTTCCTCCTTAGGACTCAAACTCACTTAGATCTTTCTTATAGGAGTCATGTTACAAAAATCACTGCCAGTGGCACCCTCAAATGTTGCGCGAAAAAGCACCGAGGGCGGTGAACGTCATTGATATCGAGAGCGTTAGCGCCCTCGGGACTGGCACGCTGATAATCGCAGCCACAGATTGGGTTCAACCGTGCTGGAATTGGCCCTCTGCTTGCTCCTGCTAATGGCGTGGCACGCCATCTTATGACCGCCGTCGGAGTTCTTCTCGGGGTTCTCATTCTTGGGAGCTTTGGAGCATTTTTTCTGTACGTTCCAATTCTGCCGGTCGCGGCTGCCGCGACTATCATGTTAGCGTTGATCCTGATGTTTATCTTGGGCGTCCAAACCGGAGGCCGGAGGATCAGGATCCTACGACGGAAAAATGCTTCGGGATCAACGCTTGCGGAGTCCGTAGACCGCGCGGAGTAAGGCTTCACTGGCATCACGCAACCGCGCAATTCTTGCATCAACCTCCAAATTTCATCGCAACGGCGTATGTATGCGCGCCTGGCTGAATTTGCGGCAAAACCTTCGGCCTTAACCAGGTTGAATGAGGGTGAATCGCATGATCCTGATGGGTTTTCCACACGTACCGGCCAATGAACCAACCCATGGCCCCGCCGGCCACAATGTCCGAAGCGAAGTGTTTTTGTGCGGCGAATCTCGACATGCTCACGACACCTGCAAGACTACAGGCAACGATCGGTACCCATTTAGTATGTCCATACTCGTATGAAAGGATTGACGCCATTGTCCACGACTCGATGGCATGGCCCGAGGGGAAGGAGGCACCGCCCTCAAAGAACTTTCCCTTTTCAACAGGATTGTCCGGACGGTTCCTGCCGGCGATCGGCTTTAGGACTTCGACCACAATGATGCTGTCGAGCAGGGCTTCGCCGCCAAGAACCGCCGTCTCACGGGCTTTCGGGTCATCTCGGAGCACTCCGAAGGTGTAGAATCCGGCGATAAGGGGTGCGAGTGTATATGCAGTCCCAATATTCGAAAGATTGTTTCCCCAGGTGACCTGACCCTTACTGTTCTCAAGCAGTGTTGAAGTGCTGTGGTCCGTGGCGATCAGCGCCGCCGTTATAGCCGCAAAACCAATCCACCATTTTGCGTCCGAGGCATGCATGCGGAACGGGCTTGTCCATATCTCCTTCTGATCCAAGAGGATGTTCCCCACCAACTTCCGGGCAAGCGGTTTGACACGTTCCGTATCGTCGGGATAAAAAACGCGATCTCGAAAATCCATTAGCGGAGTCGGGGATTGAGCGCTTGACGAGCTGGAACCTGTCGCAGGCTCATTCCCGGAAGCTGCATTGGTCTCGGGCGGGGGCGTTTGCGCAAGGACTGGAAGGCAAACTAGAACGAACACACTGGCGTGAGCTGCAAAGGTTGCCATCCAGCGCCAGGCACGCGACGCGGCATTTAAGACAGTACCCATGGCCTCAGACAATACCCGGCTCAAACCCGCCATGGTATTGAACTCTAGTACACGGCATTCGAGGTGCCGTTCTGAGAAGGATCGGGTAAGTATATGGTAACAAATAGCTTGGTGTCTGGAAGGAGCTGGGGTCTCAGGTCGTTTGACTGCCCATTTGGCAGTCGTTGCGCCTGAACTGAAGGCATAAATTGCTCATTATGCGTCCAGTTTGCTATGGCGCCGCAGCCCGTCAACTGGGGCTCACGGCCTCCTTTTCAGTATCCTCTTCCCTGCTGAACTGCAATTCGTACAGTTCAGAATATAGGCCACCTGAGCTTAGCAGTTCCTCATGCTTACCGCTCTCTATAATCGCACCGTCCTTAACGACGAATATGACGTCCGCGCGGCGGATGGTCGACAACCGGTGGGCGATCACGATCGAGGTCTTGCCTTCAAGCAGGCGATCCAGCGCCTCGAACACCAGCTTTTCCGATGCGGCGTCCAGACCGGAACTTGGTTCATCGAGAATTAGTATGGGAGTATTGCGAATAATGGCGCGTGCGATCGCGATGCGCTGGCGCTGGCCGCCTGACAATGTCACGCCGCGCTCTCCGAGGATGGTGCTGTAGCCGTCCGGCATCTTTTCGATAAACTCGTGTGCATTGGCGAACTCAGCGGCATGCAGGATCTCGGAGCGGGTCGCGTCCGGCTTGCCATAGGCGATGTTATTCCAGATAGGTCCGTGGAACAGCAGCGTTTCCTGTAGAACGAAGCTAATTTGCTGCCGCAGGGACTTCTGCTTGAAGGACCGTACATCATAGCCGTCAACTTTTACGACCCCTGAGCTGGGATCATAGAAACGCGGAATCAGGCTGATGATTGTAGTTTTACCGGCTCCGGTGGGGCCGACAAACGCCGCTACTTGTCCCGGCTCGATTTTGAAGCTCAAGTTCTTGATAACTGGAAGGTCCGGCCGGTAACTGAAGTTGACATTTACAAACTCGATTCGCCCTTTAAACCGCGGAGCCGTGCGGGCGTTGGGTAAGTCTACTGTTTCGCTGTCTGTTTCGAGAACCTCACTTATGCGTTCATATCCTACCGCCGCCTTTGAATAGGCATCCGTCATTTTCGAAAGCTCTTGCATCGGCTTGTACATCTTACCGAGATATAGGATAAACACCACCAGTGAACCGGCCGAGAGGCTGCCATTCAATACCATACGTCCTCCAAACCAGAGCACGAGGCTGGTGCCAACGGCCACGATGATCTCGACAAGCGGGGAAAGCTTGGCCTTCAGGCCTCTGGCTCGCAAGGCAATCTCAACGCCCTCCAGGCTCTCTTCTTCCAGGCGGTGCTCTTCGTACTCCTCCCTCGCGAAAGCCTTGACGACACGAATGGAAGACAGAACCTCCTGAATGACCGAGACAATCTCTCCTTCTTTTTTTCTCACCTCCCGCGCTGCCTTCTTGATGCGGCGGGTATAGGTGTAAACCACGACAAAGAGCAATGGCGCCACGGAGAGGGCAATTAACGTAAAACGCCAGTCCAGATAAAACATCACGCCCACCATCCCCACCAGCGTCAGGATATTAATTAACGCACCCAATAGCCCCGAAACAATGAAGCTCTGGATCGCATCAATATCGCTGGTCACGCGGCTGATGAGGTCGCCGGTCTGCTTCTGGTCGTGATAGGCAAGCGAAAGGCGCTGGATGTGAGAATAGAGCGTCCGCCGCAGATCGTGCATCACCCATTGGCCAACGCTGGTGGTAAGGTACTTTTCGGCATATGAGCACAACGCTCCGAAGGCGGCAATCACCAGGGCCGCCGCGGCCGCGTACTTTAGGATGGTTAGCTTATCCTGGCCAATGGCCGATAGAATGAAGTGGTTCAACCAACCACTGGACTGGCGAGACTTCAGGACAATATCCAGGACAACCTTTAGTGGCCACGGTTCAAGCAAGTTTGCGATACCCTCGCCAATGACGGCCAGGATGCCGACTCCCAAAGCCTTCGAATGAGGCTTTAGAAGAACCTTGATGCTCAATGCATCTCGCTTCTTAGGCTGGCTACTCATTAAGCAGCCCAATCACGTGGATTCATACGCCTGGCGAACATTACTTCGCTGGCCAATAGAGTACCAGTTTTCGGATACACATATCCAAGCGAGGCTACAGAATGCACACTCGCAAGGTGTAACTGAGGCATGTTTCAATCCCTGTGGCGGCGAAAGACCTTTGGCAGGAATTCGCGAGCCACGTTGAAACCTACTGTCGTGCCCATTGCTGTTCCGAAGCTCATGACGGCGTTTTGTGCGCCGTTGGTACTATGTGGCTGCCATTCGCGGGAAATGAAAGCAGTTGCCACGTAACTACCAAGGCGGGAAAGCGATAAGTGGCGGGTACCATCGTCGTGACGGGCTAAAAACGAACTCGTGATGGCGTACTTCAGGCGTGCGCCGGCAGCGGTTTCGGCCGACGGGATGTATCGGTTGTCCTCATGGAGTAAGCTCGATGCACTGTACATCATCGTGCCGCGCATAATGTGTTGTGCGTAAGAGTTGGCGAGGCGCTTGCCATATCCTTCCGCACCTTGTCCCCACTCGCTCGGAGTATTTTGCCATTGAGAAATGCCTGAGCCTGCGGCACTGCGCAACAGCCCCTCCACGCCGAATGTGCTCTTAAAGTAGTAGTCCAATCTCTCTGCCTGAGTCATGGGCTTAAATTTGCTTTGCCCAGACGCTATTCCTGCAGCTTCCTTTTGCGTCCGATCTGCCCGCTCCGCGGAACCGGGTTGCTGTGCAATGGACCATTGATGCGCAATGAAAAATACACAGGCGTAACGCCGCTGTTTTGAGCATTCTTGGTCTCCTCTTGTGAGGCTTTCGGGGTTGAGAGAGGCTCTCTTTCGTGTTCATTTGCACGTAGAGTGCCAGCACGGCGTTTCGTTTGTATTATTTTTCACGAACGTGTCTTCTTCCGCGCTCGAGACGACTGGAATCAAGCCCGCTTCATGATCGAAGCGCTTCAAAAGGCGCCAATTAAACTCCGTGGCACAGATCAAGTTGAGGAGGCGCGACGAAGTGGCAGTCGCCGCGCTTCGATGAGCTCAATTCTCCTTCGCACGGTTTCTCTGGGCAGCGACCGATAGCCTGAAAGATTCTCGTCCATCTTTTGCAAAAGACTCTTGAGAGTACTCAACGCAAGCTCCGGTTCGCCGGCGTCAGAATACATGGCGGCAAGCTCCAACGGGAAAAAATAATTGCGCGGATAGTCCGCGATTAACGACTGCAAGACAGCCACGGCCTCGAGTGGGCGGTTCTCCCTGCGGTAAAGAACGGTAAGCAACACACGCGCGGCATCGCGATCATATTTACCGTTTTGTGCTACGCGGCTCACGTACTCGATCCCCTTTTTCTTGCTCCCGTGCAACCCTCCCATGGCCAGTAGCTTTACCGGTAGCGGAACAGAGCCCGCTGTGTACTCATAAACGCCAAGGACGAGGTATGTATCAACGAATTCAGGTTGGGACTTTTGCGCTTGCGCGCAATAGGAGCGCGCCTTAGAGCCGTCGCGCAAAGCCGCAAACCAAGCCCTGTCTATCATAAACTCGTATGTGGCGCGCAGGCCGTAGTTTGTACACAGCGAATAAAGTGCCAGGGTGTTCCTCGCCTCGCGCGCCAGCACTGTTTCCGCTGTACGGCGGCCCCGGTCCAGGGTATCAAGAACAAGTGCTCGCGCCCTGGGATCTGCCTGCGGCGTTCCAATTCGGAGGAAGCGGTTATCTCGGCCGAGCGCGCTGGAATCTAAGAGACCCAGGCGAGACATCTCCTTATTTAGTTGCGCGCTAGCCAGATCATTATATGAAATCGGATCGTTGGGATTCTGTTGGATCAGTTTTGCGTAATCGGCGATCGCCAGGTCATACTCGAGGTTATAAAAATGATTATCTCCGTCGTGGCGATAATCGGCGGCGCCAAGTGGCATCGATGATAAAGCAGCCACCGCGATCATCAATAACAACCACCTTGACGTCAGTTGCTTCACGGCTCACCTCGCGAATGACCCTGCACGTTTGCATCCAGTTAAAATACGAACGAACCAAGGTATTCAAACAACGGGGCAATCAAGACACTCAATAATTATTGATCGGTGCCGCGGGGGATTTAACGAGGATGGTTTGCTGCAGCACGCGCGCCTCTCGTCCAAGGCGCGCTGCTGGTCCTGAGTAATTGTGATTCTCGCGGATCGAAGTGTTTCGTTAATCGGATGGGCGGCTCTCGCCACGGTGCACATCTACCAGGGCCGGTTCCGGTGAGCGCGGCTCCTCTGAGGGCGATATGGAACGCTCCGTCGTCAAGAATGTTCGACGCTTTAATAAGCCATTCACCTGGGCGCGCGGAATTGGTTTCTCGCTGCGGCCGAAGTCAGCCTTAGATTCGGTGTTCGATGCAATGCTGCGAGCCCCGGTATTACGGAGCGCGTTTTTCGCTCGAATACGCCAATGTGCGTTGTCGCAATGCACCGACAGCAGTACGCCCCCAGAGCGCATCCGGCCCTCATAGCGTTTTGCCTCATACTCCGGCGAGCATGCACCGAAGAGGGCGCCAATTATTGCACCGAGAGTACCTACTGCACCGATACCTGTAAGAATCGCGACGATCAGTGTGCCCGCACCGGTGATCGGCGGCATGATCATCCCCATGCTGGTAAGCCAACCGAGCGCGCCACCAATAAGGACCCCGACAATTCCGCCAACAACGGCGCCTTCGGGAGCCTTCGTATGTTTCTCGTGGCCGATGTCCTTCGAGCCTAGATTTTCGGGGAGAAGAATCGACAGATCGGCCGTTCGAAAACCGGCCCCTTTTAACTGTTCAATCCCCTCCACGAGCTCTGTCTCGTCCGGATAGAGACCGAAAACTGCAGTATTTCTTCCTGACATCGTTATCTCCTTGAGGACCAGACCGGCTGCCCCACAAACGGAGGCTTGCAATCGAACGACCAGATACCGGTACTGACCGCTTTCCAGGGCATTACAAACCATTCCTGCGTTAAGCCGGCTGCAAAAATTACCGCAGAATGCCCTTTTCGCTGAACGCTACGCCGCATGACGACGGTCACTATGTCTCGCAGCGCCCCGTCTACCAATCTAATTTAAAGAGCGATTCTTCACAGTCGGCAACGCGTGAAATTCACTTTTTATCGCGATGCGGATAACGACTGATCAGTAAGGCCGTAGACCGATTAGTCCGATGGGTCTCGCCGGCGCGTCATCGTAACGCCGGATAAAATGCCAAGGCCGGCCATTACAACGATACCGACTCCAATCCATTGTTGCGGAATTCGTAGCATATTTGCTCCGATGGCGAGACCAACAATCAACACGATAAATCCAATAATGTACAGTCCGAAGGACATTGCGTTCTCCCAATCAGCCTGCTTGCAAGTTGCCCACCGTCAAGCAGCCTCACTCAGCAAGGCTAAAACTGAATCGTACGGTTCCTATCACTTGGGCAGTACCAAACGGCTCAAAAGACTTTCATAAAATGCAAAACCTGCTCTGATCTGACCGATTTGACGCCTTCACGATAGCAGCGGTAGATGAGGCGGATGGCGATTCGAATTCAAAAGTCAGTTCACTTGTCCTGTCGTGCCCTTGGTTACGCATATTCGTCGACCGGCGCTCGGACATTGGGGGCCGGCCCGGCAAAGCCTATATCGAAACAACGACTTATTCAGTGTGTGTAGCACGGTGAGCATCATGTACAATCCACTTACTATCGCACCGGATGGAAGCCATTGCCGGCTAAAAACGCGAGATTGCAGAACGGGATATGCATCTATAAACACAATAGGTGTCCCGCTCCTCCGTGCGCAAGGGTACTACCCAGTAACTGGCAAACCGATTGCTAAATTTATGGGGTCGCTTGTCGAAGCAGGCACTGAACCGATGAATTGGACAAAAGTAGCCTCGATCGTTCGTGTCAGCACTGCTGCGACAGTCATGCCTAAGTTCACCTTGCGGTGGGGTCCGTGACAGGCTTCCAGCAGACTTCCCAAAACTCGCCAGCGCTCAATACGGTGACTCCATTTACCCATATGCCAATCAGCACTAATAGAGATCTTCCCTGGACTCCTGTCAATGCGGTACCGCGTGAGAGCGGCCTTAAGGCACGTTCTTACTGGCTGCCGCGCACCCGGGCGCCTTTTATCGCCGCGGAACTGGTATTGCTTGCCGCGCTTCTGTTTCGCGCCAACGGCCACCCGGGAATTCTTGGTTTATCCATCTTGGTAATGCTTTGCGTGGCTTGCTTTCATGTGAACAACCTAGATACTTCCATTGTGACATCCGAGTTGGGGTGCTTTTCGATTGACCTCGTGAAATCCATTGCAACGGGGTTACTGGGATCCGTGTTGCTGTTTTACGTTTTTCCGCCCATGGCGCCGAGCGCGACGCTAGTGTTGACGGGGGTAGCGCTCGCGACCTTCCTGCCAGTGGTCTTGCGACCTGGTCTCAAATATCTGGTAACGCGCGAAAAGCTTGGTGAAGGAATTGTGATTATCGGCACCGGGGCGCTAGTCGGCAAGCTGCATCAAGCCTTGGTAGCTGGCAAGGGACGCGGTAAACGTACGGGAGTTCGAGAGAGCCGGCTGCTGAACTTTCCCGGTAGCCAGATGGACCGGAAGCTCACGGTCGACATGATACAGCTCAATGAGATGCTTGCTAGCACTCGGGTTTCGAGGGTCATCGTAGCCGACCAGGATCCTCAAAGTCGCGAACAACTAGCTGCCGCGCTGGTGGACCACCGTCTTCGCGGATTGCAGGTCAGTGACGCCGCCGATTTTTATGAAAGGCTTTGCGGAAAGATCTGGGTCAAAGGCTTAAGTCCGCAGTGGCCGGTCTTCAGTGACGGATTCAATCGGTCTAAGTCGAGTCTTTGCGTGAAGTGTTTTTTCGACGTACTATTGGCGCTCTTACTACTGATTGCAACGGCTCCCCTGTTCGTGTTGATCGCCATCGCTATCAAATTGGATTCTGGAGGCCCATTGTTTTTCCGGCAAGTCCGCGTGGGCTTACACGGTAAGAACTTTGTCATTTACAAATTTCGCTCCATGCGCCAGGACGCTGAGACCAAGTCTGGTCCGGTATGGGCAGAAGAGCAAGATCCAAGGGTGACGATTGTAGGCCGGTTGCTTCGCAAGTTTCGTCTCGATGAAATACCGCAATTGATTAATGTGCTGCGAGGGGAGATGAGTCTGGTGGGTCCGCGCCCTGAAAGGCCCTACTTTGTGGATCGTATCGAACGACAGATCCCCTTGTATGGCCTTCGTCATTACATCAAACCGGGCATTACAGGCCTGGCGCAGGTAATGTATCCATACGGAGCCTCAATGGAGGACGCCCATGAAAAGCTGCAATATGACCTTTATTACGCCAAACACCAATCTCTGCGGTGTGATGCGGAGATCTTGCTCAAGACCGTAAGAGTCGTTTTGTTTGGATGGGGACGGTAACGGATTGTGGGGATAGGTCTGCCGATACTGTTTCCGCGCTCCAAAAACTAGTGGCCCGTCGCAGCCAGAGCGTTAGTACCGCTTCCTCTGGTCGCGGCTCAGCAAAGCCTGTCTGAAACTGAGCCGTGACCAAAGGGAGCGGTTGCGTTCTGCTAACGAACTCACCGCGACAGGCAACTAGCCAGGGCTATCGACAATGGAAATCCTGGCTGAAAGTCTAACCGGTGGAATTTGACAAGGCGGGTTTTACGATCACGGGTATCGATTTGGTGAGCTGGATATCTTGGACGGTTTAAAAATCTGCGGGCTGGCCGAGTTCCTTGGCGCAGCCCGCAG
>Ga0210406_10003669_pt1 | contig 16695 bp, 11 predicted proteins | sample IncBWC30MmetaG_FD_155454 | JGI IMG/M metagenome (GOLD analysis project Ga0210406, IMG submission 155454) | Forest soil microbial communities from Barre Woods Harvard Forest LTER site, Petersham, Massachusetts, United States - Inc-BW-C-30-M | ecosystem: Environmental > Terrestrial > Soil >... | reverse complement strand
CCGGTGCCATCGAGTGGCTTTGGAATACCAATTCCTACATGACCGAAGGAAACGAAGTGCCCATCGGCGCGCTACACGCCGACGCCACCGAAAAGCCCGAAGCCACCGTCCTTCGCAACTTTGCAAGATTCGCGGCTGCCGCGTCGCCGTACCTCAAGAATCCCAAGCAACCAGACGTCGCCGTCGTCACCTCGCAAGCCGCGCAGTTTTCCGTTCTCGGCGGTCTGCAACTCGAGGCTCAGCAAAATGCGGTCCGCGCCCTTGGCTACGATCTGCATCAACCCTGCTACGTCATTGCCGAAAGCCAGATCGATAAACTCGGCTCGCCGAAACTCGTCATCCTCCCTGCAGCACAAGCCCTGCGCGAGTCCACCTGGCAAGCTCTCCTCGCCTACGTGAAAAATGGCGGCAATCTCCTCGTCACCGGCCCCGTCTCCCGCGACGAACACTGGCATGTAGTCGACCGCCTCAGCCCCCTCGGTGTCAAAGCCCGCACCGAGCCTCTCACGGCTCACGCAATGATGCTTTATTTTGGTACTTTGGCCCTTCCTTCCATTTCCTTTGACCAGCACAAACAGCAACTCCTTGAATATCTCAGATTTGCAGATGGATCAAACGCCAAAGAACTTTCTTTGGGGAACGGAAAACTCTTTTGGATCAGTTATCCTTTGGAACTCGCGGAAACACCGGTTGCGGCGGCCGGGGTGTATAACACGATTCTCGATAAACTCGGTTTTCACGTTGGTTTTCAACCCTTCTCAACGCTCATTTATCCAATCGAGTTCCCGGGTGCGGTTCTCTACATTCTTGAATCCGAAACGGATCGGGATGCGGATTTCAGCTTCCACGACCCGATAAGCGGTCGAGAACTAAGCATTCATCTCCCCGCCCAACACGCAGCCCTCGCCCTCATCGACAAACACACTAAACAAATCGTCGCCAAGTACGGCTTCTGATTCCACTTATAGCGGCGGCTTTACGCCACCATCTGGCGATTGCCGTTGTAGGGACGGCCTTCGGAGGGCCGTCCGCTCACGCTGGCTATAGCGCTAGAACCTCTCCCGTGCGCATGGATCTCGACGCCGTTTCCCAATTCCGGTGCGCTTGAAAGAACCCGCGCAACTCCAGGTCGCCATGATGGTCGGCTGTCCCTTTTGAATCCACTCTGCCGTCGGCAGAAAAGAAGGCATCACCGAGCCACAACTTCAGCCGAAGGCCAATTCTGCCCCTCGCCCGAGCACGTCCCGCAACCTTGACCTGATCAAAACTTTTTCGTGTCCTATGTAGCCCCAAATGAATCTAAAGTAGCGTGATTCCAGGTCGAACTTGGCGAAACACTCGCTGCGCGCTTGGACGGAAGCATCGCAGACAGGGAAAGGTGGTTGTATGCTGACCTTGCTTGAAGCTTTGCACCACGCTGATGCCACGGGAACGGCTGTCGGGCATTTCAACATTTCAGACCTCATCGCGCTGAAAGCCGTGTTCGACGCGGCTGGTGAAAAGAATCTGCCTGTCGTCGTGGGCGTTTCCGAAGGCGAACGCCAATTCATCGGCGCCCCGCAGGTTGCGGCGCTCGTCAAAAGTTTGCGCGAGGAATACAACTTTCCGATCTTCCTGAACGCCGATCACACCCATTCGCTGGCCAAGGCGATCGAGGCTGCCAAGGCCGGCTTTGATTGGGTCGTGTTCGACCTCTCAACGTTGCCGTTCGAGGAAAATCTCCGCCAGACCAAGCAAGCGGTCGAAGCCCTCAAGGCCATCCGCCCGTCGATTCTCGTGGAAGGCGAGATCGGCGATATCGGCTCTGGCTCCGAGATTCATGATGCCGCTCCGGCCTCCTCCAGCCAACTCACTACTCCCGACGAAGCGAAGCAGTTCGTCGAAGAAACAAAGGTGGATACCCTTGCTCCCGCCGTCGGTAACAGGCACGGAATGACCAAGAACATGGTGGAGGGAGAAGACAGGAAGCATTTGAACATCCGCCGGATCCGCGAGATCAAGGAAACGACCAAGATTTTTCTCACCCTGCATGGCGCTTCGGGAACGGATGACCGCGACCTGCGCGACGCCATCGCTGCTGGCATCACGGTTGTCCACATCAATACGGAATTGCGCGTTGCCTGGCGCCGCGGTTTGGAAGCGACTCTTGCCAGCCATCTCAACGAGGTCGTCCCCTACAAACTCCTGCCCTCCGTTGTCGATTCGGTGAAGCGAGTCGTTGCCTCACGCCTGGCCCTGTTTAGCGCCGGCCGGGAACACTCGCAAACTCGCAGTGCGAACTGACACTTCCGCCAGCTGCGCAACCATACCTGTGTTTTTCAGGGTAGTCCGAATGCAAAGAGTGACGACCCCGCCGCAATGGCCACATACTGTTTTCCGTCGACTGCAAACGTCATCGGCGCCGCATACACCGCCCCACCCATCTGAAAATGCCACAACGCTTTTCCCGACACCGCGTCCAGCGCGATAACATTTCCTTCCGAGTCCCCGGTAAACACCAATCCTCCCGCCGTCGAGAGCACCCCCGACCAACTTGGCGTAACGTGCTTCCACTCCCATATCCTCTCGCCTGTCAGCGGATCAATCGCTCGCAGCGCGCCCCAATACGGCAGCGCCTCATCGGACGGAAAATACGCGCTCCCATAGTAGGCATGCCCTTGCTCAAACTCCTGGGGCGCGGTGCTGAACACGTCGCACTGCTCTCGCGCCGTCACGTAAAACAGCTTCGTCTGCGGATCAAACGACGGCGACATCCAGTTCGTCGATCCGGCCGCCCCCGGACAAACCCGGTTTCCCTCCAGCGTCGGTGAACTGTCCTTCGTTGCCACGGGACGCCCTTCCGCATCTTTTTCAGTGCTCCAGGTAACGTGCGCAAACGGTTTCGAGAAAAGTAGCTTCCCGTTCGTGCGGTCAATCAGATAGAAAAAGCCGTTGCGATTCGCATGCGCGATCAGTTTCTTTCCGTCCAAATCGACCATCACCGGAACCTGCGTCGCGTCCCAGTCATGCTCATCATGTTTCGTATATTGGAAATACCAGTTTAATTTCCCACTATCGACATCGAACGCCAGCAGCGAATTACTGTACAGATTGTCACCCACGCGTTGCGCCGCGCGGTTCGATGGCGCGGGATTCCCCGTGGTCCAGAACAATTGATTCGTCGCCGCATCAAACACCCCGGTGATCCACGCCGGCGCACCGCCAATCTTCCAGGAGTCACCTTCCCACGTCTCGTGACCCGGTTCGCCAGGTCCTGGCGTGGTGTAGAAACGCCATTTCCGTTCCCCGCTTGCCGCGTCATACGCCTCCACAAATCCGCGCGTGCCATATTCTCCGCCAGACACTCCCACAATGACCATGTTCTTCACGGCCAGCGGCGCCATCGTGAAGCTATAGCCCTTGCGGTAATCGATCGCCGCCACGTTCCACACCACCGCGCCGGTACGCGCGTCCAGCGCAACAACATGAGCGTCCAGCGTCGCGAAATACAACTTGTCTCCCAGAATCGCGAACCCGCGATTCACCCGCCCGCAGCACGGCCGAATGTCCGAAGGAAGAATGTACTGATACTCCCAGATCGGCCGTCCCGTCCGCGCATCCAACGCAAACGTGCGGTCATCCTGCGCGCTTCCATACAAAATTCCGTCCACAACCAGCGGCGTAGTTTCCCATTTTCCCAACGCCGCAGACTGAAACACCCACTTCGGCACCAGGCTTTTCACATTTCCCGTGTTGATCTGGCCGAGCCCGCTGTGTCGTTGCCCCGAGTAGCTGCCTGAATACGTCAGCCAGTTCTGCGGTTCCTGCGCCGCATTGCGAATGCGTTCATAAGTCACTTGTGCGTGCAACGAACGTGAGCCTGCGCACGCGGCCACCAGCACAAAACAGAACGCGACGAGTTGTTTCATCGCTGGAATATCTTCCCCCTCTGCAGGCATTTCCTGTCGCTCAGGCCTTTTAGTCCTGAGGCTTTCCCTGCGTGGATTATCGTTACTTTGCGCTCACGCTTACCAGATAGGCAATAATGTCCCGCAGTTCGCTGTCGCTCAGCATTTTGCTATCGTACGCCGGCATCCGTGATTCCCTGCTGATTTCGCACGTCTTCAGCTTGTCTTTCTCAAATAGGTGAATCTGCTCGCGCATATCCATCATTTGCAGCGTGAAATTATCCTCGTTCAGTACCACGCCCGAAAACTTCTGCCCGTCCGCGGTTTCCCCGTTCACACTGGAATATTCCTGCGGAAACTCCTTGGTACTCTCAATCAGCCCCCACGCCAAGCGCTGGCTTGGATTTCTCACCGACTCCACCAGTGCATCCACCGAACGGGCCGCGCCAGTCGAACTCAGCTCCGGCCCCAACCGTCCGCCTTTTCCGTTCACCATGTGGCACGTTGCGCAACCCGCGGCCCCGTGAAACAGCGCATCGCCTTTCGTCGCGTTTCCTGTCACCGTCGTCTTTTTCTCTACGCTGCGAATGTAGCTGATCACTTCCCACACTTCTTCCGCCGTCATCCCCACGCCTTGCCCAGTGGTGCCATTCGCTGGCATCGCCGTTCCCGGCACGCCTTCATTGATCGTGTGATAGAGCTCTTCGTCTGTGTTGCCATGCTTTTTCTGCGCCTGCGTCAAATCCGGCCCGCGCCCACCGCCGCGTGCCCCCAACCCGTGGCAGAACGCGCAATTGATGCGAAATTGCGACTCACCCAGCTTGGCGGCCTTCGCGTCACCCGCAAACGGATTTTTCTCTTGTGCTGAAATCACGGCAGGAACTAACAGCAGAAATGCCAATACGAAGAATCCGGATGGCAACCGCCGGGAGAGCTGCGACTGGGGGAAAACGTCCCGTGCGGAGAGTACAAGCGCCGCTCTGACCATCGAAAACCCTCCCGGTAAGGTATCCAGTGCCGCGCATCATAGCACAGCGCGATGAACACCTCCGCGACTCCACGATTTAGTCTTTCACTGGGATCGATTATCGCCGTCGGACTAATGATTAGCTTGTCATTCCGAACGGAGTCTGCGGAGTGAGGAATCTTTCTTCTCTCAGGCTTTCGCGGCGCCGTTTTGTAAACGGTAATGTGGGAGGGCAGGGCTTCAGCCGTGCCGCAAGACCATCGTAAAACGTGGGCTTTAGCCCCTGAGGTCTCCGGATTTTCTGCTGTTCCATCCATTCAGCGGCCAGCCCTTCAAGCCTTCTTCGTTTCCTGCAAAATATTTCCGCCGTCCACAACCACAACCTGCCCGGTAATGTAGGACGCTTGCTGCGACGCAAGGAACCTGACCGCCGCGGCTACCTCTTCCGGTGTGCCGGGACGCCCCACAGGCGTATGCTTCCCCGCTTCCAGTTCCTCCGGTAGAGAGGAACCAGTCGCGATCCACCCGGGCGCCACCGCATTAATCGTGATCCCCGCGCCGCCGCACGCGACGGCCACCGCCCGCATCATCCCATCCAGCGCGCCCTTCGCCGCTCCATACGCGCCCGAGCCCGCATTGCTGACAATTGGCCCGGTCACCGACGACACATTTACGATTCGTCCGTACTGCTGTTGCTTCATCACCGGCAAAACCGCGCGCGTCATCAGGAACGCGGTGTTCAGCGTCATCGACAATTGTTCTTGCCACTCCGCGAACCTCAGCGTCTCCAGATTTCCGCTGCCAGGCTGTTTGCCACTTTTCGCCATGCCCGCGTTGTTCACCAATATATCGATGCGGCGAACACGATTTGTCACCGCGTGCACAAATTCTTCCACCTGTTGTTCATCCGTCAGATCCGCGACAAACGACAACACCCGTCGGCCGGTGGCATCAAGTTCTTTCGCCCGGTCGTGAATCCGTTCGCTGGTCGCCGTAATAACAACGCGAGCGTCGTCCTGCAGCAACCCTCTGGCGATGGCAAATCCAATGCCGGTGGCGCTACCCGCACCGGTCACAATCGCGACTTGTCCCTTGAGCCTTCCAAACATAGCAGCGTGTTTCCGGTTAAAACACAAAAGCGGCCTCGACAGGCCGCCTCGTGTGTGAACTCGCCGACTTCAGGCGTGCGAAACCACCGCCTGCTTCTTTTCCACCACGTGTGCTAGCCCAGCTTCGAGAACATCCATCCCTTCATCAAACTGCGCGTCGCTAATCACCAGCGGCACCAGAATCCGCATCACGTTCCCCAGTGTGCCTGCCGTGATGGTGATCAAGCCGTGCTCGTACGCATAGTGCGCCAGTTCCTTCGTCTCCGCTCCTGCAGGTTCGCGGGTTTCGCGGTCGCGCACCAGTTCGAACGCGCACATGCCTCCGAGCGCGCGCACCTCGCCAATTAAGGTCCATTTCTGCTGCCAGCCTTGTACGCGCTCCACAAAACGCTTCCCGATAGCCGTGGATCGCGCCAACAATCCATCCTTCTCAATCGCTTCAAGCGAAGCCAGCGCAGCAGCGCAGGCCGCAGGATTGCCCGCAAATGTGCTGCCCAGTCCACCCGGGATCGCCGCGTCCATAATTTCCGCGCGCCCGGTAACTCCACCGATGGGCAGTCCGCCGCCAAGCGATTTCGCGGTGGTGATCAGATCCGGTTCCACGCCAAAATGTTCGATGGCGAAGAATTTCCCGGTTCGGCCAATGCCCGACTGCACTTCGTCGGCAATCAGCACAATGCCATATTTGTCGCAGATTTCACGCAGCACTGGGAAAAATTCCTTGGGCGGCACCACAAATCCGCCTTCGCCCAGCACCGGCTCAGCAATAATCGCGGCAACGGATTCGGCGCCCACCACGCGGCGAAACGTATCTTCCAGATGCTTGGCGCAGAACATTTCGCACGACGGATAGGTCTTGCTGTACGAGCAGCGATAGCAATAGGCGTACGGAATGCGATACACCTCAGGCGCGAACGGAGCAAAGCCCGTCTTGTACGGGTTGATCTTGCTCGTCAGCGTCATGGTCAGCAGCGTGCGTCCATGAAATGCGTCCTCGAACGCGATCACCGCAGGGCGCTTCGTATATGCGCGCGCGATCTTCACCGCGTTCTCCACCGCTTCCGCGCCGGAATTGATGAACATCGTTTTCTTTTGCCCGCTAATAGGCGCCAGGGCGTTCAGTTTTTCCGCCAGCGCAATATACGACTCGTACGGCGTTACGCCAAAACACAGATGCAGAAACCGGTCCACCTGTTCGTGCAGCGCCTTCGTCACCAGCGGGTGACGGTGCCCGGCGTTCAGGCAGCCAATTCCCCCCGCAAAATCCAGATAGCGATTACCGTCCACGTCTTCGATCCACACGCTTTCGGATTTTGCCGCAAAAATCGGCGTCACCAGCTGCGGTCCCCGCGGAATCGCGGCTTCACGGCGCGCCAGCAAGGCTCGCGACTTCGGGCCCGGTATTTCCGTGCGCATCTGAATCGTTTTCATGGTTCACTTTCCCTTTCTGAAATCGCGCGATCTTTCCAACAACCCTCAGTACCAGCCAATCGGATTTTCGTCCAGATTCACGAACACTTGCTTCGTCTCCAGATATTCCTCCAGCCCCCACGGGCCCAGTTCCCTGCCGAACCCAGACTGCTTGTAACCGCCCCACGGTGCTTCCACGTAAGTAGGTTGCATATGATTCACCCAGATAATTCCCGCGCGCAGCGATTTCACCAGTCGGAACGCCTTGTAAATGTCGCGCGTCCACACCGCGCCGGCCAGTCCGTACGGCGTATCGTTGGCAATGCGGATCGCGTCCGCTTCGTTCTCGAACGGAATCACCGAGGCCACCGGCCCAAAAATTTCCTCTCGGGAAATACGGGCATTGTTGTCGACATCATAAAAAATCGTCGGCTCCACGTAATAACCCTTGCCAAATCCTTTCGCGCGTCCGCCGCCAATCGCCGTCTTAGCTTCCTTCTTGCCGATTTCCAGATAAGACGTCACGCGATCGTACTGCTCCTTGCTGACCAGCGGCCCCATCTTCGTCTCGCGCTCGAGTGGTGGCCCCAGCTTGATGCGCTTGGCTTTTTCCGTCATCGCTTCCACAAACTTGCCGTAAATCTTCTTCTCCACCAGAACGCGGCTGCCCGCGGAACAAACTTCGCCTTGATTGATGAACACGCCAAACAGCGCGCCATCCACCGCCGCTTCCCAATCCGCGTCGGCAAAGAAAATGTTCGGCGATTTGCCGCCAAGCTCCAGGGTCACGCGCTTCAGCGTGTCGGCCGCGGACTTGACGATAATCTTGCCGACCGCGGCGCTGCCCGTAAACGCGATCTTGTCGACACCGGGATGCGCAACCAGTGCCGCGCCGGCCACTTCGCCCACTCCGTTCATAATGTTCACCACGCCGGGCGGCAACCCCGCCTCCTCAAACCAGTTCGCAAATTCCAGCGCCGTCAGCGGTGTTTGCTCCGCGGGCTTTAGCACGCAGGTGCAACCCGCCGCCAGCGCAGGCGCCAGCTTCCACGCCGCCATCATCAACGGATAGTTCCAAGGAATGATCTGCCCCGCCACGCCCATCGGCTCTTTCATCGTAAAGCTCAGAGCGTTTGCGGGGACGGGCAGGACCTGGCCAGTAATTTTGGTGGCCAGGCCGCCATAATATTCAAAGCACGTGGCCACATCGGTGATGTCGTACTCTGCCTCGACAATCGGCTTTCCCGTGTTGCGCGCTTCCATTTCCGAAAGCATCGCCGCGTTTTGCCGCACCTTATCTGCCAGCTTGAAAAGGATGCGTCCGCGGTCCTGCGCCGTCGTCTGTGCCCACGGTCCCGAATCAAACGCGGCGCGCGCTGCCTTCACCGCCTTGTCGACGTCGGCAGCGGAAGCCGATGCAACTTGCGCGATCACTCCCTCCGTCGATGGATCGAACACCGGGAACGTTTCGCCGGAAGAACTGGGAGTCCATCGGCCGTTGATGTAGTTCTGATAGGTTTTCACGCCAGGTTTTGCCGGACTGGACATAACGCTCCTCCCAACTTAAATCCTTAAACCGCTGGCGTACCCGCCGCCAGCTTCCGCGCGGCCTTGCGACTCCCATAAATGAAGAAAAAGAATGCCGCGAGCCCGATAAAAAAGATCGTACCGCCGAACATCCAGATTTCGTAGCGCGCGACGGATTTGATCTGCTGCGCCGGGAAAAACGCCAGCGCGATCCCGAGAGTTGTCGTCACCAGGCCGCTCACTCCCGCAAACAGCAGCGTTCCCTTCGCATAGTGGCCGCGTACAAACTCCTCGTCAAACGCGATCTTCAACAACCCGCCAAACATGTACAGAAACGGAATCAACTGCAGAACCACGGCAAGAGACAGCAGCGATTGGAACGATTCCTGCACGCCTCCCGTGGCCACGAAATTCACAATCACCAGGATCAGCGAAACACTCGCGTGTACGATCAGCGCGGCATACGGCGTCGCGTATTTCGGGTGGATTTTTCCCAGCCACTCCGGCATATAAGAGTCCAGCCCGGCCACGAACGGAATGCGCGCCGACCCGCCCAGCCACGCCGAACCAATTCCTGCGATCGACAAGCTCAACAGGAACGCGAACGGCGCAATGATCCAGCCCACGCCCACGCGCCCGGCCATGTGACTCACTGCTTGCACGATCCCCTGCAACACGCTGATGCTGTCTTTGTCGACGGCCACAAGCAGCGTTAGTGTCGCTCCAATATAAAGAAATCCCGAAAGCAATCCGCCCAACGCCACCGCCCCGGGCAACGTTTTTCGCGGATTTTCGATTTCATCGCCCATGATCGACGCAAGTTCCAGTCCCACCAGCCCGAAACAAATCACGCCAAACGAGTTCAGCACAAATCGTGGGTTCGCCGGAATCTTGAAGTCGCTCCAGTGCATGCTGGTGCCGAATCTTGTACAAATGATAACGCCCAGCCCCATCAACACGAACGCCGCGATAAACGTCCCGATCCCACCGATGTTATTCAGCCACTTTCCCACTCCAAGCCCGACCACGTTCAGCACCACCAGCAGCCCCAGCAATACAACCGACGCGGCCAGCGCGAACGTCCGGTTGTCAGCCAGCCCCTCATGCCCTGGGCCTAACACAAACACCGACACGCCGACGAAGTACAGCATCACTGTCGGCACGTACATCATGTTGTTGGTCCAATAACACCACCCGGAGAGAAACCCGTGGAAGTCCCCAAAAACCTCTTTAGCCCAAAGATAGACTCCGCCCTCGCCGGGATATCGGTGGGCCAGTTCAATCACCGCGATGCCTTGCGGCCAGAAAAACAGCGCAAGCGAAATCAGCCACAGCCAAATAGTGACGCCGCCATTCGCGGCAACTGATGGAAGAACGTTCAGGTTGAAAACAGCAACCACAAATAGCAGAACGAGGTCACGCCGTCCGAGAACGCGCTTCAGATGTGGTTGCGCGTTCTCGACACTGATTGGCATGACCTCGCTGCTCAATCCGGTTGCTCCCTAGTGCCCCGCTGCCCCGACGTATGCCGCGCCGCGCTCCTGCTGCGCCTTGGCCAACCCGTGAGCAACTTCTTCGAACACGGCCAGGTGCTTGTCGATGTCCGCCTCAGTATGCTGCACGGAGATGGTCCACTGTTCATCCCACCAGTACGGCATCGCCAACACGCCTCGGTTCACCATCGCGAACCAGAACTGCCTCCACAAATCCACATCGATATCCAGCCAGTCCCGGTAGTTGCGGATCTCTTTCGGATACAGCATTAGCGCTCCGTTCACGCCCGCTTGCGCAACGTAGGCCTTCAACCCATTCTTCTTCACCACGGCGCGATAGCCCTCCGCCAGCTTCTTCCCGAGTTTGTCCACGTGCGCGTAGTTTTCTCTCGTCAGCACTTCGCGAAACACTGCCAAGCCCGCGGCCATGGCGAAGCGGTTCGTGTTGTACGTGCCTCCGTGAAACACTTTGTGCTGCACGATCAGGTCCATCACTTCGCGGCTTGCTCCAAACGCGGCCAGCGGCACTCCGCCGCCAATGGACTTCGCCAGCGTGATGATGTCCGGCATTACGCCGAAATATTCGCTCGCGCCGCCCCAAGCAAGCTTCGCGCCGGTCTTTACCTCGTCGAAGATCAACAGCGCGCCGTTTCGCGTGCAGATATCGCGCAGTCCCTCGAGGAACCCGGGTTGCGGCATGCAGATGCCGACGTTCATCAGGATTGGCTCCAGAATGATGCCCGCGATTTGTCCGGGAAACTGTTGGAAGCGATTCTCAACGCTCTTCAGGTCGTTGAAGGTGGCCACGGTAACATTGTCGAGCACCGACTGAATGATCCCCAGCCCTCCGGGAACCGAATTCGGCGCGTTGATATCGCCAAATTCCTCGGCCTTGGGCTTCACGCTGACCAGCGCGGTATCATGCAGTCCGTGATAAGCCCCTTCGAACCGCAGGATCTTGTCCCGCCCCGTAGCGGCTCGAGCAATCCGGCACGCGTGCATGGTGGCTTCCGTGCCGCTGTTTCCGAAGCGCACCATCTCCACCGGATAGCGCGCGCAAATTTCCTCCGCCAGTTCCAACTCCATGCCGTGTGGCATACCAAACGTTGTGCCGCGGTCGGCAATGTCCTTCACTGCTTTCACCACTGCCGGATGACCGTGTCCGGCCATCAACGTCCCAAAGCACAGGTTGTGATCAATGTATTCGTTGCCGTCGATATCCCTGATCTTGCTGCCCTGTCCTTCGGCAACGAAGATGGGATACGGATCATACGCTCGGTAATTGCTCGCAACTCCCAGCGGTATCCGTTTCTGCGCCTTTTTGTGCGCTTCGCCGGATTTCGGCGTGCGCTTCTCATAGAGAGCGAGTTCCTTCTGTAGTGCGTCGTGCATTTATAACTCCGTCCAGCTTGGCCTTGCGGTGGTCAGCTGTGGCAGGTCTGTTCCCTGCGGTCAGTATCAGCGAGGAAAACAACGCGGATGTTGAGGCCTACTGCACCTCCCAGTTTACGCCATTCTCCGTAAATCAAAAACGTTGCGCCTGGTGGATCGCCGCTGCGACCTCTCGGTATTCTTGCGACAAGGCGCCCCGACCTGCCAGGGCGCCTTGCCGCAATCGACGAACCTGCCCTGCATCAGAACGCGAATTTCAACCCAAACTGCAGCTGCCTTGGATCGCGTACCTTTTGCGCCAGACCGAACGTACCGGTGTTGCTCACGTACCCGCCAGAGTTAGTGTACGGACTTCCGGTGTCGGAAATGTTGCCGTCGACGCTGTAGAACTGCGTATGGTTCCAGATGTTGTAGAACTCACCGCGGAATTCCATGCGCAACCGCTCGGTCAACTGGAAGCCCTTGAAGAAGCCCATATCCCAGTTGTTGATGCCTGGCGAACAGCAGATCGAACGCGGTGCGTTGCCGATCGTTCCCGGCGCGACCGTGGCGTTGGTAAATTGCGATGGGTCAAACGTCAATCCACCATGTTTTCTGGGATCCCACTGCACCAGCGAGCCCGCTGCGTACCCGGGCGCCCAGTTCGGCTCGCCTGGAGCCTCGAAAAACGTGCTCAGGAACTGTTCGATGTCGTCCGACGAAGTGATGCGGACCGGAAAGCCGGTCTGGAAGGTCACAATGCCCGATACCTGCCAACCATCCAGCAGTTGTCCTTTGAATCCATCGAACTTAGGCGCCGGCAGCGCCCACACATAGCTGAAAACAAATCGATGGCGCGCATCGAACAACGATGGGCCATAGGTCGAGTTGAAGTTCACGGGATTCAATGAACTCTCAAAACTCGAAGCATTGTCGAGGGATTTGCTGTAGGTGTACGCCCCGGAGAATTGCAGACCATGCGAAAAGTGCTTTTCGAGCAGCACTTGTAGCGAGTTGTAATTCGAGTGCGCGATCGTGTTCTCGGAAAAAATGTTAGAGAACACCGGGATGCCATCGACCGGGCAGCCCGTACCCGTCAATGGTTTGCACAGCGGCGAGGAGTACTGCCGCAAGCCCACCAACGTCACTCCATTCCCGCTGTTATTCGCTCCGACGTTGCCTCCACCGGGCAGGAACACAGTCGCACCGCCGTTGGGTCCGCCGTACGGCAATGTGAGACCACCGACTGGGATATTGTCGCTCGCCGAAACGAAATACGAATTGTCTGCCGACTGCGGTCCGCAAGCTACGCTCGGATCGTTGTTTAAAGTGGAAATTGCCTGCAGATCGTTGCAAGTCTGTGGGTTCCCATGGTTCAGGTCATACGACGCCAGCAAACGATGGCCTTGCGATCCAACGTAACCAACCTGGAACAGCAAGTTGCCGGGCAATTGGCGCTTCACGGTCAAGTTGTACTGTGCCGAATACTGCGTGCGCACCAGTTGTGGAAACTGTCCGAACAAAAGAATCGAGCGGAACGCTGACCAGTCGATGGGCTGATTCCGCGGCGGGTTCAGGATGCCATTGAACGGGTTGGGATTCACACCTCCGCCTTGCGAAACGAACGGGGCTTGAAACACCGGATCGCTGATGAAGTTGCTGCCACCGAACGGCGGCTCGGCGCTGAACTGCTCGAGTACCAATTGTTCGATCGGATTGTAGAACATGCCCCAGCCGGCGCTGATGGTCATATTGTTCGGACCGCCAGTGATGGCCCGGATCAGTCCCTTCTCCGCCGCCGGCGACCAATTGATGCCAAGACGCGGAGCAAACGCCTTGTAATACGTGTTCGTCAATCCGCCCGGAATTCCCTTGTCTCCCGGGAATACCAGTCCAACCGGGGTTACGCCGGCCGCATCGCAGCCCGCTGTTCCCCCTCCATACGTGGCATAAAGTGGATTGCTCGGATCGAGACTGCACGGATAGATGTTGGAGACTTGCCCGGGACGGTAGGTCTGCACTTTCTGGCCGATGTCCGTCATTGGCGTATTCATTTCCCAGCGCAACCCATAGTTCAACGTGACATTCGGACGGATCTTCCAGCTGTCTTGGGCAAACAGGTACACGGCGGTGCTGCGCACCAGTTCCGCTTGGGCCGAGCCTTGGCTGTAGCTGTTCGGCAATCCCAGAAGGAAATTCGCGTAGCTGTCTCCGGTGTCATTCGATCCGCCTGGACCAAAGTTGATCGAGCCGTTCACGTTGTAATACAACGTCTGGTTGAACATCTGGTAGCGGATGTCGCCGCCAAACTTGATGCTGTGCGCGCCGACGATCTTGCTGAAGTTATCCGCAAACTGATAGGTATTCCCCGTCTGCGGCAACTGCCCTTCAAAGTTATTTCCCAGCGAAACGCCCCCGCTCACGGTGATAAAGGGCAAACCTTCTTTCGAAGCGCCAAGATTCGGGAAGATGCCATAAGCCTTGTTGGGCGTCAGGGGATTGCCGTTGCTGTCCAGCAAAGGTTGATCGGTCGTCCCCGTGAAGCAAAAGGCCGTAACCGCACCGCAGGAACTCTGCACCGGAGTCGTTAGCTTGGGGGCGTTGAACTGCCCTTGTCCCTCACGGAACCATGTGAACCGAAATTCGTTTACGTTCGTCGAGCCGATCGTCCAGGTGTGCGAGGCGTTCAACTGTTGCGTGCGGGTGCTGAAAACGCCAGGGAAATTGCCCAGATTGCCGCCGGCCGCCTGAAACTTCGCAAAGGGATCCAACACATAGTCATCGTTAAAATAGTAGTACACCGACAATTTCTGATTGGCAGTCAAATTCTGATCGATCCTGATGCTGAACTGGTCTCCGTTGTTGATCTTGTTCGGCGATTCCTGGAAGGTCCCCGTCGAGTTTACATACGAGTTGTAAATGCTGGTGGAGAGCGGGTCAAAACACTGCGTGGGAACGACCCCGCTCGCTCCAAAAATCGTTGCGTAATTCCCTGGTGTTGGACTGCCGCCACTGATGATGTTCGTAAGTTCAGCATTCGCCGGTCCGGACAATTGGGAACCGCAGCGCCCTTGCAACATGCTGGCCGTCGGCGCCGTTGTCAGCGTGCCCGTGAGGTCGCCGAACGCACCGTTGTTGAGCTGGTCGCTGCTGAGCAGTGGCACCGGATTCGACAGAATACCCTGCTTGATGCGACGCCCCTCGTAGGAAGCAAAAAAGAAGGTCTTGTCCTTCTTGATTGGCCCGCCCAGCGTCCCACCAAACTGGTTTTGCTGGAAGTCCGGCTTAGTCGTCGGACTAACCATGAACGGCCGCGCGTCCAGCACCGTGTTCCGGAAAAACTCGAAAGCGCTGCCGTGAAATTCGTTCGTTCCCGACTTGGTCACCACGTTGACCACCGATCCCGAATTGCGCCCATATTCCGCGTCGAACGAATTCGTGATCACTCGGAATTCCTCGATGCTGTCCGGCGACGGTTGCACGGCTGGAAGGTTCGCGAACAGGTCGTTCCCGTCGCCGCCATTCACCGAATAATTGTTCGACCGCCCGCGGCCGCCATTCACCGTCACTACGCCCGGTTTATCCGATCCGTAGAACAAATCATTTCCCAATTGCGATTGCACACCGGGCTGCAGCTGCAACAACTGGTAAGTATCACGGGTATTCAGCGGCAGTTCCGTCACTTCACGCGAACCGACCACCGCGCCCAGTTGCGTCGTGGTGGTGTCAATCACCGGCGGCTCGCCCGTAACCTCCACTGTCTCTGTTGCGCCGCCGACTTGCAGCACGATGTCCAGCCCAACGACGCCGCTCACCTCCACGACAATGTCTTTCCTCACAAACTTCTTGAAGCCCTTTTGATTCACATCCACTTCATACGGACCAACCGGCACTTCCAGAAAAATGAATTCCCCCGTGTTGCCCGTGGTCGTGTCGCGCGAGACATTTGTGGCGGTATTGATCAGCGTGACGGTGGCCCCGGCAACGGCTGACCCGCTCGCATCGGTAACCGTCCCGCGCACCCGACCGCCCGTGCTCTGCGCGTATCCCGATGGATTGCCAATGAAAAGAGAAATCCCCGCCAGGAGAGCCGCACAGAGAACCCTGCGGCTACACACCAACGTCACCTTCGAACGGCGCATTACTTGATTCATTGAATTCACCCCTGAATTCACCCCTAAAAGTCCCCGAAGAAGCCTTGCCCTCAAAAAGCGATTCTTCTTGGTTGCTACGTCCCCTGGAACCTTACTATAATCCAGTAAACTTAGAGAAAGCCGGAACCTGTGTCAAGCAGAAAGAATTTGTCCAAACCATCGGAATCTTTGTCGGCTCCGCGGCTCTTGCGCATCAGTGAAGTCGCCCACCGCGTCGGCATTTCCTCGTCCGCTCTGCGCGCCTGGGAAGCCTTGGGACTCGTCACGCCGCGCCGCACTCAGAGCCACTACCGCATGTACACGGAGACTGACGTGCGCCTTCTGCAGCGCGCTATTTTCTTGCGCCGCGCCCGCGGGCTGAATCCCGCGGCCATTGTCCATGTCTTGAAAAAACAAGGGCTGGTCACCGCGCCCGCCGATGCTCCCCAGCGCACCGGCCAAAAATTTCGCCGCTTGCGAATGCGTCGTGGGCTCTCCCTCGCCAAAGTGGCACAGGCCACCGACGTTTCCGTGGGTTTCCTCAGTGCCTTGGAGCGCGGCCAGATGCGCTCTTCGGTCTCGACACTGCGCCGCATTGCCCGTTTCTACAAAACCAACCTCCTCGCGCTCTTTGAAACGAACGGCGACGCTCAGCGCCATGTCCGCCCTTCGCAGCGCAAAATCCTGGAAACCTCACCCGGCGTTCGCATGGAACTGCTCGCCTGGGGGAACACCGCGATGGAACCGCATCTTTTCCGCATCAAGCCCGGCGGTGGTAGCGGCGAATCGTATGCCCAT
>Ga0210406_10003668_pt1 | contig 16697 bp, 13 predicted proteins | sample IncBWC30MmetaG_FD_155454 | JGI IMG/M metagenome (GOLD analysis project Ga0210406, IMG submission 155454) | Forest soil microbial communities from Barre Woods Harvard Forest LTER site, Petersham, Massachusetts, United States - Inc-BW-C-30-M | ecosystem: Environmental > Terrestrial > Soil >... | reverse complement strand
GTGTTGAACGACAATGCGTGGTCGATCGATAAGAACGTCGGCGCGATTGCGGAGTACTTCCACAAGATTGTGACGAATCCGACGATCTCGAGTTTGCATGGCAAGGCGGCGGAGCTGCTGGAGCGCTTTGGCGGCAAGGCGGTGGCGCATGTGGCGCGCAAGGCGGAGGAGGCGGCGAAGGGGTTAATCGGACCGGGCATGCTGTTTGAAGAGTTCGGGCTGAATTACTTTGGGCCGATCGACGGACATAATCTTCCGCTGCTGATTGAGACGTTTAAATTTTTGAAGCAGCAGAATCGTCCCGTCGTGCTGCATGCGATTACGCAGAAGGGCAGAGGCTTTCAGCCGGCGCTGGAAAAGCAGAAGAAGTTTCACGGGCTGGGGCCGTATGACGCGGAGACGGGTGAGACGAAGTCGGCGGGGCAGAAGACTTACTCGGAGATCTTTGCCGAGTCGTTGACGAAGCTGGCTACCGCGAACGACAAGGTGGTTGCGATTACGGCGGCGATGCCGAATGGGACGGCGCTGGATCTGTTCCGGCCGCATCATCCGAAGCGGTACTTCGATGTGGGGATTGCGGAGGAGCATGCAGTGATCTTTGCCGCGGGTATGGCGACGAAGGGGTATAAGCCTTTTTGCGCGATCTACTCGACGTTTTTGCAACGCGCGTTTGACCAGGTGGTGCATGATGTTTGCCTGCAGAATCTTCCTGTTGTGTTTTGCATGGACCGCGGCGGGTTGAGCGGAGATGATGGGCCGACGCATCATGGGCTCTTCGACATCAGCTATCTGCGGAGTGTGCCGAACCTGATCCACATGGTGCCGAAGGATGAGGATGAGCTGGCGGACATGATGTATACCGCGATGCTGCATGAGGGGCCTAGCGCGATTCGGTATCCGCGCGGGGTAGGGCCGGGTGTGGCAGTGAAGAAGCATCCGGTGGCGCTCGAGATCGGCAAGGCTGAGGTGGTGCGGAAGGGCAGCGATGTTGCCGTCTTCGGGCTGGGAGCGATGCTGCCCGAGGCTCAGAGGCTGGCGGAGCTGCTGCGGCTCGAAGGGTTTTCCGCTGCGGTGATCAACCCGCGATTTGCTAAGCCGATCGATCGCGAGTGTGTTGCGGAGTTTGGCGGCAGGTGCGGCCTGGTGGTGACGCTGGAGGATCATGTGCTGGCGGGTGGGTTTGGGTCGGCGGTGATGGAGACGCTGAACGAGCTTGAGCTGCAGGTGCCGGTGGTGCGGGTGGGCTGGCCGGATGCGTTCATCGAGCACGGCAAGGTGGAGTCGCTGCGGGAGAAGTATGGGCTGACGGCAGAGGCTGCACTGGAGAAGGCGCGGCCTTTTTTGAGCCGGATGATGGATCATGTGCTGGCGAAGCATTAGCGCGTCTGGAGCCTGCAGGACGACGCGAAGGAAAAAAAGAGGTGCCTCTTGACGAGGCACCTCAGGCTTTTGGGGTACGACACTAGTTGGGCATGAGGACGGTGTCGATGATGTGGATGACACCGTTGGACTGGAAGACGTCGGCTGTGGTGATGGTGGACATGCCGCCCTTGGCGTCGGTGAGCATGATCTTGCCGCCGGACTCGGTGGCGGTGAGATCTTCACCCTGGACGGTCTTGAGGGAGGCCTTGCCGCCGCCCTTCTTGATCATGCCTTCGAGCTGTTTGGCGCTGATCTTGCCGGCGACGACGTGGTAGGTGAGGATCTTGTCGAGGGTGTTCTTGTTTTCGGGCTTGACGAGCGTCTCGACCGTGCCGGCCGGGAGCTTGGCGAAGGCGTCATCGGTGGGTGCGAAGACGGTGAAGGGGCCGGGGCTGTTGAGGGTGTCGACCAGGCCTCCGGCTTTGACGGCCGCGACGAGAGTCTTGTTGATCGGCGAGTTGACGGCGTTCTCGACGATGGTCTTAGTGGGGTACATGGTTGCGCCACCGACGGTTGGGTCTTTCTGTGCGTGGGCGCTGAGAGAGGGGATGGCTAGGGCGGCTACGGCCAGGGCGGCGCGGAGAGTCTTCTTCATTGTCGTTATCCTTTAATGATCTTGATTTTCTAAAAGCTCGTCTGTGCTTTCGGGGCACTCATAAGCAACTACGTCTCTGTACAAGGAGTGGATTGCTTGTATTCATGCGATGCGCGGGAAATCTTGTCGCTGACGGTTGCAGTGAGGCCGCGGTTACGCCGACACAAACCGGCGAAGGGATTGTTGATGCTGTCAAGGCAGGGTGGTAGGGATGGGGCGTTGACAATTCCATCGGCTCCCCGTCAACTGAAGATCGGATATGGCAAACGGATCGAGCAGCAGTCACGAATTGATACGGGCGGAAGAAAAGGGGAAAGCCCCCAAGTCATCGCATGACCGCGGCCTGTTGTTGATTGGGCTTTTTAAATTGGCGAAAGCGATTTTTTTCTTCGGCATTGGCGTGGGTGCGATTCATCTGCTGCACAAGGACCTTGAAGACGAGGTGATGCGCCTGGCGTTGAAGTTCCGATTCGATCCGGAGAGCAAATTTGTCTCTCTGCTGCTGAACAAAGTCGATTTGATCGACGCGCACCGGTTGCGGCAGATTAGTGTGGCAACGTTTGGATATTCGGCTCTCGCTTTGACGGAGGGAGTCGGGCTGCTGCTCGAAAAGGTGTGGGCGGAGTACCTGACATTAATTCTGACAATCTCGTTTTTGCCGTGGGAGCTGTATGAGCTGGCGCGGCGGCCGGACTGGTTCCGGTTGAGCCTTCTGCTGATCAATCTTGCGGTGTTGTGGTATCTGGTCTGGCTATTGCGAAGGAAGAAGTTGCTGGGGGGCAGCTAGGCCGTCTTTCGCTTTTTCATCGCTTTAGCAGATGGATTCTGAACCTGCAAGGGCCGATCCAGGTATGAACCACGGCTGCAAACACTATAGGTAGTGGGTATCTGCCTAGATTCCGCAAGCCGCTGAGTTTTCCACAATCCATTCCGGGAATTCCAGAGTTTGGCACGAAATAACCCTTTACAGGGCAAGGGCTCTCGGCGATGCTGGTGGAGCGAAGTAGAGAATTTTGGAGTTTAGTGGCCAAACTGAACTCTCAATAGACAAATTCTACGGCGCTGAATCGGTTTTGAACCAAGTTTGAGTCGGGCGGTATCGAGGTAGATATGTTTCGGGGCAATCACCCAACACGAGTGGATGAAAAAGGCAGGCTTAAACTTCCTGCCGAGTTCAAGCGCCGTGTGGATGAGCTGTACGGGCCCCAGTTCTACATCACGAGCATGGATGGGAAGCGGGCGCAGGTTTACCCGTTGAAGGAGTGGGAGCAGATCGAGGCGTCGCTGGCAAGGATGTCCCCGATGGATCCGGTACGAAAGAAGTTTCTGGACGTGACGAACTTTTATGGACAGATGGCGGAGATGGACGCGCAGGGCCGGGTGCTGATTCCGCAGAAGCTGCGGGAGTTGGCGAAGGTGACCGGCGATGTGAACGTGATGGGGTCGCAGACGCTGCTGGAGGTTGTGAACGCAGAGCTGTTCGACGCCGAGATGAAGAAGGCAAGTGGAGCGGTTGAGCTGACGGACGCGGATCTGATGGCGTTCGCAGAAAAGACGAAGGTTTCGTAGTTGGAGGATGGCCCCCAGGGGCAGCGCAGAGGCGGTGAGATGAAGAGTCCGCGACATGTGCCGGTTCTTTTAGAGGAAGTTCTGGAGTATTTGAATGTGCGGCCAGGCGGCGTGATCTGTGATGCGACGCTGGGGCTTGCGGGGCACTCGACGGCGATTGCGAAGAGGCTGGGCGGCAAGGGCAAGTTGATTGGCTTTGACCGCGACCCGGAGGCGATGGAGGCGGCTAAGGTTCGGCTGGAGGAAGTGAGAGCTGAGCTGGGTGACGAGATGCCGGAGGTGGTGTTGGAGCCGAGGGCGTTTTCGGAGGCTTCGAGTGTGATTGAGCCGGGAAGCCTGGATGGCCTGCTTGCAGATTTTGGCGTAAGCAGCCTGCAACTGGATGAGGCGCACAGAGGATTTAGTTTTCGGTCGGATGGCCCACTAGACATGCGGATGGATACGCGCAGCGGGGAGACGGCCGAGCAAGTGGTAAATCAGGAAGACGAAAACGAACTCGCCGACCTGATTTACGAATTCGGAGAGGAAAGGAGGTCGCGGAGAATCGCCAGAGCCATTGTTAGGGCCCGGCCGATTACGACTACAGCGGAATTGGCTCAAATCGTATCGGCTGCGGCCCCATCAATGAAAGGCGACAAGATTCATCCGGCGACACGAACCTTTCAGGCGCTTCGGATTCGAGTGAATAACGAGTTGGGAGAGATTCAATCGCTGCTGAAGAGCGCGGGGTCTCTGTTGAAGCCGGGAGGAAGGCTGGTGTTGATCAGCTTCCACTCGTTGGAGGACCGGCTGGTGAAGGATGCTTTTCGAGAGGCTGGAAGAGCAAAGGTTTTTGAAGTTTTGACGAAGAAGCCGGTTGTGGCTGATGAGCAGGAGCAGATGCGGAATCCGCGGTCGCGAAGTGCAAAGATGCGAGCGGCGGAGAAGATTTAGTTAGACAGATTTTTCTTCACACGATGGTGAAGAAGACAAGTGATCGGGCCGGGGTTGTCCCACCTTCTTTCAGGCGAAAGACAACTCTGCAGTACAAGTCCCTTCCTCCAATAGCGATCCCGGCCCGGTTCGTATTTTTGGAGAGTGATAAAAGATTTCGCCCAGGGTTGAACTTCTGGGCAGGCAACAGGAAGTGAGGTGTGCGATGGCAGCTTCGGCGATAGTTGGACAACAGATGGAGATGATGGGTTCGCGGGTGAAGACGCAGAGCCGTGCGGAGTCGCTGACGGCGCGGAATCGCGAGCTGTATGAGACGCAGCGGCGTGCACGGCGCGGACCGACCCCTGAGGTCTTCTTCACCAAGCACATCGACAACAGCCGCATCGTGAAGGCGGATGATCCGGAGCGCCGGCGGGAGATGCGCACGTTTACCGCGGTGATGAGCGTGCTCTTTGTGCTGGTGATGGTCTATGTCTGGCAGCACTTTTCGGCGATCGAGATTGGGTATCACGTGGAGGCGCAGAAGATTCAGGTAGAGCAGCTTCGCGAACAGAACCGGCAGCTTCGATTGTCGGAGGCGCAGTTGACGGAACCGGGCAGGATTGACAGAGTCGCGCGGCAACTTGGGTTGAATGAGCCGCAGCCCGGCCAGGTGGTGCGGCCCGAGGGCGGCGATCCGAATGCTGCAGTACTGGCGCAGGCGAATACTTCCGGGATGCAGATGGTCCAGTAGCGGAATAAATAAAGAAAAACGAAGAAGCAGGGATGGAATGGATAAAGCGCCACGGCAGACGTTTCCACCCCAGCGAGTAAAACTCGCTGGGGACCCCGGTGCGTTAACCGCTCCGATACGGAGGATCCGGTTTGCTTACGTGGCGCTGTTTTTTTGCGCGTGGACGGCGTTGATCGCGCTGCGGCTGGGGTGGCTGCAGGTCGTGCGGCACTCGGATTTCGTGCATCGTGCGGCAATGCAGCAGCAGAGAACGTTTGAGGTCGCTCCGCGGCGCGGGATGATGTATGACCGTAACCTTCGTGAGCTTGCGGTGACGGTGCAGGCGGACAGTGTGTTTGCGGTGCCGTCGGAGCTGGGGGATAATCGCGCCAGTGCGGCGGAGATCCTGGCGGAGATCGTGCATGCCGACCCGCGCGACAACTTTACTTCTAAGCAGCAGATGCTGGCGCGGTTCAATGCGTCGAAGAACTTTGCGTGGGTTGCGCGGCGGCTGGATGCAGGTGCTGCGGAGCGGGTGCGCGAGCTAAATTTGAAGGGCGTTTATTTCCAGAAAGAGTTTAAGCGTTTCTATCCGAACAGTGATCTCGCTGCCCAGGTATTGGGATATGTGGGGACCGACGATCTGGGGTTGGGTGGGTTGGAACAGAAGTTCGAAGAGGAGATGCACGGAGAGCCGGGCCATATGCTGACGGCGGTCGATGCAAGGCGGCATGTGCTGGGCAGCGAAGAGAGTCAGCCGATGCCGGGCGAGAATCTGGTGCTGTCGATCGACGCGAATATTCAGTACATGGCAGAGCGCGCGCTGGATGCGCAGATGGAGAAGATGAAGGCGGCGCATGGCACCGTCGTGGTGCAGGACCCGCATACGGGACAGATCCTGGCGCTGGCGATCTCGCCGCGATTCAATCCGAACGATCAGAGGCACATGGATGCGAGTGTGCTGCAGAACCTGGCGGTGAGCGATGTGTATGAGCCGGGGTCGACGTTCAAGCTGGTGACGTATTCGGCGGCGCTCGATGGTGCGGGTGTGCAGCCGACGGACATCGTGGACTGCCAAGGCGGCGCCCTGACGATGTATGGACGCACGCTGCATGACGACAGGTCTGACGGCCACCTTGGACAGGTGACGGTCCAGTATGCGCTGGAGAGATCGAGCGACGTAGGGGCAGCGAAGATGGCGCTGAAGCTGGGGAATCAAAAGTTCTACGACTACATGCGAGCCTTCGGCTTCGGCGACCGGTCGGGGATCGAGTTGCCGAGCGAGACGCGCGGGCTGTTGCGTAACCCGAGGAAGTGGGGCGCGACCAGTATCCTGTCGATGGCGATTGGGCAGGAGATCGGCGTAACTCCGGTGCAGCTTGTAACCATGGTGAGCACAATTGCAAATGGTGGCGTGTATATGCCGCCGCATGTACTCCTGCAATCGACCGATGAGATGAAGGGCGATCCACGGTTGAAGCCGGCTGCGTTTCGTCCGGCAAATCAGCTACCTGCGACGCTGCCGGATGGGGCGCATCGGGTGATCAAGGAACTGACCTCTGCCAAGATGCGGATGATGATGCAGAGTATTGTGGTGGAGGGCACGGGACGGCGAGCGGCGCTGAACGGCTACAGCGCCGGCGGCAAGACGGGAACGGCGCAGAAGATCGATCCAGCGACGCATACCTATTCGCACACGAAACTGGTGGCTAGCTTTGCGGGGTTTGCGCCGGTGAGCAATCCGGCGATCTCGGTTGCAGTGGTGATTGATACGCCAACGGTGGGTACAAGGTATGGCGCGGAGACGAGCGCGCCGGTATTTGCGGAGGTGGCGCAGCAGGTGCTGGAGTACCTGGGAGTGCCGCATGATCAGCCGTTGAAGACGAAGAAGGAGCTGCTGGTGGCGGAGAAGGATGTCGTTGACGATGCTCCCGCGGAGAGTACGGCGGACTTGAATGCGATGTTCGATGATGTGAATAGTCTGCCGGCGGACGATCCGCTACGGATGCCCGCGAATGCCGCTGCGGTGGCTGAGGCGAATGAAAAGCCGACGGTTGCGACAGGAACAAAAACTGCTGAGAAGACGCAGGGCGTGCTGAATCTGCTGCCGCCCAAGGTGGTGAACGCGTTTCAGGCGAGTGGTGCTGTGGGTTCGGTGCCGACAAATGCCGGCGATGGCGCTGCGCGTCTGTCTGCGCCAAAGGATACACCTGCGGTGCAGATGAAGGAGAAGGGTGCTGTTGTGGTGAATGCAGGGCTGCGGGTGCCGGTGCCTTCGTTTGAAGGTGCGGGGCTGCGGAGCGTTGTGGAACGGGCAGACTCGGTGGGGCTGCGGGTGCAGGCGGTGGGGAGTGGGCTGGCTCGGGAGCAGGTGCCGGCGGCTGGGACGATGGTTCCGGCGGGAACTGAGGTAGTGGTGCGGTTTGCCCGGTGATCCCTTGGTGCCAACGGTGCGCGGTCTCAGCTAGCATCACACTTATATGAATTGGGAGACGGTGTGTGCAGGGCTCGATGCAATTGAACGCGGTGGCCCTTCGGTTGAGGTCAATGGTGTTGAGTATGACTCGCGGCGCGTGGAGCGGGGGGATGTGTTTGTCGCGATGCGCGGTGACACTACGGATGGAAATCGTTATTTAGAGGCGGCCGTCGCGCGGGGTGCGGCGGCGGTGGTTACGGACTCGCGAGAAACATATGCGAAGCTGCGGCGGGAGCATGTTGGGGTTGCCGCCGCGCTGGTGGAGCGTGGGCGAAGGGCGTTGGCGGAGGTGAGTGCGGAGGTGATGGGGCATCCGGAGCGCAGGCTGGCTTTGAGTGCGGTGACGGGAACAAATGGCAAGACGACGACTGCGTTTTTGCTGGAGGCGATGCTGCGGAGTGTGGGGCGGACGTGTGTGTTGATTGGGACGATTGAGACGCACGTGGGGGATGAGGTGCGAGTGTCGCCGCATACGACTCCGGAGGCATCCGATACGCTGCGGGTCTTTGCTGACGGAGTCGCTGTGGGAGCGACGGAGGCGGTGATGGAGATGTCGTCGCATGCGCTGGAACAGGAGCGGGTGTGGGGGCTGCCGGTGGATGTGGCGATGTTTACGAATCTGACGCAGGATCATCTGGATTATCACGGGACGATGGAGAAGTATTTTGCGGCGAAGGTGAGGTTGTTTGAGGGCGTGGGGGCGCCGCCGCCACGAGTAGCCGTAGTAAATCTGGATGATGAATATGGTGGAGCGATGGAAAAATCGGCCGCAGCGTGCAGTGAGGTGTGGACCTACGGGTTGAAGAGCCATTACGGCTGGGTACCTGAATTTCGGGCGGAGAACGTGACGCTCGGAGCAGGCGAGACCAGCTTCGACTGGAAGACACCGATGGGAATGGTCGAGATTCGATCTTCCCTCACTGGAAGAGTGAATGTGTATAACCTACTTGCGGCGTCTTGTGCGGCCTTAGCCCGAGGCTTGAGTCTTGAGCAGATCGCGGATGTTGCCGATAAGTTGCGACCTGTGCCAGGGCGGTTCGAAACTGTGGCAAATGAGCTGGGAATTTCAGTTGTGGTGGACTACGCGCATACGGATGACGCTCTGCGGAATTTGATTTCTCTGGCACGAGAGTTGGTGAAAGAGCGGAGTGGCAGGGTGATTACGTTGTTTGGATGTGGGGGGGATCGCGACAGGACGAAGCGTCCGCGCATGGGAAGGGCTGCGGGTGAGGGGAGCGATCTGGTGGTGCTGACCAGTGACAATCCTCGAAGTGAGGAGCCGATGGCGATTATTGAAGAGGCTCTGGTGGGCGTGCGGGAGACGGGGACAGATTGTGTAGTAGAGGAGGATCGGGCGGGCGCGATTGCGATTGCCATTCGCGCGGCGCGGCCGGGGGATATTGTTTTGATCGCGGGTAAAGGACATGAGAAGGTGCAGATCTTGAAGGACGGGACTGTGCCGTTTGATGATGTGGCGGTGGCTGCTGGAGTTTTGAAGGAGATTGCGTGAAGCTGACATTGGGGCAGGTTGCGGATTGGATTCATGCGGATGGTGAGTTCGATACGCTGGCGGAGGCGGTGGGGTATGGGATCGACTCGCGAACGATTGGTGCGGGGGAGTTGTTCTTTGCGGTCCGGGGCGAACGGTTGGATGGGCATGAGTATGTGCAGGCTGCGCTTGCGAATGGAGCGGTAGCGGCGGTTGTGAGCAATCGGTGGGTGGTGCCATCGGAAGTGGATGAGAAGCGTCTGCTGTTGGTGTCGGACTGCGACGACTGTGTGCTGCGGGCGCTGCAGCAGCTTGCCCACAAGGTACGGCGGGAGTGGGGTGGGCGGGTGATTGGAGTGACGGGATCGGCGGGGAAGACGACCGCGAAGGAGGCCGTCGCGCAGGTTTTGGGAGCGAAGTTCAAAGTGCTGAAGTCGGCGGGGAATTTGAATAATGCGTTTGGTTTGCCGCTGCAACTGCTGAAGCTGGAGCAGGAGCATCAGGTTGCGGTGATTGAGATGGGCATGAATCACGCAGGAGAGATCGCTGCGCTGGCGAAGATTGCGGAGCCGGATTGGGCAGTGGTTTCCAACGTTGGGCCGGTGCACCTGGAGTTTTTCCCCGATGGGCTTGCGGGAATTGCGCGGGCGAAGTATGAATTGATCGAGGCGCTGCCCAAAGATGGGGTGGCGATTTTGAACCTCGACGATCCATATGTTTCCTTGTTCGGCAAAGGGATGGGGTCACGTGCGGTGCTCTATGGGACCGGAGAAGGCGCCGAGGTGAGGGCGGTGCACGTGGCGGAGGTGGGGGCCGAGGGTGTGGTGTTTACCGTCGAGGCGAAGGGCGAGCGCGCGAGCGTGCAACTGAAGATGCTGGGAAGGCACAATGTTTTGAATGCGCTGGCCGCGATCGCCGTGGGGTTGCGAAGCGGGATGGGGCTCGATGAGTGTGCCGCGGCGGTAGGGCAGATGCGTGCGGGCGATAAGCGCGGAGAGGCGCTGGAGTGGCGTGGGGCGATGCTGATCAATGATTGCTACAACTCGAATCCTGCCGCGCTGAATGCCATGGTGGATGCGCTGATGGCGATTCCGGCGGAACGGCATATTGTGGTTGCGGGAGAGATGCTGGAGCTTGGGCCGGAGGCGGAGGCGCTGCACGCGGCTTGCGGAGTAAGGATGGCGGATAGTGGGGTGGAGTTTGTTCTTGGCGTTCGCGGTGCTGCCGAAGCGATGGTGGAAGCTGCAAGGGCGCGGGGAACCGAGGCATTATTTGTCGCCAGCCCGGAGGAGGCGGGAGATTGGCTGGTTGCGAATGTGCGTGAGGGAGACGTAGTGTTATTGAAGGCCTCCAGGGGCGTGCGGCTGGAGAAGGCGTTGACGGTTGTCGCGGTTGGTTCTCAATAGGATGTTTCACTAGGGGGTACTGCTGGTTATGGCCAAGGAGATTGTGCGCCGGAAGAAGACAAGGAAGGGCCGGAGTGAAGGTGCCGTTAAGGCAAAGGCAGGTTCCAAGCCTGGGAAGCCTGGAAACGGGGCCGCCGGAGCTTCGGCTTGGAAGCAGTTGAAGAGGACGGCGAAGAATGCCAGGGCAGGCAAACCAGGACCGGTGTACGCGAAAGATTACGGTCTGATGACGGCTTTTCACCATATGCAGCGCGCTTCGGTGGTGATGTCGCTGATGGAGGAGGGTACGGGCGAAGATCTGCGTGATCTGCTGAAGCAGGGCGTAAAGCTCTATCGCAAGGCGGTGAAAGACGACGCTAAGAACAAGTTTGTGCTGCAGGCGATCGGAATTTTGAGGGCGACGGAGCATCTCTCGATGGCTGGACTTTATGCGGCGAGAGTGAAGTACAAACAGAAGGAGACCTCGCCGACGCCGGAGTGGCTGGCAAAGGTTGTCGCGGAGGCCGATCATCGATTGGTGCAGATGGAGCGCAAGGAGCGCGGCAAGGGGCCGGATCTTTTTCCTGTGACGATGGAGTTGGTGCGGCGCGCGGAGGGATCGGACCATGATGCTCACCTGGCTTTCGAGCTTGCCATGGCTGCGGACGCGCTTTGCTTCGCGTTGGAGAACGGGCTGTAATCCTGCGGTTTTTCCTGTGGATGGGCAGGGAACCGAGTTGGTTCCTTAACAAGATAAGCACAGGGAGTTCGCCGACGGGCTGTTAAGATAGCCCTGACTTGCAGCGCGGACCGGGCCTGAAACTGCAGGCCGTAAGCTACAGGTCACGAGATTCAAGTCAAAGGCGGAGACGTTTTGCTCTATTGGCTGTTGTATCAAAAACTTTTTCCCTACTACCGGCTCTTCCGAATCTTTCGCTATCTCACGTTTCGCACAGTGTTTGCGAGTCTGACGGCGTTGCTGATCGGCCTGTTGATTGGCCCGTACGTCATTGAGAAGCTGCGTGAGTTTCAGATTGGTCAGTATATCCGGGAAGAAGGGCCGCAGTCGCACCAGAAGAAGAGCGGCACGCCGACGATGGGTGGGGTGCTGATCTGCATCTCGATCCTGGTGCCGACGCTGCTTTGGGCGGATCTGTCGAATCCGTATGTGTGGCTGGTGACGCTGTCGACACTGGCGTTCGGGGCGATTGGGTTTGCGGATGATTACATCAAGGTGGTGCATCGCAGGAACAAGGGGCTATCGGCGAGGGCGAAGCTGGGCTTGCAGTTTGTGGCGAGTGCCGGTGTGGCGATTGCGCTGGTGGTGATGGAGACGCGCGGGGGATATTCAACTCGTTTGATGGTGCCGTTTGCGAAACGGTTCCGGCCGGATCTGGTGTGGGAGTGGATGGGACATATTCCGCACATGCACTGGCTGGTGTTTGTGCCGTTCATCATTTTCGTGATGATTGTGATTTCGGGTGCGAGCAATGCGGTGAATCTAACCGATGGGTTGGATGGGCTGGCGATTGGATGCACGATCATCGCCGCGGGCGCGCTGACGGTGCTGACTTATGTTAGCGGGCATGTGGTGTTTTCGGATTACCTGGAGCTGCAGCGGATGCCGATGGTGAGCGAGCTGACGGTGTTTTGCGGGTCGATGGTCGGGGCGAGCATTGGATTTCTCTGGTACAACGCGCATCCGGCTGAGGTTTTTATGGGGGATGTGGGGAGTCTCGCGCTGGGTGGGGCGATTGGAACCGTGGCGGTGGTGATCAAGCAGGAGTTGTTGTTGCCGTTTATTGGGGGTGTGTTCATTCTTGAGGCGGTGAGCGTGATGCTGCAGGTGGGGAGCTATAAGCTGCGGAATGGGAAGCGCATCTTCAAGATGGCTCCGCTGCACCATCATTTTGAGTTGGTGGGGTGGTCGGAGTCGAAGGTAATTGCGCGATTCTGGATTCTGGCGCTGGTGTTTGCGCTGTTTGCGTTGACTACGCTGAAGCTCCGGTGAGAGTGTGAAGGCATGATGGATTTGAAGAACAAACGGGTGTTGGTGGTGGGGCTGGGCAAGTCTGGCTTGTCAGCGGCGATGTTTCTGCGGGAGCAGGGGGCGCGGGTGACGGTGAGCGATACGCGCAGTGCAGTGGCGCTGGCGAAGGAGATTCCTGCGCTGTTGGAGGCGGGGATTATGGTCGAGTCCGGCGGGCATGGGCTGCTGACGTTTCGGCGGCAGGATTTGATCGTGGTCTCGCCGGGTGTGCCAATGGATACGCCGGAGGTGAAGCAGGTGGTGGCGTTTGGACTGCCGGTGATTGGGGAGCTGGAGCTGGCGAGCCGGTATCTGCAGGGGCGGGTGGTGGCGATTACGGGGTCGAATGGGAAGACAACGACTACGACGCTGGTGGGGAAGATATTTGCCGATGCGCGTGTGCCGACTCTTGTGGGCGGGAATATCGGGTTGCCGGTGATCGATCTGGTCGCGAAGAGTGGGCCTAAAACGGTGAGCGTGCTTGAGGTGTCGAGTTTCCAGTTGGAGACCATAGAGGAGTTTCATCCGTGGATCTCGGTGGTGTTGAATATCACGCCGGATCATCTGGATCGGCATGGAAGCTTCGAAACTTATGCGGCTGCAAAGGCCAGGATTACGGAGCGGCAAGTGGCGGAAGACTTTCTGGTTCTGAACGCGGAGGACAAAGCCACACAGATGGTCGCGTTGAAGACGAAGGCGCAGATCTTCTGGTTCAGCGGCCGTCGGCCCATCAAACAAGGGGCGTTCGTTCATGGCGAGAGCATCCTGTTTGTCCCTCGCGAGGGGGCGAAGGCTGAGCCGGTGATGCCGGTCAGCGATATTCATCTGAAGGGCTCGCATAATGTAGAGAACGTGCTGGCTGCGGTTTGTGCGGCTCGGCTGGCGAAGATTCCGGCGGAGAGTATCCGGGCTTCGGTGGCTGGGTTTGCGGCGGTGGAGCATCGGCTGGAGCTGGTGAAGGTGGTGAATGGCGTTGAGTTTTATAACGACTCGAAGGCGACTAATGTGGATGCGGCGATGAAGGCGGTGGCGTCGTTTGCCGGTGGAATTCATTTGATTCTTGGCGGGAAGGATAAGGATTCGGATTACACGCTGATGTCGGGGATGTTGAAGGAGCGGGTGAAGATTGTTTACACCATTGGTTCGGCTGCGGAAAAGATTGAGCGGGAATTACACGGAGTCGTGAAGATAGTTCCAGCGGAGACGCTGCAGGTTGCGGTTGCGAAGGCCGCAAAGGCTGCGGCGACGGGCGATGTGGTTTTGCTGTCGCCCGCGTGCTCGAGCTTCGACCAGTTTGAAAATTATGAGCAGCGCGGCCGGGTGTTCCGGCAGTTGGTGAACGAACTGAATTGAGCGCACGGCAGGGAAGCAGGAAGTGACGGCATGGCGAAGAGAGTAGGGGTGGACAAGTGGCTCTTCGGAGTGGTGCTGCTGCTGGTGCTGTTTGGGCTGGTGATGGTGTTTTCGGCTTCGGCAGTGATGGCGCAGGCTAGCCTGGGATCGCCCTATTCGTATGTGGGGAGGCAGGCGATCTGGGCGGTGCTTGGGCTGGTGGCGATGGTTCTGCTGATGCAGGTGGACTATCGCAGATATAACAACCCGCGAGTGGTGTTTCCTGCGGTCGCGGTGACGATGCTGATGCTGATCGGCGTGTTTGCGGTGAGCGGATCGCATAATACGCACCGCTGGGTGCGGTTTGGGGACTTGTTTACGTTTCAGCCGTCGGAGCTGGCTAAGCCTGTGCTGGTGCTGTTTCTGGCTTATTTTCTGCAGACGCGGATTCACCAGATGGACGACTGGAAGGGGACGATTCTGCGGGCGGTGGCGGTGCCCTTGGCGTTTACGGCGCTGATATTGAAAGAGCCGGATTTGGGGACCGGCATGGTCTGTATGGCGGTGACGGCCTTGATGCTCTATCTGGCTGGGGCGCGGACGAAGTACTTTGCCATTGGTGCGGCGTTGGCGGCGCCTGTGCTGTATTTCATGTTGTTCCACGTGGCGTTTCGCCGGGCCCGGATGCTCGCGTTCGTGAACCCTGAGGCCGATCCCAAGGGAACTGGGTTTCACATTTTGCAGTCGCTGATCGCAGTGGGGACGGGCGGAATTCGCGGGCTGGGGTTGATGGAGGGGCGGCAGAAGCTGTTTTATCTCCCGGAGGTGCAGACGGACTTTATCTTCGCCAATATTTGCGAGGAGCTGGGATTGATTGGGGCGCTGCTGATCGTTGGCTTGTTTGTGGCGCTGGGGTATCGCGGGCTGCGGGCGGCGTTTCTGTCGACCGATCCGTTTGCGCGGTTCCTCGCGTTTGGATTGACGACTGCGATTCTGATCCAGGCTTTCTTCAATATGAGCGTAGTGCTGGCGCTGCTGCCGACAAAAGGAATTCCGCTGCCGTTTATTTCTTCGGGCGGGACGTCGATTTTTATTACGCGGGCCGGCATGGGTGTGCTGCTGAATATCACTCGCGAGATCGATTAGGGCAGGGTGTAGGGAATAGGGAGTAGAGAGTAGAAGGCCAGGGACGATGAGGGTTTTGATTGCGGGTGGGGGGACGGGTGGGCATATCATTCCGGCGCTGGCGATTGCTCGGGAGCTGAGAGACGCGCATGGGGCTGAGGTACGGTTTGTGGGGACGGCGCGGGGGCTTGAGACGAAGCTGGTGCCGGAGGCTGGGTTTCCGCTGGAGTTGATCCGGGTGGGGCAGTTGAAGAATGTGAGTCTGGCGACGCGGCTGCGGACGCTGGCGGATCTTCCGCTCGGGGTGATGCGATGCGTGGGGCTGGTACGGAGTTTCAGGCCGGATGTGGTGATTGGAGTGGGCGGGTACGCTTCGGGGCCGGCGATGATGGCGGCGATTCTGCTGCGCGTGCCGACGCTGGCGTTTGAGCCGAACGCGGTGCCGGGGCTGGCCAACCGGCTGGTTGGGAAGTGGGTGAGTGCGGCTGCGGTGAACTTTGAGGAGACGCTGCGGTATTTTCGTGGAGCGCGGGTGACTGGGATTCCGGTGCGGAGGGAGTTTTTTGCGATCGGCGAGCTTCCGCCGAAGGTGGAGCCGTCGCGGACGGTGCGGTTGCTGGTGTTTGGAGGGAGCCAGGGGGCGCGCATCTTCAACGACGTGATGCCGAGGATTGCAAAGAGTTTGATGGAGGAGATTCCGGGGCTAAGGATTCTGCACCAGGCGGGGGGGAAATTTGCCGAGCCGGTGGAGGCGGCGTACGGGGCAAGTGGCGCGGATGCCACGCGCTGGGAGGTATCCGCCTTTCTCGACGACATGCCGCGACGATTTGCAGAGGCGGACCTTATCCTGTGCCGCAGCGGGGCGAGCACGGTGGCGGAGCTGGCGGCGGCGGGGAAGGCTGCAGTCCTGGTGCCTCTGCCAACGGCTGCCGATAACCACCAGTTGAAGAACGCCGAGGTGTTTGCGGCAGCAGGGGCGGCGATGTTGCGGGTGCAGAGCAGCGATGCGGCGATGGAGAGTTTTCTGTCCAGCGATCTGGCGGCTCTTTTGCTCGATTCGGCGCGGCGCCGGGAGATGAGCAGGAAGGTGCGCGGGCTGGCGCACCCGGATGCAGTGCGGGTGATTGGGGAGATGGTGGCGGGCCTGGTGCGGGCGGGGGAGTGAGATTTTCTTTGCTGTGTCGGCTTGTTCGTCATTCCCTTTTACTCCTTTCCGGGGGCGTACCCCCCCTCCCCATTGCCCGCGCGTAAGGCTTTTGTCATCAACAGTTTACAGGATGGCTTGGCCTGCAAAATATTATTAACAAAGGGTTTACGCGCAAAATATTCTTTCTAAACGAGTTAGCCCCGCAGGGGGCTCTATATCCCTGCGGGGCTAACTCGTTTTTGATCTATATATCCAGTATAGCGTGTTGAGGGTAACTAACATGCCAAGGGATGTTATTGATAGGCAGTAAGTTAGGTGGTTTTGGGGCTTGACACGCGGTTTTTGGGCGAAAAACTCAGATTAAAAAATAGTGTTAAAGATAACGGCAATGAAATCAGTCAGTTGGTCTTCCGTATTTCTTGGGCGAGTGGAGGAGAACGAGCAACTGCGAGTAGAGAAAGAAAGGGGCTGAGAGCGGTTTCT
>Ga0210406_10003667_pt1 | contig 16700 bp, 21 predicted proteins | sample IncBWC30MmetaG_FD_155454 | JGI IMG/M metagenome (GOLD analysis project Ga0210406, IMG submission 155454) | Forest soil microbial communities from Barre Woods Harvard Forest LTER site, Petersham, Massachusetts, United States - Inc-BW-C-30-M | ecosystem: Environmental > Terrestrial > Soil >... | reverse complement strand
TGGTTGGTAGGGACGGAATTCTCGATAGGCAGACGCGATAGTTGCATTTGTGCGGCGTCCGAGATAGGCTGCGCGCGTCCAGCTCTCGGAGAGATCCTCTATGCGAAACGTGCTTTTCGGAATTGCCGTTCTTGCCATCACAGGTTCGACGTTACCGTCGATCACCTTTGCACAAGAAAAAGAGGAAACGCCGCAGGCCAAGCCGTCTTCGGGGAAGCCGGAACATTTGAAGGCCGAACAGCAAGCCAGCAAAGCTGCGGTCACAGTGGGTGGCAAAGCGATTGCTTACGACGCCTTCGCTGGCACCATTGTCGTCCATCCCAAAGGCTGGGATGATGTGCCTCAGAACGCGGACAAAGACGATAAGAATCTGCCTGCGGAAGCCAGCATGTTTTACGTGGCTTATTTCAAGTCGGGCGACCAGGCCAGCCAGCGTCCGCTCACGTTTCTATTTAACGGAGGTCCGGGGTCATCGACGGTGTGGCTGCACATGGGCGCGTTTGGCCCAAAGCGAGTAGTGACGGCGGACGACTCGCATACTCCTGCGGCGCCGTATCCCATCGTTAACAATGATTTCAGCCTGATGGACGTTAGTGACCTCGTATTTGTCGACGCACCAGGAACCGGGTTCAGCCGCATTGCTGGTAAGGACCGCGAAAAGGCGTTCTACGGTGTGGATGCAGATGCGGAGGCGTTTGCGGATTTCATTGCCCAGTTTCTGTCGAAATACGGGAGGTGGAACTCGCCGAAGTATTTGTTTGGGGAAAGCTACGGCACCACACGATCAGCGGCGCTGATCAACCTGCTGGAGACGTCGCGCAATATCGATTTCAATGGTGTGATCCTATTGTCGCAATGCCTGAGCTACGACAACGGAGCAGACTACCCCCAACTGAATCCTGGGATCGATCTCCCCTACCAACTGTCGCTTCCGACATTCACGGCCACGGCGTGGTATCACCACAAACTGCCTGATGCTCCCAAAGAACTGGCGCCGCTATTGAGAGAAGTTGAACAATTTGCGATGACCGAATATGGAATGGCTCTCGGGGCTGGCGCGACACTTCCATCGGAACAGCGGCAGGGCATCGTGGCGAAGCTCCATCGCTACACCGGCATTCCCGCGGACTATATTGAAAAGTCGGACCTGCGGATCAACGCCGGACAATTCGAAAAGACTCTCAAGGCCGACAGCGATACGACCACGGGCCGCCTGGACACGCGCTTCTCGGGTCCGACGTTCGACCCGCTGAGCAAAGAGGCGGAATACGATCCGCAATCAGCGGCGATCAGCTCTGCCTACGTGTCGGCGTTCAACGACTACGTACGTAAGGAGCTGAAATTCGGGGAGAACCGTGAGTACAAGCCGGAGATCGACGTTTGGAAGACCTGGAATTTTCTCCACCAACCTCCGGGAGTGCCCATACCTCTGCCTCAGGCAGTCAACGTTATGGTCGATCTGGCGACGGCAATGAAATACAACCCTGACCTGAGGGTGCAGGTAAATGCGGGCTATTTCGATCTGGCCACGCCATTTTTTGAAGGCGTATACGAAATGCAGCATCTGCCAATTCCTGCAAAGCTGCAAAAGAACATCGAATTTAGGTTTTACGAATCGGGACACATGGTCTACGCCCACGCAGCGTCGCTGAAGGCGCTCCACGACAATGTGGCAGCGTTCATCCGTAGTGGGGACAACGCAAAGACCGCCATGTCGCCCTGAAGTTCCTACCAGCACACCGTTTGTCCTTTCGAAGATACCGTCAGCACTCCTGCGCGTACCAACCGAAAGGAGAGTGCTCACTAACCATTCACTTAGTTCAGGCGCGTAATTACTTCCTTTCCTCCCCTTCGTGAATTCCGGCTTGACGCCTAATTCCTGTTGAATCTGGAACTTCAATTTCAACGGTTTCCTGCAACCATCCAAACGAGTATGGCCCTCCGCCTGCATTCTTTATCCGGGTCGGTAAGGGCACTTTGGCGGTTGACAACAACATTTTCCCTTTCCGCCTCTCTTCGCTTCCGACACAAAGGAGTTTTATGAAAACCCCGCGCTCTATCCTTCTTGCTTTGACTGTCCTGTTGCTGGCTACGGCCGCTCAGGCTCAGACGACCAATGTAAAGGCTAGCATCCCCTTCGACTTTGTCGTCGGCGACCATGCCTACTCTGCTGGTGAATACACCGTTAAATCAGTCGCCATCGACAGCCCCGCCATTCGGGTAGACAATGCCGACGAGTCCGAGAAGGGCATCACCCTCTCTGACGCATGCAGCAGTGGCCGACCCGCGACCGGAACCAAGCTGGTGTTCCAGCGCTTGGGCAACAACTATTTCCTCTATCAGATTTGGACGGAAGGCAATTCCAGTGGCCGCGAGTTCCGGATGAGCAAGACCCAGGTCCAGCTTGCCAAGAACTATGGCAAGCCTGAATTCGTGATGGTTGCTGCAAACATCTCCCAGTAACCGCCCGGCACCCCCGCGGTGCTCAGCCCGAAAGAGGGAACGTCCCCCCAGCCGTTCCCTCTTTTTTATTTGGGGCTATTCATACTTCAGTGCAAGACAGGCCTTGAGCATCTGGTTGAACGATCTGGCACAAATAAATCAGCGCCGTCTCATTCCCAAATGAGACCTGAAGACGGACTGTCCGAGCACAGCATAAGCCATAGTGAAATTCGGGTCTAAACGGATAGCCCGCTGGAACAAAGGTATGGCAGCGGCAGGGTTGTCACTCTTCATGGTCTTCCATCCGAGGCTGAAAGCCTGCAGTGCTTCGAGCGACGAGGTCGTGGCCTGCACAAGCGGGATGTCGTACCTCTGAACCGCGCCGAGCGATTCTCCGAGTCTCTTCCGAATTTCTGATGCGGCGTTCCCCAGAGCATCTAGAACATGGGTTTTGTCGTTTGCCTGGGCTTTCGTGCTCGTGAGTGATTCACCGTTCGAGCAGTTCAGGACCTTCAAAATCAGAGTGTACTGCGCGCCAATCTCTGCTATTGAGCCGTTGAGGACCGCTTTGCTCCCGTGAGCACGGCGACCTTTCCAGAAACGATTCTCTGGGAAACTTTCAGGATTGGTAAGGGGAAGTCGGCTTGTAGGAAGTGATCTCCGCATTGCCATCGATTCTGGTCGGATTACGGGCGTTAGCGGCCAATCTCTGCCCGTTCTCGCGCCTCTACCTACGATTGATGTGTGTGGAGTGACCTGCACATGGTGCACGAGGACAGATCTCTGATGAGCTACGAAGCCTTTTATTGGACTTTCCGCACCGGCCGAACTCAAAAGATCTTAGCGGGAAGCGGAGATCCTTCCTCATGAAACAAAACTCCGACTGGAAAAGAGTAACACTTTCTCAGAAAAACCTCTTTTAGAAAAGAGATTAAAAACATTGGCCGCTAATAAACGGCAATCCGGAAGTAATCCACTTGGCTGAAAAACGCGCTTTCTGTAGAAGCGGTGCCACCGAAGTCGGCGATTTCTGTGGCATGCGTCATCGAGGACTAACGAGTTGATACGTGCTCGAGCGACGTTCGAAACAAAAGAGCTTCACGAAAACTCCTCCAACCTCGTGTGCGGTGCTGGTTCGCGGCCAGTGCAGGTTGGCTTTGGCCAGACGTTATCTTTCATTTGATACCCAGCGGGGTGAAACTCTCGCCCCGTTTGATGGCCAGCTGGATAGGACGCGGCGGTCCCGTCTTTGGCACGGTCACTTCCATCCACAATTCCTCTCCGGCCCTACGCACAGAAGGATCCATGGCATGCTCCGGCAGAAAGAAAGCCACGGGCTCCATGAGCGCCGTTACTGGTTCTCCCCGGTTGATGATCCGTCGGTTTACATGAAGGTCGGTTGGATGATCGGCCGGATTTGCCACCAAATGGCCGTCTCTTACATTCAACGTGACGTCGCGCATTTCCCCCGAGGAATTCCAGGGGCTTCCGTGCACGTCTTCCGGTGACACGCGTAGCTGCACGCTCAAATACCTTCCGCGAATCGGGAGATTCGGATCGTAGGCCACCGTTTGCACCCAGACGCGCGGCAACCGCGCTCGGTCTATCGCGTACTTCGCGGCCAGGCTCGCCACCAGCGCCAGTTGTGCGCCGGCCAAAATCAATCCCTTTTGCAAATTCGTCATTGTATTCCTCCCGACACGTGAGCGACCAATCTCCGTCGCATTCTCTCCAGCGCCCAGCCTCCGAACAGGAAGAGCACTCCCAGTCCGATGAGGCTGGCTGCCCGTCCCAATTTGTCCATCACATCCGAAAAGTAAAAAATCACTACTGTCAGCGCAAACCCCGCTACACCCAGATTGATTCGTTCGCGGTGCCGTTCGAGCAGTCCCCACCCGACCAGTCCGAGCGCACCCAGTCCCGCCCAAAAATAAGGTCCCAGGGTACTCCAGGCATAAATGCGCAACGCCCCGGCCGCGGCGGAATCAACTGAGTGAAACGTTCCAATAACCAGAACCCAGACCGCCGACAATGCATTGACCCAAGCGGCTTTTCTTCGCAGTACAAACGCAAGCAGCAGCGGCGCGCCGACAGCGATAATCCAGCCAAAAACGCGCACTATCTCCGGCACTTCGGGACGACCGCGCCAAAACCACAACAATTCGCGCCGTTCGACAAACGCCAGGATGGCGAGGGGCAAAAGCGAGATTCCTCCAATCCACGCCAGGCCTTGCTTTAGTACGGAATCCTCCGCGCCGGTTCGCGCCGTCAGATACGTGAGGGATAGAAGAAGCAGTCCATCCAGAATCAGTCGACCGCCGTAGGCGTAACTGTCTGTGCGAACTTGCCATTCGCCTGCCAGCCACGCCGGAACTAGCAAAGCAAGCAGGACGCTCTGTGGCCATTGTCGCAAGATCAGCCAGCCCGCTAGCGCCCCGACGGCCCACAGGAGAATCCCGCTCGGCCAGTGTTCCTGCAGGTTGAAAATTTGTGCGGTGAGAAAAATTCCAGCGCCCACGCAGATCGTTCCGATCGCGTAAAACGTGGCCGCGAGTGCCGGGAATCGGTCCGTGGTTAATGCTCCCGCGATTGGAAACGATGCCGTCAGCAGGAGCACGAGGGTAAATCGCCAAGTGGGTGAGAGTTCGTCCCAGTGCGCCGCCACAAACAGCAGCACTCCCGCACACAGCAGCACCGCGCCCAGTCCCAGCGCCAGCAACACCGGCCACCGCAAGCCTTCTTTCGAGCGTTCGGACTCTTCGAACGTTCGAATTCGCGCCGCCGTGTTCGCATCCATAACTCCGGCGCTGATCCAGCGATCGACCCTCTTGTTCAGGGCATCCGTCATTCGAGATCCTCCGTTCATCGCCAACCACTGCCTAACACGCGTATTCCAAACAGCATCGCTGAGACCAAAACGCGAATGTCGTCTAGCGCCTGCGCGTCTGTTCTGCAACTAAAACGACCCGTTCGGCATAGTTTGTCGCCGGCACCTGCTGAAAAGATAGTTGAATGTCCGCGGGTTTCGCTTTGCCGCCGAGCATTTCAAAGCCACGACGAAACTCTTCAAAACGGTTATTCCACGATTCGGCGAAGTTGCCAGCCATCTCAAATACGAAACACGCGCACGATGCGAGTGCGGGAGCAATCAAGACCCAGAATATGTTGTCGTATCGCATGTGTTTTCCCTCTGTGCCAAACGATACGACCAGGCGAACTTCGGAGCTACCGCTCCCGTTACAGTTTCGCAACTGTCACACTTCAGACTGGGATACAATTTGGCAACACTTTGGGATTGCAGTAGCGCGAATCACATGGACATCCGGATTGATAAGAGGAGCGAAGTATCCGTTCGGCAGCAGCTCGCAGAACAAATTGTCTTCTTAATCGCGACGGAAAAAATGAAGCCAGGCGAAGCTTTGCCAAGCGTCCGGGAACTCGCGCGACGCCTGAAAATTCACCACAATACCGTAAGTGAAGCGTACAAAGATTTGGCGCGCCGAACGTGGGTGGTCAGGCGGAAAGGGAGTCGTGTAGTTGTTCGGTCAGTAGGAGAGCGGGCCGAACTGACGAACGGGCATGACGTCGACGACCTTATTAATGCAACGATCCGGGTGGCGCGCGAGCGAGGATTCTCTCTTCAGGCGCTGCGCGAGCGGGTGAGGACTCGGCTGCTGGCTGAGCCTCCGGACCATATCTTGGTTGTGGAAGAAGAGCCGGGCCTCCGGGGACTTCTTCAGCAGGAGATTCGCACGGCACTCCGGCAGCCGGTAGACGGTTGTTCGCTGTCCGAATTAGCGGCACAACCTGGTTTGGCAATTGGTGCTTTAACGGTTTCGGGACAATATCTCATTGGCGACGTGGATCGGCTAGTGCCCAAAGGAGTTCCCGCCATCGCTTTAGCATTCAGCGCGGCCGATGAACACCTGGATCTCCTGCGGCGACTCGATGACCCTTCGGTCATTTTCGTCGTTTCGGTAAGTCGAGTGTTTCTGCAGACCGCACGAAGCCTATTGGCCCCGGCGCTTGGGCGTCATCACGTATTGAGGGATTTTCTTTTTCCTCCCGATGACCCGAAAAGCTTGCGAGGGGCCGATTTGGTTTTCGCAGATTCCATAGCACGGTCGCAGGTCAAACATACTAAAGTCCTTGAGTATCGACTCATATGTCCTAGCTCTCTGGAGTATGTGCGCACGGCGATGGAGTCCTATCAGATGCGATTACCGTGACGAATTAGCGAAAGGATTTAGAATTTCCGGTCCTCGCTGTGAGAACTGCGCACGCGGATCACTTCAACGGAAAGCCGATTTTTCGTCCAAGTGAAACTGTGTCGGTAAACACAAGCGCGTTTGTCGGTACTAATCCCGACCTGCGAGTTGGCAGGTTCCGGATTGCCCGTTGCCCGTTCGGCGGTCCGGCAATGGTTCCCTTGGATGGTCTGGATGGCGACCGCCCCGTATCACATGCCGTGGAGCGTGCTAGGATCGTCGCATGTGGAAAGGTACCGTCGTCTCCATCCATGTCGCGGCGGAAGCGTCGGCGCCGATGCGGTCAATCGCCGAAGTGCGGGCGTTCCGGGACGCGGGCTCGAGGGCGATCGGTATTTCGCCGGGACCGGGTTGTACTCGAAAAAATCGAGCTTCGGCGGGCGCGAAGGCACCCTGATCGAAATTGAGGCTGTCGAAGCGCTTTTCGGCGGCGTGCTCAACGCCGAGGGGGAACGGTGCGGGATCAAGCTCGCCGCTGCCGACTCCCGCCACAACATCGCGACGTCCAGTGTCCCGCTCAATCATCTCGTCGACCGTGAATTCTGGGTCGGCGCCGTGCTTATGCGCGGCGCGCGTCTCTGCGAGCCGTGCAAGCATTTGGACGACCTCACACTTCATGGCGTGAGGAGCGGTCTGATCCATCGCAAAGGCCTGCGGACCCTACTATTGAGCGAGGGCGTCATCCGCGTACGCGACGCCGTGCGTCCGAAATCCTCGTAACCGTCCTTGAGGCGAGAGGGTTAAGGCGCGTGTTCGTGCATCACAGAACACCGCGCGACGCGCGAAGAACTCAACAGCGCAGTCGCGATTAGCCCGCAGACGGCGGCGAACGAAAGCCACAGTCCCGGAATCGCACGATTGCCAGTCGCGTGGATGAGATAGGTTGAAATCGCAGGCGTAAATCCGCCGAAGATGGCGGTCGCGCTGCTATGAACAAGAGAGAATCCGGCGGTGCGGACGTCGGCCGGCATAATTTCCGTCAGGAAGACGATCAGCGCGCCGTTGTAGCTGGCGAACAAGAACGAGAGCCACAATTCCACCGCCATCAGCCGGCTGAATGACGGCGCGTTTACCAGCCACAACAACGCCGGATAAGCCGTCAGTAGAGCCAGCATGCTGACGGCGGCCAGCATCGGACGCCGGCCAATTCTATCGGAAACCGCACCCATGATCGGAAGCCAGAAAAAATTGGAAGCTCCAACGCACAGCGTGACAATCATGTTGTCCCTCGCCGCAAGATGAAGCACGGCGCCGCCGAACGTCGGTGTGTACGTCGTGATCATGTAAAAGCAGACCGTGTTCATAATCGTCAACAAGGTGCCGAGCACTACCAGCCTCCAACTGCGCGCCAGCGTGCGCAGAATCTCGCGCTGCGACGGACGGCGCTTGCGCTCAAGGAATTCCGGCGTTTCCTTGAGCGACCGCCGCAACAGAAACAAGAGCGGAATAATCGCGCACCCGACGAGCAGTGGGACGCGCCATCCCCAGCGCGTCATTTGATCGCCGGTGAGCCGCAACGTTAGGCCGAGCCCGAGTACTGCTGCGAACATCACCGCCACTTGCTGGCTCGCCGCTTGCCAGCTCGCGTAGAAACCTTTATGTCCAGGCGTCGCAATCTCGAAAAGATAGACGGAGACGCCGCCCGCCTCCACGCCGGCCGACAGTCCCTGCACCAGCCGCCCGGCGACGACCAGCAGCGGCGCAATCAGCCCGATCGATGCGTAGGAAGGCGTGCATGCGATTGAAACGGTTCCGATCGCCATCAATCCGAGAGTCAGGAGAAGCCCATTGCGGCGCCCACGATGATCGATATAAGTGCCCAACACGATCGCGCCAAGGGGCCGCATCAGAAAACCCGCGCCGAAGGTCATCAGAGAAAACATCAGCGACGCGAATTCGTTCCCACTCGGGAAAAAAGTGCGCGCGATCGCCGCCGCGTAGTATCCGAAGACCTGGAAATCGTACATCTCCAGAAAATTCCCGCTGGCGACGCGGACCACGGGCCGGAAAGTCCGTGCGCGGGCGAGTTGTGCTTGGGCCACGGGTTTGACTGAACTATCTGGAATTTCCATTTTTGAATTCCTCTGGACGGTTCAGGATATCCCAGCCAGTATCCTTTTGATCCCACCAGAGCATTTTCGAATATTGCGGCCAATCCAGATATGGCAAACCAGGTCTTGGTCCTTCTTCAGTTTTGAACGGACACGCGTTTCTGGACGAGCGGCAACTCTTCCCACTTGTGATCGAGGAGAAACGTCATGTGCACGTCGCGATCTGCAAGCGCCTGCTCCAGCCAGTGCAGCGCGGTTTCAGTCTCCCGCAATCCCGCAAACACCAGGGCTAGATTGTATGGAGGTACATAGCCTATTTTCTTTTGCTCTAACATTTGTTGAATCTTGGCCTCTGCTTTTGGTTTTTCGCCGGTAACCGCGCGGATATAGCCTGCCAAGGACAAAGCCTCCGAGTTGCCTCCGGAAAACTCCCAGGCCTTTTCGCAAGCCGCGAGAGCTTCGCTAAATCCTGGTCTAAATAAGTTAGTGAGAATTGTTGTTGCTTGCAGGACTCGCATTTTGCCCGGGGGCAGCACCGCGCGTATCGACACCAATCTCCATCGCCGTATGTTTCGCGAAAACAACATCTGTCCCGCGTGCGATGAAGTTGTTGTAAATCGACCGGCTGGCCCCAAATGCGCCCATTGCAATAGCCAAAGGCTGCGAATGCACAGTGGCTCCGATTACGATGCCAACCACCTTGAATCCGCCCGCTCCACCTTCAGCGCGGTTTAAAATCTCGTCTTCGTGAGTGGCCGCTGCCAAACCGACAGCAATCCCACTCCTCAAGTACCGAGTCTTGGAAGTCTTGGGCTCCGCTCCGCCTTCGGCATCAAGGTGCAAGTTATCCGCTGACCTGATTGGACACCTTGAACCATAGCCTGTACTTTCGACTCGACACCGTTGGGCAGCACCAGCTCACGAAACACGAATCGAAGTTGCCCGTTGTGTTTCCAAAAGTGCGCTGGCTGGATTTGCACCACGCTTCCCTTCAGCACGCTTCCTTGCGGAAGAATCAATTTGCCGTCATTCACCATTGGACGGGAAAGAACGGCCTCGACTTCAGCGCCCTTCTGCGTGCTTGCAGAATTCAGCGGCGTCGTCAGCCGCGCGTGCACCATTGTCCCTTCGGGTATCTCCGAGTTCATCGACGCAGCAATTTCTGGTGTGAGCGGCTCACTCCCAAATTCCAAGGGTTTCCCGAGCTCTGCAAAATACATTGTGCCTGCGTCGATGTATTGTGGGTGCACCGGCAATTGCGCCACGGCATATCTTTCCACACGATGCAGCTTGCCCGGCTCCTTCACTTGTTGCATTGCGGAATCAAATTGCCTTCGCGCTTCTTGTTTTGCCTGCCTTTCTTTTTCGGTCACAATGTCTTTGACGCCTTTCTTTTTCTGATTCTCCGAAGCGGTTACGAACCGAATCACTTGCCCTGATCCCGGCACCACACTTGTCTGAAGCGGAATGTGTTTTCCGCCTGCCAAGGACAATTCGGTGAACTCAATAGTGATTTTTCTAGTGGGCGTAAGATTGGCGTCTAGGGCTGCAAGTGTCCGCCGGCCCGCGGAAACGCTTTCAATTTGTGAAATCTGCCCGGTAACCTCCGTTCCGATGGGCACAACCAATTTATCGAACGCATATACCGGCTCAATAAGAAGCCCGTGAATCGGCTGCCCCACTTTCTGTACGCGAATCTCGCGATCGAGCACGACCTGCAAGGCAGTTCCTTTTGGAACCGTCAGATCAATGTTTTCCTTGATGATGGGCTTGGGAGTTTCTGGACTCGCTGCCGGTCTATGCTTCAACACCGGATTTGCATCGGGATTCGTTGAGGAACTCTCAGGAGGGTTCGAGTCTTGCGCCAACGTCCAACCACCGCAGGTACAAGTAAGGCAGATTGCGCCAATCACGTGCACTAATTTCATGGCGATTCTCCCCTCCTCGCGCTCAGTGTTATCACAAAATGGGTTAGATGACGTGTTTCCCTGATGCGACTGCGGGCTTACCAATATGTGGATGCCACTTTGCCAGCCAGAGTTGCAGTACTACAAGTTCTTTTTTTCCCTGTGCATACCGAGAATTCTGTCCGTATCAACCAGCATACTTGTGGCACGTTAATCGCAGATCTCGTTGATGCACTTTCCTTGTTGACCAGCACATCTCAGTCTAAAGACTGAAGTCTCTGCCTCGTCCAGTCGTCGAGTGCATCAAAGTGCTGGGAGTTTGTGTCGCGATAGAATCCGGTTTTGATCAGCAAAAGTTTGGTCGCGTAGATCAAGGAGAAGTGGCATTTCCACTCAGGAAGGCAAACGTCGAGGCAACCGGCTTGCTCCGGCTAAGCGGCGCGTCGCTGATATCGGTGGTGTAATCCCCCGACCTGTGGAATCGCTACCACGCGCTCCTGTTCCGGTGGTTCCACTGCCCTGGACTCCAGGGCGTCTTTGCCCAAGGCCAAATGCGTACGTGACCACTGATAGTAGGCAAAATAGTTGTGCAGCGTTCGCCGCAACGATCTCTCATTCCACACGATCACGTGGTCTAGGCACTCGCGTTGGATGGAGCCCACCAGTCGTTCCGCAAACGGATTTTGCCAGGGGGATCGCGGAGCAGTAGGTACTTCCTCTATTCCCATATGTCGGATCATGGCCGCGAAGTCTCTCCCGTAGATGGCATCTCGATCGCGCAGCACATATCGCGGCGCGGCGTCCCAGGGAAAGGCTCCCCGCATCTGCTGCATGGTCCACTCCTCTGTGGGATGTTCCGTCACCCCGAAGTGCAGCACCCGGCGTCGCTCATGCGAGAGCACCACGAAGACGAGGGACGGTTTCGTACCTGGACCGGCTTGACGAGCCAAGGCAACTTCGCAAAGCGAACAAGCGGTAGTTCCAAGCGGGCAGCGCCTGGTGGCTCCGGCCCACAGCCATGACCATTACGAAGAGACGATCTACGGCATTAGAGGAGTGCGGACCTGGACCGTGGACTGGGAGCAAATCGACGTCGGGCCGGGACAGGCGCTCTGCATTCCGCGCGGCGTCGTTCACCGGTTTGACAACAATGGAAAGCAGGACGCGACGGCGCTCTGTCTGATCCTGCCTGCCGCGATTGGCCCGCAGTATTTCCGAGAGGCCGCCGAGATGATCAAGGCGGCGGCTGGCGGCCCGCCTGACAGAGTAAAGATGGTGGAAATTATGGGCCGCCATGGTCTGACGCCAGCGTCGCCTCCGCCTCACGGCTAGTATCTGGAGCTGCGTCAGAGCGACCGTGGTTGAGTTAGTGGTCTTGACCAAGAAAGGAGCTTAAACCGATGACTGAAACCAAGATTAGGTAGACGCTACGGCCGGTTTCGCCGCACCGCCTTTTCATCCGATTCGGACTGATGCCGGTGGTGGGCCCACCTTCACGATGCTCGGGACCACAATGCGTTTGATCGCCACCGCCGCCGGTACTGGAGGACGGTATACAGTGATCGAGCAGGTTACGCCGCCTGGTTGGGGTCCGCCGCGTTACATCCATTCACGTGAGGACGAGATATTTTATATTCTTGACGGTAGCTACGAGTTGCATGTCGGAGATGAGCGCCGGACCGTTTCCACTGGTGCCTCCGCGATCTTGCCCCGCAACATTCCACACGGCTTTCGTAACGTGGCGTCCACGCCCAGCCGTTTGGTATTCGTTATCACTCCCGGCGGACTAGAGGAGTACTTCTTGGCGGTAGCAAAATGTTCGCCAGCCCCCAATCCCCCACAACTGGTTGAACTGGCTCGACCGTTCGGTCTTACCCTGCTACCTCCAGGAGCTTAACCAGAGCTAGAACTTATCAGGGCGTAATACAGGCAACTGGGCGGGTGGTCGCTAGGCTTGATCGGAAATGCCTCGGGCAGAAAAGCTCGTGTGCGTCGAGGAGTCAATCCGAGGCATTTTCGATAAGCACGCTTGACGGAAAGCTGATCGAGCACTGGGACGAATTCAATCTGCTGGAAAGTATTCCAGCAAATCGGCGCGGCGACCGTTAGAAAGGCGGAAGGACAATGAACCATTGGATTTGGCTGGTGTCTCTAGTTGGCATTCTAAACACAGCAGTTGTGTGTGGCACGGACATGTTCTTTTTGACTATCGGCCGTGCCGCTCTCAGAATGGCTTCACCATCCGCTGGAACCGAAATCATGGTTTTTTTTCACTTGTTCGCCGACGCGCGGATGCCGATCTGGGGCGTCTCGGCGATCTTGTCCAACCTCTTGCTGGTCGTATTAAGCAGGAGTGGGCAGCGCTGGCTTTATCTCGCATCGCTCCTAATGCTGATTCTGTTCGTCATTCTCTACAATCTCTTGTCAAAACCAATTAATCGGATTCAAACCGAAGCGGCAAAAGCCGGAGAAAGACTCGACAACGGTCGAGAGCTACAGGCCTCGTGGGATAGGGTGTTATTGATCCGTGTTCCGCTGCTCGTTGTGTCCCTGCTTGCCCAGGGCCTCGCGTTGCTAGTCACTTCGGCGTAAATGTGGCTGGTGCGCTTCTGTGCTTCGCGAAAACTCCGTCCAGCGATTTTCGGCCCAAGGTAACATTGTTACATTCTGATCGCCCGGTTAGTGCGGTCTCAGTTTCATCTTCTTGAATCTCACTGATTTTAAAGGCATTCGCGCCGAACAACATTTTCGCGAGGGAAAGCCGGACTGGTCTAGTTGATTTAAAACGCGCTCTTAACTTTGGCGAGGCACAACTAAACAACTACGACCAAAAACAAAAATAGACACTAGCAACTCCGCGCGTCCGCGTCCCTCTACGGGCGAAGCAATCAATCTCTCCCAAACTGGCGTACCAACACTTATCTAGCACAATCTAGATTTCTCTTGACATCTCCGCCGGCGGGTTTAGAATAAGGGCCAGAGGCGCACCATGGCTAATCGGGCGACCGTCAAGATAGGTCCTGCAATCAACGCGAAGCTGTACAAGGAATTCGTCGCGGTCGCGAAAGAAAACGGACAATCCCAGAGATTCCTGCTGGAGAAGGCCATCGAGCATTACATTCATAACGTGGTTCCCTCTCAACGCACGGTACGACCGGAAGCGATTGAAGCGTTCCGCCGCTCCAACGAAAAGTTCCGGGACCTGTATCGGAAGCTAGCCGAGTAAATGGCGGAACGGGTCTACCTAACCGTGGGCGAAGTCCTACAGATCCATCACCAGCTTATCGAAAACTACGGCGGGGCTCATGGACTCCGGGATAAGGGGCTCCTCGAGTCCGCCGTTTTCCGCCCACAGATCGGGTATTACAACACTGTCGCCGAGGAAGCAGCCGCGCTGATGGAATCGCTAGCCAACAATCATCCCTTCCTCGACGGCAACAAGCGTATCGCTTTCGCCGCTGCACACACCTTTTTGCTAGTGAATGGATATGACCTTGAAGTGAGACCCCTTGCAGCGTACGAGTTTATGATGCATTCCGTCGCAAGAGCAGAGTTCCGTTTCGGGCCAATTCTCGAGTGGATCAACAATCACATTCGGCAAGAATAGTTGACGCGACAGAAGAATGGAAGACTATAGTCCGTGGGCGGCGTCTTCGTCGAGTAACCGGATATGACAATCCAGCAACAGGAACACGCGTAGCGGGGGATACCGACGCAAGCGCCCATGTTCTTCAAAAAACCTACATTTCTGGCGGACGTACTAACGACCGCAATACTGATAAAGGCGAGGTCGGTGGTTCAAGTCCACCCGGGCCGACCATAAATCACCAGTATTTATGCGGTCATTCTCACTTTTTCTGTTTGCCGGTCTCTTGCTCAAAAACCCATTTCCCAACTATTTGCCAACTTTCCGGGCAAGCCGATTTAAGCGCAAAGGGGGACGATCCCAGCCCTTTTTCTTGTCTCCATCGCCAAAAGACAGCAGATAGAGGTCGCGGTAAATACGCGGCTATCGACTTCTGCGTTTCCTCGGAGTTTGCCGCAGAGTTTCTTGTCGACGATTTGTCAACTTCCCGATCGGCTACATGCACGGTCCTTTGGCTGTGCTTGTAACCATTGCATCTGTGTGCATCCGCCTACGCAGTATGCGACTGCTCGACAAGCGCCAGGGGCCTGTGAACCGCGTGCTCTGTAGCAGCGGTGTGGCGGTCCTTTCCCTCACGCGTTCCAGCATCAGAAGGCACTTTACTGCGTGGGCCCTGTGGGCCGCCTACGTTGTCCGAAGCTTCGTGACTGCTAGATTCCAACAACAGAACCAAAAAATCCAAGTGCTCGTTTCCCACCCTTTACTGTTTTATTCCTTTTGTGCCGCCCTTTCGTTGCTTTGTTCACGTAGCTTCGAATAGTGGAGAGACCGCCCATCTAAGCGTATTCGGGAAAGGAAAGTTTAGGAAATAATCTGGGGAGGAATTGCCGCCCACGGAAGTTGGACACACCAGTCACCACAAGCGCGTTTCCCGTTAGTAAACCACGGTGACGCTGGCAGAAGTGCGGTTGTTTATCCGAGCGAACCTCTCACCGCGAGCGGCTCGCGGCGAGGAGGTCGAGGCACTTTTCAAGCAGACGCCGGCAGATTCGAGAAAAAATGTCTTAGTGACGGTCCGGCGACCTGAGCGTGCTTCCGTGGTCGCTAAAACTTGAACAGGATCTTGCCGCTGCGATTCGATTTCAAAGATTGCCTGAATGCTTCCTTGAACTGGTCGAGCGGGTACACATGCTCCACTGCGGCCGAGAGCGATCCATCAGTTACGAGGTCTCCGAGCTTCTGGTATATCTCTTCGATCTCTGTGCGCGGCGCGTTGCGTATCCAATTGATGAGCCAGAATCCGTGGAGGCTAAGACCACGGTAGATGAACTCTTTGGGCGGCATGGCTGGGAATTGCCCACTTTGCACGCCGTACACGACAACCGAGCCGCCAGGTTTAAGCGATTTGGCCAACTCGCCCACAGCAGCTCCACCCACGGTATCGAGGACGAGGCTAAGTTTCTTCCCGTCGAGAGCCTTCTCGATATCCTTGTGTAGGTTATCCTCTTGGAGGACTACGCGGTCACCTCCCCACTGCCGCACCTGTTCCGCAGCTTCTTCCCGCCGGACGACATTCAACGTCTTGACTCCTGCAAGCTTCGCGAGTGCAATGATGTACTGCCCCATGGCCGCGTTGGCTGCGGTTTGACCGATCCAGTCGCCGGGCATCAGGGAAACGTATCGGTTCAGTAAGAGATAGGCGGTAGCAGGGTTGATTCCGATCATTGAGAGCTGCAGGGGATCTGCTTCGTCGCTCATCGGCACGAGGTTGCTCACTGGGGCGACAACTTGGTCTGCCCAGGTGCCCTGCTCGTAGGTCGGGATAATCAGGACTCGCTTGCCCCGAAGAGCAACATCAACCTTCGATCCGATCTTTGCGACTCGGCCAACACCCTCCGCGCCTACCGGGGATGGGAAGGCTGGCCGGACGCCGTAAATGCCGCGGACAAACAGGAAGTCTGATGGATTGAGTGGGGCCGCTTCCATCGAGATGAGCACATCCTCCTGACCAAGAGCCGGTTCGGAGACCGTGTTGAGTTGGATGACATCGGAAGGTTCGCCGTGGGTTATTAGTTGCAATTGCCGCATAAGAAAACTCCTTTCATTCGAAACAGTTTACAGTTGCACGTAGGAACTTCAATGGCCGACCAACATACTTTTGTCTCCGCCGTAGCGCGTAAAAATCAGGTATGCTCTCACACCGATCTCCCGTCCCGGCACGCCTTAGACTTGTGCGAAACCGCCATCGACAAATAACTCGACCCCGGTAATAAAGCTGCTGTCTTCCGACGCCAGAAACACCGCGGCCTTCGCGATTTCCTCAGGTTTGCCGAGCCGCCCGAGCGGCACCGTGCTGCTGATGCTCTTCAAGCGTTCCTGCCCAGTTGGCGAGCTGCCAAAAAGTTCGCGCAGTCCTTCCGTATCAATTGGCCCCGGGCTGATCGCA
>Ga0210406_10003666_pt1 | contig 16701 bp, 15 predicted proteins | sample IncBWC30MmetaG_FD_155454 | JGI IMG/M metagenome (GOLD analysis project Ga0210406, IMG submission 155454) | Forest soil microbial communities from Barre Woods Harvard Forest LTER site, Petersham, Massachusetts, United States - Inc-BW-C-30-M | ecosystem: Environmental > Terrestrial > Soil >... | reverse complement strand
ACCACGTCAGCAAATTTAGCGTTGACGTCCTCATAGGCGCGCCAATCGCTGGCGCGAAACGCCGGCCGCACGTAGGCCAGATGGCACAGAGGCCACAATCCCTCGTTCGAGAAGCCGTAGTAGTAACCCTGCTCCTGTTCCGGGGTCAGCCAGACACGGCGCAAGGTATAACTCGGATCGTCGGGCGGCACGCGTATCCGGTCATATCGATCCACGGTCGCGCGGTCTGCGGTACCCGCGCCGTGCGCCACCCACACGCCGGAGCAGGCGCGCATGATCGGTTCCAGCGCAGTCACCATGCCGCTGGCCGGAACCTGCCAGAAGGGCTCATTCTTCGCATCGAAGCTGTGAATATAGGGCTCGCGATTCGATACGATGATCACCTGCGCGGAATTCAAGTGATCGCGCACCACCTGCTGCAGAGCCTGCGGCGTCCAATTCTCGCGAAAATCGATTTCCAGCCGCTGCTTCTCCTCCTCCTCGGCCAACACTTCACGCACCTGCGAGAGAATGGGCAGTGATACGCGTGGCGATTGTGCATTTCCAAAAAAGCGCCTGCCGCGAATATCTCCGACCAAGACCTGCGCCCAGCGGCGCAGCTGCAGCCACGCGACCGTCACGATCAACAACGCCAGCAGCAATATCGATATGCCGACAAACACCAGTACAAAGTCCCTGGCGGTGCGCTGACGGCGATCCACAAAGCTCAAGTCGTGAAGCATATAGACGCGAAAGGGCTTGGGTTGAGCGCGATCGAAATCGAAGCGTGAAATCTGCACCGACCCGGACGGTAATTGCATGATGCGCGAACCCGCGGGAACCGAGCCGCTCTCCGAATCGCAGGAAATGGCGGCGGGAGTGCGTTCCGACTTGAAAATGGTCGCGCCATTCGGCCGGCACACCAGGATGGCGAGCAGGCGTTCGTCCGCGGCGGTCTTCGCGAGGTACGCGCGCAGCCGCGCCTCGCTGCCGTTTTCGACGAGGTCGGTGATCGGTTCCTCCATCGAATGCATCACGAGTTGCGCGCGCAATTCAACGTCGGAGCGAAACCACTCCGTCAGCAGTCGTTGGATGTACGGCAGTCCGAAGTACGCTACCACGCATGAAGCAAGCGCGACCGGCAGGACGAATCGCAACATGACCGAGCGAAACATCATGTCTCCGTGTATTCAAACAGAACCCCGTGGCGCTAAATACAAAATACAGAACTTTGACTGCACAGTCTCGAATTTTAGGCAACGAATTTCGTGTAAAACTTACACTGCAAATAAATGCGCGCCGGCCATTGGCAGCAGCCGTGGCGTAGGCTATGTTTTTGCCGCATGACACAAGCACCGCCGCCGCCCGCACTCGACTGGTGTTTGTTCCTGGATGTCGACGGAACGTTGGTCGAGCTGACGGACACACCTTCGCAAACCGCCGCGGACCCCGAAATAAAATCGCTTTTGCGGGAAGTTGCGGAGCGTCTGGGCGGCGCTGTCGCCTTGGTGAGCGGGCGAAAAATTGCAACACTCGACGAATTGTTTGCCCCTTTGAAACTGCCTGCGGCGGGTCTGCACGGCGTCGAGCGGCGCAAATCCGGCGGCGCCATTCAGGGAGCAAGCTTCGTGGACGCTCAACTCGACCGCGCCCGTGCTTCGATAAGAGCTCTGGTCGAGGCGCATCCGGGAGCGCTGTTTGAGGACAAGGAGCGCACCATCGCCGTGCATTTTCGCATGGCTCCGCAACTCGAGGAGACCATGCGTCGCGCGATTGTCGATATCGCCAAGCCGCTCGGCACCAACTACCATATTCAAAGCGGGAAAATGCTGTTCGAAATCAAGCCGCGAGGGTTCAGCAAGGCCACTGCAATCAAGGCGTTCATGAAGGAGTCCCCCTTCAGCGGCCGGCGGCCGGTCTTCGCCGGAGACGACCTGACCGACCAGGACGGCTTCGCCATTGTCGAAGCACAAGGCGGCATTTCGATAGGCGTCGGCGATCGCGTCCGCGGTCAATTTTATTTGGAAAATGTCACGGCGGTCCGCAACTGGCTCAAGCAAATCGCGGCTTTGCACGATTCGCACCGCGCATGAGCAGGCTGATCCTGGTCAGGCACGGGGAAAGCTCAGGCAATCGCGAGCGCATCTTCGCGACTTCGCCGCATGATCAGCCGCTCACCGAATTGGGTTACCGTCAAGCGCATGAGGCCGCCAGGCGAATCGCGCAACTGTTCCGCCCGGAGCTCGTCGTGACCAGCGCCTATCTGCGTGCCAGCGAGACTGCGCGCATCATTGCCGGCGCGCTGGGTCTGCCGCTGGAAATCGAACCGAATCTGCATGAACGTGAAATCGGCGCGCATCGCGGCAGACCTTACGATTCATTCCTGGCGGAACCGGATTATGATCCGCAGCGCCCGTGGGCGTGGAAACCGCAAGGCGGCGAAAGCTACGAGGAGGTTCAAGCCCGTGTCGGTCCGATCTTGGATCGCTTGGCGGCTGCGCATACCCGCAAGGATGTGGTGGTCGTGAGTCACGGCGGCGTCATGACGACGTTGTGGGCGTACGTCGCGGGCACGTGGGACGATGCGTATGTGCCGCCGAATTGCGGTATGGTATTGATCGAATACGGACCGCAAGGCTACTCGAAGCCGCAAGTCATCGACGTGGCCGAGAGTGCTCAAGACTTGGGCGGTTGAGCCGCCAGCCCGCCGCCCGTGTGAATCGTACGCCAGGAGCCTAGTTGCGAATCTGGCCGCTGCCCCGCACGACATACTTGTAACTGGTCAATTGCTCCACGCCGACCGGGCCGCGCGCGTGAAATTTGTCGGTGCTAATGCCGATCTCGGCACCCATGCCGAACTCGGCGCCGTCGGCAAACTGCGTAGAGGCATTGTGCAGGACAATGGCGCTGTCGACTTCATTGAGAAATTGCTCCGCCGCGGCCGGGTCATCGGTGACGATGCACTCGGTGTGCTGCGAGCCGTACTGCGCGATGTGGGCGATCGCCGCGGAGATGTCATCGACGACGCGCACCGCGATGATGGCGTCGAGATATTCCGAATACCAGTCCTGTTCTGTCGCCGGTTTCACTCGCGGATCCACTTGCGCTGTGGCTTCATCGCCCCGCACTTCGCAGCCGGCGTCGAGCAGAGTCCGTACCAGAGGCGCCAGGTGAGTCGGCGCGCAGGCCCGATCGACGAGCAGGGTTTCCGCCGAGCCGCAAATGCCGGTGCGGCGCATTTTGGCATTCACGACGATACGCTTCGCCATCTCAAGATTTGCACCGCGGTCGATATGCACATGGCATACGCCTTCCAGGTGCCCGATCACCGGCACCCGGGCGTCCTTCTGTACACGCGAAATCAAGCTCTTTCCGCCGCGCGGCACGATGACATCGATGCTGTCCGCCATATCGGACAGCATGTGCCCGACCGCCGCGCGATCGGTGGTCGGCACCAATTGAATGCAGGTTGGCGGCAAGCCCGCGGCGCTCAAGCCCTCCAGCAGGCAGGCGTGGATTGCGGCACTGGATCGCGCACTTTCCGAACCGCCCCGTAGAATCACGGCGTTGCCGGATTTCAGGCACAGCGCGCCGGCATCCGCGGTGACATTGGGCCGGCTTTCATAAATGATGCCGATGACACCCAAGGGCACGCAAACGCGCTGAATCAGCATCCCATTGGGCCGGGTCCACTCCGCCAAGAGAACGCCGATGGGATCGCGGGCCTCCGCGATGCTCTCGAGCCCGCGGGCCATCACCTCGACCCGCGAAGCATCCAGCTGCAGCCGATCGAGCAGTGCTCCGGACAATCCGGCGCCTGCCTCCCGCACATCGCCTTCATTGGCCGCCAATATCGTCGAGCAAGTGCTGCGCAGCGCGGCGGCAGCAGCCCGCAGTGCACGATTCTTTTGAGCCGTGGAGGCGAACGCCAGCAGCCGCGCCGCGCCGCGCGCAGAACGGCCAATGCCCTGCATGAGATCGGCAACGCTGTTCACAGGATTCTCAGCAACACCAGGTCATCGCGGTGCACTATTTCGTCGCGGCCGCGAAATCCGAGCACTTTTTCAATGTCCGCGGACTTGCGGCCGATGATGCGCGCCGCATCGACATCCGAATACGCGCAAATTCCGCGCCCGATCTCGGCGCCGTCAGGGCCGATGATGCTGACGGTATCGCCGCGCTCGAAACGCCCGACCGCCCGGGTAACGCCGGCGGGGAGCAGGCTTTTGCCGAGCATCAACGCACGAACGGCGCCATCGTCGACGGAGATGGCGCCTGCCGGCTTCAGGGTGCCGGCAATCCATTGCTTGCGCGTCGCCACCGGCGTCGAGGAAGGCACAAACCACGTGCAGCGCGCGCCCTCTTCGATGCGCTGCAAGGGGTGCTCGATGGCCCCCAGCGAGATGCACAAATGACAGCCCGCGCCGATCGCTATCTTGGCCGCGGCAATTTTCGTCTGCATGCCGCCGGAGCCCATGTCGCTGCCAGTGCCGCCCGCCATCGCCTCGATGGCCGGCGTGATCTCCAGTACGCGCGCAATGAACTGCGCGTCCGGGTCCTCACTGGGGTTCGCGGTGTACAGGCCGTCGATGTCCGACAGCAGCACCAGGCAATCGGCGCCGATCATCTGGGCCACTCGAGCCGCCAGCCGGTCGTTGTCGCCGTAGCGGATCTCTGCCGTCGCCACCGTATCGTTCTCATTGATGAGCGGAACCGCGCCGAGCGCCAACAGCGTGTTGAGCGTGCCGCGGGCGTTCAAGTAGCGGCGGCGCTGCTCGGTATCGCCCAGGGTCAAGAGGATTTGCGCCACGGTGATTTCGTGCGTGTCCAACAGCTCCTTGTATGCATGGGCGAGTCGGATCTGCCCCACAGCCGCCGCCGCCTGGCTTTCCTCGAGTTTGAGCTTGGCAGCGCCTAGATTCAGGTGCCGCCTCCCCAGTGCAATCGCGCCCGAAGACACCAAAATGACTTCTTGGCCGCGCTTGCGGCAGGCAGCCACATCGGCCGTCAAACTCTCGAGCCAGGATCGGTTGAGGCGCCCCTTGTCGCTGTCCACCAACAGAGTCGAACCGATTTTGACGACGATTCGCTTTGCCTCGGTCAAGCGACGAGCGGCGAGTTTGCGGTCTGCAATGGTCATGGGATCACGATATTGCCATTTACTTAGCGGAGGGGCCTCACCTAATATTCACCAGGCTGTTCCAGCGCACCAGTTTCAAAGAAGGATTAACCGTGGGTAGAGAGTACGAACCGACCGTCGGGCAGTGGTATGACGACTTGGAAAACGACGAGACCTTCCAGGTTCTCAAAGTGGATGAGGACAAGGAAACCGTTGAAATTCAACACCTCGACGGCGATACCGAAGAGCTGGATGTCGACGAATGGGCGGAGCTGGATCTGGAATTGACCGAAGAGCCTGAGGGGTGGTCAGGCTCAAAGGCTGAGAAGGACGCTGAAGAGGAAGAAGACGACGAAGACTGGGACGAAGATGACGACGATGAGGATGACGACGACGATTTAGATGAGGATGAAGAGGACCGCGAAGAGTACTAGCTAAACGCGTTCCAGCCAGCCATGAGGGTCCGGCGCCTCGCCCTGTTGTACCGCGACCAACTTCGCGCGCAGCGCCTGGGTGATCGGACCCACGTGGCCGCCGGCGACTTTGTGTTCAATGCCCGCATAAATCAACGTGCCCACGCCGGTAAGCACGGCGGCGGTGCCTGACAGCGCCGCTTCGCCGGTGCGTACCCAGTCGAGCATCTCCAGGACGTCGAATTTGCGCTCCGACACGGTGTACCCCATATCGCGGCACAACGTCAGCAGGGAATCGCGAGTGACGCCGTGCAGAAATGTGGAATCCAGGCTGCGCGTGAGCAGTTCGCCCTCGCGGATCAAGATGAAATTCGCGGCGCCGGTCTCTTGCACCTGGCCGTCCGGGCAGAACAGGACTTGATCCGCTTGATGGGTCGAGCGCGCGTTCATGATCGGCCCAAGCGCCGCGGCATAGTTACCGCCGGTCTTCACCGAGCCCATGTGCTGCGCCGAGCGCGTGTTCTGATCATCGACGAGGATTCGCAGCAGTTTTGCGCCGCCGGCAAAGTAATCCCACACGGGGCTCGCGAGGACGACCAGCATCGCCTCGGTGGCCGGAGTCGTGGCCGCGCCGATGTTCGCCGTGGTGCCAAAAATGATCGGACGCAAGTACAGCGCGCCCGGCGCTTCCGGCACAGCGTCGCGGCAGCGGTTGATCACGGCGCGCACCATGTCGGCCACCTGCGCCGCATCGGGCTCAGGGAGAACCAGCTGGCGTGCGCTCTGCCGGAATCGCTGAATGTGCCGATCCATGCGAAATACATGCACGGATCCGTCGGCGCGGCGAAATGCTTTGAACCCTTCGAAACAGGTGCTGGCGTAATGCAGCATGTGCGCAGCGGGACTGATTTCGATCGGCCCGACGGGCTTTATTTCGCTTTGGCTCCATTTGCCGTCGCGGTGGGTGGCCACCGCCATATGCGAGGCAAGCAAGGTGCCGAACGCGGGTCGCTGAGGTTGGGACGTCATGAGGATTTCACCGTAGGAATAAAAATCGTCGCGGGATGCTCGAGCCGCTCTTTCAATGCCTGGATCATTGCCGCTGCATCATAACCGTCCACGAAACGATGATCGAATGAGGACGACAAGTTCATGATTCGCCGCACGACCACCGCGCCGTTGACCACGACCGGCCGCTCAACCGCTTTGTTGAGCCCGATGATCGCCACTTCCGGCGCATTGATGATGGGCGTGGATGCGATACCGCCGAGTTTGCCCAGGCTCGTGACCGTAATCGTGGATCCGAGCAACTCCTCACGCGTGGCCTTGTTGCTGCGCGCACGTTCGGCCAGTCGGCGGATTTCGGCGGCCATCTCCCACAACCCCCGCGACTGCGCATTGCGCACGACGGGAACTTTCAAGCCGTCCGGAGTCTGCGTGGCAATTCCGACATGCATGGCGCGATGCCGCACCAGCACGCCGCGCGCGGCATCGTACAAAACGTTGCATTGCGGGAATGATTCCAGCACCCGGGTCAGCGCCATCACCACCAGCGGCAGATAGCTCAAGGCGCCCGAGTCTTTTGGCCGCGAGTGGTTCAAGTGTTCACGCAGCGACTCGAGCTCGGTCACGTCGACCTCTTCGACGTAGGCGAAGTGCGGAATGGTGCGCTTCGCCTCGCTCATGCGTTCGGCGATGAGGCGGCGCAGGCCGATGACTTTGATTTCAGTCGTGTCGACCGCGTTCGCCGTATCCGCGGCGGCGGCCTGCGGCGCGGCGCCTTGCAGGTCAGCGCGCAAAATTCGGCCCCCGGGACCGGAACCTGCCACGGTGGTGAGGTCGATCCCCGCTTCGCTGGCGAGGCGCCGATTCGCCGGCGATGCCATCACCCGACCCTTGGTCGCCGCCGGGCGTGCGTCAGGGCGCGCGGCCGGCGGTGCGGTTCGCGCAACGGCGGGCGGCGGCGGACTGACGGCCCTGGGTGGCGCCGGCGCTGCGGCGCCCACGACCGGCGCCGCCACCGCTGCCGCGGCCACCGCCGAAGCCTCGCTCAATTCGAACACGATCAAGGGCGAACCGACGGCGACCTTGTCGCCGGGGGCGCCCGTCACCGACACCACACGGCCGCTTACCGGCGCGGGCACTTCCACGGCCGCCTTGTCGGTCATGACCTCGACGATGACTTGATCTTCGGCAACGACATCGCCGGGCTTGGTGTGCCAGGCGACGATTTCCGCGTCAACCGTCCCTTCTCCCAAGTCCGGCATTTTGAAGGTGAACTGGCTCATGCAGGTTCCATCACAGCCTGGAGCGCCGCCTTGACTCGCGCCTGGCCGGGAAAGTACTCCCACTCAAAGGCGTGCGGATACGGCGTGTCCCAGCCGGTAACGCGCTGTATCGGCGCCTCCAGGCTCCAGAAGCACTCTTCTTGAACGATCGACACGATTTCCGCGCCGAAACCCGAGAAGCGGGTGGCCTCGTGCGCGACGACGCAGCGTCCGGTTTTTTTGACCGATGAGCAAATGGTGTCGACATCCAGCGGCACCAGCGAACGAATATCGATGATCTCGGCATCCACATTCAGGGCCGCCGCCGCGGCAACCGCGACGTGCACCATGGTGCCGTACGTGATGATGGTGACTGCCGCACCGGCACGCACGATGTCCGCCTTGCCCAACGGCACTTTGAAATAGCCTTCATCGACCTGACCCTTCGGGTGCGTGCTCCAGGGCACGGCCGGCTTGTTGGGATCGCCGTCGAAGGGACCGTTGTACAAGCGCTTGGGCTCGAAGAACACGACCGGATCATCGTCCTCGATGCAGGTGATCAACAGGCCTTTGGCGTCGAAGGGATTTGAGGGCATGACGACCTTAATGCCGCTGACATGCGTGAATATACTCTCGGGACTCTGCGAATGCGTCTGGCCGCCGCGAATGCCGCCGCCGCAGGGCGTGCGGATGGTGACCGGCGCGAAGAAATCGCCCGCGCTGCGATAGCGGATGCGTGCCAGCTCGCTGACGATCTGATCCAGCCCGGGATAGATGTAGTCGGCGAACTGAATCTCCGCGACCGGCCGCAACCCGTTCACGCTCATGCCGAGGGCGGTCGCCACAATGCCGCCTTCGGCAATCGGCGTATCGATCACGCGGTGCTCGCCGTACTTGCGCTGCAGGCCTTCCGTGGCGCGAAACACGCCCCCGAAATAGCCGATATCCTCGCCCATCAGCACGACTGACGGATCTTTGCCCAGCATGATGTCCATGGCGGAATTCAGGGCCTGGATCATGTTCATGTTCGCCATGGCTTAAGAGTTCCGTTCCCTGCGCATCAAGGCCTGTTGCCGCTGCAGATTTTGCGGCATCTCCTTGAATACATCCTCGAACATCAGGTCGGCGTTCAGCCGCGGACCCTCGGTCATGGTGCCGAAGCTGACCGCTTCCTTCCAACTCGCCGCGACCAGCGCTTCGAGCTCGGCGGCCAGGGCCTGATGCCGCGCCTCGGACCACTCGCCGATTTTGATCAAGTGAGCTTTCAATCGCAGGATGGGATCGCCCAAGGGCCAGTGTTCCGCATCATCCTTGGCGCGGTAGCGGGCCGGATCATCACTCGTGGAGTGCGCGGCGCCTCGATATGTGACGAGTTCAATCAGCGTCGGACCGCCGCCGGTGCGCGCGCGCTCCGCGGCCCACTGCGTCACCGCATACACGGCCAGGAAATCGTTGCCGTCGACGCGTATTCCCGGCATGCCATAGCCCGGTCCGCGCGCGGCGAAGGATCGCTGCTCGCCGCCGGCATAGCCCTGGAACGTGGAAATGGCCCACTGATTGTTGACCACATTGAGGATCACGGGCGCCTGATAAACGGAAGCGAACAGCAAGGCATGATGAAAATCGGCCTCGGCGCTGCTGCCCTCGCCGATCCAGGTCGCCGCCAAATTGTCTTCGCCCTTGATGGCCGCCGCCATGGCCCAGCCCACCGCTTGAGGAAATTGCGTCGCCAAATTGCCGGAGATGGAAAAAATATTGTTTGCCCGCGAGTGGTACATCACCGGAAGCTGGCGGCCTTTGCACATATCCTTGGTGTTCGACAACGTCTGACACATCAGGTCGACCAACGGCATGCCGCGCACGACATGCAATCCCTGATTGCGGTAACCGGGAAATAACATGTCGCTGGGACGCAGCGCCATGCCCCCTGCGACCGACACGGCTTCCTCTCCCAGCGAGCGGATATAAAAGGAAATCTTGCCGCCGCGCTGCATGCGCTGCATGCGGTCATCGTAAGTGCGCGTCAACAGCATGTGCCGCAGGCCCACCTGCAAGTCGCTCGCGTCAAGATGCGGATGCCAGGGACCGACGGCGTCGCCGTTGTCATCGAGCACGCGCACCAACTCGACCGACAAAGGCATCATGTCCCGGGCGCGTGTATTGACCTGCGGCCGCGGTACCGCGCCGGCGGGTGAGAGCTGCACGTAACTGAAATCGGGTTTCTCGCCGGGGCGTGCGGGCACGCGGGGTAAATGCAGGCGCGATTTCTTGCTCATCGCCTTAATTTACGTCCCCAAGCACATCGATGTTGCAATCATTCGGGTAGCGCCTAATAATCCGGTATATTCATTCCGAAAATAGGTATTTTGTGGAACAACTCAACCGAACCGCCATTGATCGGCTGGATTTGCGCCTTCTCGACATTCTACAGCGCCAAGGCGCGCTGTCGGTTGCCGAAGTCGCCGCGCAAACCAAGTTGTCGACCACCACCTGTTGGCGGCGCATCCAACAACTCGAGCAGAACGGCGTCATCAAGGCACGCGTCGCGCTGCTCGATCGAAATGCGCTCGGGCTGGACGTCACCATTTTCGCACACGTGAAACTTGCCACCACGGGCCGCGATGCGCTCGCCGAATTCGAAGCCGCGATTCGCGATCGCGCCGAAGTGCTCGAATGCTACACGCTCACCGGCGAATGGGATTTCCTGTTGAAGATCGTCACCAAGAACATCAAGGCCTACGAAGCGTTCTATCTCGATTACCTGTCGCGCATTCCTTGCGTACGATCGGTCAATTCGTCGGTCGCGGTCACCGTCATCAAAGAATCCACCGCGCTGCCATTGGGGATCTAGGAGCCCGGGGCGCCTCACGGCAGAAGTATGGTCGACCCGGTGGTGCGCCTGGCTTCGAGGTCGCGGTGCGCCTGCGCCGCATCGCGCAAGCTCATGCGCTGCCCGATATGCGCCTTGACCACCCCTGAGACGACCTTCGCAAATAAATCGGCCGCACGCGCCTGGAGCTCTTCGGGGGTCTTGATGTAGTCGAACAGCGTCGGCCGGGTCGCATACAGCGAACCACCGGCCACCAGATCGGTGAATTTGAAATCGACGATCGGCCCCGAGGATTGCCCGAAGCACACGAACAGCCCGCGCCTGCGCAAACACTTCAGCGATCCGCGCCAGGTATCGTTGGCCACCGAATCGTAAACCACATCGCAACCCTTGCCGCCGGTGATTTCCTGCACGCGCGCGGCAAAATCTTGCGCGCGGTAATCGATGACGTGCGCGTAGCCGCCGGCCTTGGCGATGGCGATCTTGTCCGTCCCGCCCACGGTGCCGATGGCCATTGCTCCCAAGGATTTCAGCCATTGGCCCATCAACAGACCCACCCCGCCGGCGGCCGCATGCACAAGCACGATGTCACCGGCCTTGACCGCGTAACAGGAGGTCAACAGAAACTGCGTCGTCATCCCTTTCAGCATCATGGAAGCCGCCACGTCGAAGGCGATGCCATCCGGCAGTTTCACCAGCCGATCGGCCGGCACCACGCGCCGCGTGCGATATGCGCCGATGGGCAGCGTATAGGCCACGCGGTCGCCGACTTTGAACGCCGCGCCCTCGCCGACCGCATCGACGACTCCGGCCGCCTCGCCGCCCGGAATCAGCGGCGTCATCGGCCAGGCGTAATGGCCTTTTCGATAGTAGGTGTCGATGAAATTCACGCCGATGGCATGCTGCACGATGCGCACCTCGCCGGACTGCGGTGCCGCCGTCTCGAGCTCGCTCCATTCAAGCGCCTCGGGCCCACCCGCCGTTCGCACGATGACTCCGAAATCAGCCGCTTGCTTCTTCAAGGCCTACCTCGTCAATGTGCCGGCGTAGCGGCGGATACGCAGCAGCGCTTCGCGCAAAGCGGCCTCGTCCGTGGCGAAGCACAGCCTCACGAAGCCGCGGGTCTCTTCGCCGAACGCGCCGCCGTCGAGCACCGAAACGCGCTCGGATTTAAACAGCCCGCTCATGAAATCGTAGCCTGAAAGACCGGTGGCGCGCACGTCGATGAGCGTGAACATGCCGGCGTCCGGAACACTGCAGCGCAGTCCGGGCACGCCTTCCAGCCCTTCAAGCAGCATGTCGCGCCGCGCCGTGCACAGCTCGCGGACCCGCAGTTCCGGCGCGTCGGATCCCTGCAATGCGCTGAGTGCCGCCTCTTGAATGAAGCCCGGCAGGCCGAACAGCATGCACATGGAAAGGGATTCCGCGTGCTTCACCAGTTCCGAAGGCCCCACCAGCCACCCGGCCCGCAATCCCGGCAGCGAATGCGATTTGGACAGGCTGCTGATGGTCACGACTTGCTCAGGCATGGCGGCCGCAAGACCGGGAACGCTTCCGCCGGGCGCAAGCCCTGCATACACCTCGTCCGCGACGATCCACAGCGAATGCCGGCGCGCGAGCGCGCCGATGACCGCCAGCTCCTTGTCGTTCAATATCACCCCGCTCGGATTGTTCGGCGTGGCGAAGAACAGCGCGCGGGTCTGCGGCGTGATCGCCGCCGCGAGCCGCTTCAAGTCGGGGCGAAACCCGCTCGAGGCCGGTGCCGGCACACGCACCAGTCGCGCGCCCGACGCTCTGATGGTGGCCGGATAACTCGGGTACAGGGGCTCGAGCGCGAGCACCTCATCGCCGGGTCCGGCCACGCACAGCGACGCCGCGAACAGCGCGTTCTGCGCACCCGAGAGAAAAATCACATTGTCCGCATCGGCCGCCTGGCCGGTTCGCCGCGTGTGCGCCTGCGCGATCGCCTCGCGCAGGTTTCGGCGTCCGGCAGCCGGCGTGTAGCGCACATCCCCGGCGCGCAGGCTGTCGATCGCCCGATCGAGCACCGGCGCCGGCACGCCTAAATCCGGATCGCCGATGCTGAGCACGATCACGTCCTCGCCGCGCAACTGCGCTTCGCGAGCAAGGTAGTGGATGGTCCACGCCGCCACGCTCTCGCCCTTGACCCGATCCACCAGCGGCGAAAATTTCATTCGTTCGTTTCTCTTCGCTTGCCACGCACGCCGTGCGCTTGGCATACTTTACAATGGCATTCACAGTTGAACACTCTCTTCGCTGCCGCGAGGACTTCCCCGCCCTCGCGCGCGCGCCCCAAGGTTTGAATCTGGCGTATCTCGATGGGCCCGGCGGCAGTCAAGTTCCCCGCGTTGTGATCGATACAATCGTTGATTTCTACGCCACCTGCAACGTGAACACGCACGGCAAGTTCTTCCCTTCGCAGGAAGTCGATCGTCGCATGGACCTCGCGCGCGCACGTGTGGCGGATTTTCTCGGCGCCGAGACTGCCGCTTGCATCTCCTTCGGCCAGAACATGACGACGCTCAACTACTTCTTGAGCGGCGCCATCGCCCGTACCTTGAAGAAGGGCGAAGAAATCCTGATTACGCAGCTCGACCACGAGGCCAACCGCGGCCCCTGGCTGCGCTTGCGAGAACACGGCTTTGCCATCCAAGAAGTGCGTTTGCTCCCATCGGGGCAGCTGGATTTGGAGGATATGGCCGCCAAGATTACGCCGCGCACCAAGGTGTTTGCCGTGGGGGCCTCGTCCAATGCGCTCGGCACAGTCAATGACATCGCACTCGCGCGTCGGCTCACCGAGGCTGTGGGCGCACTGCTGGTGGTGGACGCCGTGCACTATGCACCGCATTTTCCGCTCGACGTCAAAGCCTTGGGGCCGGATTTCCTGCTGTGCTCGGGCTACAAGTTTTACGGACCGCATGTCGGCGTGCTGTATTCGCGGCCCGGAGCACTCGATCGATTGCCGACGGATCGCTTGAGCGTTCAGGATCCCGCAGCCCCTTATCGCATCGAAACCGGCACGCTGAATCATGCCGCCATCGACGGCTTGCGGGCCGCGGTGGAATACCTGGCAAGCTGGGGCGGCGGTGCGACTTTTCGCGAGCGCCTGATCGATGCCATGTCCGGCATTGCCGCTTATGAGCACGGGCTCGCGCAGTTCTATCATGACGCTGTCCGCAAGCTTCCCGGCGTGCGGGTATGGGGACCGGATTTCCGCGCACGGGCGCGCGCGCCCACGGTGTCGATCACGCTGGACAAGACCTCCTCCGCGGACGCGGCAGCGGCGCTCGGCAAAGAAGGCATCTGCGTCTGGGACGGACACTTCTACGCGGCACGCGCCGTGGAGGTGCTGGGGCTCGCCGATCGCGGCGGCCTGCTGCGCACCGGCGTGTCGATGTACAGCGCGCGCGAAGATCTCGAGCGCCTGCTGGCGGGCATCGCCAGACTGACCTAGTCCTCGACATCGTGATGTTGACCGGTTCGAGCATCCCGTCAGGAAGGCCGAGCCAGATGGACTGCGAGCCGCTCGGCGTGATCGCGGAGCTCCGCGGCCGCGGTCGCGTCCAAATGATCGGCCCGCAGCATGGGCCCGAGATAGTAGAGATGTTCGCTGGGGCGGCCCTGCGCATCCACGCAGGCGCCAAAGCGGCCGGTGCGAATCCCCAGATTCAAGGCATCCGCCGACACCAAGCCCCTCTCTTGCAGCGACATGAGGATCGGGTCCTCAGATCGCTCGATGGCATAGTTAGGCCCGGTTGCATTCACGACCATGTCCACCGTCAGGGATGCCGTATTGCCGCCGCCCCGAGGACACCACGACACCTGCAATTGTTGATCGCGGGCAATGACGCGTTGAATGCGTCCGGCCATGACCCGTAGTTTGCCGCTGCGGCGAAGAGTCTCGATGCGCGCCATCAATTGCGGCGGCAACCGGTGCCGGTATATGTCCCAGTGCACGTGCAGGTGCCGCACGAAGCGCCGGCGCTCGACTTCGGGTAGCTGCCGCCAGAGCGCGGGGGCCAGATTTCGAATGAAGGCCACAGCCTCGCGCCAGTCGCCCCCCAGTCTCTCGACCTCACACGCCAGGGCGCGGCATGCTCGCAGCAGTTTCCTCAAAGAGTGGGCTTGCTCCAGCAACGCTTCGCCGCTGCCTCGCATGGCATTCGCATGAAAGGCCGTTTGCGGTTTGGGGATCAAGCCGCGCCGTGACAGGGTGTGCAGCGTGGGAACACGATCGGCGTGCCGGCTCAGTGCCGACACGGCATCCGCCATCGTCAACCCATTGCCGACGATCAGAACCGAATGCTCGGCGGTCAAAGTCTTGGGCAAATCCCGCGGATCCTGCCGAAACGCGCTGTGGCCCTCGAGCTCGGCCGCCCACGCGGGTAAGGGCGCGGGTGGATTGCCCAGCGCCAGGATCACGACATCTGCCGCTATCGGCGCGCGGTCCCGAAGCTGCGCCGCCAGCGGCGGGCCGCTGCCCACCCGCAGGATGCCGGTCACCTCACCGAATAGCCGCACCAGGCGGACATTGGCGGGCGCCTCGCGCTCTGCGCTGCAAAGTATCTCCTGTAGGTAATCCCCGTACAGGGCGCGCGGCAGGAAATCCTCGCCGTTGACATGGGGCAATCGAGCCTGGGCATAGTGCAGGAACTGTAGCGGATCGCGCGAATCGGCCGACAGCCTCGCTGCCGGCACGTTCAAAAGATAGGGAAAATCGCGCTCGGCATAGGCCACACCGCGGCCCATGGCGTCGTTGCGCTCGATCAACACGATGTCGGCGCCTTCAGGGGGCGATGAGCGCAGCAGGTTGGCGGCGAGTACCGTGCCGGAGAAGCCGGCGCCTACGATAACCAGGGTTTTTCGCATAGTGGAAAAGTCTACCAAGCGCCGCAGGCGAGAAGGCCGTGCGGGGAGCGCATTCTTCCGCTAACATTTGACCCGGTTCGTGGTCAAATAGCTCATTCCAAAAGAGCGAGGGGCAACGATGCAACTCAGCAAATTCAGCTATTACTCCGATTTCGTGGTTTATCCCATCGTGGTGAGCGGGCTGACGGCGGTCAATTTCAGCCATTTTACCTGGCACGGAGGCCGGGATTGGCTCGGTGCGTGTCTGGCGGGGCTGGTTCTGTGGACATTGCTGGAATATGTGCTGCACCGGATTGCCCTGCATCGCATGCCGGTGTTCTCGCCCATGCACAGCCTGCACCACGGCGCACCATTGGATTTCATCGGAACGCCCTCGTGGGTCAGCGTCACGGTGTGGGTCAGCGTCATCTTACTGCCGTTGTGGTGGTTGACCTCCTTCAACGTCGCGAACGGACTGACGGTGGGCGTGATGATCGGCTACTGGTGGTACGGCTACGTGCATCACGTCATTCATCATCACACCCGCAAACCGTCGTCCGCTTATTTCAGCGAGCTTCGCGCCTGGCACATGCGTCACCACCATTCACCTAAGCGCGGCAACTTCGGCGTCACCACACCGCTCTGGGACCATGTGTTCGGCACCACCATTGCCGCGCAAAACAAAGCAGCCGTCTCGCCGTGAACGCCGAGCTCAGCATGAGCAACCCCATGCGCACCGACGGATTCGAATTCGTCGAGTACGCGGCACCGGATCCTGAATTGCTGCGCCGCCTGTTCGAAAGCATGGGGCTGCCGGCGGTCGCGCGCCATCGCTCCAAGAACGTGACCTTGCACAATCAGGGCGATATCAATTTCATCATCAATGCGGAACATGACAGTTTCGCTCAGCGGTTCGCGCGCGCCCATGGGCCCTGCGCCTGCGCCATGGCGTTTCGCGTCGCCGACGCGCGCTTGGCTTACGCCCGTGCGCTCGACCTGGGTGCGAAACCGGGGCCCGTCACCGCAGGTCCCATGGAACTGAACATTCCCTCGATCGAGGGCATCGGCGGCAGCCTCATCTATCTCGTGGATCGATACGGCGAGCGCACCATCTACGATGTCGACTTCGTGCCCGTGAGCGCTCCGCGTCCCGACGCCGCGGTGGGGCTCCTGCGCATCGACCACCTCACGCACAACGTCAAGCGCGGCAATATGAATGTGTGG
>Ga0210406_10003664_pt1 | contig 16707 bp, 14 predicted proteins | sample IncBWC30MmetaG_FD_155454 | JGI IMG/M metagenome (GOLD analysis project Ga0210406, IMG submission 155454) | Forest soil microbial communities from Barre Woods Harvard Forest LTER site, Petersham, Massachusetts, United States - Inc-BW-C-30-M | ecosystem: Environmental > Terrestrial > Soil >... | reverse complement strand
TCGGTGGCCAGTGTGCGGTCGACTTTCGCGACTAGCGGCAGGCCTTGCGTGAACCATTCCCGCGCACGTTCGACTTCAAAACGCATCATCTCGGAGAAGGCAGACGAATTTTCGCCGTCACGTATCACTTCTTCGCTAACGCCGAACCGGCGCAAATCTTCGAGCGGAAGATAAATTCGCCCTTTGGCAAAGTCCGCGGTCACGTCTTGCCAGAAGTTCGCGAGCTGCAACGCGGTGCAGGTATAGTCGGAAAGCAACTGGCGCTCAGAATCGCGGTATCCGCAGAGGTACAGCACCAGATGGCCGACCGGATTCGCCGAATACCGGCAGTAGCCGAGCACATCGTCGAACGTTTCGTAGCGGGTGATACTTTGGTCCTGCCGGAAAGCGGTCAACAAATCCACAAATTCATGTTTCGGAATTTCAAACTTGCGCACGGTCTCGGCGAGCGCGACAAATACGGGATGCCGCGGCCGAGTATGATGTCCGTCGTAGCACGCGTTTAACTCCGTCTCCCACTGATCGAGTAACTGCAGGGACGCGGCAGTGTCGCCCACCTCGTCACCCAGATCATCCGAGATGCGGCAATACGCATAGACATTGAAGAAGTGCTGGCGCAGCCGCTCCGGAAGAAACCACGACGCGACCGAAAAATTCTCGTAATGCGAGCGCGCCAGGCGACGGCAATATTCGCGCGCGTCCGCTTCCGATGGCGCATGGTCAGGGATGGCGTACTCCGGCGGCAGCGCACTCCAGGCAGAGGAGAGCGACGCAGTCGAGGCATCGCTGGTCGTAGTCATCATCAAAAATTCCAGCTAACAAAAATCTTAACCACAGAGGACACAGACGTCACAGGGTAACACCTTCACAGAGACATAATGAATGCCGTCTTATTATCGCTTGTGGAGCACCGGGCGGGCGCCCGTCCTCCACACTATGAATTACCGCTAGTGACCCGGGATGATCGCGGTCTTGATATCCCCGTTGCGGTTCAGCATGTGGCGCAGCACATCGTGCAAACGCGAAAGTGGAGCCTCGCCGGTAATGTAATCGGTGCCGCGAACTTTCTTCTCGGCGATCAAACCGAAGGCCCGGCGCACCGTCTCCGGAGTGTGATGGAACGTCGCCTTCAACGTGATTTCCGAATAGTGCAAGCGATTGGTGTCCAGTTGCACCTTGGTTCCGGAAGCGCACCCGCCAAAGAAATTCACCGTGCCGCCCTTGCGAACCATCTGCACGGCCCACTCCCAAGCTTCCGGACGCCCCACCGCTTCAATCGCCACATCGGCGCCACGCCTCTCGGGACTCAACTGGCGCACGGCCTCTACCGGATCGTTCACCTTTGTAATCTGCACTACCTCGTGTGCACCTTTTTTGCGCGCGAGGGCGACCTGCGAATCGCGTTTAACGACCGCGATCACATTGCAGCCGATTGCTTTCGCCACTTGCACAAACATCAGTCCGATCGGCCCGCCGCCAATGACCGCCACGGTGTCGCCGATCTCGACTCCAGTTTCATGCAGACCGCGGAGAACGCAAGCCAGCGGCTCGGTCATCGCGGCATCCTCGAAGCTCACATTCGAAGGCACGACGAGCATATTCGCTTCCACAATGCGCCGCGGAATCCGGATGTACTCGGCATAGGCGCCATTGTTGAACAACAGATCTTCGCAGAGGTTTAACTGATGCTTCGAGCAATAGAAACACATGCCGCAGGGAGCCGAGTTGAGCGCGACCACGCGCATGCCCTTCTTGAAGCCGCGCACGCCTTCTCCGACTTCCTCGACGGTGCCGGCCAGTTCGTGCCCAAAAAGCGCTGGCGGCACAATCATGCGGGCATGATAGCCGCGCTGATACACCTTTAAGTCCGTGCCGCAGGTGAGCGCCACGTGGACCTTCACCAGAACTTCGCCGTCACCCACGCGCGGGATCGGCACCTTTTCAATCTTGACGTCTTCTTTGCCGTAGAGGACGGCTGCCGTCATCTTGCCATTCACAGTTGATGTCCTTCCCACGCAATGCCCGGCTGGATGACGATCTTCATCGAGTCCGGTTGAGGATGGGCAGCCATATTCAGCGCTTCCAAACTGCTTTCCAGCGGGAAGCGGTGGCTGATAAGCCGTTCCAGATCCATTTCACGGTTCATGACGAACCGCAGCGACTCCTCCTGCAATTCAACCGATGCACTGTAGGAGCCGAGCAAGGCCTTTTCGTCGACGCAAACCGCCGCCGGATCGATCGTCGCCTCGCCGCGCACAGTTTGGGCAAACAGCAACACACGCCCTCCGGGACGCGTGGCATCCATGGCAGGACGGATCATGCCGTTCCCGCCAACCGCTAAAATCACAGCGTCAGCACCGCGCCCTTCCGTCATCTCACGCACAGCTTTTCCGGCGTCAGCCTTGGAAGCGTCGATTGTCAGATTGAGGCCGAAGCCTTCAGCTATTGTAAGCCTCGCCGGATGCAAATCGGAAGTAATCACCCGAGCCCCCGCCCGCTTCGCTAGACTCGCAAGGATGATGCCTATTGGGCCTTGCCCAATCACGAGCACGGTCTCCCCCGCTTCCAGACGAAGGGTCTCAATACCTTTGATGCAGGTATTCACCGGCTCGACAAAACATGCCTGCTCGAAGCTGATTCCGTCCGGGACGCGTACCGTTCCCTTCTCGACAATCCAGTCCATCACGCGGACGTATTCCGCAAATCCTCCACCCGACGGCTCGAAGCCAGCTGTGCAACCAACCTGCTTGTAAGTGGCACACTGCGCGAAGGTCTTGTGGCGGCAGTAATAACATTCTCCGCACGGGATATGGTGAAACATCACTACGCGTTCGCCGACGCTGAACTTGCGAACGCCCGCGCCGACTTTCGCGACGACACCCGATGTTTCATGACCAAAAATACGCGGCGCGGAGTGGGAGCCGGTAGCGATCTTCTTAAGATCGGTCCCGCAGATCCCGCAGGTGTGGACTCTAACCAGAATCTCCCCTGGCCCGATTTCAGGCACCGGCACTTCTTCCAGGCGGACATCGTTTACACTGCGATATACGGCGGCCCTCATCGCGGAAGGAAGTCTGCGCCTTTCGCTTTCGAAAGTTTTATCAACCGTCAATGTAGATGATCGAGCAATTGCCATAGCAGATTCCTGGTGCTGCCCCTATTGCTGTTGTTTAACCCCAGTATGTACCTCAGGGCCGACAAACGTATGTCCGCTAGCAGACTTTGGTCCAACTCTTGTTGGATTCAGCGCGTCAGGCAAAGCTTCACGATCGTGAGCCTCACGGCCGAGGTAGCTGGTAAGGGCCTCGCTAAGGGCGCGGCTGGCCTTCGCACTATTCCGCGCCAGCGAAATCGTCCCGCCCCACAGCCACGGGCGCAGCGCCACGTGACACGCGAAGCGGACGGACTGAAACCTTCCGTCAGCTGTCACAAAGCGGTCCAGCGGAGGCATTCTGAAATCGGCGGCGTCAGAGATGACTTTCAAAGCTCCGAACTCGACTCCCCGCGCCTGCGCTGCTTGCGCAACAGCTGCGGCCTCCATGTCCACCGCAGTCGCGCCATAAGCTTTTCCGAATCGAATTTTCTGTTCCTTGCCAGCCACGATCGCGGAGCTCACCAGTATCCCATCACCCGCGCCGCATTCTGTTCGGACGCCGTCCGCGGCATTGATCACCGTGCGCGGCTCAAAAATATGCCCGACCCCCAGCGAGGCATCCAGCGCTCCGGCAAATCCGACCGAGATCACCCGCGCGGGATTAATTTCCCGAATCACCGCCTCGGTAGCGCGGCGCGCGCCTTCGGCACCAATTCCGCCGCATACGAGAGTTGCATCGCCGTTCTCAAAAAGACGATATCGCCGTCCGCCGTGTTCCAGAGTTCTGACGTTAGTCATGGCCTTCCAGCTTCGGATCAGCGGTCGCACTTCTCGCTCCATAGCGGCTATGATGGCAATCTTAGACATAAATGCTAGACATACCCCTTGCCCCGGAACCAGTCCACCGACCGTCGCAATGCTCCATCGACTGGAACTGTCCTCCAGCCCAGTTCCCGTTCCGCTTTCGCCGAACTCACAAACATCATCTTGCGTCCCATGCGCACCGCGTCAATCGTCGCGCGCGGCTCGCGGCCTAGAAACCGGCCCGTCACCATCTCATCTACGACTCCCGCCGCGAACGCGAACACGTAAGGCAGTTTCAACGTCGGCGACTTCAACCCCGTGATCGCGGCCAGCCGATCCAGAATCTGTTTCAGCGTTAAATTCTCTCCGCCCAAAATGTAGCGCTCGCCCGATCTTCCCTTCTCCAGCACCTGGACATGCCCACGAGCGCACTCGGTCGCATCCACCAGGTTCAAGCCCGTTTCCACATACGCCGGGAATTTTCGCTTCAAGAAATCCACGACAATTCGCCCTGTCGGAGTCGGCTTAATATCGCGCTCGCCGACCGGCGTCGTAGGATTCACAATCACCACGTCGACTCCAGATCTCGCGGCCTCGACTGCCACTTGCTCAGCCATGAACTTCGAACGCTTGTAGTGTCCGATCATGTCCGCCAGCGACACCGGACTCTCTTCATCCGCCACCGTACTCGTGTGGGGACGGACGCCCTCGCCCGAGCGCACCCTGGCAGCTGCGTGGTTCGAGGTAAAGCCCATGGTCGCGACACTCGACGTGTACACCACGCGCCGCACGCCTTGCTTCCGAGCAGCTTCAAGCAAGGAACGCGTGCCCTCGACATTCGAGCGATACATCTCGCCAGGATCGCGCACCCACAATCGGTAGTCCGCCGCAACGTGAAATACAACGTCGCAGCCGGAAAGCGCCTTCGACATCGAAGCCGCATCGCGCAGGTCACCCACTACTCGATCGGCATTCTTCAGGTCGTCGCCATTAAGGTTGCGCAGGTCGCTGGTGGGCCGCACCAGAAGCCGCAACTCGGCTCCCTGTTCCGCCAGGACACGCGCAACATGACTGCCCAGAAACCCCGTGGCGCCGGTGACGAAAGCTAGCATTTAGCAATTAGCAATTAGCAATTAGCATTTAGCCCGGGCGGGTTAGCTAAAGGCTAAGTGCTAAGTGCTAACTGCTGCCCTTCTCCGCCATCACTTTCGAATAGGTCGTGAGCGCGATCAGCGGGAAATATTCGCTGTAGAGGTGATATTTCAGATAGAACACGCGCGGGAAGCCGGTTCCAGTAAAGAAAGCTTCGTCCCACGAACCGTCTTTGCTTTGCGTACGCAGGAGATATGCCATGCCGCGCGCCACGCATTCGCTGCGCGTGTCGCCGACGGCCAGCAATCCCATGATTGCCCATGCCGTCTGCGAGGCCGTGCTCTCGCCGGTCCCGCGAAGGTTGGGATCGTCATAGGATCCCACCGTCTCGCCCCAGCCACCATCCGGATTCTGCACCGACCGCATCCACTCCGCCGCTTGCTGAACCATCGGGTCGTTACGATCCACGTTCATCGCTTCGAGGCCGCGCAGGACCTGCATCGTGCCGTAGATATAATTCACGCCCCAGCGTCCGAACCAGCTTCCATCCGGCTCCTGCTGCTTGCGAATAAATTTGATCGCCCGCTTCACCGCCGGATGGTTCTGGTCGTAGCCATAGGCTGCAAGACACTCGAGGATGCGGCCCGTGATGTCGACGGTTGCGGGATCAAGCATGGCGTTGTGATCGGCAAAAGGCACGTACTGGAAAACCATGCGGTCGTTGTCCTTGTCGAACGAAGCCCAGCCTCCGTCCTTACACTGCATCGAGAAGATCCAATCAATCGCCCGCTGCACCGACTCGCGCTGATAGCGTCCGTTCGGATGTTCGACCCGGCTCAAACCCAGGCAGACCATGGCGCTGTCGTCGACGTCAGGATAGAACTCATTGTTGAACTCGAAATACCAGCCGCCGGGCTCGCCTTTCGGATTCTTGATCTTCCAGTCTCCGGGCTTGCGCACCTGTTTCTGCAGAATCCAGTCGGCGCACTGCACCAAACGCGGATCGCTCGCCGGAACCCCAGCCTCGCCCAACGCAAACAGCGCATACGCCGTATCCCACACCGGAGACATGCAGGGCTGCATGCGGAACGTGTCGCCCTCCTCGATGCCCAGCTTCTCGAACTCGTCCATGGCGCGGATAAACTGCGGATCGTCCACCGAATATCCCAGGCAGCGCAGGGCGATGATGGCGTTCATCATCGAGGGATAAATCGCTCCCAAGCCATCGCTCATTTCGAAGTGCTCCAGCATCCACTTCTCAGCCTGCCTCAAAGCAAGCGAACGCAGCGGGCGGATGTGCACACGCTCGAACCAATGCGTCATGCGGTCCAGGCATAAGAAAAAATTCCGCCACGAAATCCGTTTCTTGGACCAGTGGAGATGCATGCGCGACTTGTCGCGCCCACCGACAAAAAGCTCTTCCACTCCCATCTCGTCAGGAATTTTCTTGAACGGCTTCTTCGCATAGCAAATCGAAAGCGGCACCAGAATGGCGCGCGACCACGAAGAAATTTCGTAGATATTGAACCAGAACCAGTTGGGAAACAGCACGATCTCCGGCGGAATCGCCGGCACTGCATCGTAATCATATTGTCCAAAGAAACAGAGATAGATCTTGGTAAATGTATTGACTTCGGTCACGCCCCCCATGTCGAGAATCTTTTTGCGGGCGCGTGCCAGCGCGGGATGATCCGCCGTGAATCCAGCCAGCTTCAACCCAAAGTAGGCTTTCACCGAAGCGCTGATGTTCGAAGGACCGGCGGCGTAGATGCTCCAGCCGCCGTCTCCATTCTGGTGATTCAGGATGTAGCGCGCAGCCTTGTCGAAGCGTCCCTGGCTGCCTGTACCGAGCAGGGTATGCAGTAAGATGTAATCGGACTCGAGGCTGGTATCCGCTTCCAGTTCGCCGCACCAGTAACCCTCTTCGTGCTGCTGCGAGAAAAGATACTTGCGAGCCGCATCGACGGCGACCGCGACCCGGCTTCCCAGATCGTCAATCTTTCCAAATCGCATCTGCGGCACGGAGGCCGAACTTGGTGCCGAATTTTGGGATGAACTCTTAGCTGAACTGTGAGCCGATCTATAAGGGGAGGATTCTTCCATCATGTCTCCGCTATGACTCCATGGCGATCGCCGGGGCCGCGGCAATCGTTGCCACGATTTCCGGAGGCAATCCAAAGCGAACATTCTCCGGCATGATTTCCAACTCCTGCACGTCGCCAAAGCCCTTTCCCGCCAGGTACTCGACCACTTCCTGCACCAGATGTTCGGGAGCCGATGCTCCCGCGGTCAGGGCCACTGTCTTCACCCCATTCAGCCATCGCGGCTGGATATCCCGGCAGTCATCAATGAGATGCGCCTCGGTGCCCAAACTTCGAGCAACTTCCACAAGCCGTTTGGAATTTGAACTATTGTCGGAGCCGACCACCAGCAACAAATCGGCGTCGGAGGCCACGTGCTTCACCGCAACCTGCCGATTTTCCGTGGCATAGCAGATGTCCTGCGCCGCCGGACCCTGAATATTCGGGAACCGCTTTCGCAGCGCAGCGATAATGTCGCGCGTCTCATCGAGGGAGAGGGTAGTCTGCGTCAAGTATGCAACTCGGTTGGGATCGGGCAACGTCACCGACACTACTTCCTCCGGCGACCCGACCACCTGAGTGACTGCAGGAGCCTCGCCCAGCGTGCCAATCACTTCGTCATGATCGCGATGCCCGATCAGAATCAGCGAGTAGCCTTCCTTCGCAAATTTCACCGCCTCCACGTGCACCTTGGTGACCAGCGGACACGTAGCATCAATCACGCGCAGCTTCCGCAGCTTGCTCGCCTCGCGAACTTCCGGCGAAACGCCGTGGGCGCTGTAGATGACGCGTTCGCCCTCGGGCACTTCGTCCACGCTATCGACAAAAATCGCGCCCTTCTGTTGCAGTTCTTCCACCACGAAGCGGTTGTGGACAATTTCCTTGCGCACATAAATCGGCCGCCCAAACGCCTCCAGCGCAATCCGGACAATATCGATCGCCCGCACCACTCCGGCGCAGAATCCGCGGGGCTTCAATAGCAGTAAGGTCTTAGAGTGCAAATTCCCAGTCTCAGACAAGTCGCATCCCTCACCCACTAGGGTACACTTTTTCATTGAAAAAGATGCTCTAAGGCTATCGAAAGATGCACCCTCAGGTCAATGTAAGCCTTTGAGGATGTGAGGATTAGCAGCGGGTGGGGAGATTTGGCAGGTGAACGGCAGGAGCCGCCCATTAGCAGCCGGCAGCATCGAGACAGGCCCCGGAGGAGCGCCCGAGCTTAGCCCAGCGCTTCAGCGTTGGGAAAGTAGCCCGTGTGATTCAAGTCCCGAAGGGACGACCGAGTTCTCACCCATTCGACCGAATCATCTGCTCCGCGTGCTTCCGTGAAGTCTCAGTCAGCTTTGCCCCCGACAGCATGCGCGCCACTTCTTCGGTGCGCTCTTCGCCGGTGATCTCGCGGACGGTGGTCTTAGCGCGTCCTCCAGCTTCCCGCTTTTCAATCAGGTAATGGTGATCGGCAAAGGTTGCGATCTGCGGCAGGTGAGTGACGCAGAGCACCTGATTGCCTCTGGAGAGCGCCTTCAATTTCTTCCCCACGGCCTCGGCGGCACGGCCTCCGATGCCGGTGTCAATTTCGTCAAAGACTAGTGTGCGCTGAGCGGCCGCAGACTTCTTCTTCGTAATGCCCGCCGGATTGGTTCCCGCTTCAACGCTCGCCTTCAACGCCAGCATGACGCGCGATAGCTCACCGCCCGAAGCGATCTGCTCCAGCGGACGCATCGTCTCGCCCGTGTTCGTCGTAATGCGATAGATCACCTGATTGATGCCCGCAGAAGTCCAATGCTCCTCGCCGTCATTCTCGTCCACCGCGATGCGAAAACTGGCGCGCATGGCGAGGTCGTTGATCTCCGCCTCGACCAGCTTTTCTAATTTCTTCCCCGCCTCCAACCGCTTCCGAGAAACGGAACGCGCGGCTTTGCGATAGTCGTCACCAGCCACTGCCAGTTGGGCTCTCAGTTCAAGTAATACTTGATCTTTATTCTCCATTTCTGAGAGTTTGCGCCCGATATCCTCGCCGAAGGCAATGGTCTGCTCAAGCGTAGGACCGTACTTGCGTTTCAGACGATCCAGTAGAGCCAGCCTTTCTTCGATCTCGGCAAGGCGCTCGGGCGAAGCCTGGATTCCCCCAGCATAATCGCGCAGCGTCGCTCCCACATCCTCGACGCTGATGCGCGCCGACTCCAGCGCCGCGAGTGCTTCCAGAAACTTCGGCTCATAACGGACCAGTTCTTCCAAATGCTTCTGCGCGGCGCGCAGGCTGGACGAGGTAGACGCATTACCCTCATACAACAAGTCGAAGGCATTGATGGCCGCGCCGTAAATCTTCTCGGCATTGGCTAGGACGCGCTTCTCGGCTTCCAGTTGCTCATCCTCGCCCGCCCGCAGTCGCGCCTCTTCGATTTCCCGGCATTGGAAGTTCCAGAGGTCGAGAAGCCGCATGCGATCCTGCTCGTCCTGTTCGAGATCGGCGATGCGTCCGCGAATCTGCTTCCAGTGAGCGAATGCGGCGGCCACGTCCTTCAATTCGACTCCCGCGTAAGCGTCAAGCAGCTCCTGCCGCGCCGCCGCATCGAAGTTTACGATGGATTCATTCTGCGCGTGGATCACCGCCAGGTGAGGCGCAATCTGTTTCAGCACCGCCACGGTCGCCGGCTGATTGTTAATGAAGACCCGCCCCTTGCCGCCAGGAGCAATCTCGCGCCGCAGAATCAGCGAGCCATTCTCCGCGTCCAGTCCGTTCGTCTCCAATATCCCTTCGATCGAACGTCCAGCCGCGCCGTCGCTCTCAAACACCGCCGCGACCACGGCCCGCTCTGCACCCGTGCGGATCACATCCGTGGACGCCTTTTCCCCCAGCAGCAATCCCAGCGCGTCGATCAGGATGGACTTCCCCGCACCGGTCTCACCCGTAAGAAGATTCAGCCCAGCCGCGAATTCGATCACGACATTGTCGATAACCGCGTAATTTTCAAGTCGAAGTTCGGCCAGCACAAGGGTCCTGCGATTTTACGTGTGGCGCGGACGCCCTAGTCCGCGGCCTTTGAACTTTATTTACGATGAAATGTAATTTACGCGCAAATGTACGCGCAGCATAGTACGAATTGATCGGGTCATCTAACCATCGGGCCATCGAAGGTCAAAAGCCTTTGACTTCAAATGACCCGATGGCCCGATCACCCGATCGCCCGATGACCCGATCAAAACGCATTGACCGATACGATACCCTCCCCAGTCACCCCGCCACCCTGGTCTATAATCGTGAACAGGGTTCTCCCTAAACCGATGCATCTTCCTTCCGTCCTCCTCTCGTTCGTTGGCGGCGAAATCATTGATCTCGTCTTTCAGACTGGCCCGGTCGCCAAGACCGTGCTTCTCCTGCTCATCGCGTTCAGCGTGCTCTCCTGGGCCGTAATCCTTTCCAAGTGGCGGCTGATCCGCCGCGCTCGCAGGCAGAGTGGACGCTTTGTCCGCGCCTTCCGCAAAGCACAGCGCCTGCAGGACATTGCCTCGGTTGCCGAACAGTTCCGTCCCAGTCCGCTGGTTGGAGTGTTTGAAGGCGCAGTCGAAGAGTTCAAACGCCAGATGGGAATGACGGGCAGTATCCACAACGTCGTCGCCATTCAGCGTTCCATGCAGGTCGCATCCTCAGAAGAGATCACCCGCCTCGAACGCAATGTCCCATGGCTGGCGATCACGGGCGCGGTTACGCCGTTTATAGGGCTGTTCGGAACCGTCTGGGGAATTATCGACGCATTCCATGGACTCGGCACCGCAGGCGCGGCGACTCTGCGCGCGGTCGCACCAGGAATTTCCGAAGCTCTGATAACCACCGCCGCTGGCCTGGCGGCAGCCATCCCGGCCGTCATCGCCTACAACCTCATCATTGGCTCCATTCGTGAATTGGCCTCGCACAACGACGACTTCACGCTCGAGATGCTCAACCTGGTGGAGCGCCAACAGGCGATGCCAGTCGCTGAGGTGCGGCGCTAATGGCATTCACCTCTAGCAACGGACGCACCCAGAGCGCGCTTGCTGACATCAACGTGACGCCCCTGGTAGATGTCGTCCTCGTGCTGCTTATTATTTTCATGGTGACCGCGCCGATATTGCAGTCTGGAATCGAAGTCAACGTTCCTCACACCCGTACCGTCAAAGAGATCACCGAAGAGCGCCTAGTGATCAGCATCGACAAATCGCAGAAAGTTTTTCTCGGCAACGATCCCATCAACATCAACCAGATTGGAGCGCGCCTCAGACAGAAGATTCGCGATCCGCAACACCAGTCGATTTATTTGCGCTCCGATGAAGATGTCCCGTTTGGCGCCTTCGCTACCGTGATGGATGCCATCAAACAGTCGGGCATCAGCAACGTGAGCATCGTTACGCAGCCGATGGACGCTCGTAGCGGCAATCACTGATTTCGATATGCACTATAACGATATCGACATTTACTCCGAACACGGCCAGTTGCGCCGGCCTCTGGCGTGGTCACTGGGACTGCATCTGGCATTCGCGGGGTTTGTCGTGCTCTACGCTGTGTTTGTAAGCGGCATGCGCGGCACAGGCTGGGGCAGCGGCGGAGGCGGCGAAGCCATGGGAGCGACGCTGGTGAGCGCAGTTCCCTTACCCGCCAATCCCGCCGAGACAACGAATGTGCTGGCAACGGAATCCAAAGGACTCGCCAAGTCGCAGCCTACAGTTCAAGAGAAGGAACCGGAAGCGATTCCGATTCCCGACAAGAACACCAAGACAAAAATAAAGCCTGCGCCGGTCCAGACCGCGACCAAGCGCAAGCCGGCGCCAGAACCACCCGAATCGAATCAGATTCCGTATGGCGAGGGCGGTCCGGTCAGCGGCCCGTACACAATGACGGCGGGAGGCGCCAAGGGCGGATTTGGATTCACCGGAAATGGGGGCGATTTCGGCAGCCGCTACGCCTGGTACGTGCAAGCCGTGCAACGGAAGGTCACGGAAAACTGGCTGAAGTATGAAGTCGACCCGCGGATCACGGAGGCGAAGCGAGTCTATCTGACTTTTGATATTTCACGCGACGGGCACCCGTCGAACGTTCAGGTCGAGCAGTCAAGCGGCGTGCCGTCGCTCGACCGCTCGGCGGCCCAGGCGCTTCAGCGCATCGATTCGTTCGGCCCGCTGCCGCAGGATTATTCGGGAAGCAAAGTGTCGGTAGAGTTCTGGTTTGATTACAAGAGGTAGAGGTTGGTCGTTCGCGAGGTTTTGCCAACAACTAACGACCACCGACTAACGACAATACACGGAGCACAAAATTGAGTAAATCGGTTCGCGACATCCGTCATCATTTTTTGAGCGCCATAGTCTTGTTGTTTCTGTTGTCTGCCACCAGCTTCGCGCAGGACTGGATTCGTACCGGCACCGGCCTCGGCGTAGAGAAAGTTCGCTTGGCCGCCGCCGACTTCAAAACATCGACAAATGACGCCAATAACGCGGCGCTCTTGAAGACCTTCAACGACGTGCTCTGGAACGACCTCGACAACGCCGGAATTTTCGATCTTGTCTCAAAGAGCTTTTATCCGCTGCAGGAGCCGGGGCAACCGTCCGAGGTCAACTTCCCAGCTTGGAATTCCCCGCCTCCGAACACCTCCATGCTCGCTTTCGGCAACCTCGGTGTGGCCTCCGGCAAAGTCACGGTGCAGGGCTGGCTATACGACGTCAAAAATCAGTCATCGCCGCAGGTGCTCGGCAAGCAGTACGTCGACAACGCAACGAACGAAGCGGTGCGAGTCATCGCACACCGGTTTGCCGACGAAATCATCTTCCGCCTCGGCGGAGGTGTACCCGGGATCGCCGAAACCAGGATCTACTTCGTCAGCGAGCGCACCGGCCACAAAGAAATCTGGGTGATGGACTACGATGGCGCCAATCAGCAGCCCATCACGCACCTGGGAAGCATTTCCCTCTCGCCACGCATCTCGCCCGATGGCTCGCGGCTGGCATTCAGCTCGGTTACGAAGAGTGGTTGGGAAATCATGATGTACTCATTCGATCTCAACCGCATGGTCGGCTTCCCGCGCTTTGGAGGTATGAATCTTTCGCCTTCATGGTCGCCCGAGGGCAAGATCGCGTTCTCGTCCTCGCGAAGCGGCTATCCCAATATTTTTGTCGTGGATGGCTCCGGAGGAAACTCGCGCCGCTTAACCAACGATAAGGGGCCGGATGTTTCGCCAACATGGAACCGCAAGACCGGGAGCCAGATCGCCTTCGTCAGCGGACGCACCGGCCTGCCGCAGATCTATACCATGGAATCGGACGGCACCAACGTGCAGCGCGTCACCGATCAAGGTTATGCGGTTTCTCCTAACTGGTCGCCGAACGGGCAGTTTCTAACCTTCTCCTGGATGCGCAAGTACGGTCCGGGAGAGCCGGGTTCCAACGATATTTATTTGATGGATGTCGCCAGCAAGCAGTGGGTGCAACTCACGCACGATGCCGGGCGCAATGATTTCCCCTGCTGGTCTCCGGATGGGCGGCACATTATTTTTCAGTCCCACCGCTCAGGCAGCGACCAGATATGGACCATGCTGGCGGACGGCACAAATGTGAAGCAGTTAACTTTTAAGGGCGGCAACACACAGCCAAATTGGAGTTGGAAATGACTGGCTTGACGCCTTCGTTTGGCTTGACCCCTTCGTCTGGCTTCACGCCTTCGTTTGGCTTGACGCCTTCGTGTAGAGACGGGGCTTGCCCCGTCTGGCCCAACCACGAAACTATGGTTCAAGCAGGTTTCGTATCAGGCACAAGGTTTATCTCAGGGCGCGAGGTTCGTATCCGTGCACGCCTTCAGGCGTGCCGAAGGATCCACGTCATGAAAGCGCCTTCAGGCGCTGAGGCACGAGAAGTTTAAGAAGGTTTATTAACGAGTACGGCTTTGCGGCTGGCCAAGCGTGCGCCCTGCCGTGAATCTGAAAAATGCAAGCCACAATGCGGGCGCACAACGAACTGGAGGAATCAGGTGAAGCACGAAATGACGATGACACTGACCAGATGGAGCACCGTCGTATTCGCACTCGGCACGATCATGCTCTGGGGCGCATGCGCGAAGAAGGTTGCTCCTCCGCCGCCCGCACCACCACCCGCACTGATGGCTCCCACGGCCTCGCTGTCAGCGAACCCGAATACTCTCGACCCGGGCCAATCGACAACCCTGACCTGGCAGACCACAAACGCGACCGACGTCAGCATCGATGGCATCGGCCCAGTCGACCCGACCGGCTCGCGTCAGGTGACTCCGACCGACTCAACCACCTACCATCTCGTCGCGAAGGGCGCCGGCGGAACTCAGGAAGCTACCGCTCGCGTAACCGTCAACTCCGCAGCCGCGCCGCCAACAACTTCAAATGCCACGGAAGAGGAACTCTTCTCGCGAAACGTAAAAGACATTTACTTCGATTACGACAAGTACGATGTGCGCTCGGACCAGCAAGGCTCGCTCCAGGGCGATGCGCAGTTCCTGCAACAACACTCCAACATTCACATCACGATCGAGGGACACTGCGACGAGCGGGGCTCGACCGAATATAACCTGGCCCTCGGCGCCAGCCGCGCGGACGCGGTGAAGAACGCGCTAATTCAGGCTGGAGTTGGAGGCGATCGTATCAAGACCATCAGCTACGGCAAAGAGAAACCATTCTGCACCGAATCAAACGAAAGTTGCTGGCAGCAAAACCGCCGCGGTCACTTCGTATACGAAAAATAAGCAGAGCAAGTGGAGGGACGGGCGTCTCGCCCGTCCACCACTCAGTTGGTTTTACGTCCAATAGGTTAACTATGAAACTAAATCGCATTCTGTTTGTACTCTCGCTATCTACAATCTGGATGGCTCCGGCCTATGGCGCCAACAAAGACATCGTCGAATTGCAAACTCAGGTCACTCAATTACAGCAACAGATGACCCAGATGAAGCAATCGTTTGACGAGCGCATGGGCGTCATGAGGAATCTGCTCGAGAAGAACACCGACTCGGCCAACAAGGTGAGCGCCGCGATCGGCGAACTCCAAACTTCCATCAATAAACAGCAGCAGGATCGCTCCGGCCAGGGTGACCAGCTCTCCGGGCAGATTCAGGCGCTGAACGACACCATGGACGAACTCAAGGTGCGCCTGACCAAGCTGAGCAAACAATTGGAAGACATGCAGACGGCGCAGCAGTCCATGGCAGCCCAGCAATCCCAAGCTCAGCAGCAGGCCCAGGCGATCGCTCAGGCGCCCGCGCCCGACGTGCTCTACAACAACGCCTTGCGCGACTATAACGGCGCGAAAAACGATCTGGCGATCCAGGAATTCAACGACTACATCAAGTTCTATCCAAACACCGATCTCGCTGGAAACGCCTATTTCTATCTAGCCGAAATTCAGTTCAAGGCCGGCGACTACCAGAAAGCCGTCGCGAACTATGACCTGGTTCTGCAGAATTTTCCCAGCGGAAACAAGGCTGCCGCCGCGCAGCTCAAGAAGGGATACGCACTCCTCGAACTCGGAAAGGAAGGCGAGGGCATACAGGAATTGAGACACGTGATTCAGCGCTATCCACGTACCAACGAAGCCGTACAAGCGCGTGAAAGATTGCGGAAACTAACACCGGCGCCAAAGAGCCGCTAGTCTTATTGGTCGGTGGAGAGCCGGGCGCCCCCGCCCGGCCACCCAACTGAATCAGGAAGGCACACATCCCCCATCAGACCTACGGACGTCGTTCAGTGTTCGGCACGACTACTCCGCCTTCAATCTTCGGGATGCCGAAGTGCCCGCCAAGATGGGAAAGGTCGAGCGGGCTGATAGACCCGGAAACCAAAATAAAGTTGACCTCATTCTCCCTGGCAAGAAGAATCGCGACATTGCTGACGGCATTATTCTCCCAGCGAATCCAGAGATCGCTCACACCTGGGCCCCCGTCCTTCTCATGGTTGTTCATCAGTTGCTTCCAGCCGGCCGCGTGGTACTCCTCTTTCACGGAGTTCAGAGCCTGTGGGTCATACGTCCAGGAGTCCGGAAAATGGTAGCGGTGGACGGAAACCCCGCTAACGCCTGCGATCACCCGGCGGAGATCCTCGTTTTCCGAATCCAGCTTGGAGGCAAACACCAGCATGGAATGGTCCAGCGTGAACTCGGTTTTCGAGGACGCGCCTTGCCGTAAAGCTTCAATGCCCTGAGGAATCCAGACGTGCTGCTGCGCCTGGGTCAATTTGGCTGCGGAAATCGCGATTACGACGACAAAAACAACGCGGGAAAGTCTCATAGCGCGCCTCAATCTTGGCAGGAATCGTTTAGACGAGATCCCGTCCCAACCCGTGACCCAGACAGAACCCCCAGGCGAGTAAGAACCCCGCGCATGGGAATTAGTTGCACGACTACACACGACTACGCCCTCGAAGAGCCTATCTCGCCATAGTTGTTTGGTCGATCAAGTGCTGCTGGTGATCAATACCTGATATAAAGACGACGAGACCGCTTGTAGAACGAAGCGTTTGGCCCCTTGTTCCCTTTCAGAATCCGAAGTAGGAGACCGCCTTGTGAAGTTATTTACACATAACACCCTCTTGGTTGCCGCCGTCTTAGGCGTCATTCTTGGCACGCTGCCTACCCACGCCGCAACCCGCCGCC
>Ga0210406_10003663_pt1 | contig 16715 bp, 19 predicted proteins | sample IncBWC30MmetaG_FD_155454 | JGI IMG/M metagenome (GOLD analysis project Ga0210406, IMG submission 155454) | Forest soil microbial communities from Barre Woods Harvard Forest LTER site, Petersham, Massachusetts, United States - Inc-BW-C-30-M | ecosystem: Environmental > Terrestrial > Soil >... | reverse complement strand
ATGAATATCTAACAAAAACGCCCGGCAATAACCCGCGCCTCTTGACGCATCGGGTCTTGCCCGACGTAGCGCCGCCCGACGCGCCCTCGACCTCAGAAGTCGCACTTCGGCGAACCCAGCAAACGAAAGTGTGCACTGCGATAAATCCCGCCTTTGAAGAAAACCTGCGGCACCCGCGTGGACCGATCTTCGCGACTTCCGACTCCAACAACCCGAACCAGTTCAAATGGTGGCATCTCGTGAAAATCGACAGTGCATCCCGCACTCCCTACTGGATTTTGCAGGTCCCCGACGAAATCATTCACGGGCATTCACCGATCTTCACACCCGCCGGTCGTGCTATGATGGCGGCACTTTTCCGCATCTCCAATCCTGAAGGCGCCAAAGGTCCGCGGCAAATGCAGTTACCCCCGCGACTTGAATACTAACCTTGGTTTCGTCAGATAGAACCCGCGTGTGAAGGACAGCGTCACTGAGCTTCCGTTCAACAGCTTTCTCGGTATTCAGATCGCTACCGAGCCATCACAATTATTGCGACTTCCATCCGGCGAGCAGTATCTCAATCATCTCGGCACGGTTCACGCGAGTGCTCAACTGGCGCTCGCTGAAGCATCGAGCGGGGAATTTCTGCTCAGGCATTTCGGGTCTACAGATGGCATCGTTCCAGTCGTCCGTCGCCTCGAAGCGAAGTTTCGCAAGCCCGCTAACGGCACGGTCACATCCGTCGCGAGTGCCACGCCTGAATCTCTTGCACAACTCGACGCCGAGCTTGCATCGAAGGGTCGTTCTCTTATTGCCATCGCGGTGGAGCTTCACGACAACTCAGGGGCACATACGCTTTCCGCGACGGTCGAATGGTTCATTCAACGTCTTTCGGCGAATGACAAAAACTTGCGACCCTAAAGCCAGAAGCCACCGTTGCGCGGAACCCTCGGTGCGTGCAAGCGCCTTACAACTTGTCGGCCCGGACGCAGTGAATCACGGCTGCCAAAGTGCAGCGCATCAGGGGTGCAAGTGACAAGTCGTTCGATCTATTCGGCGCTTGAAGAAAGTTCTTCCTTCGCCTCTTGATCATCTCGCGACAGCCGTTCAAACAGGCTCTTGCAGTTCGGCGATTCGGCCCCGATAGAAATTAACGTGTCTAAGGCTACGAAGGCGCACACAGCCATTGTGCGATTATCGGCTGCATCGGTCACATCATCGAGATAACCTGCGCTCGCGCGAAACGTGCCGTGGGTATACTGACAATAAGTGCGATAGTGGCTGTCGTAAAACCCTCCCAATCCTGCTTTTTCAGCAATTTCGAAAACCTTTATCTCCTTATCGACTGCTTGCAGCGACGGAAACTTGTTTTTAAACCAGTCGGCGAATCTTTTCCAATCCTGTTGGACTAGAGCCTGATCGTAATCTCCGTTCGCGGACTTTGCCGCCGGTCGGAACAATCGCTTATCCTGACAATGTTCCGAAAACGCGATGCGATAAAGTAGATCGGGCTGTTTGCGGACCGCTCGCAAGCGCAACGCAACTTCAATTGTGGGGCGAACGAGAAATTTCGATGCATCTATGCGGCCGGAGTTCCGCAGAAAGACAAATCCATCAGCCGCTCGGTGGATATGTTTCGCTGAATAAAATCGATAAGCCTCGACTGTTCCTTCGTATTTCTTTCCGGCTAACGACTTGAATGCGCTTTTAATTTCGTCAACTAAATCGGAAACGAGTTTGAGTGATTCTTGTTCTGCTGAAGCTGACGGCATGCATACTCATAGCGCGGAAAAAGAAAGTTCGCTATGTCGCCCGCGACCCCGATTGTCGTCGAGACCAACAGAAGTTGGGTTTCGTGTGGCAGCGGAGCAGGGCTGCATTGGGGCACGCGAGATTGAGATACCATAACTGTGGCGGAGAATGGCTTTTGAGAATATTCCGATATTACAACGTTGAGTATGGTCTCAAGGTCTTAACCGATCTAGAGATTCGTGCCTCGATTTCAACGGAGCTGAATGATCCATTCGAGTTGTCGCCAAGGATCGATGCCGCGCAATTCGGCCAGCGGCGTCTCGAAGTTCTATTGCGTCAGGATTACCGCATCGACGAAGCCTATCGACTGGAGGGGCGACAACGCGGATTCAGCAGTAAAAAGGAATTCAAACGTTGGTATCTAAAAGACGTTCCTCGACGAGCCGCCGAACGGCTGCCGAAAGTTCGTAAAAACGTCGAAGCGGAAAGGCGCAAGTTTGCCGTAAGGTTCGACAAATATTGGAGGTTGATCTGCGCATCCCAAGTTCACGATTCGGTCCTCATGTGGTCTCACTACGCTGACAAACACAAGGGATTGGTTTTAGGGTTCGATACCAGCCAGCCTCCGTTCTCCAAAATCCCCAATGATTGTTTGCTGACCGTCAAGTATTCCGACAAGAAGCCAAACTATGTTCACTCCCACAAGGAGCGTGAATTTCGCAGGAACATGTTCGCGGTAGCGGCCAGCAAAGCGATTTTCTGGTCTTATGAGAAGGAAATTCGGATCGTCCTTATACCCGACCCTCCCATCCGAGACGGTCGGTTTCTTCGCTTAGCCCCCGAAAGCATCGCCGCTGTTTACTGCGGCTGTCGGATCGCAGAGGCGAACAAGACTGCGGTTCAAGCCGCGCTGAAATCGCCTCAGCTAAGACACGTGGAGTTATGGCTGGCCACGCCGGATGAATCTGAGTATGCGCTGAAATTCGACGCCTAATGCAGCGGCTGGTTAGGTCTGTTGGCTCGCATTATGATCACACAAATCATTATGAGGTCATACTCCAATAGACCAGAGTGCAATGATCACAACTAGCCCGGCTACGCCTACTACCAGCCCGTTAAAAACGTTCCAGACGAGCCCAAGCCCATAGGTCCAGTTGCGGTGCGATGGATAGTGCCGCGCTAGAAAAACCAACGCAATAATCATCAAGATGGCAAAGATGACATGCTTCGCGATAGTCAGCTTTGAGGCAAGCGAATACTGGGCGTCGCTGTGCGGATCGATCGCGTTGATCCAGCCGATCCGGGCGTCAGTCATTCTGTCAGAGACGAAGAAGTAAAGCGCCCACCATCCGGCAAACACGCCTGCATATGCGATCCAGAAGTTCATCACTCTGTTTCGAGTATCACCGCAGTGATCGCATGGTCAAACAGTTGCTCTCTTTCTGTCGCACGAAAGCCTTTTACCCCAAGCAGGTAGAGTGGCAGACCTTTTAACTAAGACCGGCTACCTAAGATCATCAGATACATCGTGATGAACATACTTAGCGGCGCAGCAGCGTAGATATATTTGTCGCTAAGAGTAACGATCACGACCGCGATAATCCACGCGATGATGACGACTGACGGCGCCGGCCCTTTGATGTTGGTGACAAGGTTCTTCCAGAAACCGCGCCCGTCACGCGTGGCCCTGACGCTCACTTCCATGTGGTCGTGGTCTTGAGATGACGCGCTCATCGCTTAATAGCGATAACGACTTGGGCCGTCGCCTGCAATGATAAACTCGGTCATCCCGCAAAATTCTTCGGACTGTCCGCCTCATTTCAAGGTCAACAGGAGCCCAAGTCACAATGGGTTCGTCGAGACATGAAAGCATTGTAGCCTCGTAGAAAGGCTGCAATACGGCAGCGCGGCAAGAAAGCCTTACCGGCAGACGGCCTTTGGAGCAGGGGCGCAGGGAAGAAGTGCTTTTAGATAACCCCAGTCCACCGCCCGGCACAGGCCCCACACGGAAAGCCGCCTCGATTCATATCCCACTCTCGACAGACCTTTGAGAAATTTTTTTGGTCCTAAAAGCGCACGGCTGCGCATTCCGTTCCCAGTGCCCGTCGTTATTGAATTGTTTTCTTGCGTTTTCCGGACCGCCTACTCATTCTCGGGGTAGAATGATTGTGCGTTTGCCAAGAGGCGCACTGCTCGCGCTCGCATTAACCGCCGCGTTCGCGCTGAACACGACCGCCGTTGCCCAAGCGCCTCCCGGCAGCCTTTGGTATAATGGCGACTATAATTTCGTCGCCTCTATCCCTAACGAGCGAAACATGCTTATCTCCCAAGCCGCTGTTTATGACGATTTCAACGTGACCGCCCCCCTGGGATGGAATGTGACGACCGTCTTTTCCGATAATCTGTTGTTTAATGATCCCCCCGGCCGCGGCATTACCGCTGCGGATTGGGAGATTCGCACCGGCGTCTCCGAAGGGAATGGCGGCACCCTGGTCGCCAGCGGCACCACAAACTCGCCGCTAGTTACTGATACATACCATACCGAAAACGAGTTCAGGGTCGAGGTCACTGGACTGAACGTTTTTCTGCCCATGCTGCCCTCAGGCCAACACTACTGGCTCAATGTCACGCCGGTCGGCGATGGCACGGGCTATTCGTTCAATACGGACACCAGCGGGCTCAACTGCGTAGGCTCCCCCTGTGGCAACGACGACAACGCGTTCTTCACTAGCACCTTCTTTGGCACTTACTTCACTAACACTAACAATTACGATGGCCAGCCCGACTTCTCCATGGGCGTAATCGGCACCGTGGTTCCAGAGCCAGCAACAGTAGCGCTGCTGATTTGCGGTGTGGCTGCAATGCTAATCGCATTGCGTCGGCGGCGCTTTTACTCGAATCGCTAACGAACGTTTGCATCCCTGCTCCCCGAAGGCCCGGTAACCTTTGTAGCCGGAGCGACCTCCCCACAGGAGCCCGTAAGCAGGGCAGCAACGCGGCGGGGGTGAAGACCCCGTAAGGAAGCAGGGTAGAAGGGCCGGAGCGGAGACTACAGGAAGCGGATTGACCACTGTGCAGCCCTGCGTCCCTTTCCCAGTTTTTCCCGGAACCCAACAAGTCGGGTCAGAATGAGTCAGGTGGGACAGGGAAGCAGCGCAGAATCACGCACGGAGAAGCGTTATCGTGATGCAAGGCGTCTGAAAAGGAGCGATTCTGGGTGGCAGGGGAGCAGGCTCGGACGCTTCGGACGGTTGTTTCTGCCTTATTAGGGGGATGCAGTTATCACTGTTCTAACAAATGAAGAAAAACCGTTTTTTAGAGCAAAGTGGTAAGAATGCGTCCGAACCGTCCGGAAATCCGCCCTTGGGGCCGCATTCCGAAGGGAACCAACGTATCAGCCGCGCTTGAACATCCATTCCACTCCTGCGGGAAACGCCAAACTGTCTTTATGTTTTTCCCACAAGGCATCGGCGGTAGCGTCGGGTAGATCGCCAAACCAAACCCATATGTCGCTTTCGGGGGATCGAGCGAAGTATTCCCTTCCAGCTTGAGAGCATTCCTCAGGAAGTTCGGGGTAGAGGCCGTAAGGGTCCTCGGTATAACAATACTCCCAATCAACCTCGGCAGTCGCCGGGTCGATTTTGAGCGCAGCCTGTTTGCGGACCGCTAGCCATTCTTCCCTTTCGATTTCGTCGGCGGATTTCTTCGTGATCATTTATTAAATTGCCCGGTTTTTTGGGGGGTTGGGCTCTTCCCGGTTATTGTTGATGCCTGCAGTTGAGATATTCGTTCGCTAACCCGGAGTCCTCGCCAGCCACGTTGCGCTTTCCCGTTACCATTACTTATGTCGTGGTGCACGGTGCATCCATAAGCGCGCACAACGGCGTCGCCGATCTTTCGGCTAAACGTATTTTTGGTCAAGGCACTCCACCCACGCTCATTGCAGAACTCGACATAGGCGGCAAAACAATCCTCCACTGCCAATTCGCTTTCGTCATCACGGACTAATGCCTCGCGGACAAACAAGTTGTCGCTATCGGATTCGAGTAATAGATCGTCCACAGTCTTTTGCTGGCGATCGTTTAGTTTTAGTTGCCAGCCCTCACCCCGTATCTTGTCCAAACCTTCGATCATCCAATTCAAAACACCGCTTGCCTCATTGGCGAGAATCTGTTGGTCAAGATCAGCGATGACCTTTGGCGGTTTTGGTTTGTCATACGTGATTACTGCTAAACGACGCCGCCAAGCTTCGGTGTCGCCCTCCAAGTGCACAGTGAGCCGAGAGTTGCATGTGACGATCACATTGAATTTGCAAACGATGAGTGGGGATTCGTTCGATCGTTTGAACTCCAAAGTCATCGGGTCAGCACCAGTGAGTGATTTCAATACTGATGCTCCCCGGTGATTTAAGAAGTTCTCCGGAACATCTGCTCCATAAAGAAGCGTCTTTCCTAAAAAACGGCCAACTTCGAACCGTTCTGCCAGAAGTTGCGTTCGCAACGAGGCGACGTTCGCGCCGCCTATAATGCCTGTCAGCACACGCACAAACGTTCCCTTCCCGCCGCCGGGCGTCCCGATCAGAATCAGGATTCTTTGCGCGACGTTTTCACCGATCAGCGCAAGACCGCACCAGCGTTGCAGCACGTCCAATGCGTCGGCATCGAGTGCAGAGCGCATGAGCGTATCCAAAAACACCGGGCACTTAGCTTTGGGTTTATATGGAACCGCCAGTTTGTTCCGCCGCCCATATTTTGGGTCGAACGGTAAGAGTGTCTTGTCGCTCAAGCGCAACATGCCATTGGCGCATGGAATGAACTTGGTCAGGTCAGTCGAGAAGAAGTCCTGCGAGACTTGCAACAGCCCGCGACCCTTTTCCAGAACGCCACCAAGGTTCGCAGAATCACGAAGGCCAAATTCCAGTGCGCTCGTGTTGCAACTATTCCGGGACGCGCGTGCACAATCCAAAAGTAACTGGCTGAGTTTTGCAAATAGGACGGGATCGCGCTGATGAACGAAAATGCCCTCAGTCGGCACATATGTGTAAAACTTACTCTCTGTCGGCAGAAATATTGTTGGTGCATTTGGGCTCCCTTTGTCGCCAAGTGTCGCCGCGAAGAAATCCTCGCCAATATCCTTAACGTAAACGGTGCCCTGTCTGGTCATTCCCGTTAGGATCGGATTCCCAAATTGATTCAGGAGCAACGGGAACTTCTCATTCAGCCATCGCTCTGGCGTGATTGCAGCAGCGCCGTTGTTTCCATTCTGATTTTGCGAATTGACTGTCGGTTTCGGGTTCGCCACCGCAGGTATCTTTTTCGTCCACCTTGTCGCGACACTCTTTTTCGGTGACTTCTTTCTTGTTAGGGTTTTGCTCATAAAATCGCCTGCGGATTGAAGTAGAGCATTGCCTGTCTGCCCGGCGGAATATCATTCCAGCCACACCGCTTTAACGCATCGCTGTTCTTGTTATCAGATCGGTGGCCATCAGGGACGCGGCAAAATTGCGAACGCAGCCACATTCTTGGGTCTGCCCCAAGGTAGACTGCGTATTGCATAAACTTGAAGAGCCTTTCCTCGGACTCGCCTTCGCAAAAAAACCAGCCATGGAGCGACTTGCCCCCGCTAAACACAGCCGCTGCCAACGGAGCAATTTTCGCCAAGTGCCAAATTACTGCCGCCTGTTGGCGCAGGTCACCACTGTCCGCCTCAATAATCAAGTATCGGCGCGGACCAGTATTGGCCAATGAGTGCTGTGAGAGGCGTCCGTTCTTCGTTAGGCCGGTTTCACTTATCATCGGCGACGGGACGATTAAGGAATACCCGGCCAAGTGCCCGCGCCAATCCTCACGCCTCTGCGTGCGGAATGACCGATTGGTTTGGCCCACGCAGAGCCACGGATTGCCCGGAAATAATCGGTCAATGATTTTTTCCGCGTGACTTTCCTGTGACCACACGCGACGCCAAGAACGCCACAAATCAAGAATCTTGGCATTGTCGTGTGTAATCGCTTCGATTTGCTCATGGTTGACGGCAGGCCATACCACGGTTGGAACACGTCGTTCGCCGCGTGCTGATCTTAGCGCGTCCTCAACTTCGCTCGCAGGATTTGGAGGGCGCGTCATCATCGCTTCGATGATTTCGATTGCTTGTTCTTCCTTCATTCCCGCTTCGATCGCCCGGCACGCTGCGTGGAAGATGAATCTGTGCACCCCATTGCTGGGAGCCGGGCACGGCTTTACGTTCAAAGTCAGCGGGGTCGTTGCAAACTGGCTTGCCATACGATCACCAAGTCAGTGAGGGCTCCCAGATGGACCCGTCTTGCCTAACGCGGAAGTAAGTTCCGCCAACACCCCAATAGTCTGCGAAGGCGACACCAAACTCTAAATACTCGAGACCGTTTTTCGCGATCAGTTTTCCCAATAGCTCGAGGAAAGCGACAGGCAGCGTTCGCCAATTGCCGCCTTCGGGTGCAGAAATGTAAACTTCACGGTCACGATACTCTATTTCGAAGCAGTGGTATCCATCATCTTCATCATCCGCTTCGTCATATTCGTCATTCAAACCTGCATCATCTTCATCGTCCAAAGCTTCGTCGTCGTAGGTTTCATCATCCTCGTCGTCAGCGTGTAAAGCTACTTCGAGAGCGTTGTATTCATCAGGAGTGGCCTTGAGTCCGCTGTCTGCTGCAATAATAGCGAAGTCCATAACGTCACAGAGCCCTTCCAAGTTTTCGGATTTCGAATTTGTTGAGCGCACGACGCGGAATGCCATTAGCCGGTGATTTCTGCGAATCGTTGACGACTTCTTGCAAACACAGCAGAGCCAGTTCGCTCAGCGTAAGATGATCTTCGTATTCTTCTCGGATAGCTTCGGCACTCATTTGTCGAGGTTCCTTCCGACTTCTCTGATTTCGAATTTGTCGAGCGCACTCAGGACTTTGGGCGGATTGAACCGAATGCATCGAGAGGAAAAGCGATGAACTGGAATCCGCTTTTCGCGGACCCAATTGTCGATCGTTCGAGCAGAAACGCTCAATAGCTTGGCGATCTGTTTTTTGGAAATGAGTGTCCGATGACCATTGGCTGCCGAATCGCTCACTTCTTTGCGGAGGAATGTTGTATTCATATCTACCCTGTAGCGAAATGTCCGATTTCGCTGAAACCTTCCGATTTGTGCGCTTTTAGGGGCCCTGTAATCGTCGGTGCGCTGAGAAAAGCCGAAACGCGATGGCGGAACACTTGCCAGTCAGTTTTTCGACGCACCGTGGCACCGGAATGGCTCAGGTTTGCCTTGGTTTGGATTGATTGAGCAGTCATACCCAATGGCAAAATGTCCGAATAAGCGAAAATCTTCCGTTTCGGCTGCTTCGAACGGTCAGCAGAGGATCGTCAAGCAGCGGAATTGGGGATCGCTCGCTGGATTAGCGAAACTGGAAGGGTGCTCCCAACGCACGATGCGCGAATGGTGTAAGAAGCGCGTAATTCAAGAGGCTTATCAAACGCGTGGCGGGCATTGGCGAATCCGTAAGCCATTAGGTTGGAAAACGCTCGTTTTTTTAGCTAAGCGCCGAGGGGAATGGCGGGTTAAAGGCAAGAATGTAGTCAAAACACTCGGCAAGGATTGGATGCGTGTGTTCGAGGTGGAGCGCGCTGAGTGGTATACATTGGCATTCATATATCAATGTCCACTCAACGAAGATATTCCCGTGCCTTATATAGCGGAGTTTCCCGACTTTCCGGAACTGGCCGACAACCCCGATGATCGAAAGGCGAAGATAGCCAGAAAGTTTCAGGGCGAAATCATGCAGATGGTCGAAGCAAGAGCGAAGGGTAACAAGGTCGAACCAAGCAAATTTTTTTTGAGGCTGATGTTATTGGGCTCGGTTTACCAATTCTGGCGGGAGAAACAGCGCCGCCCAACAGTTTCCGAGATTGCAGACTTCATGGGTCTGAGCCGGACCGCCTTTTCCCGTCGATACACCATTAAAGAACTTAATGCGGCCTACCGTGATGCGTCGCGGAGATTCGGAGTTCAGTTGCCCGACCCACAAGGATTCGAGCCGGTGCAGAGAGCAAATTGGCAGGCGAAGAGGACGAACTTTATTGGCGACAGTGAACCTGACCCTTACGCGGACCATGAAGACGATTAGTTCGGCTATCCGAGTTGATGATTGGACCGCAAAAGAACTGCGTTGCTTGCCTACGCTGCGTTCCCAAAAGGAACGATCTTTCCGCAGCGATTCTCGGAACGATGTTCCAGTAACGCTTCGCTTCTTGGGGTTTCACCAATTCGCGATAATGGTGAAACACAAGATGCACGCTTGTGTGTCCCATTTCTAACGCGAGTTCCGCAGCGCCCGCTTTCCTGAAATGTGCGAGATAGTAACTCGCGAAACTATGCCGAAGCGCGTTGTTGGGCCAATTTTCGATGCCAGCGCCTTTCTGAGCGCGCTCCAATAACTTGCGGAAGTTGGGCGGCGCGACAGGTCCGCTTGCCTTCGCGTAAGGTTTCAGCCAGAGGAATAGGTTTGGCTTGATCTTAATAAATCGCCTACGTGCGCTCTTTGCTTTACTTGCGGTGACTTCGATTAGACGTGACTGCAAGTTGATTTCCTTCCAATCGAGACGCTCAATCTCAGCGCGGCGCAATCCGGCAAACGCACCAATTGCGATAGCAGGAACCAACTCATCGTCGGCACTTTTTAGGAGCCGTGACAGTTCGTCGACCGTGAGAATTCCCGCCGCTGCTTCGACCACTTTTGCCTTCGCACTCTTGGTGACCGGGTTCTCGATGCAGTAGCCACAATTGCGGGCGAAGTTGAACGCGACATTCAGAATGCGTCGGAAATTATTGCGAGTAGTAGGTGAGACCGGCCTTCCTTTTAAATTGGTTAGGCCACGAAGCCAGTGGTCGATTTCGGCAGTCGTAATAGAGGCAACCACCTCGCCATCGAAAGCGATCGCGAATTGATTTAGGCGGCTGCGTAGGTCCTTAATATAACGGTGGCTTGCGCCGTCGGCCTTTTTCGCAGCGATTATCTCGTCCACAAGCTGATTGGCAGTGCAGGAACGATTTGTCGCTTCAAGATGCGGGAGATAAAAGTTCACTGCATCTCGAATCGTTGCCTTGAATGGTGCTAGTTTCTCGGCGCATTCCAAATACTCCGCACGCTGGCCAAGGTTGAACGCCATGCCCTGAATTCCGTAATTCGCTTGTTCGGCCAGTTTTTGCTTGAGAAACGTTTGGGCCTCGACCTTTTCTTTAAAGTATTGACGCTCGCGGCCTTTGGGAAACTTCGGCCATTGGACGCAATAGATGGGTTTTCTATCTCTTGTTTCTTCGGTGAGTTTCGTCGCAGTCCTCTGCATACCCTTAGTGGAAATGTCCGATTAAGCGGAAAACCTCCGATTTCGCGTCACTAGACCGGCAACCGGTGTCGAGGAAGCGGTGGCGATACGAGACCGGACTTGCCAAGTATTTGCCAAGTGACCGGCGGATTTGGATGCGCGCCCGGGGTGACTCGAACACCCGACCGACGGATTAGAAATCCGTTGCTCTATCCGGCTGAGCTACGGGCGCTTTTCATAGGTAAATCTGAATAGCGCGAAAGATTTATCTTGCGTTTTTTCACGGTGCTATTCTACGGCCGGCCTTGTGAAGCAGCGCAAACCGACGAAAACATGGCAAAGAACACGACTCCGAAATCTCATTCGCCATAAGTCTGGCGGCTACTATGCCAGAGCTTTCGCGGGTGGCAAAGAGGTTTGGAAATCGCTCAAGACATCACATTTCAGCGTGGCCGAAGCGAAGCTGGCCGAATTTCTTAAAGAGCATCGGAAGCACCTAAGCAACGGCAATGGCGAAGTATCCGCGAAGATGACATTCGGCGAAGCCGCCGCCGTTCATCTGCGGAACCTAGACGACAACTTAAGCATCAAACCGAGGACGCGCGATTACTGGCGCGAGGTTCTTGCGGCGCTTGTCAAAAGCTGGGCGGGACTCAACGAAACGGAAGTTCGCAAGATCAGCCAAGCTGATTGCAAAAAATGGGCGAGTGCCTATGCGAAGACGGCATCACCGACACGCTACAACAACACCTTGGCGATTCTTCGACACGTTCTGAACGTCGCCATTGAAGCTGGCGTCGTTTACAGCAATGCCGCAGCGGTCTTGAAGCGCGCGGCGATTCGCGGCAAACAAATTTCCTTGCCGACAATCGACAAGTTCAACGCGCTGATTGATGAAATGCGGGCGGGCCATAGCCGCGACTCAGTGAACTGCGCGGATTTGGCGGCGGGATTGGCATTCACAGGTTGTCGGATTGGTGAGGCGCGGGAGGTCGCTTGGCGAGACGTGGATTTTGGCGCGGGCGAAATCGTTGTGCGCGGCGATGCCAAGACCGGCACGAAGAATTGGGAATTGCGCCGTGTTCCACTGATTCCCGATGCTCGCGCGCTGTTTCAACGAATGCGCAGCGAACGCCCTGGCCAACCGCTGGACGCCAAAGTATTCCGCGTCAACGAATGCCAGAAGGCGCTTGATCGAGGAGCGAGAAGAGTCGGGATGGATCGCATCACGCATCACGATTTGCGGCATCTGTTTGCAACGCGGTGCATCGAAAGCGGCGTCGATATTCCAACTGTCAGTAGGTGGCTCGGCCACAAGGACGGTGGCGCATTGCTTATGAAAGTTTACGGCCACCTACGGCGCGAGCACAGCATTGCTCAAGCGCAGAAGGTGAACTTCGCGCCGGTTGAGACGAAGCGCGCTGACGTGATTCCGTTTCCCGCGACGGCATGACGAGTAACTGGTTACGCCCGCGCAAGAAAAGTAATTCTTAATTTTTTTGGGATGGTGGCCGGGGCACTGGCAGGGTAGCCCCTAAATCGAGCGGGGCGCGTCTTTTGAATACGGGGGCAAATAATTTCGCATGAAAAAAAAGCGATCAGATTTTTTACCCCCGGAGCCGATAGAGCTTGCCAAACTTGCAGCGATTCTCCGACCGGACTTCAAACCGAAGGCGGCACTAAAGACGGCGATGGAGTTCTATGTTGAGGCCGTGCTTTTTTCGCGCGAGTTACCTTCAACGCTCGAAGAGATTGTCACACAATTCGGCAGCGAGGAACGATGGAAAGCGCTTCTGGCGGCCCCAGTTAAAGAAGCTCTGAAAAAGGATTGGTCGGATACGTTGGAGCTAGACCCGAATCCGAAGAAAAACGAGGATGAGGCGCGTCAATTTCTTGAGCAGCGAGGTTTTCCCATGAAAAAGGCGAGGTCAGTACTCGAAAATATTCGCCGTTACTGTCAAAGCGCGGCTAATGATCCCCACCTCGTCACACCGATGACGTTTGAGAATGTCATGGCAAAAATCTGAATATACTGAGCGGCCGTACAGCAATCGCGATTGATGCCGGCAGTGCCAAGGCCGCTGCTCCGGCAGCGCCCTCTTGATGCGGTGGAATCGTCACCCTCCGGTGTGGTTGCGGCTTCGCCGTCTTAGGATACTCCTCGACTACCTGTCGTTTGGCGGTTGAGTAGCAACTCCGCGACATCGAGCACCTTAACGTTTTCCCCTCCTTGCGTGCCCGCCATTCCGTCGGTCATCATGTTCAAGCAAAACGGACAGGCCGTCGCGAGGGTGCGCGCGCCAGTGGCGAGCGCTTCCTGCGCGCGGACACGGGAGACACGTTGCTCCGGTGCTTCATCGAACCACATCCGGCCCCCGCCTGCACCGCAACAGAAAGTTTTCTTTCCGCAGCGAGGCATTTCGCGAAACTGCGTGTCCCTGGCAGCGCCTACCACCGTGCGAGTCGCATCGACTTCTCCGTTGACGCGAGCTAGATAACACGGGTCGTGCAAGGTGATTGGCTCACCGTTGTTGACGCCGTTGCCATTGCTCAATCGTCCCGCGCCGACCAATTCTGCGAGCACCGTTGAGTGATGTTGCACTTCGTATTGGCCGCCGAAGTGCGGGTATTCGTTCTTGAACGTGTTGTAACAATGTGGGCAAGGGGTGACGATCTTCTTTGCCTTGTGGCGGGCAAGCGTCTCGACATTGGTCTGCGCGAGCTGTTGGAACAGGAACTCATCGCCGATCCGACGCGCGGGATCGCCGGTGCAACGCTCCTCCGTCCCCAGGACGGCGAAATTTAGTCCCGCTTCCTTGAGTAGCTGGGCGGTCGCACGCGCGACCTTCTGTGCGCGCGGATCGAATGACGCAGCGCAGCCGACCCAAAATAGATACTCGAAATCGGGATTCGATTCGACAATCGGCACGTCGAGGCCATCCGCCCAAGCCAGGCGTTCGGAGTTGTGGCGACCATAAGGGTTGGACTGGTTGCGGACGTGTTGCAGCGCTTTCGCAGGCGGCCCGGAAAGTTTGCCTTCGCCGATCAAATCCCGACGCATGTCGCTGATCAAATCGACGTGCCCGATCAACACAGGGCACTCCTGGACGCACGCCTGGCACATCGTGCAGGCCCAAAGCGTTTCATCACGGATCGTCCCGTGCACGTCACCGCCGCCGCGTGACATCAAAGCGCGCAAATCGATCACGACCGCTTTGGGTGAAAGCGGTTTCCCCGTCGCGGTCGCCGGACACGCATCTTCGCAGCGGCCGCACTCCATGCAGGAATCAAGGCTGAGCAGTTGTTGACGGGTGAACTCCGCAAGTTGGTGCACTCCCGTGCGACCCATCCGCTCGACCTCTTCCATCTTCAACGGCACGAGCGCGCCCATTGGCCGTTCGGGACGGGCGGCAATATTGAGCGGGCCAGTGATCACATGGAGAAAGCGATTGACCGGAATCGTGGCGAAGAACAGCGCGACCAGAATCGCGTGCAGCCACCAAGCCGCGAGGTGCATCGTTTGCGCGCTGCCCACGTCGATGCCGCGTAGCATCGTCACATCAATCGCCCAGCCGACGATCGACCAGTACGCCACCGGCGGTTGCACCTGGGTGTAATGCATGCGCAGCGCTTCCACCAGGAAACCGGTGACACCGATGGACAGGAGCAACCCCAACAGCCACCAGTCGCTCTGGTTGTGGCCAAGGCTCGGCTTCCGCCGGAAGGCGCGGCGATACATTGCCAGGACGCAGCCGATGCAAAATGCGACGCCGAATACGTCCAGCGTCAGTTCGTAATTCAGGTAGTACCAGCCGTGGTGAAAGTTGATCGGCCCGTCGTAGGCGATCCCCAATAAAGTAGTGCCGATGGTGAGCACGACGAACCCACTGAAGAGCAGCAGGTGGAGTAGAGCGCCGAGCGACTTTTTGTGGACGCGTTTCTGCGCCAGCGCGTACGTGACGAGCCGCTGCATCCACACACGCCAGTGACGCTCAAATCCGCCCTGCTGACCTTTACGCCAGAGCCATACGCGGGCCATGACTTGCCACACGAGCACGCCGATACTCGCCGCCATCATGACGAAGAACACGACTTGCATCCATGGCGCGATGTTGCCGAACACTTCGCGCGTCGTGTTATTCACATCGGTCATAGCGAGAACAAGATCATCTGCGACTGGCAGAGGCGCGCGTGGATTGCAATGGCGGCGTTTTCATTAGTTAAAGCGAAGCACTACGCCTGCGAGCCGTCAGATACATCGTCTGGCGAGATAGTTCGTCCTTAAGACAGTAACGACATGCTAGTAGGAAACTGCCGCCAACGACGAAAATCTTCTTCTGCACACTGGTTTGTGGCTTGTTCCAACGCGTCACGCGCATTCCATGCTGAGTTGATGCGGTAATACTGCTGAATTGATGTGGTGATACAAGTGCTCTATGTCGACCCGATGATTGCCGAAGTCGTAGTTGGGACCGGGAATGAAGATCCCGGATGAGTCCCTCGAGCGCCTTTCGCGCTTCAGACAAATGAAAGAGAATATGCTTCTTATTCATGTTCGCGGGCTCTTATCATCTAACATCCTGGCTTAGCTTCGGCGAATTGATTCGATGAGTTGTGGGACGATCTGATGCAGGTCGCCCACCAGGCCGTAAGTCGCCATCTGAAAGATCGGCGCGTCGGGATCTTTGTTGATCGCGACGATGATCCGCGAATCCTTGATGCCCGCCAGATGCTGGATCGCGCCGGAAATGCCAAGCGCGATATACAACTCGGGCGCGACGATCTTGCCCGTTTGTCCGATCTGGTAGTCGTTAGGTGCCATATCTGCGTCGACCGCCGCTCGGGTGGCACCGACCGCGCCCTCCAACGCGTCCGCCAATCCGCCGACCAGACGCTCGAACGTTTCCTTGTCCTTCAGCGGCCGGCCGCCGCTTACCACGACCCGGGCTTCGGTTAAGTCGGGCCGGTCGGACTTGCGTTGTTCGCGCGAAATGAATTCTATGCCGTTGGGAAGCGACGCGGCGTCGAACGCGAACCGCTGGGTGAGACAGGGTGCTGCGTTGGCCGCAGGCGCCTCGAAGGCGGTGGCGCGGACCGTGAGCACGCGGCGGTCGCCCTCTACCTTGACCGTGGCCAACATGCTGCCGGCGTTGATGGGCCGTCGGTACACAATCGAGCCGTCCTTTTCTTCGATCGCGACCACGTCGGTAACCATCGGCGAATCAAGCAGCGCGGCGGCGCGCGGCAAAACGTCTTTGCTGAACGTCGAGGAGGTGCCAAGGAGAGTCTTCGCGCCGTGCTTTCGCGCCGCTTCCGCAATCACTGTCGCGTAACGGTCGGCCAACGGTTCCGCCAATGCCGGGTCGTCGGCGACAAGCACGGCACACGCGCCGTAGGAAACGAGAGACGCGGCGATCTCGTCCAGGCCATGGCCGAGCACGAGTAACGCGTACTCACCACCGAGTTGTCGCGCCAGTGTGATCGCGTGCAAGGAGGGACGCTTCGCGTGTTCGCGATCGTGTTCGATCAGTACGAGGGTCTCAGCCATGCTCAAAGCACCTTCGCCTCCTGCCTCAACTTGGCGATCAATTCTTCGACCGAGTTGACGCGTGTGCCGGTGGCGCGCTTCTGCGG
>Ga0210406_10003662_pt1 | contig 16716 bp, 15 predicted proteins | sample IncBWC30MmetaG_FD_155454 | JGI IMG/M metagenome (GOLD analysis project Ga0210406, IMG submission 155454) | Forest soil microbial communities from Barre Woods Harvard Forest LTER site, Petersham, Massachusetts, United States - Inc-BW-C-30-M | ecosystem: Environmental > Terrestrial > Soil >... | reverse complement strand
CCAATCCAGGGGATCGACATCCCAAAGAACGATTTTGTAGCCGAATTCCTGATTGATCCATTTTTTCTGCCGCGCGGTAATCGAACCATAGGGCGGGCGAAGCAACGTCGGCGAGCTGCCGGTTGCACTCTTGATTGCGTCGTCGGTCCGTCGGATCTGCGAACGCACGCCGTCGTCACCCATTTTTCCAAAATTTGGATGCGACCAGCTGTGGTTGGCGACTTCGTGTCCCTCGCGCATTTCCCGCGCCACAATCTCCGGATTCTCGGCCGCGTTTTCGCCGATCAAAAAAAATGTGGCCTTGATATGATGGGCAGCGAGCAAGTCGAGCAACTTCGGGGTAAGCTTCGCACTTGGTCCATCATCGAACGTCATCGCGATGTAAGGACCGTCTACGTGGACCCAGTCGAAAGTAACCCCCGGTGCAACCGTCGTCGCCGGTTTAGGCTTCTCGTTTGCTGGGGCCGCAGAGGCATCGTTCGCATGGACTGAAAAACTTCCGGCCAGTCCTGCGACGCAAAAAATCAACAAACGAACGAGACTCATGAGATTTTCTAACTGTTGCGAAAACTTCGCCTGTATCTAGCAGACGCGGAATGTAACGCAAGGTGCTGCGCGATTCCTTCTCGCGATGTCGATCGCAACTAGGGAAAAATCTGAAATTGCCGTCAGATCAGCCTGCGGCCTGTTTCTGGCAATCATCCTGCTCAACCAACTTCATCGGCGATCAGTCTTTTCTGACTTCGTCGAGGGTTTTGGGGAATTGCCAGGGATGAGAATACTGCTCGTTGAAGATCATGCGGAAAGTCGCAGATCTTTGCAAAAATTGCTTGAGAGGCGCGGCCACGAGGTAGTGGCAGTGGAAAGCGCGGAACAGGCCGAGATCGAATTGGTCAAACAACCGTTTCCGTTCTTGCTCCTCGATTGGATGTTGCCTGGCAAGAGTGGAATTGATCTCTGCCGGGAGTTGCGCGCCAAGCCTCGCGGCGACGAACTTTTCATACTTTTGGTCACCGCCCGTGACCACGCTACCGATCTCGAGCAGGCTCTGGAAGCCGGGGCCAACGATTACCTGACTAAGCCGCTCGATTCAGCGCGGTTAAATGTCCGTCTCTCCGTGGCCGAACGACGAATTCGTGCGCTGAACGAACGCGTTCAAGCTCGGACGGAATTACACGAAGCCGTCAGAAAGATGACTGACATCCTCGAGAAAACGAGCGACGGCTTCTTCGCTGTCGACCGAGAGTGGAAGTTCACGTTCGTTAATCCGCAGGCGGAAAAGTTGCTGGAGCGCCGGCGCGAAGATTTGATCGGCAAGGACGTTTGGATGGAGTTTCCCCAGTTTAAGCGTGACGCGTTCGAGAAGAATTATCGCCGTGCAATGTCGGAACAGGTTGCGGTCGAATTCGAAGCGAGCGACGCGGGCGGCCAGATCTGGCTTGAATTGCTCGCTTATCCAAGCGGCGGCGGAGTTTCCGTGTTTTTGAGAGACGTGACCGAACGCAAGCGGGGCGAGGCAGAGCGGCTGACAACGAGCAAATTGGAATCGCTCGGCACGCTGGCCGGCGGCATTGCTCACGATCTGAACAACATTCTCACGGTAATTTCCGGAAACATCGGCCTGGCCCAAATCGAAGCGCCGGCCAATTCCACGAGTCTTCTCTCTTCGTTGTCGAAAGCTGGTCACGCGGCGCAGCACGCGGCGCAACTGTCGAATCAACTTTTAACCTTTTCAAAAGGTGGAGCGCCGTTGAAGCGAATCGTTTCGATTGCCGATCTCGTTTCGCGATCGGCCGAGTTTTCGCTCCATGGATCAAATCTCTGGGCTGAGCTGGATGTACCTTCGGATCTATGGCGGGCCGCGGTGGATCCGGCCCAGATCGAGCAGGTGGTAAATGCGTTGATCATCAATGCACGCGAAGCGATGCCGGATGGTGGCACCGTTTGTATTTCGGCCCGCAATATTGACCTGGACGAGAGCGCCGACATCACGCTTCCGCCGGGACGTTACGTCAAAGTCCAACTGAAAGATCACGGCGGCGGTATTGATGCGCGATCCATGGCCAAGATTTTTGATCCTTATTTCACAACCAAGCCTTCAGCGAGCGGACTCGGGTTGTCGATCAGCTATTCAGTGATCAAGAAACATGGAGGTCTTTTGCTGTTGGAAAGCACCTCGCGCAGCGGCTCAACTTTTTCGTTTTACTTGCCCGCGACCGATGCAGAACCGGCTGCGCCAGGGCCGATACTCGCTGACCAGACTTTTAATTTCGTGCAACAGCGGGTTTTGGTGATGGACGACGAAGCTGCTATCCGCGACATCACATCCGAATTGCTCGCGACCCTTGGTTACGATGTGACAGTCGTGCCCGATGGGGCCGAGGCGTTGAAGATTTATGAACAGGCAATGCATCGCGGCGAAAATTTCCAGGCGGTCATTCTCGATGCAACGATTCGCGGTGGAATGGGCGGCGTAGCAACGATCGAGCGACTGCGCAATATCGATCCGAAAGTCACCGCCATCATTTGCAGCGGTTACTCGGATGAAGCGGCGCTCGCGGAATTTTTGGCCTTCGGTTTTCAAGCCGCGCTGGCGAAGCCGTTTACCCGCCACGAGTTAGCCAACGTCCTTCAGCGCGCGCTGGAGATGAAGGAAATCTAGTTCAAAATCAGCTCTTTTTGATCTTGTTGAGCTCAGCGAGAAACGCCGCGACGCCGCCGGTGTAGAAACCGTCGTAACGCCAGACCGCTTTACCTTCGCCGTTGAGGATAATCAGGGTGGGGAATCCGTCGATCTGATATCGCTCGGCCAGCTCCTGGTTTTGTTTCCGCATTTCAACGCTCTGCGGTTTGCTTCGTGGGAAATCAATCTCGACCAGGACGAGATTCTTACTTGCGTAATCCTTGAACTCTGGTTTGGAGAGAATCGCTCTGTCGAGTTGAATACAGTAGCCGCACCAGTCGGAGCCGGTGAAGTCCAACAGCAAAAGCTTGTGGTTCGCCTTTGCTTCGTCCTGCGCTTTTTTTAGGTCGGTGCTCCACGCCGAATCGGCGCGCACTGAAACCGCGCTGAACAATCCAAGCGCGACAACAACCGCGGTCGCCAGATTTTTCACGCTCGAAATGTCAACCACGCGGCATTACTGCGCAAGTGTGCGCCAAACCGCAAACGCAGCTCCGAGCGGAGCTCGCGTTCCTTCTGGCTGGCGCCCCGGAGCGCCAGCAGTTTGCTGCAAATCCCAGCCTAACGAATGTGGCCCGAGACGAGCTTGGTCATCTCGAACATGCTGACTTGGCTCTTGCCGTTGAAAACCGCGCGGAGCGTGTCGTCAGCGTTAATTTGCGTTCTCTTGGTTTTGTCCTGAAGGCCGTGCTTCTTGATGTAGTTCCAAAGCTTTTTGGTCAGTTCGGAACGGGGCAGCGGTGTCGAACCGACGACAGCGGCGAGCTTGTCATCCGGCTGGACCGGTCTCATGAAGGCGGGATTGGGCTTGCGTTTTGAAGGTGTCTTGGTTTTCGGCATACAGGGTGATTAATGCTTCGCCTGCGACAGGGCAATAATTATTTTGGGCCTAAGAAATCTTTTTCGATTGCTAATTTGACCGCCGAACAACCACGGCCGCGACATCATCCGGCGGCGAACCACGCGAATCAGGCGTCGCAGCGGTTATCATTAACTCCAACAGCGCCTCGGCGCTGACCGCGAACGGATTAATCATCCCGGCCAATTGTGTGGGCGTTGAACGCAGCCGTCCGGTTATCGCGGTGTCGAATAACCCGTCAGTGTAAAGCGTGAATGCGTCGCCCGGATTTAACTCCAACTTTGTTTCCATGAATTGCGACTGTTCCTTCAATCCAAGCGGGGGCGCTGAGGATGCGATTGCTTCCGTGCCGCGGCCAAAGCGCGTAACCAGAAGCGGCGGGTGACCAGCACCGACGACACTTGCGCGACCTGTCTGCGGATCAAGCGCTACACACATCGCGCTCATGAAAGAGCGTCCACCGAAAATGCCCCGTAGATCGTTGTTCACTGCTTCCATAATCGCGGCTGGCTTATCGTTTACTTCATGAGCGTGATGAAAGAGGAGTGTGGCGAGTGTGGTTAACAACGCGGCGGATGCGCCGTGCCCAGTCGCGTCGGCAATCCAGAAGAGGCAACGTCCGTCTTGAAGTGGCAGCCAGCCATAAATGTCACCTCCCACTTCGATCACGGGTCGGTAACAAGTTGCAATTTCCCATCCGGTGAGCTGCGGCGTTTTCTGAGGAATGAGCGATTGCTGCGTAGCCCGGGCGGCAGCGAGATCACGCTCGTGATTTCGTCGCCACTTCTCCAGGTCTTTGTTTTGCTGCTGCAACTGAAGGCGCAGCGAATGAACTCGAAGTTGTCCTTCGATCCGCGCTCGCAACACTTCGATCTTGATCGGTTTAATCACAAAATCGTCGGCCCCGGCTTCCAAACAATGGACCTCGCTCTCGCCGTGGCCCGTTAGCATGATCACGGGAATCTGTGCGATATCCGGGTCGGCATCGGCGCGAAGATGTCTGAGCGCTTCAGCCCCGTCCATGCCTGGCATTTTGAAATCGAGCAGCAGAACCGATGGTCGGTCTTCATGCACCAGCTTCAAGGCATCAAGCGCATTGTCGGTTTCCCGGCAGGCATAACCTGCCGTCGCTAGCATCCGCGTTAGCAGCGCTCGACTATTCGCATCATCGTCGACGATCAACAGGCTTGGTTCAGATTCCATGGTCGCAAGAAGTTAGGGCATTGCCGGACAATTGGCTTTGGAAAATGAGTTGCGATTCCGCCCGCACTGGCATTGAAATAGAAGCAGTGTAGACTCAGTCCAAGAAAATTATGAAATTGTGGCTCTCGCTCTCGCTACTTACTGCGTTCCTCATTTCAGCTTGTAGTGAGGACCAGCCGCCGTCCGCGCGACATCAGTCAGCGAGATATCCGGCACAGGAGACTACTTCGGAGAATCCGCCGACCCAGCAACCGTTCAATCCGAATGCGCCGCCACCGGAAAATGCCGAAGCGAGCTCGCAGCCTCCGGCGCCAGCGCCAACCGCCGCGGCAACGAAGCCGGCCAAAGGCGATTACCCGTATGGAACTCCGGTTCCCGGCAAGCCTGGATTTGTGAAAAGTCCGTATGCTCCTGACCAGGGTCTGGTCGACGTGCGCGGTTTCCCGCCCGGGACGGAGGTCAAAGATCCCTTTACCAATAAAATCTTCCTCGTGCCGTAACGCGAGTCGGCGGGTCATATGGAGTTACGCGTAAAACGAGCGCCTCGAATTGAGGCGGAAATAACCGTCCCCGGCGACAAAAGCATCTCGCATCGTGCCGCTATCATCGCTGCGCTCTCGAACGGCACGTGTAATTTGCGCGGTTTTCTGCCGAGCGACGATTGCATGCGGACTGTCAATGCATTGCGCGCGCTCGGAATTCAAATCGAGCAACCCGAGCCCGACTTGCTGGTCGTTCATGGAAAAAAACGCGTCCTGACGCCGCCCGCCCAGGAAATTGATTGCGGGGGGTCAGCGACAACGATGCGGCTTCTCGCCGGTCTGCTCGCAGGACAAACGTTTGAAACACGGTTAGTCGGGAATCCATCACTGACTCAGCGGCCGATGAACCGCGTGATCGAGCCTTTGCGCAAAATGGGCGCCGACATTGTTGCGGAGGGACCTGAGCAGACGCCGCCGCTGCGAATCCGCGGTGGCGCCCTCCGCGGTATTAATTACCGGTCGCCGGTTGCGAGCGCGCAGGTGAAAAGCGCCATTTTACTCGCCGGACTTTTCGCCAAAGGAAAAACGACCGTCGACGAACCCTTCGCCAGCCGCAATCACACCGAACTGATGTTTAATTATTTCCTGATTCGGACCGCGAAAGGCGAGGACGACACAGTTAGCGTTTTCGGCGATCAGATTCCAGAGTCGCGCGATTTCGCAATTCCAGGCGACATCTCATCAGCGGCGTTTTGGTTGGTGGCTGCGGCTGCCCAACCCGGCGGACACCTTCTCGTTCGCAACATCGGATTAAACGATACCCGCACCGCATTGCTCGGCGTTTTGGTCCGAATGGGTGCGCAAGTGCGCGAGGCGGTCGAAGACGTCGATCAACTGGAACCGCGTGGAGTGGTTGAAGTGACCGGTGTGCCACTAAAAGGCACCGTGATTCACGGCAAAGAAATTCCGCAATTGATTGATGAGTTGCCCGTGCTCGCGGTTGCCGGTGCGCTCGCCAGTGGCACCACGATCATTCGTCACGCGCAAGAGTTGCGCGTTAAGGAAACAGACCGCATCGCTGCGATCGCCCACAATCTTCGCGGCATGGGAGTGCAAGTGATTGAGCTCAATGACGGACTGGAGATTCACGGACCGGCGCCATTGCGCGGAGCAAAGCTGGCGTGTTTCGGTGATCATCGCATTGCCATGGCGTTCGCCGTTGCCGGACTTTTTGCGGACGGCGAAACAATTATTCAAGATTCCGAATGCGTCCGCGACTCATATCCCGGATTCGAGAGAGACTTGGAAGAATTCATAAGTCCGCGACGGGTTCGCAGTAGCACGCCGGTCATCGGTACTCTTGTCCCCGCGGCTCCGGTCGAAGAATAATCGGACGCTTGCTTCGACGCGGCTCTCGCGAAAAGCTGCGCTTGCCGCATAAATTTGAGATGCATACGGAAGTTCGACATCGCGTGATCGCAATTGATGGTCCCGCCGCTTCGGGGAAAAGCAGTGTCGCCCGGTCGCTGGCGCGCCGGCTCAACTTCGTCTACGTGAATTCCGGCGCCATGTATCGCGCGATGACCTGGTCGGTTCTTCAGCGCGGAATCGATCCCACGGACACGAATAAAATCGCGCAGTTTGTCGCGAGCTTGAAATTCAGCGGCGAACTTAAGGACTCTGAAGTGCGGCTTCGCATCGACGATGTCGACTTCACGCCATATTTGCACGACGACGGGGTGAACAGTGAAGTCTCGCGCGTCAGTACGGTCCCGGAAGTTCGCCAGATCGCAGTTGAGCGGATGCGCAGTTACGCACGCGAGCACGATCTCGTCGTCGAAGGTCGCGACATTGGTTCGGTCGTGTTTCCCGAGACGCCCTACAAGTTTTACGTCGACGCATCGCCGGAAGTCCGGGCGAAACGGCGGGCCGCGCAGGGTCAGCGCGACCAGATTGCCCGCCGCGATCAAGCTGATTCTTCACGCGCGACTTCGCCGTTAATTGTCGCCAACGATGCCGAGGTCATCGATACGTCGAATATGTCGATCAATGCCGTTGTCGATGAAATCGTAAAGCGCCTTCGGGCAAAAAATTTAACGGTTTAATGAATTAGCGAATTAGCGATTGGGCAGAGAAAATCGTTAAGTCATTAAATCGCTAAATCACTAAATGAATTTTTATTATTGGCTCGGTTATCACCTTAGCCGATTGCTCGCCCGAGTGTTCTTCGGTTTCCGAATCATTCACCGCGAGCGCATGATTCAGTCTGGTCCGGTAATTCTGGCCGCCAACCACCAGAGTTTTTTCGATCCGCCGCTGGCCGGCAATGCAAGCGACCGCGCCATTTTCTTCCTCGCCAAAAAATCGCTGATGAACGTGCCGATCTTGGGTTGGCTCTTGCCCAAGCTCAACGTGATCCCCGTTAATTTGGAAGGCGGCGATCGCAGCGCTCTCAAAGCGTTGCTTCGAATTTTGAAAGCGGGAGAGTGCGCGCTGGTTTTTCCCGAAGGAAGCCGCACGCCAGATGGAAACTTACAGCCCGCCGAGCCCGGACTCGGCCTGCTGATTGCGAAAACGCGGGCGCCCGTTGTTCCGATGCGAATTTTCGGCGCGTTCGATGCCTGGCCGATTCACGGCAACATTCATCCATTTCGCAGGATCACCATTGTTGTCGGCGAACCGATTTACTTTTCCGAGGCCGATGTTGCGGGCCATGGTAAGGATCTCTATCAACGTTTGAGCCAGCGAGTCATGGACGCCATCGCCGCTTTACGATTGCCGTGAAGTTCATTTGCATCGGCCGGATCGACATCGAATAGTTTTGCGTGAATCCGGAGGCGAAAATTCCAAAGAACGTCGGCCGGCTCATGGTCGGCATTGTGGTTGGCTTCGCGCTGGTCGCGCTTTACGCGAATATCCAAAAACTGCGCCGGTCCGCGCTTGAAACGGTGATTTTCACACCGGGGGAGGCTCAACCAGCAACGCCGTCGCCCACCCCGCGTTGAATATTTGGACGCAAAGAATGTTTAATGCCTGCATGAAAATTTCCTCTGTGTGTCTTGTTTGTCTCGTCGCTACGTTTGCGGCTGCAATGGCGCAACAACCGACGCCGACGGCGGCTACAGTCGCGACTTCAACGCCGTCCAAACAGCCAGAGGCAAACGAGGGGAGCCGAAACGAGTTCCAGCTCCATCGGCACCGCCCGACAGCGAATCGAACCAGCCGATGACGCGAGGGACATTCAGGTCGCAGGGCCAAGAAGTTTAATCCGAAGAAAGTCGGGCCAATGGCCTCGCCGACGCCGGCACCTCAACCGACTCCAAAGTCGTCGCTAAAATAACTGGCGACTTCACGTAGCAGCGTCGGAATTGCTTTGCTGAGCTGCGAGCTCGCGCGCGTAAATGAGAGTATCGATTGCATCGACGTTTTTGTCGCGCCGGATCGCCTTGATTCGCGGAAAGCGCAACGCGAGTCCGCTTGCGTGCCGAGTGCTTGGCTGGATTGAGTTGAACGCGATCTCCAGCACAATTTCCGGCTTCACTTCACGATACCGGCCGTGATCAACGATCGTGTTTTGTTTGAAATGCTCGGTCAGCTCCGCGATTTCGACGTCGGTCAAACCGCTGTAAGCTTTGCCGATCGGCAAAAGTTCGCCGGTCGTTTCATCGCGCACGGCGAAAGTGTAATCGCTTAAGACATTATTGCGTTTCCCGTGTCCGAACTCGGCGCCAACAACGACGACATCGAGCGTTGCCAATTCTTTCTTCAGCTTGAACCAGAACATTCCGCGCGCGCCCGGCGTGTAGAAACTCTGCGGATCCTTGATCATTAGTCCTTCGTTCAAACGCCGGCGTGCTTCCTGGAAACGTTGTTCGATCTCAGTGGCCGAGTTCGCCGGGAAAACTTCCGCGATTTGAAACTGCGGCGGCAATTTTAAATCTCGAAGGAACGCGCGCCGTTGCTCGAGCGGCGTTTTTAACAGCGACCTGCCATTGAGCCAAAGGAGATCGAAGGCGATGAAGGCGACCGGAACGTCCGCCGACGCAGTCGCGAACAAGTCAGGACCCTCGTCCCTTCGGCCAAGCCGCTTCTGCAAATCGAAGAAGTTCAACTTGCGTCCTTGCTCGAAGGCGACGATTTCGCCATCCAGGATAAGATCGACATCGAACTTGCATGCACGATCGGCGAGTTCGGGAAATTGTTCTGTGATGCGTCGCAAGTCGCGCGAATAAATATTCGCGCGCTCGGAGTTGCGATGAAGCTGCGCGCGAATGCCATCAAACTTGTCCTCGACGAAGACCGCACCGGAATTTTGCTCGGAAAACCGATCCCAAATCGCTTCCGCGGTTGGCTCGGGCGTCGCGAGCATGCATTTTATCGGCCGAAAGATCGACAACTCGGCGCGATCCAATTCCTTTTTCGATGCTAACAACGCAGTCGTGCCGATGTCGCCCAGCAGCATATTGGCTTCCTTCACCTGCTCGAGCGGAACTTCGAAGGCGTTCGCAATTGCTTCTTCTACCAAACCTTCACGTAAACCGATGCGAAGATCGCCGGTCAAAATCTTCACCACATATTGACCTTCGCGTGCGGACAGATTCGCGAACTGTGTCTGCAATAGTTTTGTCTTGGCCAGTGGGCCGCGGGCGCGGTGAAGTTCCTCGAAAAGTTTCCGAGACTCGAGAATTGTGAATGCCCCGGATTTAGTTCGGCTTTCGAGCGCATCGAATGCGGTTTTGCCGAGATCACCGTGACTCGCGGCGATGCGATGAAATTCGGCGTCCCCAATTTTCGTCGCGCCAAGCAGTGCGCGCACGATCACCGACCACCCGACCTGTAAAGTACGCAGATCACTTTGCGCGAATGGACGCCCGGTAAAGTAAACCGAAGCGATCGAAAGTTGTTCACTGCTGAGCGTTCGCAGGTATTCTGCGAGCAAGCGCACTTTTTCCAACTTCGCCGGAGTCGCTCCAATTGATTCACCGACGTGCGCGAATCGAAGAAACTCGGAATCAGGTTGATCGACTCGGCGAGGTGCCGAGTCGTGCATGCGGCGGCGCTTGCGCTCCTCAGACTTCAATTTGAGTTCCATTTGGTTTTCTTCGCTCAACGCCCAGGCCTCAATGCCGCGCTCGCGCAGGTCGCGCGCGAATTCGGCGGCGAACCCATGCAGCGTTAAAACGCGCTTCGGCTTCACCAGATCGACATAACGAACGAGATCGTTGTAGTCGGCGTGATCGGAGAGCGGAAACGCCGCGTCGAGTTGATAACGATAAACCGCATTCGGATCGACCGCCCAGCCACTGATCATCGCCACGCGTTTGCGCGGAATCTTTTCGACCATCGGGGAGCGGTTCGCGCTCGGTGGACAGATAAGGACCTTTCCGGCGACGTCGTTCTTGTTGTAACGAACATATTTGCAAAACGATTGGCCGAACTGCTCGTAGATGCGCGTCATTTGGAAAACCGAGCCGTGGAGCATTGGCGTGAGCCCGGCGCCGTCGAGTGAGCACAAGATCTCCTGCGCCTTGCCGAGCGAATAACCGAGAAGCACGGGCACGGCGCCGTCAGCGATCGCGTCGCGCGCGAAAGCAACAATTTGGTCGATCACTTTTTGGGTGGGCGGAAATTGGTAACGCGGCAAACCGAATGTCGTTTCCATAATCAACGTGATCGCTTGCCGCCATTCCGCGGGTTCGGCCGATTTTCCGTGGCGCAATTTGAAATCGCCGGTGTAAAGGAGCGTTTCCTTTTCGTTTGAAAGAAATAACTGCGCCGACCCGAAAATGTGTCCGGCTGGCAGCAACATTAGATCGACATCGTGCACACGACGTTGTTCGCCGAATGGCAAGACGTGTTCGGTCCGCGTTCCGGGCATGCGCGCCTGCATCAGTCGCGCGGTCCGCTCGGAAAGAATCATCTCCTGGTGCGGCGCGATGTGATCGCTGTGGGCGTGGGAAACGAATGCGAACGGTTTCGGTTCCCACGGATCGAGCCATAGATCATACGCGGGAAGATAAACGCCGCGCTCGTACCGGACTTCGATCATTCGAAAATTTACCCGCTAAGCCGACGGGTGAAAGTAGCGGCTGAATTGACAGACGGCCGCCGGACCGGTTTGATTAGCAGGCGTGAGGCCTTTGATTCTGCTGCTCATCGTTCCGCTTGCGAGCGCGATCGGCCGCCCGCCCTCACAACCGCGATTGCTCGAGAAGACAGGCCCGCTGCCGATGGCGTTGAACGAAGATTTTCAATTTCGTAAAACGAAACTCTATCTTTTGACCGAATCAGTACCCGGTCAGGACAAAACAAACCCTGATCAAAATATCCAGACCGGTGGGAAAGGCGGGAAGCTTTCGAATACGGCGCCATCGAGCAAATCGACCACCGTGCAGGATGCATCCATCCGGTTCGAAAGACAGTACCGGCTTTTTGGCGCGGTGACGAAACTCGATCAACGCGAGCGAATGGGAAATTATTTCGATTTCTTCTGGCGCGCGAAACGGGCCGCCGAGTTGACGGTGCGACTGGAATACAAACAGGAAAAACTGCACGCGCACATTCAGGCCCAGGAGGCTTCCTATCGGCAAGCGCACGGGAATTACAAAACGGAGTTCAAGGTGGTGGGGGACGATTATTTTGATGATGGCCGGGTGATTGCGTGGCGTTGTCTGCTGATCGAGAATGGCCGAATCGTCGCCGAGACGCACTCTTACATGTGGGAGTGATTGTCGGGTACCCGAGCCGGGCGCGGTTTGACAGCGTCGATATCGATCTTGTATCCTTAACTACTCAGCTGTGCAGTCATCGATTCTAGTGGGCGTAAACGGCCCCGCCGTTTGGGTGCGAGTGGAAGGGAAGGGCAACTTCCTTAATAGCGGGAGCCTGAAAGAGTTCGCGCAAGAGATGGTCAATCGCGGTTATCGCGAGTTCATCATTGACCTGGCCAATTGCGCGATGATGGATTCTACCTTCATGGGAACGCTCGCCGCGGTCGCGCTTCGATTGCGAGAGATTGGGCAGGGCCATCTTCACGTGGTTCATTGCGGCGAGCGCAGCCGGGAACTTCTTTCCGGACTTGGACTGGACCAAATTTTCGACATCCGCTCCAATGGCGCAGCGGCCCCGGAATGCACAGAGGTGAAAGAGAACGCAGCCGACGGCGCCGAAGTTAGGAAAAAGGAGACGACCGAAACGATGCTCGAAGCGCACGAGGCGTTGTGCGATGCCGCGCCGGAAAATCTTTCCCGATTTAAAGACGTTCTCGAATATCTAAAGCAAGACCTTCATCAAACAGCAGCGGGGAAGTAATTGGCCACGCTCTCGCCAACCTTTCTTTTCTGGCTGCTAATAGTCTGCCTCGGTCTCTGGATTTATACTTTGTTGCGGCAACGACGCAGCATTCGCCGGTTGGAGCGTTCGCAGGAGGAAATGCAAATCGAGGAGACGCTCGTCTTCGATTTTCTTCACGGACTCGGCGAAGCATTCAGCGAAACGATCCGGCCCGGGGACCTGCACCGATTGATTGTCGAGGGCGCGACGCGCGTGCTCGATGCCCAAGGCGGCGCGCTTTACTTAACTGACCGAACCGGATCGAAACTCGTGCCAACATTCGTTTCCAAAGGTTGTCCGCCGCTGGTTGATGTTCCTCCGCATATTTTGCAGCAAGCTGCCGCCACACCCCTTGCGCTCGAAGGTTTTTTGAAACTGCACACCATCGTCAGCGGCGAAGGTTTGCTCGGGCGGGTTTGGCAAAGCGGTGCTCCAGTTTGTTCGAATGAATTTTCCGAAGCGCCGGAGCTGGCGAAGCTTCGAAACAGTTCGTTCGGCGCGAGTTCGGTGATGGTCGCGCCGCTCCTTTACGCAAAGCAGAATATGGGCGTGCTCGCATTGGCCAACAGCCCATTGGGCGCGCCGTTTTCGCAGAACGATTTCTTCGTTTTCAAATCGATCGCTGAGCAGTCCGCCTTCGCACTCTACAATGCGATCATTTATTCGGAGGCGAACGAGAAGAAACGTCTCGACCATGATTTGGAAATCGCGCGCGACATTCAGCGGATTCTCCTCCCGGCCGAAGCGCCGAGCGTGAGCGGATTTGAGATCAATGGGATGAACATCCCCGCGCGGCAGGTCAGCGGCGATTACTTTGATTACATCAAAGTGGACGACGAACGACTCGGGGTCGCGATCGCCGATGTTTCTGGCAAAGGTGTTCCCGCGTCACTCATCATGGCGATTTGTCGAAGCGTGCTCCGCAGCCAGGCAATTGGCAATTCGTCGCCAACCGACGTTCTCCAAAAAGTGAACCGCCAACTTTATCCCGACATCAAGGAGGACATGTTCATCAGCATGGCATATCTGATTCTCGATCACGTGCGAAGCACGGTGACGTTGGCGCGCGCCGGTCACGACGCGCCGCTGCTTTACACTCACAAGACACAAACGGTGACCCCGTTGAAAACGCCGGGAATGGTCGTCGGCATTGACAGTGGAGACGTGTTCGACAGGTTAACCAAGGATGTCGCCGTGCCGCTTGAGCGCGATGATTGCATCCTGCTTTACACGGATGGAATTACCGAGGCGCTCGACAGCGAAGGAAACGAATTTGGGTTGGAGCCAACGACGAAAGCTTTTCGGGACAGCGCAAAACAGGGAGCGCAGGCGATCGTTACACGGTTGATCGACGATCTCCGAAATTTCGTCGGTTCAACTCCTCAAAATGACGACATAACTTTGATTGCGATCCGAAAGACATGAAAAAAATTCCGGTTACAGAATCTGACGAGCCAGCCGCGCCAGCGGAGCAGCCGGACGGTGACGATCCGGTCGCCGGCATGCAGGCCGATCTCGACCGGTTTCGGGATCTGGCAATGCGGACCCAGGCCGATTTCGAGAACTATAAGAAACGCTGCGCGCGCGAAAAAGACGATGCGATCAAATATGCCAACAGGAGTTTGCTCGAAAAACTGGTGTCGATTGTCGACCACTTCGAGCTCGGCCTGGAAGCCGCGCGTGGCAAAGGTGGGCAATCGCCAATTTATTCCGGCATGAGCCTGGTGCTCAAACAGCTGCAGGATTTTCTCAGGGAAAATGGTTTGCAGCCGATCGAAGCCGTTGGCCAGAAATTCGATCCGAATCTTCACGAAGCTATTGGGCATGAGCCGAGCGATGATGTCCCGGAAGAACAGGTCATCCGCCAGACGCGACGCGGCTATCGTTTTAAGGATCGACTCTTACGGCCCTCCACCGTCGTGGTTTCAAGTGGACCGGCGAAAAAGTGACAAGTGAATCCGAGGCGGACTGGCCTTGTGACCAGTGACGAGTAAAATCCGGCGTGGCGATTGCTGAGCCTTTTCATTCGTCACCTGTCACTCATCACTTTTTTAGATGGCTACGCAAAAGCGCGATTACTACGAAATCCTCGAAGTCACACGCTCGGCGTCTGGCGAAGAGATCAAACGCGCTTATCGCAAGCTCGCCGTAAAATTTCATCCGGACAAAAACCCGGACGACCCGCAGGCGGAAGAAAAATTCAAGGAGCTCGGCGAAGCCTACGACGTTTTGATGGACGCGGATAAACGCGCGGCTTACGACCGGTTCGGTCATGCGGCGTTCGAACAGGGTGGGGGATTCCGCGGCGGCTTCCACGATCCGTTCGACATCTTCCGGGAAGTTTTTGGCGGCGGAGGCGGAGGAGGAGGAGGAATCGGCGGCAGCATTTTCGAAACGTTTTTCGGCGGCATGGCCGGCCAAGGCGAAGATCGACAACGGGGCGCGGATCTGCGCTACGATATGCAAATCACGCTCGAAGAAGCGGCTTTCGGTACAGAAAAGGAAATCGAAGTTCGAAAGCTCGACATTTGCGACAAGTGCAACGGGAGTGGCGCCGAATCCGGGTCTCGGACCATCAATTGTCCGGTTTGCGGTGGCCGCGGTCAGGTGATCAGCTCGCGCGGTTTTTTTCAAGTATCGCAAACGTGTCCGCGCTGTCGCGGAGTCGGTCATATCGTGGAGAGACCGTGCCGGCAATGCGACGGCGAAGGTCGCGTTGAAAAAGCCAGTCGAATTAAATTGAAAATTCCTGCGGGAATTGCGGAAGGATCGCGGCTTCGTTCCGCGCGCAACGGTGAAGCCGGGATTCGCGGTGGCCCGCAAGGCGATCTCTACGTCGTCGTTCACGTTCAAGAGCACAAAATTTTTCGGCGCGACGAGAACAATTTGTATTGTGAGGTGCCAATTCCATTTTCTACAGCGACGCTTGGCGGCGAGGTGCCGGTTCCGACGTTGGAAGGCGGGGCGAACGTGAAGGTGCCGGCCGGCACTCAAAGCGGACAAATGTTTAAACTTCGCGGCCACGGGGTCGTGCATGTAAACGGGCGCGAGCGCGGCGACCTTCTCGTCCGTGTAATGGTTGAAGTGCCGACGAAACTGAACGCTGAGCAGCGTGCGAAACTCCAGGAGTTCGCGGAACTGTGCGGCGACGAAAATACGCCGCTGCGGAAAAGTTTTTTCGAGCGCGCGAAAGAATTCTTTCACTAAGCGCAGCCCGCAATCCGCATTCGCACAACGGCTTGCTTTTGTTTCGCGGCGCGATAAAACGGCGCGATGGCTGACGAGACAAACCCGCCGCCGCTACCTCCGCAATCTTCGTCAACCGCGACGGCGTCGCGGACCGAGCCGCTCGCGATTTTCAGTTTGGTGCTAGCGATTCTGTCGTGGTTCTTCTGTCTTCTCTTGGGGTCCATCCCCGCGATTGTCTGCGGACATGTGGCTCGTTCCAGGATTCGCCGGTCAAATGGAGCACTTCAAGGGATGAACTTTGCCCTGGCCGCTCTCATTATTGCTTATCTCGAAATCCCCATGGGCGTGCTTGGTGGCATCATGCTGGTCGATATGATCCGGTCGGAGCGTGTGCGCTTGCATGATCTCGCCGTCCAAAAAGAGGAAATCACTTCCGATGATGGCAAATCGAAGATCACGGTTTCGGGCTTTTGGGTGAAACGCTCGGATCTGAATAGCAAAGCGTCGTTGCAGGCGGCTTATAAAGACAAGGAAATGTACGTGATGGTAATTTCCGAACCGAAATCGACTGTCCCCAATATGACGCTGGAACAGCATCACCAGCTGACGCGCGATCACATGCTCGAGAAAATGAAAGATTCGTCGAGTACGCAGCCCGTGTCAGTGACGATCGACAATCATCCCGCGTTACAAGACGAGCTGACCGGGACGGAGAACGGCGCCAACGTCGTTTTTCTCCACACGACGGTGGATGACGGCGCCGCATATCACCAGATTCTAGCCTGGACCTTAAAAGGGCGCTGGCCGAAAGAAAACGCTGAACTGCGCGACGTCTCCAATAGTTTTCAGAGCGAGAAATAACCGCCGTTCCTGATTGGGAGATGCGCCGGGTATTGATACTCCGAAGATCGAGTGATTGCAGATTTCAAATTGCAGATTGCAAATTGATTCGCGGCTGGACTTGCCTG
>Ga0210406_10003661_pt1 | contig 16720 bp, 10 predicted proteins | sample IncBWC30MmetaG_FD_155454 | JGI IMG/M metagenome (GOLD analysis project Ga0210406, IMG submission 155454) | Forest soil microbial communities from Barre Woods Harvard Forest LTER site, Petersham, Massachusetts, United States - Inc-BW-C-30-M | ecosystem: Environmental > Terrestrial > Soil >... | reverse complement strand
CGTACCAGCGAGGCCGGGTTCATCTGTTGCAGACTGTCCATGAAGATGTCGCCGCCACGAATCTCCGCGAACGACTTGAGGCCGGGGATCCATGCGCGGACGTGCTCGATCCAGCGGTCTCCGCGTACATCCAGGCCCATACCCTCTACCGCTAGCCTGCGTCGGTCCTCAATCTATTCCAACCGGCGAATTTTTGCCTCTATCACGAAACTTTTGAGGCAGTTTCCTGTCTCTATAATTTGACGGCATTTCAAACTACCTCCCTCTCTTAAATCGACAACCCCCGCGCGGATTAATCCAGGCTAGTGAGCAACATCGCAACTTCTATGGCTGAACTGTTGACATTCCCATCGCTCCCCACCTTTCGCGATCCAGCAGGCAGCGTTGAGATTCGCCCGGAGGGCGCCTACCGGAGCATCCGCGCTCCGTTCGATGCTGAAATTCTCGCCTTCCTCGCGTTGCCGATTGCAACGCAGCTGGTCGAGCAGGGAAGGCTGGTCGCCAGCGAAATAGTCTCTCCCGCAAACGCCGGCACGCTCGTGCTGCGGCATCCCCGCATCTCCTTCCAGTCTTTTCCGTGGGAATGGGCGCCAGGACTGTGGCTGGCAGCGGCGGAGCTCACCCTGAATCTTTGCAGCGATCTCGTCCAGCAAGGCTGGCTGTTGAAGGACGCTACACCGCTCAACGTGCTCTTCCGCGGTACCCAGCCCATCTTCGTGGATGTGCTCTCGATCGAACGCCTTGACCCGCATCAACCGATCTGGCTTGCCTATGGACAGTTTGTGCGGACGTTTTTGCTTCCCATGCTTGCTTACTCGAGGCTGGGGTGGCCGCTGCAGGCATCGCTTACGCGGCGAGACGGCTACGAGCCTGAAGACATCTACGCCGCGCTCTCCTGGCCGGAACGACTGCGGCAGCCGGAGCTCTCAGCGGTCACAATGCCATCGCTGTTGACAAACAACAAGCTGCTGGCAAACAACGAGAAGATTCAGGCCGGAAGTCTTGCGTCGCGTTCCGTAAAGGATCCTGAGCTCGCCAAGGAGATTCTGCTGAAGACGCTCAAGGGGCTGCTGTCGCAGATGCGTAAGATTACTCCGGCCCACCGCTCGTCTACATGGTCGGACTACGCCGAAACTGCGACACACTATAACGACGAGGACCATGCGCGAAAGCGCAGCTTCGTCACCGACGCTTTGGCGGCTGCACACCCATCGCGCATCCTGGACGTAGGCTGCAATACCGGCGTGTACTCCAATCTGGCCGCCGACACGGGTGCCGAAGTGATTTCGATCGACACCGACCTGCAGGCGGTCGATCGCCTCTGCGCCAGCCTGAAGGGAAGCGGAAGGAACATTCTCCCGCTCTGCGTCGATCTCGCTCATCCAACGCCTGCTGCGGGATGGGAGAACCGTGAATACTCCTCCTTCCTTGGCCGCTGCACCGGTCACTTCGACACGGTGATGATGCTCGCGGTGCTGCACCACCTGCTGCTCCGTAATCAGATTCCGATGGATCGCATCGCAACTCTCGTCAGCAATTTAACGACACGGCACCTCATCCTCGAATGGGTACCGCCAACGGATCCGAAGTTTCAGGAGCTGCTGCGCGGTCGAGGCGCCATCTACACCCACATCACCGAAGCCGCGTTCCGCGATGCTTTCGCCGAGTACTTTACGACTGTCGATGAACTGGTTCTGGTGAATGGACGAATTATGCTTCATCTACGAAAGAAGTGACGGCGAAGCCGTACGCCACACTCCCGCGAACGCGTGGGCGCATGGAACCGAGATGACCGGATCTACATTGTTCACTGTCTTAGGATAGAAGCGTCTACTCCGCGCAAGCACTGGCTTCCAAGAACACAACCCGCTACCATGAAGCTTCAAGGAGTCTCATGCCATCGATTGAAAGCAACCAGCTACTGCTCGCCGCGGCTGCCGCGTGCGAAGACAAGAAAGCTGAAGATATCCGCATTCTCGCGCTCGACCCAGCCGAGAGCGGCCTCACCGACTACTTCCTGATCTGTAACGGAACCAATGAGCGGCAGAACGTCGCGATCACCGACGAGGTGGAGCTTCGCCTGAAACGCGAATTCGGCGTCTACCCCAACTCGGTCGAGGGCCGCCGCCAGGGCGAATGGATCTTAATGGACTACGTCGACTTCATCGTCCACGTGTTCTCAGCGGAGAAACGCGCCTTCTACGGCCTGGAACGGCTGCGCAAATCGGCTACAACCATCAGCATTGCCGACCTGAACGCTGAGGTGAGTGCGCGGATCACCGAGACACGCGCGAAGAAGAAGAAGATACCCGCAAACAAGACGCCAGCGAAGGTGATGGAGAAGACGACTGCGGCCAAGGCCGTGGCGAAGACAGCATCTCCGAAGAACGCCGCAGCAAAGAAGAGCCTTGCTAAGAAGTCCACCGTCAAACCCGCTACCCGCAAGATTCCGGCGAAGAGAACTACGAAATAGCAGCAAACCGACTGCTTTGTTCTAGTGAGATAAGGCAGACCCATGTAAGCAGGAGGCGCTCTCAACAGGAGTGCCTCTGTTTATGTGCCTCCAGTCCGCAATATTAGGCACAAAGCTAAAGGCGGAAAACCGAAGTCTCCGCCTTTAGCTTTGTTCGATTCCCAGAAGAAATCTCTGCGAGGCTAGAAGTAAATCTTCGCTCCGAGTTGAGTCTGGCGAGCAGCTGCAGCCGAAGTGATTTGGCCGAAGGTACCGCTACCAAAGGTACTGACGGGGTTATTGAACTGTGTGTGATTGAAGACGTTATCGCTCTCCATGCGAAGCTGGAGTCGGCGTACACCGTCTGAGGAAAGACTAAAGTTCTTGGCGAGGATTAGGTTTGTATTGTTGCTGCCTGGTCCGTGATAGGGATTCCGATGGACGTTTCCGAAAGACCCGATCGGCTCTGCCGCAAAGCTCGTCCCAGAGAAATAGACGCTATTACCACTTGCGATACGAACCCGTGGGTTGGATTTAACCAAAGGCGCGGTCTGCAAAGGAACATCCGGGCAGGCATAGAAGGACAGGTTCGCAGAGCACCACAGGGATCGAGAGGTTGTGCCTGCGTAGGAGATGTCAAACGGCAGACCGGTCGCAAGTTGCAAGATGCCGCTGACCTGCCAACCGGAGAGCAGAAGGTTCATGGGAGAGAACGTGCTACCACTCTTGAAGGTCGGAACCTCATAGACGGGGGCGAACACGAAGTGATGGCGAGCGTCAAAGGTGGAATCACCGTAGTTTAGCGATGGCTGGAACTGGTTGAATCCGCGAGCACCCGATCCCCCGAAGCCCGAGTTTTCAAAGCTCGAACCATTGTCCAAAGCGTGAGCGTAGGTGTAGCTCATCTGGAATTGCAGACCATGAGTTGGGGCCTTGGTCAGGCTTATCTGTGCGGAGTGATAGCTCGAGGAGGCCCCTGAATCGGCCAAACCCTCTTCCACAATATTGCTGCTTCCACCGATCGTATTGCCAGGGAAGAGCAACGCCTGCGAGTTGCGGCCAGCTCCTGAGCACGCTGAGTTGGCGAGGCATGCGGCATGTCCCGCTGCAGTTTCATAGTTGGCTTCAGGCGTGGTCTGGTTGTGCCGAGCCAAAGCGCCAACATAGCTGACGCGAGCCACCAGCCTCGAAGGCAGTTCCCGCTCTAAAGAAAGCTGGAAGTTTTCTGAGTAGGGGGCGCGGAACGTTGGAGCAAAGCTGCTGATGTTGAAGATCGGTTCGAGACCGCTGAAGTCTACGTTCTGTCCTGCGGTGGGAGGAATATAGGGAAACCTGTTTGCCAGGGGCTTTCCGCCGTTGATGTCCGCGAACGGGTTTACGAGGGATGGGTCGCCACCCCCGTCGGTTGCACCGCCGCTGGTGAATCCAAACGGTGGTGTGGCGAGGGTTTGTAGAGCACTCTCCTCTTCAGTACGGTCGTAGTAGATGCCAAAGCCGGCGCGGATAGAGAATTTGCCTGGTGAACCGGAGATAACGCCTAGATCGGGCGCCCATGCGAAGCCAAGGCGCGGTCCGAACTCGGAATAGCGGGTGTAAGCCTGGCCAGAAAAGGTGCAGCCGGGGTCGCCCGGGTAAACCAGGTTTTTGGGCGCGTTCGGAAAAATTTTGGACTGCGCGCCGACGATGAAGCATGACACGGCTTCGCCCTTATATTGATGGTTCCGCAGCGGCGTGTCGATGGAGTAGCCCAAGCCGTAACTGAGCGTGAAGGTACTCGTTACTTTCCAGCTATCCTGCGCGTAAATGTAGTTCAAGAAGGCATCGGCCTGGATGATGTTGCCGGTTCCCTGAGAATATGTGGCCGGTACGCCGAGCAGCAGGTCGAGACCTGGGTCGCCGGTTGAATAAGTACCGCTGGTATTGAAGGAAAAGTTACCACTATTGCTGTTATCGAAGAGGTTCCAGACGCTGAACTTACGTCCGTCGTAACCAAACTTGAGCGAATGGTGACCAATGACTTTAGAGAGGTTGTCGTCGAGCTGAATGGTCTGGTCAATGCGCGGCTGAGGCCCATTATTGGTGCCGCCGATCGTAAAGTAACCAGCTGCACCCAATTGAGGCACGGTGGCGCTAGACGTGTCTTGGGGAGTGATGCTGAATCCAACGCTGCTGGGCTGCACGACCTGCTGTGGAGCACCGGACTTGAAGTTGAAGCGCGTATAGTGCGCCGCAAGGTTGTTTACTGTCGTCGAACTAATCTGTCGAGTGTATTCCCCGGTGTATTGCTGGGGATGCGAGATGCTTCCATCACCAAAGCCAGGCAGGGTCGCGCCGCTGAACGGCAGCGTATTGAGTGAAGAACTTGATTGGAAGATACCCACTACTGTGAACTGGTTTTTTGAGTTCGGCGAGAAGTCGACTCGACCCAGGTACTGGTCTGTAGTTGTCGCCGTCGTGGCGTTGTATATGTACCCGAATGCACCGCTGTTTGGTGCGGGAACATACTTTTTGACGAGAGCAAGTGCGACCGGATTGAATGCGCTTACTGGAATTTTGCCATTCGAGACTGTACCGGGAACAAGCCCAGTCGGATTCCCTTTCGCATCGACCGTAGCATAGCCAAAACACGAACCCCATGTGCTCCCAGCGGGGCACCCGGGAATGTTCAACGAGCTGGGCACTATAGTCGCGGGATTGAATCCTGTTGCACCCGCTGCGTTCGAGCCACTGTTCAACGTGTAATCCGTGGAGAAATCACCTGAGAGCTGGGCCGAAGTGAAAACGTTGGTGCCGGGTGTGGTTTGCGGGACGCTCTGCCGGGTGCCCTGATATGCACCAAAAATAAAGAGCTTGTCTTTGAGAATGGGACCGCCGATCGTGCCGCCGAAGATATTTTGATGGAAGGGACTGACCGGCTTGGGAGCGCCAGTTGCGCTCTTCTGGAAAAAGTTGTTCGTGTTCAGGAACGTATCGCGATAAAACTCGAAGACATCGCCGTGAATGTGGTTGCTTCCTTGCTTGATGGTGGTACTGACTATGCCGCCTGAGTTACGGTCATATTCGGCATTGAGAGGGCCATCAATGAGGTTGAACTGATCGATCGCGTCAAGGTTCGGAACGAATGCGAGGGTGTTGAGAGCAAAGTCATTGGTGTCGGCGCCGTTGATCAGATATTCCGACTGCTGGGCCTGAGCACCACTTACTGAAAAAGTGTTGGCAAAACGGGTGTCCGGAAGCTGAACACCGGGAAGAGTCAGTTCGAGGTTGGCAAAGTTGCGGCCGATCAGCGGAAGTTCGACCATTTGCGACGAATTGACAATGTTGCTGAGCTGCATGTCGGTGGTGTTGACCTGAACCGCATCGGCATGGATTTCGACCATGTCTGAAGTCGAACCGACAGTGAGCACAGCAGGTTCGACGTACTCTTGGGCAATGTTCAAGACAATACCCGTCGCCTGAAATTCTTTGAACCCCGGTGCGGAAATTTTGATTGTGTAGGTGCCGATGGGGAGTTGAGGGAAGAGATATCCGCCGTCCGCTTGGGATTCGGTAGTGTACTTGACGCCGGTGTTCTCATTGGTGGCGATGACGCTAGCCTTGACGATGACGGCTCCGCCCGGGTCGGTCACGGTACCTTTGATGTGCGCATTGACGTCCGCTGCGTGGGCGTAGCTGAACGATACTGCAAGCAGAATTCCTACAATCACACGACGCCAAACCGAAATCTGTCTCATCAAACGATCCCCTCAATTGTCAGGTCTTGCTGGCTGGGGGTGCACGTCGAGGGCCAATTACGGAAGTCGCGGATTTCAGAGAATTTCGCCCTTTTACCACCTATCTCGAAATTTCTTCTATGAAATATTGGATAATCCAAAAAGTGAATCTACGAAACTGAACTTATTGTGTGGGGATGAAGATCACTCTTGCTGCCGTCGCGCCACGCCGCACCCGCTCGAAATCCGAGGCCAGCGATCGCTTGATCGCAGACTATATAGAGCGCGCCACACGATACATTCCTTGCGACTCCGAGCTGTTCGATTCGGAGGCGGCGGTCCTCGACTGGTTGGATCGCCAACCCGGTCGCACTCCCGCGTATGCGATTCTGCTCGATAGTCGCGGACAGCAGTACACCTCGGATGAGTTCGCTGCGCGGCTCGGCCGTATCCGCGATGAGGGAATCCAGCGTCTGGTGCTCGCCATTGGACCTCCGGATGGGTGGTCTCCGGCGGCTCGCCAGCGTGCCAACATGCTTCTTTCTTTTGGTCGCATCACCCTGCCACATCAACTGGCTCGCGTCGTGTTGGCTGAGCAGGTGTACCGTGCCCTTACCATTCTGGCCGGACACCCTTACCACTCCGGCCACTAGATTCCATTCCCAGCAGCCGCCTAGGCAACAAATCGTACCCCCTACAATTCCTCTTATAGCCCCGGATTCGCAGTGCGCCTTCGGTAGATGACGATCTCTGGATAGCGTTCATCTCTTGTATATCCACGATCGATTGCATCGAAAAACGCCTGCGGATAGTAGGTGTAGCCGTCACCTGTGGTGTCGCGATGAAAGTCCGGTTTTAAGAAGATCAGAGTTTGAAACCGATGGTCCTCCCACACTTGAATGACGTGCGTCTGGCTAGAAAGGGGAAATGAGGTTCCGGGATGCCACCACGCGGGAAACTGGTCAGGCGAGCGCAGCCCGAACACGGCATAGTTGAAATCAAGGCGGGTACCGAAATAATACGGGCCTGGATTCGTGTCTAACGCCAGTTTCACCTCTCGTTCGATCTCTATCATCTTCGAACTCACGCGCATGTCCTTCAGGAAGCCGCGGTCGACGCGCTGTTGATTGTCCTGCCACTCGAAGAAGAGGTGCGGCCCAATACCGTAGACCCTTATCCGTGCTGCCCCGCAGTACAGATCGCCGGCGATGGTCGCGCACACGATTGCGATATAAAGGCGCCGAAGAAACGCGCCGTTCCACCGCAAACCGAACGTCATTACTCCGCATGCCGCCAGCAGCACCGTGCATTCCACATCGCGAAATTCTCCGTTCGTTGCCAACCCGTAAAGCGCAACAAGCAGCGAAAGCGGGAAGAAGAAGCTCAACACGACCCCTCTCCAGTCTCTCTGGCTGATCAGCTTTATCGTCCTCGGCACAAGACCGAGCAGCGGAATGGAAAGAACAGCGATCCAGAAGAGGGCCGAGTGTTTCTCAAAGGCAGTCATCTCCCGATATCCGAAGCGTGCGCCGATGCCGCCCCTGTTCTTCGCCACCGACAGATAACTGTTCAGCATTGCTGGAATCGACACATGATTGACTGCGAGCGCAACCACCGCCGCCGCGGCCCCTCCCACCGTCAGGAGAATCAGTTGTATCCTTCGATCGGTAACAAGGAGAAGTAGAACGACCCCGCCGACAATAGTTAATCCCGCGATATTCGGCTTCATCAGCGAGAGCAGCGTCAGGGATAGAACGTAAGAGCACTGCACTGGCACTGATCGAGAATGACTCGCATAGGCCAGGCACGAGAGAAAAAAAATCGCCGCGAGAATGAGGACGCTGTTGTTGTACCACCAGAAGCAAAGCGTTAGCATCGCCGCGCATTCGATGGCGAACGCCATCACGAGCGATGCCAGGCGTCCCATCGACAGCACAACCATCAGCCAATAGATCCAAAGAAAAGTCGTGCATGCAAAGATCGCACTGAAATAAAGGTTCGCGTCCCAATTTGTGCCGAACAACTCAAAGGCGTATTTGGCGCCCAGGTTGAAACCCGGAGGAGTTGTCGTAGGAAAGTCGACATACGGCCTTTGCCCCAATATTTGCCGCCAGCCCGTTTCTATAAGGATGTTGAAGTCGAAACCGCCGAATTGCCACCGGCCGACATGGATCAGAAATACCCACAGAAAGGCACAAACTCCCAGCAGCGCGAGGTAGGTATAGTAGTCGCGCCAGCGCTGCCGGAAAGAACCAACCGCCGCGGCAGCTGCGGGCGCGAGGCAGAATGCGGCCAGGAAGACGCCAGCAAGAATTAAATCCTGTCTCAAAAAGGCTCTTTTGTAAAAACCGTCCGCGGAAATCCTTCTGAACCACGCGAATGACGTTGGCACAAGCAAAAAGCCCACCGCCGTGAAGGCAAGCACTGCGAGACCTGCCAAGGCCGAAATCAACTCCACTCGTGATAGCTTCCACCCTTCGAGCGCTTTTTCAGGAGTAGCGGTTTCCGCGGACGACGACATAAGTGGCGAGAACTCTCTCGTAAAGAATTTGGGTCGGCCTTTACCACGAGTATACCCGCATCAGTCTGCACGAATCTGTGATGTTTCTCCCCCGGCGACTCTCTAAACGCGCCCTTTTTCCTCTTTTATTCGCACGCACTTTCTTCTGATAGCCTTTCGTCGGTCCTCGTCGTCTGCATGCGCAATGGCTTCCAGCCCGCGAAAAAAAAATCGTTCGGTAGATTGCAATTCTTGGAAGCGCAAATGCCTTGCACCCTGGGGCGTGACTGTATATCGTTTCATTCGTCACTGGAGAACGTTTACCCGATGCCACTGCACGCGACCACACGACGCTCCTTCCTGAAGGCCTCCACCCTTGCCGCCTCTGCCGTCGCACTCCGGGGTTCGAATCTTCTGTCTCAGTCTTCCCAGGCCGACGCGCGCATCGACATTCTTCCCGCCGAGCCCATCGGCGCCATCTCTCGGGAGATTTACAGTCACTTTATCGAACAGCTTGGCGGGGTAATTTACGACGGCGTCTGGGTTGGCGAAGGGTCCAAAATTCCTAACGCGCATGGCGTCCGCAAAGCTTTCATCGACGCCATGCGGGCTGTGAAAGCTCCTGTCCTGCGCTGGCCCGGCGGCTGCTTCGCGGACAGCTACGACTGGCGCGATGGCATCGGCCCTTCCGCCAAGCGTCCTGCCCGCACCGGTTTCTGGGACCAGCAGGATCCGAACACCTACGGCCTTCACGAGTTCATGCATACCTGCCGCGCGATTGGGTGCAAGCCCTACCTTGCCGCCGATCTTCGATCGTTGCCTGCGCGGGACTTCTACCAGGAGATCGAGTATTGCAACGCTCCTGCTGGAGACGTCCCGTCCAACTCCGCGGCCAAGGCCCAGCCGAACGCTCTCGCCGCACAACGCGCGGCCAACGGCGATGCTGCACCCTTCGACGTCGACCTCTGGGGTGTCGGCAACGAGAGCTGGGGATGCGGAGGCAACCTGAACCCCGAGGAGTACGCTGCTGAGTTTCGCCGGTATACGGCATGGACGCCGCGTTACAGCAAGACTCCGCTCCGCTTTGTTGCGGTAGGTCCCAATGGCGATGACGTCGACTGGACCACACGCCTCTTCAAGGCGCTTTACGCAAATCCCGAGCGCCGCCATCTCTGGGGACTTTCCGTGCATTACTACACCTCGGGAAGCCCGACGAAGTTCGCCGCAGGCGACGCTCTGAACTTCAACAGCGACGACTACTACGATCTGCTGACCCGCGGAAGCATCATGGAGCGGGTTGTTACTGACCACTGGCACGCGATGGGCACCACAGAGGGCCAGCCAAAAGTAAAGCTTGTCGTCGACGAGTGGGGCGGGTGGTATGGCAAGGGCACCGAGCTTGCGCCCGAGTACAACCTCTCGCAGCAATCCACCATGCGCGATGCCCTGCTGACCGGCATCACGCTGGATATCTTCCAGCGCCACGCGGACAAGGTCGCCATTGCTGCCGTTGCGCAGTCCATCAATTGCATTCACTCGCTGATGCTAGCGCAGGGAGACAAGTTCACCGTCACCCCAACCTTTCACGTCTTCCAGATGTACCTGCCGCATAGCGGAGCGCAGGCCGTTCGTGCCGAGTTTACTGCTCCGAGTATTAATAACCCGCTCGCCAATGCGCCCATTCCGGCCGGCGGGAATAGCTATCGCGGATCGCTTGACGCGAGCAAGACTCTGGCAGGCCTCAGCGGGTCGGCCTCCGTCGCGACGACAGGAAATGGCAAGCAGATCACCCTCACCGTCGTGAATCCGCATCTAGACCAGCCTTTGACCACCGAGGTCGTCGTTCACGGAGCCGGCATTGCGAGCGCAACGGGCACTGTCCTCAATGAACCCGACATCCATGCGCACAACGACTTCGATCACCCCAATGCCGTTCACCCGCACCCTGCAACGATCGGTCAGCCGACCGCTGGAAGGCTGCTCCATACTTTTCCGGCTGCGAGCGTCACTACGCTGAATCTCACCCTGGCCTGACACAAGGGTCATCAGCAAAAGAACTCGCTTTCGCGGACGCCCTTCATCATCAGGACTAAATGATCCGGCCGGAACTGGATTATTGCAACTTTCGTGTTCGCCCTTTCGTCAAATGCGCGCGTGGCATCTTTTACTACGCATGACAGGTGAACCGATGTCCTTCCCAATGTTCTCAGCTGTCGTTGTTATTTTTGGTTTGTTCTCTGCTTTTGAAGTTTCCGCTACTGCGCAGTCGACAGTCACTCCCCCCTCCACGCAGCAGCCCATCTATACTCTTCACGCCAACAAACGCGTCGTCCTCACGGACGTGACGGTGACCGACCACAAGGGAAATCCGATCCACGGCCTCAACGCTTCTGCCTTTCAAATCCTGGATAACGGAAAACCCCAGGATTTAGCCTCCTTCGAAGAGCATGCCGGGCCCCCAATCGAATCTGCTCCGCCGGCGGTCACAAAACCCGGCGTCTACAGTAACGACTTCCTGCTGCACCCTCCGCCTGTCTTCAACATTGTGCTGATCGACCTCGCCACTGTCGGCAACTTGCCCGACCAGATGTATCTCTACTACGAGCTCACTCAATTTCTTAAACATCTTCCCGCCGGTGAACCTCTGGCCATCTATATGCGCTGGGGCACCAACATCATGGTCCTGCAAAACTTTACATCCGACCACGCACTTCTTCTCGCTGCAGTTCACCGGGCGCTTCCTCGATTTCGGTCGCCGGAACGGGAGAGACTCACCGAAGTCGAATTAATGCACCAGGTCGCACTAAAACTAAGCCAGCTCTCAGGCCGCAAGAACGTTTTCTGGTTTTGCGGCGGTCTTGGTGAAAACTCCTTCAGACCAGACCCCACCCAGATCATCGCCTACGCTGATTTACGCCCAAACTACGATGAACTCGAGGCGGGCCGCATCGCCGTTTATCCGATCGACGCTCGGGGCCTTATGGTATCTCCACCGGGCGGACTAACCCTGCTCTGGTCGCAGCACGTACTAATGAACAACGTAGCCGAGGCCACCGGCGGTCATGCGATTTATGACCAAAACTTTCTGGCCCAGGCCACGAACCACCTCATCGACTCATCGAACGACTTCTACACTTTGTCCTACTCGCCTCGCGACTTTCGTTACGACAACTCGTGGCACAAGGTCAAAGTCACCCTTAACGGAAGCTCTTACAATCTCAGCTATCGTCGCGGTTATTTTGCCGACGGTAACGATCCCCGTAACAAGGCCGAGGACCTTCAATCCAGCGGATCCAGAACCAAGCTTCTCGCAAATGGGGAGACGGCCGAGATGCCCGACGTTCGGGGCCCTTCCATCGTCTTTCAGGCCCTCGTTCTTCCCGCGTCGGGTCCTCTTCAGGCCCCGGCAAAAAAGGGGACCATTCCTTACACGATCCGATACTCCCTGCCCCTGAACAAATTTGTTATGCGGAACGTGGACGGGAAGGAGCAGGCTACGATGGGGGTCGCCTCGATGGCGTTTGATGCCAACGGCAACTCGACTGCGAAGCTTGCACAACAGGTTATAGCGACATTCAGCCCGGAGAGCCTTCAGACAAACGGACAGCCCATCTATACCTTTGAGCAACAGATTAACCTCAAAGACGGGCAGAACTTTCTCTACCTCGGGGTTTGGGATGTGAACACCGGCCAGTTCGGGGCAATACAGCTTTCCCTGGACGTGGCGCCACCGAAACGCGAACGTCCCGAGGCTAAAAACTGAAGGGTTCAGATAGCTTCTTAACTAAGCTGCAGCTTGTCTTTGACGATTCATCGATCCAGGTCGAAATTTACCGTGACGGTCGTCGCTACTTCGACTGGTTGGCCATGGAGTACATAGGGTCTGTACCTCCATTTGTAGACAGCTTCCTCCGCCGCGCTGCGAAGGCGCGAATCGCCCTCTATCACATGCACGCGCTTCACCGTGCCTTCCTTTGAGATAAGAGCCTGCATCACCACGTCCCCTACGACGCCGTGCTGCTTCGCAACCTCTGGATAGGCCGGAACCCGCTGCACAATAAGATTCTCGTCCATCACGGCCGGGTTCACGTTGACGGCGCCGGCAGTTTCAAAGCTGGATGTACCATCGGACGGCGCCGGGTCGGTCGGGACCAACGGGCGATTGGTTGTCGTACTGCCACTGCTGCTCGCGTCAGGACCATTGTCCGCAGCCTGCGATCGCACAGAGGCCGTTCCATCCGGCGTATTCACCGGCGGGGGAGTCGAAGTGCCTTCGAGCGCCGGCTGCGCAGTAGCGGGTTGGCTTTGTTCCGTCGGAGCGGACGTCGGTTCACCCGAAGACGTGGCCAGCGGAGCGCTTCGATCCGGGGACATCGCCGCGCGAACACTGTGAATCTGGGTGACCGCGAAGGCCAACCCTTTCCGGAACAGCGTTGGATCTCGATAGATTGCGAACGCGGCTCCAATCAGCAAAATCACCAGCAGCAGCAGCGAGGCTTTGCCATATCCGGCTGGCGAAGAATAGTGTTCTAGAGGAACGCGCATCGGGATATCGTCGCCCCTCGACGCCGATAGCGACCCTTCAACGGGCGACGGAGCAGGCTCCAAAACGAGCCGCGTTTTGCCCACACGTCTTAGGTGTAGCTCTTCCAACTCTTCTGCCGAGATCGGTTCCTCCAGAGATCGGCGAGGCCCTCCTGTCGCCCTCGGTTCCGTCGATCCCGTTCCATCAGCCTGAGGCTCCAGTTTGCTGATTCTCTTGTCAATGTTGTCGAAATACTGCTGCACCAACTTGGTGAGCTCGAGCCGCAGAAGCGCTTCGTCCAGTTGTGGGGGTGGCGTCGCCGGCACGCTGGCCGCATGGTGCGCGTCCCCATTTAGCTTCTCAGGCGTAAGCGGCTCGTGCCTTGCGGACAACTCCTCGGCTTGTGTCCAACGCTGATCTCCGTTGTGTCGAGAGCCCGCTTCCCCGGCCGTGAAAGGCGCTGGCCTTGCGGCTGATTCCTCAGCCTGTGTCAGCGACTGTTTCTCGTCTCGCTGTCGCCCCGCTTCGCTTCGCGGAAACGGCGCCATCTCCACGTGACCCTGTTGAGGACCCTGGATATCCACACCCGCCAGCATGGCGCGAAGATCATCGACGGTTCGTTTCGCTCCGCCGTCTATCTGAGAAATCTCATCCTCTGTGATGCCCTCAACGACGACACCAAGCAGATGATCGTCAGAAAGCTCACCGCCCTCTCGATTGCTCAGTTTGCTGACGAACGCCCAGAAGTCCATGGCAAGGTGTCTGTCTTCCACCAGCTTCGGCAGAAAGGCGGAAAGCTCCCCGCGGGATCCGATCTTTACACCATGCATCATGCAGATCGACCGAAATTTTCTTACGTAAGTATCGAAGCGTTCGGGTTTCTGCAAGCTGTTTGCATAAGCAGACATCATGTCACCTTGGATGCCGATAATGGCCCATCGTTAGCTGATCCTTGCCTGGCCCGATCCCCGCGCTGCAAACCCGCTACTCTCGCTAAACCGCGTATTTTCAGGAGAATGCTCATGCCCAGTCATTGATTTATGTTTGATTTCCAGGCAGATCAACTCAAAAAAAATTCCAGCCGATTCGCCGTTTCGGCAAAGAGGCGAACGAGAATATGGCTAAACCTCTGATAGCTTGGACTTTGTCCGCTGCTGGCCATCATCTCACTAAAAATGTGTGACTTACATGAAAAAGCCACGTGGAGACCGGACATTGTCTCCTCACCGATACAATAGTCGAGGCACCTCCGGGAAGGCAAGCAGTCATGAGCTGGTTCAAACGCGAAGACCATGAGATCGTCAACGACTCGGAGAAAACCGTCCGCACTGAGGGGCTGTGGATTCGCTGTCCTGACTGCGGCAAGATTCTCTTCAAAGCCGAACTCGAAGCCAATCAGCAGGTGTGTCCGCACTGCGGCCATCACTTCCGCATCGACGCCCGCACTCGCATCGAGAACCTGCTTGAACCAGGCTATGAATTGGTCGACCTCGGACTCTCCTCCACCGACCCGTTGAACTTCACCGACCTGAAGCCATACAAGAAGCGTCTCGCCGAAGCCCAGCGCAAGACCGGCCTCAACGACGCGATCATCAACGCCATTGGCCAGCTTGGCCCGCACAACGTCGTCCTCAGCGTGATGGAATTTAGCTTCAGCGGCGGCAGCATGGGCGCGGTCGTCGGCGAAACCATCGCCCGAGCGATCGACCGCTCCCTCGCCACCCGTCATCCGTTGATCATCGTCGCCGCCTCCGGTGGGGCTCGCATGCAAGAGGGCATCGTCTCGCTGATGCAACTCGCCAAGACCGCCTCCGGTCTCGCCCGCATGGACGACGCCAGTATCCCGTATATCTCCGTCCTTACCGACCCTACCACCGGAGGCGTCACCGCCAGCTTCGCGATGCTTGGCGACCTGAACATCGCCGAACCGAACGCCCTTATTGGCTTCGCTGGTCCTCGCGTGATCGAGCAGACCATCCGTCAAAAACTTCCCGAGGGTTTCCAGCGTTCTGAGTTCCTGCTCGAACACGGCTTCCTCGATGCCATCGTCCCGCGCAAGGAGATGAAGCAGTACCTCTCGCAGGCCTTGACTTGGATGAAGCAGGAGGCCTCCGAAGCCGCGCCAAAGATCGCCTAGGCTGTCGCCGCCCGTCATGCAAGATGCCCGCCCATCGAGAACCGCACTCCGCGTGGCTCTGCGTCGCGCCGCGCATCAGCTCTACGACGCCAGGCCTCTTGTCTTCGAAGATCCGATAGCGGTCCCAATCCTCGGCAAAACCTACGCTGAAGAACTTCATCGCACTCCCACGCGTCCCGACCGTCCCTTTTCCGTGGCACTTCGCGCCTTCGTCGTCGCCCGCAGCCGCTACGCCGAAGACAACCTTGCCCGAGCGGTCTCCCAAGGCGTCACGCAATATGTTCTTCTCGGCGCAGGCCTCGATACCTTCGCTCACCGCAACCCCTACCCGCACCTTCGCGTCTTCGAGGTTGACCATCCTGCCACGCAACAATGGAAGCGCGGGCTGCTCGAAGGCAGCGGGCTTTCTTCTCCGGCAAATCTCACGTACGTCTCCGTCGACTTCGAATGTGAGTCGCTTCCCGAGCGGCTCTGCTCCGCCGGCTTCAATTCGCGCAACCCAACTCTCTTCGCCTGGCTGGGCGTCGTGCCCTACCTCACCCGCGAAACCTTCCGCTCCACTATGAATTTGATCGCGGCACAGCCGCACGGCAGCGGTGTCGTCCTCGACTATAGCCAGCCTCGCTCCGCGCTACCCTTTCTCGAAAAACTGGCCCACGACTCCCTCGCCGCGCGCGTTCAGCTCGCAGGAGAGCCCTTCCAGCTCTTCTTCACTCCCGCCGAAATTGCTGTTGAGCTAACCGCCTTCCGCACCCTCGAAGATCTGGGCTCCGCCGAGATCAACGCCCGCTACTTCACCGGCCGTACCGATAACTTGAAAGCCCTCGGCTCCGCCGGCCGTCTTCTCAGCGCCTGGCTCTAGGTTTTCCAACTCTCCCCGATCAGCGCCTTAGAATGAAGGAACGATTGCTGCCGACTGGAGACACATGACAAAAAAGAAATCTGTGATCCATCGTTGCTCCTGGGCCGAAAACAACCCGCTCATGCGCGCCTATCACGACAAGGAGTGGGGTGTTCCGGAGCGCGATAGCCGTGCGCTCTGGGAGTCGCTCATGCTCGACGGCTTCCAGGCCGGCCTCTCCTGGCTCACCATCCTGCGCAAACGCGAGGCCTTCCGCAAAGCCTTCCGCAACTTCGATCCGAAGAAGGTCGCCCGTATGGGCGAGGCCGACATAGCCCGGCTTCTTCAGAATGAGGACATCATTCGATCCCGCGCCAAGATCGAAGCGACGATTCATGGCGCGCGCATCTATGTCGCCATGGCCGACGCCGGTGAGGACTTCGCCACATGGGTCTGGAAGATGGCAGGCAACAAGCCGATTCAAAACCACGGACCCATTCCCGCAAAGACTCCGCTCTCCGAAGAGATCTCAGCAGCGCTCAAGAAACGCGG
>Ga0210406_10003660_pt1 | contig 16720 bp, 16 predicted proteins | sample IncBWC30MmetaG_FD_155454 | JGI IMG/M metagenome (GOLD analysis project Ga0210406, IMG submission 155454) | Forest soil microbial communities from Barre Woods Harvard Forest LTER site, Petersham, Massachusetts, United States - Inc-BW-C-30-M | ecosystem: Environmental > Terrestrial > Soil >... | reverse complement strand
TGGATTCCCTAAACACGGTTGTGAAACTGGGGCAGGCAAAGAGTGCTCACCTGACGGAAGTGCGAGCGATTCTGGAGCCGGAAATTACGCGACTGGCAACCATTCGCGCTACTCCTGCAAACATCAATGCGATTGAGGATGTGGTTCTGGCCCAGGAAAAAGAACTGCAATCGGGAGAACTCAGCCGAAAGCTCGACATGGAATTTCATCGTCGGGTAGCCGAAGCGGCGAATAATCCGGTCCTCAACATCGTTGTAAATGCGGTGAACGAATCGATTCGCGACGCGATCTTCCGGTCAAAACGGAGCATGGAGATGCGCGCCCGCGTTGTCAGATACCATCGCAATATTCTTGAAGCTCTAAAGAGTGGCGATGCCGCTCGCGCGAAAGCTGTGATGACGGAACACGTCGTAGATGTTCAATGCCATATCGAGACCACCGATCATGAGTGATTTGATTCCCAGGCTGTCGCGGGAAAAGTTGCATCCAGAACTTGAAGCCTTTTTGCAGCCGCGTATCGAGCGGTTAGGTTACCTTGGGGAGTTCTTTCAATGTACGGCCCACCAGCCCGAGGCGTTGCTGTCATTCCTGGAATTCACCGATCACTTGAAGCACGCGCTGCCCAATAACTTGACGGAAGTCGTGTCGCTAACGGTGGCCCAATTGATGAACAATCGTTACGAGCGCGTACAACATGAACAGTTGTCTTTGAAATTGGGATTCGGCGAAGACTGGCTGCGTGAAGTTCTGAGTCTGTTTGGGGATGGAGGAGGTCAAAGGTCCGAGCAGGAAGTCCTGGTGCAGCGACTTGTGGTCGCGACGATTAATCGCAAGGGACATGACGTAACGCCAGAACTGGAACCGGTGGTCCGATCGCTCGGTCCCGCGATGACCATCGCAGTCTTAATGCTTGTCGGCCGATATGTGTCGCACGCCCTGATCGCAAACGCGCTGAATCTGGCCGCGCCGGTGCCGTCGCCGCTGGAGATGAACCTGTGACCGCGTCAGAAAACTCCGCCTTGTGGATTTCTGAATGCGACGTGGTTTCCGTGATGGATGTGGGAGAAGCCATTTCCGCTCTTGAGGCTGGGCTCCTGGCGGAGACCAAAGGCCACGCGCAAAACATGATCAAGACTCACGTCGAGTGGAATGCCGGCGCCACCCTGCATGCCGTTGGCGCAGTGTTTCCGGAACGCGGGTACGCCGGCACCAAGACTTGGCCCCATACCAAGAACGGAGCCACGCCCCTGCTGGTCTTGTTTGACTGCAACAGCGGACAACTCAGAGCCATCATCGAAGCTTTCGCGCTCGGACAATTGCGGACCGCCGCAGCTTCCGGCGTCGCGACGCGCTTCCTGGCTTCACCCGGTTCGGATGAATTTGCAATCATCGGTACGGGTAAACAGGCGATCACGCAGGTGGCAGCCGTGCTGGCAGTCCGTCCAGTTCGCCGAATCCGCGTCTTTAGTCCAAATGCCGAGCACCGCACGCAACTTGTCGAGCGCATCAGAAACGAGTTCGAAGTGGAGACCGTTGCGTCTTCCAGCGTGCGCGAAGCTGTGAACGGCGCGTCCATCATCACGATTGTGACCCGCGTCACCGAGCCCGTCCTTAGCGCCGACATCGTAGACAAAGGCGCACATATTAATTCGATCGGCGCGATTGTTCCGAGCCGCGCGGAAGTCACGGGCGATGTTCTCGCTCGCACAACGCAGCTCGTCACAGATAGCATTCCTCAAGCGCAAAAGCTTTCTCGCGAGCTGATTGATTTTTTGGGGCCGCCTTCTGCGAAATGGGACGTGGTGAGGTCGCTCGCCACCGTCGTAGCCAGCAAGTTCACTCGCCTAGCCAGCGACGACCTTACGCTTTTCAAGGCGCTGGGCGTGGGAATCTCTGACCTCTCCCTCGGCATTGCAATTTATGAGAGAGCGCTGGACTTGGGGCTCGGCAATAGGATTCCGCAACCGCGAAAAACTTCACCGCGCTTGCGGGCAACAGAAGCGGCAAAGTCACATAGAGGAGCATGACACATGGAAGCGAAAAACTTCTATTTTGCGGATCGCACGGGAATCACGGACAAAAAAATTGAGCTCATTCCTCCTGTGGTCATTCCCAAAGAGGCCATCGACGCTGAAGTTGAGCGGCTGGCGAGCTTGCCTGCACCACCGAATGGACGGCGCGAATCTCGCGTGGTGAATCCTTTGACCGGCGTTGGAGATGGACTGGCTCCCGGCATTGAAGTGTCCATTTCCGTGTTGAAGCCGGGCGAACGGACTTCGCCAATCCGCCACAATTCCTCTCTGGTGAATTTCTGCATCCGAGGCGGCGGGCAGACCACGGTTGATGGCAAGAATATCCACTACTCTCTATATGACGTTTGGACGACTCCGCCGTGGGTGGTGTACCAACACCAGAACGACACCGACGAAATTCAGGTTCGCTTAACCTACAGCAACGCTCCATTGCTTCAAAAAATGAAGGTATTCATCGTCGACGAGAATCCGCTCTCCGAAAGCGCGAAGACCAAGAAGTTCAAAGACGAGCACGCAGCGGCCGAGAGTCCGTTCGGCACATTCCCGATTTCGGATGACGGCGCGCAGCTTATGCCCTACGAAAAACTGATCAGTCCAGACGTGGTCAAACACCATCCTTTGTACTTCCCATGGAATCGCGTGCAACAAGAGTTGAACAAGCTGGCGGCTCTGGGCAAAACCTACCTCGGACGCCGCTTGTACCTGCTCTACAATCCCAGCACTGGACACACCAACGGAACGACGAGCAACTTCTTTGCCGCCATCACCATACGTCCGAAAAATATCGTTGATCGCCCGCATCGCCACGTCGGTGCGGCAGTGAACTACTACTTCGCCGGCAAGGGATTCAGCATCGTCGAAGGCCAGCGGTATCCGTGGAAGGCTGGCGATTTGATGTTCTCGGCCCCAGGTTGGGCGGTTCATAATCACGCCTCTCTCGACGAAGACGTCTATGAATTGACGATCCAAGATAGTCCCTTGAACATCTGGATGGGTTCCCTGCTTTGGCAGGAAAGCCTCGATCAGCCCATCGAGTCTCTGGGAGCCAACGAAGGCTTCTCGACCAATCGCGCCGCGTAGCACGTTTTGATCTTCGGGCCGCGCGCGCTAGATCACCTGCGCAGCCGGGAAAGTGATTTCTTATGATGAACCTGAATAAGAAATTCCTGTGTGGCTCCTATCCTCCTTTGCTGACGCCGTTCCGTAACGGCCAACTCGATCTGCGGAAATTTGCCGAATTGGCAGAGCGCCAGGTTCGCGAAGGTTCACACGGAGTCGTCGTTTGCGGAACAACCGGTGAACCAAGCAGCCTCACGACCGATGAGCGAACCGAGCTGGTAAGAGTTGCCGTTGAAGTAGTTGCGAAGCGCGTTCCAGTCGTGGCGGCAACCGGGTCGCAGTCCTTCGCCGAAACAGTTGAACTGACCAAACAAGCTGAGAATTCTGGCGCCGATGCGGTTCTCGTGGTTACTCCGTACTACTGCAAACCTTCGCAGCGCGGACTGGTGGAATATTTTGTTTCCATCGCCCAGCGCACCGCGCTCCCTTTCCTGATCTATCACATTCCAGGACGTGCCGCAGTGTCTGTGACTCCTGCTACCGTGGCACGGATCGCCGAGCGTTCCCCAAACTTGGTAGGAATTAAACATGCCTCCAACGACCTGGAATTCGTAACGAAATTACTGACTGATTTAGGACCGGAATTTCGCATCTTCTGTGGTCTTGAGGCGCTCAGCCTGCCTATGTTGGTCGTAGGCGCAAGGGGCCTGATGAATGCCGTCGGCAATCTGGCCCCGTCACGGGTTGCCGCGCTTTATGAAGCGGTCGATCAAGGCAATCTCGAAGCAGCGCGAAAACTGCACTCTGCGCTGTTTGAGTTAAATCAGTCGATCTTCCTCGACACCAATCCCGTTCCTCTTAAATACATGATGAGCCGGTTGGGTTTTCTCGATTCTCCAGAGTTGCGGCTCCCGTTGGTGCCGCTCGATGAAGAGCGACAACGAATCCTGGATCCGATTCTGGCCCGCGCGGGGCTATTGCAGGTTGCGGATGCGACGGCGGATTAGCATCTTTCGTCTGTATCGCTGGGAGCGGTGCACTTTGAACAGGATTGGGCGGCTGCCGAGACTTCCCATAGTCTTCGTTTTCTTTTCTGCCGCATCATTTTTTCTCTTCGCTCCCCGTTTTTGCGAAGAATCGCGACAGCTCCCTTCTGGGGTTTCCGGAGCTATGCTGGCTGCTTCTCTCCCAGTTCAGATGTGCCTTACTCCGGAGCCCGGTGATCCCGAAGCTTTCGCAGAAGTATCGTCAGTCGGTGGCGACCTACCCCCGGTTCGGCTTGTGATTGATCCATATCCCACGTTCAACGGAATCGCACTCGATTCGACAAATAACCGCATTGCGATGAGCGACGAAAACCGCAAGAGCGTCCTTGTGTATGATCGTACAAGCGGCAATAGCAGTTCCTCTGTTGCCTCTCCTCTTCGTCAGATCATCGGCCCTGATTCCCAGATAGGCTACATTGCCGGAGTCACGTTCGACCCGGCACACCGCGAAATTTATGCGGTGAACAACGATCTTGACGATCGTATCGTCGTGTTCAACGACGACGCATACGGCGACATGAAGCCCAAGCGCCGGTTGTACGTTCCCCATCAAGCGTGGGGCCTTTCCATCAACCCCGCCGCGGATCAGTTTGCTATTTCCGTTCAGCAACTCAGCATGGTCGCAATTTACCGCCGCGAAGCTCAGGGCTTGGAGGCTCCGTTACGCATTATCGAGGGGCCCGATACCGGCTTGGCGGATCCGCACGGCATTCATTGGGACGTAAAGGACCACGAGATCGTCGTGGCAAATCACGGGAATTCTTCCGTGATCGCTTCGTACTCTGCTTACGATGCTGGCGTCTCCAGCGGCGCACTGTCTTTAGGCGGCCATTTCCTGCCACCTTCGCTTACTGTCTTTCAAGACGGGGCCCAAGGCAATGCGAAGCCACTGCGCACGATCCAAGGTCGCCACACTCACCTGGACTGGCCGATGGGAATTGACGTCGACACGGAGCACGACGAGATCGCGGTCGCCGACAACGGTGACAACTCCATTCTCATATTTCGTCGCTCGGCCTCGGGCGACGCTTCGCCCGTACGGATTATCCGCGGTCCTCGCACCGGAATCGCAAGCCCCATGGGTGTCGCGATTGACGTAAAGAACGATGAAATTTGGGTCGCCAATTATGGCGATCACACCGCCGCGGTTTATTCGCGTACTGCGAACGGCAACGCGGCTCCGAAGCGCATCATTCGCAACGCCCCTAAAGGCACGCCAACCGGCGGCTTCGGCAATCCATACGCCGTTGCTTACGATTCTAAACGCGACCAGCTCTTGGTACCGAATTGAGTGAGCCAGCCGCGCATCGCGGCGTTTGCCAGGTCGGCAAACGGAAATGCGAATCCGATACGAATTATTGAGGGGCAGTCTACTCACTTGAGCAGAACCATGCATGGTCTAGCTTACGATGCCACACACGACGAAGTCGTCGTGCCGGTTGCGCTCGGCGCGGCCGTGTTGACTTTTCGCGGCGGCGCGCAGGGAGAAGAATCGCCCATCCGGTCAATCCAGGGCCCCAAAACGCACCTCGTTCGTCCGCACACGCTCGCCGTGGACGAGCAAAACGGCGAGATCATCGTGGCCGACACGAGCAGCCGCAGCCTGCTGGTCTTTGCGCGAGATGCCGACGGCGACGTCCCGCCTAAACGCATTATCGCCGGACCAAGGACGGGTTTGCTCTTCATCGTAGGTGTCGCCGTCGATCCGATTCATAACCGCATTGTCGCTGCCAGCGCTTCGAGCATTCGCGGAGGCACAACTGGATTATTTATTTTTGGCCGCACCGATGATGGAGACGTAACTCCCCGCGGAGTGATCGCGGGACCGCGCACGGGAATCGTTCGCCCGTGGCAACTGGCGCTCGACTCAACACAGGGAAACGTTTTCGTCGCAGCGATCAACAACGAAAACCACCCGCCATACGCGCTCGAAATGCCCAGGAAAGACTTGCCCCCGGACAGCGATCTGCCCTCGCCGTGGGATACTGGAGCGCCCGGATTTGTCGGTATGTGGAGCATCAACGACAACGGCGACGTTCCACCGCGTGGCATTATTAAGGGCGCGGGCAGTTATCTTGTGCATCCCGCCGGCGTGGCCATCGACCCGAAAGCCGGGGAAGTATTCGTTACTGACGGCGTACGCAACGGCCTTTTCACTTTTCTGGCGCCCAAATTTTTCTCCAAAGAATCGAACTCACCAAGCAAGCCTGCCGACAATACACAATCGATTACAGAAAGGAAAAAATGAACGCCAGGAGCAACTTAACTCACCGCATCGTTGAGCGTCTCAAGTCCTCTTTCCATGCCAGACGGGCGCCTGTTATTTTCGCAATCTTCGCTTGCAGTTTCGGTTTGGCTGCTTTTTCCTCAGCCAGTCTGCAGAATTTCCCGTCCGCCGCCACCATGAGCGAACCGGATTTTCAGGACCAATCGACTCACGGCGTGAAGACTCAAGACGACGCGGATCTCTCGGGCAAGACTCCTGATGAGTTGGCTGGATATGTCTTTGAACATCATCGCTGCAACGGTTGTCACACTATGGGAGCGGGCGGGAAGCTCGGATTCAACGATCGAGGAAAAGAGGTCGGCAAGAATTTTGAGGGTTGTATCTCGCTGCTTACTTCCATGAACGTCATCGCCCAGGTGAAGCCCGTAAATCGCACCGCCGAGGAAAAGCATAAAGCCGAACATTTCCAACAATTCGGTTGCACCACGTGTCACCAAATCGTGCCCGGAAAGCTCGGACTCACGGAGTACGGCAAAAAGCTGAAATCCATGCACATGGCTTGCACGGATGTGGAAAAAATACTCGCGAAGTAGTCTGTTCGATCCTTAAGTGTGCGATCGCCAATGCTCAACAGGCGAGCCCGCGCCGGCCACGAAGGCTTGCTCAATATCACCACGATTATTTCTCGGCCGGACGATCCGACGTTGCCAGCAAATTCCGTTAACTTGGCGTTTTTCTGCGATACGACGCACCACATCGAGCAACGCGTTCGCTTCTATCGCAAACTCTCTCCGGCGCTCAAGCAACATGCCCGCATTGCAATTATCGACTATCCTCCCGACAGCCCACACGCCCCGCATAAACCGGAACAGCTTGTCCCACGATCGCAGGTCATCAGCGAAGCCGAGCAAGCCGGTTTCACATTCGTTAGGGATTTTCAGTTTCTTCCTTATCTTTGAGAAGAAGTGAGACCATTCAACCAAAATCTACAGCCTGCGTTATGTAGTTTGTACGAGACTCAGTTGGGTAGCACCGGATGCGATTGTGTAGCGCGCAATGCGCCACACGGGCAGAAGTTTCATACCTACCCCGCTCAGCGTCGCAACTAAAAATGACTTGACTGCACGTAAACTACGTGTCACAGCACGGGCCATCCGCGCTCGCGAAAATGCGATCAAGGTTACCCAAGCCGGTTCACTGCATACGTCAAAACCCAGTTTGTCGCAGGGTATTCGAAGCAAACGATACTTCTCCGACCAAAGGGTTCAAACCACGTTGTAGGTGCAGTTCGCCCGCGAAGCGATTCTATACAGCGCCGAAGATCCGTGATCTTTTCGTCCGCCATTTCGCTAACGACTGTCGAGAATCCGACTTACCCGGCACTAGCATCTGAATTCTTGCCCGCCAACCCCATCTCGCGCGGCGCGAACATCATGCGCACCAGCCTGTTTTCCCGCAATTTGGTCCCATAGAACGGCACGAGAAGCAACCCACGGAACACGTCTTTCAATAATGCCCGTTGTTGTTTGAAGCTAATCAAGCCGCGCCAGCCGAGCTTTCTGAGCAGAGCAAGCCGCAACCGGGCAAGCCCGAATGCCATCTTCGACAAAGATGCCACAATGTCCTCCTCACGGTGGTTCTCGTAGTACGCAAAGTTCATCGACCGTCCGGACTGCACTTTAATGAAGTCCCGGATCGCGCGGTTCTTCGGATTTGCAGCAACCTCCCGAATAAGGTCTTGGATCATCCGGGAATCAGCCTCAAGTGTTTCAAGGCTAGAAAACCAGTTCACCAGTTTCACTCCCAGCGGATCCCAGAGATAATCGTTCATGACCAACGGCAGTCCGAGGTGAAAAAGTTTCGTGACTGCCAGATGCACGCGCAGATGGCATTGGTAAGCATCACCCATACACTCATACAGTCGTGTAGTATCCCGCGTCACGCTACGTTGAAACGCGGCGATAACGGTATCGAGATCCTTTGTGAAGTCTTTCGTGTCGCTGCCGTTCAATTCCCTTTGGATGATCGCCGCGATCTGTCGGATCTGCAGCGACGACAAAGCCAGCCCGACGCTGTACAACGGGTCAACCGTATCGCCCGCATCGCCGATGATGTACCAGCGATCCGGTGAATAGCGTTGGCGGCATTCCCACATGTAGGAGCCGTAGAAATTCGTGTCCACTATCACACCGCTTCGCGCCAGCTCGACGACGACCGGGTGCTCGTGCCCGACGCACTCCAGGAACTGCTCCATAGTGCGCACCTCGCCGTGCGGATAGACGTCCTTGCGGTAGGTGATGCCGATGCTGATGAGCGGCTGGTTTTCCGGCGAGCGCATCGGGATGCACCAGATCCAGTTGCCCTTTCCAAAAAAATGATGAGTCGCGAAATAAGGAACGTAGGCTCGGTTTTGCTTCTTGAGCGCCTGGATACGGCTCAGAATTTCAGGATTGAAATTCATCAGCCGGAACCAGAAAACGTTTTTCTGTTCACTGACCCGTTCGTGGAGTTGCAGGTGTTTCGCGAGCAGCCGGCTCCGGCCGGTGGCATCGACAAGCCAGCGCGCGCTCAACGTCTGTTTACCCCCAGCGGGATCCTGCACGGTCACCGCGTGCAGCCCGTCGTCCTGGTTCAGATTGATTCCAACCACAGCGCCGTCGATCAGCTCCACGCCGTTCACCAGGTTGCGGTCCCGCACCTCACGATCGAATGTGAATCGGTTGATCTGGAAAGAGAGGATCTGCGGCGCCGTCGGAATTTCGTCGACAATGTAGGTGCGATCCGCGGGATTGTCGATATCGGGCTTGAAATAATACGTCAGACCGTATTTCGGATAATGCTTTTCCACGAGGTAAGCGCCGAGTCCGAGTTCGAAAAGGAAATCGACACTCACCTCGACCAGCGATTCGCCCACGATCGGACGATTCGTGTGCGGGCCCTCCACTATAGCGACCTTCAGGTCCGGAAAGCGCTTTCTGAGGTACGCAGCCGCAAGCTGGCCTGTCGCTCCGCCTCCCATAACTAACACATCGCGCGTCATCGTCCTCCAGGTTAGCGTTCGATGCGGTTTTGAATTTTGAGATATTTCATTGTCTTCAGCGTGTAAGACCACGCACGCTCTTCAAAAATTCCCCGGTCCTGTGAGATTTAGGAGGTGGATATAAAATTGTGAGTATTTCAGTACGCGCAAGCCTCTGCCGCAGACCACGCGTGCGCTGAACGTAGATGCCGTAATGGAGGGAACCGTACTCCGTTCCGGCGACCAGGTCCGCATCACGGAGCCAGGTAGTCGGCAGGAGCAAGACAATCTCGGACAGTGGGGTTATTCATGACCGCTGTCGAGATAAGGCGTGTCACAGTTTCTTGAACTGCATGACCACGGGCTCACTTTTCAGTTTCAAGAACAACATAATGAAGACTACCCAGGCGTTCAACTTGCAGTACGAGCGCGTCGGCCGCCTTGAGAACGTCGAGGGCTGAGTGCAGGGAGTCAACACTGTCTACAGGCGTTTCGTTGATGGAATAGATTACGTCTCCCGGGAGCGGCCCTTCACCTATGTAAGCTCCTTCGGACTCTTTCGCGGCAACAACAACTCCAAATCGATTGCGAAGTTGTGGAAGTGCCGGCAGAAGTCGATCATCGAGAGTGAGAGCCAGAATTCCGAGTTGCGGAATTTTGGCTTGTTCCCTTGTCACCAGGTCGGCCAGGCGTTCCTGCAGGTCCAGTTTTTCGCTCACCGGTATTTGATAGGAGATAGTCTGTTTGCCGCGCTGGATTTCGAGCGTGGCTTTCTCGCCCACAGCAAAAGGATAGAGAGCTAACGCGAATTGACGGATATTTTCAACTCGCTTTTCATTCACCGATAGCACGATGTCACCGGGCATCAAACCGGCGCTCGCCGCCGAGCCTCCTGGAACTACATCCTCAATCACGATACCGTCGTCGCGATCGAGACCTAATCCCGATGCCAAAGCGGGCGTGATATTACGCGCCGAAACACCAATCTGATGATGGTGCACGTGACCGTCAGTGCGAAACTGGTTGTAAACACTTCGCACTACATTGCTGGGAATAGCCAGGCCGATCCCTTCATTGCCGCCTGACTGGGTGAGAATAAGTGTATTAATCCCGACGACGCGACCGCTGGTATCTATCAGCGGTCCTCCGCTATTGCCGGGATTAATGGCCGCGTCTGTCTGCACATAGATTGTCGGACTGTCTGGATCTGGCTGTCTAGCGACAGAGCTGACAATCCCCATGCTCACAGAATTATCGAGACCTAGAGGACTGCCAAAGGCCAATACTAATTGGCCTTGTTTTAGATCGCTCGAATCAGACAACTCCAGTGTAGGCAGACCGCTTGTTTCGATTTTGAGCAGTGCAACATCCGTGTCACGATCAGCCACTACGAGCTTGGCGTCGAATAAAGCGTGGCGTGAGACTCCATTCTGAGGTGCCGATAACGCGGCTTCGTGACTGAGCTGAACCCGAATCCGACGTCCTCCTTGCACGACATGCGCGTTTGTTACGATCCACCCATCCGAGGCAATTATGAAGCCCGATCCGGAAGTCAGGCCGCGGGACAAGAGATCCGTGTTTCTATGCTCGTGGCTGCTATCGGGCATGTAAGCCGTGCTAAAGATCTGTACAACACTGGGCCCCACTCGTTTCGACAGCATCTGCAGAGATGTGCTTACTTGCTGAAGCGGATCAAAACTATTGTCTAACGCTGAGCGTTTGGTCGGCACCGAAGTTGATGCCTTGCCGGACTGCGCCCCTAACGGCGAAGATGCGATAAATAGTCCCAAGCAAAAGACGGCTGATGCAATCAGCGTTTCCTGTTTGCAGATTCTTGCTCGAAAGATTTTCATAAGAAATCCTAATCCCGGAAGCTTTCATCGAGCCGTTTTGCCAGATGGACAAAGACTTTTCGTGATACCTGCTGGTGGATGCTTGATAAAGAGGTGCGAGGTCAGCTTGCATTGCTATAGTATTTTTTGCCTAAAGCAGACGACACCTACCGCCGTGTTGGCCGGTCTAATGGCGCTTCAAGATCGGGTGCGCTGCTTTGGGTGACAGAGACGGTTTTTCCCGAACTCTCGAGAAGCGATCGGCCAGCCGGTATTTTTCAACTAGACGAGTCGCGAGGGCGACTACCGTTAGAGCCAGCACGAGTAGCACAAGCCATATCACGATTGTTGGTCCGAACATTGTCGATTCCTTTCCTACTTTAATGCCGACACCGGATTTCCAGAGTTCGCACCTCCAGCACCGATGCCTTGCACTGATGGATACCGGTGACACCCATGTTCTATTCCGCTTTTCGTCAATCCAACCCGCCGAAAGCCTTGAACTGCCGAAGTGTACGGTTCTCAGTGCGCCAGATGAATACATTGATTGAGCTTCCCTTTAACCACTTTAAGCTAGATTTCATTCTTTTTTGTCGCCTGGCAACGAACAGCGGGACGAATGACCGTTCTGCGCGGGAGTGTGGAATAAATGGGCGAGTGCTTTGGTCCTGATAAACGAAGCACAAGTTGAATGGCGGACGCGGAACCCCCAAAGCCGCGCCACGGTTCCCGGCTCCGGTAACGAAGGACGCGAAGATTACTCCATAGGAGCGATGACGCACGCGGTAATCAGAACTGTCACCGAACTCGCGAAACTCTGCTATGTGCGGGCACGAGCGCTTTGTCGCGAAAATTACGAATCACCAAATGGAAGTTGTGGATGCCAATCTTCCTCGTGTTCTGCCGAGTCATGGCGTTGTTAGGAACGGCAACTTACACGCGTTCAAGCGTGCCGCATTTGCTTCGCAAATAGGTCTGTGGTTTGTGATTCTGAGGAGCAAGATTGAAGACCGTCCCAATTTGCTTGCTTTCCATGTTGAGCGTCCTTGCGCAACTCAGCCGAGCACAATCGGGAGCGACATCCGTGCCAGAGGCTAATCCGGGACGACCCACGGTATCGACGCCGGCGACGCTCACGCCAGTTGGATATATACAGTTCGAGAATGGCGCGCTTTTCGCAGAAGACTCGACAGAGTTTTCGAAGCGCACCGGGATCGGCCAAGTCACCAAACTTTCCGTACTTCGGCGGCTGGAGTTGTTCTTGCAGAGCGAGCCGCTCGCAATTAGTCAGTCAAGAGATCGGACGGCGGTGCATGAGGGAGAAGTCTTCGCAGGTGTCCAGAGCGTGCTCCTTTTCGGCGGTCAATCGCGCCCAACTGTTTCGATCAGCTATGTTAGGCGCGTTCACACAAGTGTCGCCTCGGAGCTCGACATTGGCACTTTTCGACAGTCGACTTCGATTCTTCTGAGTGAGGATCTACACCGATTTCACTTCGATACGAACGGGATATTTGCCGAGCAGATTCAGGGCAACGTCCATCGAGCGCAGTTCGGACAAACGCTTTCTATTTCCCATTCTCTGGGGAAGTTCACAATTTCCGGCGAGGTATGGCATTTCTCACAACCATTCGAGAAGGGCAACACCGTCGGCAATCTCTGGGCGCTTTCCCGTGCCCTTCGGAAGAATTTGGTGGTCGACGCGGGATTCAATCATGGACTGACCAAAACGTCCACGAAGTGGGAAGCGTTCGCCGGATTCACATACCTACTTCCGCATCGCCTTTGGAGGGTCCGTCCTGGATTCCAACCGTAACTCCGTTTCCAGTTCTCTTCTCCGTTTGCCCTTACATTGCTTCGTCGGGTCGGTGCCGCTGGTTCGTGACCGTGAACGCTATTTCGAAATAAGAGCGGAATAAACTGTGATCAATTTGGTTTATGTAGTGGTGGTTCGCTCCTGACTGCGCACAACCTTAGGTTTTAGGTGTCAGGTGATTAGGTTTTAGGGAAATGCTTCATTATATAGAGCACTTCACGTTACAACGCTACTCATATCCTTCGCCACCCAAGCTGTCGGAAATACTCTACTGACCTGCGTTCGATAAATGATGCGCCCTCATCGCAGGGTCATCTTGACCCGAGAAAATGCCATTAGGTCACGGGCCGGATCGCCATCCAGCATAACCAAATCAGCATCTTGACCGTTGGCGACCCGTCCGGTTGTTGCGGCAAAACCGAGCCGCTCGGGATGGAGCTCCATCGAGATGTTTCTCGCATCCCGCACACCGGGCTGAAGCTCGCTCCAACCAACCCCGGCGCGGTCATAGGAGCAGACACGTTGAGTTTTTTCCAGTTCGGGCTGCACCTTCTGCCAGTAACCAATCATTCCCTCCCCCCCCCGCGTCGAGCACCACGATTGGAGTGCCGTGCCCGCTGCAATACAGATGCATCGGCCGACCATTGATTAGATAAAAGGCACCCGGCACCGGATGACGGGTGCGCAGCACCTCATTGGTAAGCGTGTTCAGAAGAGCCGGAACCACAAGAACCGCGGCGACAGCTATTGCTACTCTCGTGCGCCCAACGTTCTTATGTTTGTATGTCACAACCGTCACAACCGTTCTCTTCGCAAGACCGTGTGGACAGCAATCACGAATGAACAGCTCCATCTACAGCGCAAAACACTGGTCTAAACAGCACATTAGAATACGCGACATGTCGCGTGCGCATACCTGGTGTTAAATTCCGATAGCGCTCACAATCCCAGAATCAGCCTTCCGTGGACGAGTCGCCAACCATCCGCCTGTGTTGGTTCAGCCTGAAATGGAGAGACGGCGCTCTCCGTTAGTGAGTATTCCACCCTTCGGGCGGGGATTTTCAAGGCGTCGATACGATCACCAGGCTATCCCTCAGCATGGTTGCGTCCCCGCAGAGCCCGCTTCCGTTTCGCCCGGCCAGACATTGTAGCTCCACCACGTCCATCCGTCTCAACTTCCGGGTACCCCGTCATCCTGAAAGAACTCAAGAAATCCTTGCTGCCAGGGGTCCTTTCAACGAATCGCCGACTTATCGGTCAGTAGCCGACGGAAGCTCCATCAGGCTCAGCCCTTGGTGCAGCACGCTCGGTTCCTTGCCGGACGCCGAAGACGCGGTGCAGCAAACTTCGTTTCGCGCCTGGCGCTATCGCGACCGCCTGAAGGAAGGCGCGCCGTTGCGTCCATGGCTCTACCGCGTGGCTACGAACGCCTGCCTCGAAAGTATGTCTGTGGTGTAGTTCCCAGCATCGTCCGAAACATTTCAATGAAGGCACTTACACTGTCGTAACCGACTGCGATCGCGACCTCCGTGACAGATTTCCTCTGTGCCAGCATCTCAAGGGCAGCAAACAACCGCGCCTGCTGTCGCCAACGGCCAAATGAGATGCCTGCCTGAGCCGAAAACGCACGCATGAAAGTACGGCGGGCCATTCCGGCAACATGCGCCCAAGCGTCCAGCGTGCGGTCATCTGCAACATCATCCAGCAGAGCATCTGCAACTCTGGCCAGTCTTTCTTCTGTTGGTATGGTCAAACGCAAGGGCTGCTGGTCAGGCTGTCGAATCTCATCACGAAGCGTTGTGATTAAGTGCTTCTTCGCCGGGTTGAGCGGTTGGCGGAGGTCCCAAGCAACCATACGATGAACTATGGCGAACAATAGCTCCGATGAGTTGAACATGCAGGGCGTCTTGGGCAGACCGCGACACATCTCCGGAGACAAGTCCACCATCGCGCCAGCAGCGCCCCCGACAGAACGCGCCGCGTGCTTACAATTTGGTGGCGTCCATGCGCAACGCCGGGAGGGAAACATCCATCGTTCGCTTGCTGCTTCCACGATGAGCAAGCCCTGGGTCAGTGCGACGAGTTGCCCGCGCGGGTGGCTGTGCTCTGGCGTCCAGCCCTCGACCGTCTGCCTCTTGAAGGCATATGCCAGTACTGGCGTATCGCTGTCGTAGAGACGGCGCAGTTCTTCCATATTCTTCGCTACGAACATGGATTTGCGAGATTGACCCTTTTCCGACATATATAGCCACTTTCCCGTTAGCGGAACAACCGAAACCCAGCTAGCGTACGCGGCAGAACAACGAAAGACAACAAGGGGGTAGTTCACATTCGAAAGGCGGAACGAAAATGAGCCCGAAGTTTTTGGAAAGGCAAAGTACACGGCGCGAAATGTTGCGCAATTCTGCGGCGTTCGCGGGAAGCACCCTGCTGGCCCAACTGTTTTCAGCAAGTCTTCTAAGCGCCGGCGTTCCTGATCCTCGGCAGCAAGCGGCAACGGCTTCAACTGACCATCTGGCGGTGATGCGGGCGCAGATGGGTAGTGCGCCTATCCAATCGCAACCGCTGGCGGACAATCTAACGTTGCTTTCCGGGCCTGGAGGAAACGTTGTGGTGTTGAACGGGCCCGACGGTAAAATCGTAGTCGACACGTTTCTTCTGCCGGCCTGGCCGAAGTTGAAAGAAAATCTCGATGGGCTCGGCAATGCGCCGCTGAAAACGGTGATCGACACGCACTGGCATGTCGACCACACCGACAATAACGCCAATCTGCACGCCGCGGGTGCCACAGTGCTGGCCCACGACAACACCAAGACCCGCATGGCAGAGCCACACGACAGCGCGCTTATGGGCTTGCACTTTCCGGCGTCCCATGCGGATGCTTTGCCGCAGCAGACCTTTAGCCGCAGCAAAGAACTGCACGCCAACGGTGAAATTGTAATGCTGCAATATTTCCAGCCCGCGCACACCGACACGGACATCTACATTCACTTCCAGAAGGCTAACGTGATTCACATGGGCGATACTTTTTTTAACGGCTTCTACCCGGTCATCGACGCCAGCACCGGCGGAAAAATCAACGGAATGATTCTCGCCGCCGATAAAATTCTCACCTTGGTCGACAACAACACTAAGATCGTTCCGGGGCATGGCCCGCTGGGCAACAAAGCCGATCTGACCAAGTTTCGGGACATGCTGGTTGTGGCGCGCGATCGTGTGCAAAAACTAAAGACCGCCGGCAAATCGGCCGGCGAAATAGCGGCGAGCAAACCGTTTGCGGACCTGGACGCCACTTGGGGCAAGGGGTTTTTCAACGGCGATGTTTTTGCGCAGGTGGTGTATTCGGCGCTTTGAGTCGCGATGCTCAGCGAGGCAAAGGCGCGGTCGTTCTGCGGTACGCCCCCCGGTCGCTAATCCAAGTGAGGCGTAAGTCAAACTCTCATGAGCGCGGGCGCGAGAAGGGTCAGGACAATTCAATGAGAAATGTAATCTACGCAATCAACCTTACCCTGGATGGCTGCTGCGACCATACCAAATTCAATCCCGATCCCGATGACGAAGTACTTGCTGAACATTACACGCACCTCTTGCGAGATTTTGACCTGCTCGTCTATGGGCGTAAAACCTATCAATTGATGGTTCCTTATTGGCCTGATATCGCAAAAAGCCAGTCCGAGACAAAAGCGGATAT